>Ga0194063_10000046_pt1 | contig 90201 bp, 77 predicted proteins | sample SepL3720m_MetaG_FD_155459 | JGI IMG/M metagenome (GOLD analysis project Ga0194063, IMG submission 155459) | Anoxic zone freshwater microbial communities from boreal shield lake in IISD Experimental Lakes Area, Ontario, Canada - Sep2016-L373-20m | ecosystem: Environmental > Aquatic > Freshwater... | reverse complement strand
GATCACTACACACTTATATTATATATATATTTATATAAATGTCAAATATATCACCACTTCAATATATTATATCTTTAAATTATAGTTATCACCTAGTTTTTATCATATTTTTGATCTTCTATGCAGAAATTTCAAAAGCAACTACGAGATAGTTTCCAGGATGATATTGGAGAAATGAGTAAACCACTTCAAGATCTTTTGAAAAATGGCTTTGACACTGGCGTTATCAACGAAGAAGACGTAATTTCAGATGTAGATGATATGGATCTCAGTATCAAAATGATTGAGAAATTCTATGAACTTGCTGAAAAATTGGGCATCAAAATGCTTACTATCGAAGAAATCCTTGAAAAAGATGCTCAAGAAGCCAAAAAAGAGAGTAAACTGGGGAAAGTAGAACTGTATGATACCAAAAAAAATACCTCTGAATTGCAGCATAAAGACTTTATCAAACTTTATTTCAATGAAATATCTAAGATTCCTCTTCTTAATTCTGAAGAAGAAAGAGATATTTCAAGACGTGTCAAAAAGGGTGATGACGAAGCCAAAAAAAGGTTGATAGAATCCAATTTAAGATTGGTTATTAGTATAGCAAAAAGATTTTTTGGATCGAGATTGAGTTTTTCTGATCTTATCCAGGAAGGTAATATCGGCCTGATTAAAGCTATAGAAAAATTTGATCCTGAAAAAGAATTTAAGTTTTCTACCTATGCAACTTGGTGGATCAAGCAAAGCATTACCAAGGCGATTGCAGATATGACAAAACACGTGAGAATACCTGTCCATTTGATTGATGAAATTAATTCATATAACAAAACCTATCAACTCCTCTTCCAAAAGTTATGAAGAGAACCAACATCCAAAGAAATAGGTCAGAAGCTTGGGTTCCCTATCAAAAAAATAAAAAAACTTGAAGAAGTTATCTTTGGAAATGTGTCATTGGATAGAGAAGTTGGAGATGAAGGAAGAGATACCCTTGCCGATCTTATCGAAGATGGAAACACCCTGAGACCAGATCAGTTTGCAGAAAAGAATGCATTGAGAAATAATCTCGATATGATCCTAGGTATGCTTGATGATAGAGAAGCAAAGATCGTGAAAATGAGGTATGGAATCGATGGTCCAAGATATACGCTTGAACAAGTCTGAGAAGAATTTAATGTCACAAGAGAAAGAGTCAGACAAATTGAGCAAAAAGTTATTCAAAAACTCAAAGAACATGCAGGCTTACAAAAAATACTTGGAATCGAAGATGATATCGCTAAACTGGAAGCTGGTGAAGGTAAAAAGAAAAAGAAATGAAGGAAAGTCAAAGAAGATAATGAAGATGAAGAAGATGACTATATGAGCAGATTTGATGATGATGACTATATAGACGACTAAAAAAAATAATGTATAATTTAAAATTAATAATGTGTAATGTATGAGTTGTGTAGTTATAAACTATTGTAATACACAATCGTCCATTATAAAATAACATCTAATATTCTTCATTATTTACTACGCTATATCACTATATTATTATTTTAACTATTTTACTGAAAGTACATGCCAGATTTGAGTTCAAAGGATTATGATGCCTCGCACATCAAAGTATTGGAGTGATTGGAACCTGTTAGATTGAGACCATGAATGTATATCTGATCTACTGATGCAAAATGATTACATCATCTTGTACAAGAAATCATAGATAATGCTGTGGATGAAGCATTAGCAGGATATTGTACTACTATCACTACCTGTTTAAATGAAGACGGCTCAGTAACTATCCATGATAATGGAAGAGGTATCCCGGTCGATAAACATGAAAAAACAGGAAAGTCAGCTTTGGAAACTGTTTTTACTGTGCTTCATGCAGGAGGTAAATTTGATAAATGAGCATATAAGATTTCATGAGGACTTCATGGAGTTGGAGCTTCTGTGGTCAATGCATTGAGTGAATGGTTGGAAGTGACAGTCTATAAAAACGGCAAAAAATATTTTCAAAGATATCAAAGAGGTATTCCTGATGGAGAAATACAAGAAATAGGGGAAAGTAATAAAATGGGGACTACGGTAAAATTTAAACCTGATGCAACCGTCTTTGAAACAGTAGAATTTTCTCAAACAATCGAAATAGCCAGAATGAAACAGTCTGCGTATCTTTCTCCTGGTATAACTTTCAATTTTGTAAATAAAAAAACAGGATTTAAACAAAGATTTTATTTTGAATGAGGAATCAAAACCTGGTTAAAAAATCTTGTAGGTACTCAGCAAGCACTTTCTTCACAACATTATTTCAAAACAGAAGGCAAAGATTGTTTGGCTGAAGTAGCCTTTGAATTTGTAAACACCAGCAATGATCATATTCTCTCTTATGTAAACAATATCCCAACTATCGATGGAGGAACTCATGTGCTTGGATTTAAATCAGCACTCTTAAATATCATCAATGAGGTAGGAAAAGAAAAAGATAAGATCAATAAAAAAATCTGAGAATTTCAATATTCTGATGTGACAGATGGACTCTATGCTATCGTTACCGTTAAGATCCCTGAACCACAATTTGAAGGACAGACAAAATGAAAACTTGGAAATAGTTATGTTAGAGGACAAGTAGAAACTGCTGTATACGATTATCTCAAATGATATTTTATAGAACATGAAGGAGAATTTGATAGAATATTCGAAAAGGTAGAACTTGCTGCAAGAGCAAGACTCGCAGCCAAATTTGCAAAAGAGACGGTTTTGAGAAAAAACATATTAGCATGAGGAGTCCTTCCTGGAAAGCTATCCGACTGTGCAAGAAAAAGCAAAGAAGGTACTGAAATGTATATCGTTGAGTGAGATTCAGCGTGAGGTACGGCGAAACAATGACGTAATAGTAACTTTCAAGCTATCTTGCCATTGAGAGGTAAAATATTGAATACTGAGCAAGCGGTGATCCAAAAGATTATGGCAAATAACGAAGTCAAGGCACTTATTACTGCTATAGGTACTTGAGTAAAAGACAACTTTGATTTTGAAGGACTCAGATACGATAAAATCATCATCATGACAGATGCCGACGTCGATGGAGCACATATTAGAACATTATTACTGACTTTTTTCTTTAGATTTATGAGACCGCTTATCGAACATGGACACGTCTATGCTGCATGTCCCCCTATCTATAAATTCTCTCAGGGTAAAAAAGAAGAATATGTCTACGAAGAAGAGCATACACCCGATATGTACGGGTTTGATAAAGATAAGACAGATATCCAAAGATATAAAGGTCTTGGAGAAATGAATGCAGAACAACTTTGGGATACGACTATGAACCCTGAAAATAGGAAACTAAAACAAATCACGGTAGAAGATGCAGAAGAGACAGATAGACTCTTTAGAATCCTTATGGGTGAAGATGTACAACAAAGGAAACACTTTATCATGGCTCACGCAAAAACCGTAAAAGAAATTGATACGTAAAAACAATAGAGCAACTCAAAAATACAAAACACATGGAAACATGTGTTTTTTTGTTGACTTCTTTCTATGAATATGTATGTTTATGTAAATAGATTTTACTTTATAGCTAGTAGTGTTATGGTTATGGGCGCATGAGGATGAGACAAATTTATACCAGAATCAGAGGACTTTAAAAAATTATGCATTGACATGGGATTCTCGTCTCAAAAAATTGATTATAGCAAGGCCTTATCAAGCAAAGCAATTATAGATCTCTTTTTGGTAGAACAACAAGACTTTTTCCTAAAAAATTGGTTAACCATCTGCAAATATTTACCTGAATTTCAGCCGTTATGTAAATATGTAATACATGTAGATATAAAGTCCCTGAGCGTACATTATAATCATCTGACTGCAGACATTGTTCTTCCTATGGATGAATCGGTTGTTAATGATTTGTTGGAAAATGGTGGTGAGTGAGGTGTTTTTGAAGGTGGTCGTTCTTGAATTAAATTTTCTAATAAGGAAAACAACATTACCATAATAATTTACAACGAATAATTATATTTTTTTGACCATATAACTTCACTAAGTTTTACTTTAAAATACTTATATGATGCCAACCATCAATCTCTATAGTCATGATGGAAAATTTGAATCCAAAACGATTGATGGATTAAAAAAACTAACTGCAGAACTTTTGAGTACAGAAACATTTAAACTACCACCAGAGCATATGAGTATCAGACCCATTGCGGTAGCTGAAACCACATATATGATAGCGCCTGTAGAATGCGATATATTAGCAGCAAACTTCGAAGAACGTATTAAAAAGCAAGATGAAATCTGTAATAGTGTTAGAACATATCTTTTGGCACATATCGCCTGAATTAAAGATGCAAGAGTATGGTTACCTTTATCTGAATTATGACATAGTTTTTAAATCTTCTTCACCATATAACTTCACTCAAGCTTATATCAAAGATTTCTGTAATATGCTCTGACTCAGATATTTTATTTTGGAAATAGTCAACTAGACGCATTTAGTCCTCGATAAACCAAAGTCCAGAACCCTTACCGTTTGGACTCAATCCACCTTCGGTATCGTTGCACTCCAAATTGTATTCATTGCTTCAAGAAGCAGACGCAGAACACAAATGACGAGTCCTTGCATACCACTGACCAATCCGATTGCGAAAACCAAACTGAACTACTCATAGCAAATCAAAGAAATCTTTCGCTTTAGTTGAGAAATTAGATTCCGTCAACTCTTCTCCTCAGGGGAATATATTAGCTGCGGCCAAATATTGTTCGTTCTTACAAACCCTTTTGTTAGGTATTTGTGCCTCTTCTATTTTCTTAATCGCCTCATCATTAACCCGCAATCATTTCTTCTTTGTCTCTATATTCTCTGTCCACACATTCTCATTCTCTTTGATTCAACTAATATTTTTTATATCATCGTATGTCGCCTGTTTAGCAGCGAACTTAAGTGATCATAACTTAGTATTTAGTATCAATTTACCATGATCAAAATCTATTCATGTACTTAACTGCTTAAGACCTGCCTCGTCTTGATTCTCTACTAATTCATCAGTTTTTTTCTGGAGCCAAGCTCTATGATGATCCGTTCATTTCTTTGCTCTTTCCATAATTTCTTTCTGAAGTACAGTGAAATTATTAGTCTCTTTGAATTCCCTTTTTTCTGGTTCTCCATAAAATTGTTCTTTTACCCATGCAAAGTCTTCTCTATTGAGTTTGTCTCATTTCTTGGCTTCTCCAAACTGTCTAATGATAGATATATCAGATACCAACTGTTTTACTGCATTTTTATGTTCTTCAGAAGCGTTAGCTTCTCTGTTTTGTGCTTTCAAATTATCCAACAGAAGTTTCTTTTCGTTCTCAGAAATAGGAAGATTTTTCTTCTCTTTGATTTTATCTCTAAGCTCTTGAGCGTCTTTTTTGATAAGATCTCTCGCATCGAGTGAGATATTATTGATAGTTGGTTGCATGATAGTACGGTTATGAGTAAAACGGATTGTATGATGTAATTAACCATCTACCTTGCACCTAATGGTCGTAGTTAGTACTTCTATTATAGTCAGAATTTATTTTTTTGCAAATTTCTATGACTGCATTTTTAGAAATTCATCCCCGCAACTTCGTGCGAGGTAAACCCTAGAAACCTGTTTCTATACTTAGAACAATGATTTATTGACTTGTTCCAATAGCATGTTTTGGTATTGTGTACCGCGTGAAAATCTCAGCTCTTTCTACTTTTCTCCTTAGGGGGATGGGGCTGTAATTTGAGACTCGCTCCCTATATTTTCTTAACCATATAGGTTCATTCAAGCTTATATCAAAGCTTTCTGTAATATGCTCTCACACCAACACCAGAGATAACGGAAAGCTTTTTGTAATCATGCAGATGAGAAATTTGTTCAGCTATCTCCATAAGTTGTTTACCAAATCATGTATGTTGAACTAAATCACCCCTACCCCTCTTTAGCAAAGAGGGACTTCTCTTTTCTATTGTTTCAACTTGTCCGTAGATATGGAGCTCTCTAATCATAGCAGTAGATTTTCCTACTCATGCAATATGTATAATATTTTCTTCGCTAGGCAATAAGAGTCTCGTAAAACCATATAAGTATCCAAAAACATCTTCACAACTAATAAAATATTCCACTCCCCCACTACTCTGATATTTTCTGATTATAATATTCACTATTTCTTTTTTAATTTTCCCTTGTTCCTCCTTCCTTGTTCCTATTTTGTGTCTAATTTCTCTACTTCTTGTATCCAAAGAAACAAAATTTCTAAATGATTTTACATCTGGCTGTTTTCCTACGATGTATGTTTGTGTTTCTTCATTTTTTCTAATGATTTTGCCTAGCTCGTCTTTGAGCGCTTTTTGTAGAGACGGATATAAAGTATATATTCAATATAATCTTTCATAAAAATATTTTCGTGTTGATGGTTTCTTTTTTTGCTCTTGCAATAACTCGTTGTGCATGAGTTGAGAAAGATTTGTTATTGTGCTTCATGCAACAATCTCGTTTGCCGGGATATCACGGATCAAGCGCTTGATTCTCGTATACGGGGGAATAACCTCTAGAAAGGTCTGTCTAATAAGTTTTTTGATATCTTCAGTTTCTAGTGGTTTGTATTTTCCTTGTTTGTATAATGTACAAAGTTGTGTATTGGGAATGACGGATGTGGGATAAAATTTGATCTCATCGGGCTTGAAAAATGGATCAGTATAGAGATCTTTAAATGTTTTGAGATCTTTTGTATAATTAGAACCATACAATCCTGGCATGATATGTACAGAAAATTTGAATCCATATTGTCTCAATTTGTGACATGCTTGACGTGCTTGCTGGACGGTGTGTCCTCTTTTATTGAGTGACAGAACCTTATCATCTGTTGATTGTAGTCCCATCTCTATTCTTGTCACTCCCAGTTCACGTCGAAATTGACAGTTAACATCAGTCACATACTCTGGTCTTGTTTCTATAGTCAATCCAATGATTCTGTGTTTTGTGCTTTCATTTTTTTTGAGTGCATCAGTAATGTTGGCTGAATATTTTATAGTTTTGTTTTTGTCAACAATAGCATGAGAATATTTTTTGGTTGTAGATATTTTTATGTTTTTGAAATATTGGTCAAAAGTATTGCACGCGTCGTACACCTCTTTGATAAATTTTATTTTATACTCATTTGTATATACATCAAAGGTTCATCATAAAACAATCATTTCTATCTTATCGGTTTCATGACCTGTTAACGTTAATGAGAGTAATCTATTGTAGACTTGTTTTATAGGATCAAATTTATTGAGTAATGCTCTCATTGCGCCTGGTTCAGATTTGATATAACTCTTGGGCATCGTTGGATCATTGGGACAAAAGATACATTGTCCAGGACAATAAAATGGTTTGGTGAGTACCTGTACAGACACTATTCACGACTGTGATCTAATTGCTCTTTTTTTGAGTAACTGTTCTATTTGTGTGTCTTTGCTTATTTTTTTCGCTTTGAGTAATATATAATATGATTGAAGTAATTGAATATTTGAAGGAAGGTCAGATAAATTATTTGTTTTGGAAAAATCTCTCTTGATGTGGGTAAGAAGTTCAAGATTGCGATTCTGTGCTTTGGTTTTGATCAGTTGAAGAATAATTTTTTCCATAGTGATAGTACTATATATAATCCATTTCTGTTTTCTATTGAAAAACATATCATCGATATAACATTCCTTTATACCGACTGTTTTAGAAATCTTTAATTTCTTCGTTACACTTGAAATTAAATTTTCTAGAAATCGCCGGTATATATTCTCCTTCAAAAATATTTTTAATTTTTGATTGAAGAATATATATTTACTATCACAATAATTCCTTATTACATTTCAGACTTATTTAGATAGTAAATATAATTCTCTCAGTCAATCCGCCACAGCGGAGTTGACGTTCGAATTAAGGTTTATTTAAGGTGATTGTCTATACTGAGGCCACTTTTTGAAAGTACATCTTTTTATTTATTTATATATTATTATGAAATTTGAGATTAGCAAAAAAACACTTATCATTATTGTATCCTCTATTGTGGGAATTATCTTATTGTGAGGTATACTTAGCATCGTTGGGCATGGAAGATATGACAGAAATGACGTTGGAAGAAACTTTGGCGCTCCTGGTTGTGGCATGAGTCAATGAAACCCAGCCACTATGATGTCAGGGATGCAAGACATTATCACCACAAAAGACTATGCAGCCTTTCAAACATTGTTTAGTGGTAGTAAGATGGTACAACAAATCAGTACTCCAGAAAAATTTGCTATCCGAGTAGAACTTCAAGCTACGATAAAAAAAATACAAGACCTTGAAACACAATTATGATCTGGAGACAATGATCGTTTTGGTCCCATGATGGGATATGGCTGTCAACCATGAGCAAAAGCATGAAGAAACCTTGGCAGACAAATGGAAAGATGAGATACGAGAGGAAATATGACCCCGGCACGCCGAGGGCAGGTACGAAGAAGATAATTATGATAAAAATAAGAAAGACGCGTAATTGCGTCTTTTTTACTATTGAAAATGTTTCTCTAACCTGTACAATTGCCTCTGCTTTGCAACAGAGGATTTAAAAAACTCAAGCAAAGAATTTTTAACCTGTAATCATATAACTATGATAGAATTAGCACTTCTGCCTTATGAGTTAAACGCTCTAGAACCAATTATTGATACACAAACCATTGAACTTCATTATGGAAAACACCATCAAGGATATGTAAACAAATTAAATGAATTGATTGTCGGAACTCCTTATGAGGGACAATCACTTGAGGAGATTATACTCTCTGCTGACTGACCCATATTTAACAATGCTGCACAAATATGGAACCATACTTTCTATTGGAATGAATTGCAAGCTCCAACAGAAAACAATAGAGCTACATGAATCGTCTTGGATGCGATTATCAACAAACGAGAAAGTTTTGAGAAGTTTCAAGAAACCATGATTGCAAGCGCTGTAGGAAATTTTGGTTCTGGACGAACATGGCTAGTAAAAAACACTGATGGAACATTGGAAATTATGAATACGAACAATGCAGGATGTCCACTCACGATTGGCAAAACAACCTTATTGACTATAGATGTACGAGAACATGCTTATTACCTAAAATATCAAAATCGTAGGGTTGAATATGTAACGAATATATGGAAATGCATTAATCGAAATAAAGTGAACGAGCTTTTTGGTCAGTAAAATTTATTTAATGTAAAGAGAATGAGCACTAAGTATAATAAGAAGAAGGGCCATGAATGAGAAACGATTGTAGCGCAATATTATCAAAACCAATGATATATTCTTATAGAAAGAAACTATACGATTCCGTGATGAGAGCTTGATCTTATTTTTCACAAAAACAATATTCTGACATTCGTTGAGGTAAAGGTTGTAGATCATATCCAAGACCTCCAAAACTACATTACCACCAGAAAACTCTGACATATCAAACATACCATTGCATATTATTTACTTACTCATCCAACAGACAAGGAATACCTACTTGATGTTGTATTTGTGAGAGATAATTCTATATTAGACACCTATAAAAACGTAACCAATAGCTAATTTATCTATAAATATATCTTATGAAAAGGAGTAAATTAATCATCCTCTTTATACTATGATGACTTTTTGGTTGATTTGTTTGGCAGATAGGTCACGAACGAAACACACTACGCCAACCTATTATTCAAGACTGAAAACTTAACTTGGATGGCCTCATTACGTCGATCAAAAATGTCGTAAATGTCGAAAGTATTGGTTTATGAGGCAAAAAATATGAACGTTTTGATGCTATTTATGGTATCCTCCAAAGTTCCTATTATAATGTAGACAAACTCAATACAGGTAAAATGCTCAACAACGCACTCAAAGCATATGTGGATGGTATTGATGATCCGTATACTATATATATGGATAACGAACAAAATTCTGGTTTCCAGGAAGAGCTCAAATGATCGTCAGATTTTGAGGGGATATGAGCTGTGATTAGCAAAAAAGATTATTATATACAGATAGATGAGGTCATCAAGGGTTCGCCTGCTTTTACCGCTGGACTGAGAATGCTTGATAGAATTGTTATGATCAATACCTGATTGACCAAAAGTCTCGACGTCAATCAAGCGGTCAGTCAAATCAGAGGGCCAAAATGAACCAATGTTAAACTTACTATAGAAAGAACTGCCAAAGATGGAACAAAAGAAGTTATTGAAAAAGAAATCACTAGAGATAAACTTATCATCCCTTCCGTCAATGGAAAGATTATTACTTGAGCTCATGGTGATAGTATAGGATATATCAATATTTCTATAATTGGAGAGGAGACGGAAAATCTTTTGAGGAAAACACTTAGTGAACTTAAAACACAAAATATTCAAGGCATTATCCTTGATCTCAGAGGAAACTGATGATGACTCTTGCCGATATCTGTACAAATTGCTTCGCATTTTATCCCCAAGGGGAAGTTGGTAGTAAGCACAAAATATACTACCTTTGAAGATGAAAAACTACTCTCAGAAGGATATACAGATTACCAGAATCTCCCTATGGTGGTATTGGTTGATGGATTAACTGCTTCTGCATGAGAAATTATTGCCTTGGCACTCAAAGAACAAATAGGTGCTCAGCTAGTGGGCACTCAAACCTTTGGCAAATGATCTATCCAAACCATGGATGAATTTGATGATGGTGCTTCATTGAAATATACGGTAGGTAAGCGATATACGCCAAACGGGGAAAATATAGATATTACCTGAGCTGCTCCTGATGTTCTTGTAGAATTTGATCCTGACAAATACACACGTGATATGATAGATACCCAGCTTGAAAAGGCAAAAGAAGTGTTACGTACTATGATTAAATAAGTAGAGATGTGTTTTATTCTTTATGTGTACTCTATGGGCCCCAAAGACATACTTCAATTTCTCCATGAAATAGAAAAACTCAAATCAGAATTAAGGCACAGTTGGCTGAGTAATGGAAGACAAGAGAGTGTTGCTGAACATTCTCGAAGATTGGGGCTTATGGTTATGTTGATGGCGCCAAGTCTCACTCAAAAGATCAATATTGAAAAAGCATTAAAACTTAGCATTATCCACGATATTAATGAGGCTTATGTTTGAGATATCCCAGCTTTTGACCCAAACCACTCCAAAAAAGGCGCAGAAGAGTTACATAATATACAGGCACTCAAAAAAAGATTTAATACTCCCATTATGGATGAAATACATGATTTGTGGTTGGACTATGAGAACCAATCCTCATTAGAATCAACATTCATCAAGGCGCTGGATAAAATTGAGGTAAGAATCCAACACAATGAAGCCGATATCTCTACGTGGAATGACATTGAATTTCCCAGAAGTTTATTTGCTGCTGATATATATTGCAAATATGATGGCTTTATCAAAGAATTTAATGAGCTTGTTAAGCTAGAATCTAAAAATAAAATCATCAATGAATCACCGAGAGATATTAAAAATATAGAAATAGAAGCAGAAAACATGAGACAATAAATTTTATCTTACCATTATGATATTCATATGACCGTAACCATACAACTTCAGAAACCAGATGGAAGTTTGATTGCCAAATTCCCAGCAGAAGATCGTCTAAGCATAGCTCAGATAGCAAAAAACAATGGCGTAGATTTTCCTGTATCTTGTGGCATATGATCTTGTGGTGTCTGTAAATGTAAAATCATCGCATGAAACCAATATGTTCAGATAGACAAAATCTCTATGCCTATGAGACCTCTCGAAAGAAATGAAGATGGAAGCTTCCAAGAAGTGTTTGCCTGTGTAGGCGGCGTATCGTCTGAAGCCATCAAGGATACAGAAAACCATGAGATTGTCTTTGAAAAAAATATGTAACCTATACAACGATTCTATTTTATATCATTATATACCTATAGTGATTGTCTTTGATACTGAGCACATAAAAAAATTAAAACAACAGGACCAAAATGCATTCAACCAATTCTATCTCGAAACTGTTGATATGTTTTTTCGTTACATCAACGCCAATTATTTTATCGACAAACACGATGCCGAAGATATTATATCGGATTTTTATGTAAAATTTTGGGAAGGGGTAAAATCGTATAAGGAAGATCAGTCTTTTACTGCTTATTTTTGGACGATATTTAAAAACACTATCAAAGATTTTTTCAAAAAAAATTCTGATACTCCATTCACCGATTTACAAACGAACAACGAAGGCGAGGCATTCGAAGATACGCTTGTAGACGATATGGATCTTACCAAACTTTTGGACAACGATTTTAAATTTGAACAAATAGAAAAAGCAATGAAGCAACTTGATGATATGAGTAAAGACATCATCTACTTCAAATTCATTGAAGAAAGAACAAATGAAGAAATATCATCTATCACATGAACATCACATGAAATGATTAGACAAAGACTTTCTAGAGCTATCAAACAACTAAAAAAACTTCTTAATGAGACATAAGTATCAAGATATGAGTATCAAGATTATTGTTTACTTCCTACTTAATACTTCCTACTATTATATAGGTGACACCATTTTCTAGTTCCGCACTTTGTGGGGTTTCTACGACTTATGTTCGTTTTTTAGCGTATATATTTAGTCAAATGTCAACTCCAAGTATACAAAGACGACCACAAAATAACGAGTAATACCAGTTCTTATCTAATAAGATCATTTACATTATAATTGGATGTTTTTCTTCAAAAATCTCTTGAAATACAGTCTCTGTATGCTAATATCATTGATGTACACAGTACCTTTTATTATGTAATTATTTGTACAAATGACAAAGACAGCTCTTATTGCTAGCCTAGCAGAACAATTAGGTGTTTCTAAGAAATTAGCTTCTGAATTAGTTAACTCATTCATCGAAACTGTTATTGGTGGAGTTAAGAAATCTGGAGAAGTTAGAATCCAAGGATTCGGAACTTTCAAGGCTTCAAAAAGAAAAGCTAGAGAAGGTGTTAATCCACAAAACCCAAGTCAAAAAATCAAAATTCCTGCAATGAAAGTTGTTACTTTCAAAGCTGGTTCTGAATTCAAAGGAGCAGTTAAAAAATCTTAATTGAGACCCAATGAAAGTTTGCAAAAACTTTTATGAGGTCGAAATTATACCAGTAATGGTGTAGTTCCTTAATTCACTATCATAGAAAAATCCGCTTCTGCGGATTTTTTCTTACCATATAAAAATTTTTATAGATAGAAACGACGTGAAAGTTCTTTATTGAACTTTCTGCGTCTTATTTTATGTTTTAATTATATTTGATTTTTTTTGATAAACCACTATAGTATCATCCGTACAAAAAGATTTTACATTATCTCATTATGATTATGGAAACATTTGAAAGTAACAGAGACCTAACAGCAGAAGTAATAAAGCGTACGAATAAGGAGCTCAGTGAATTTCAAGAAACTATAATTGCGAAAAACACTATCCAAAGCACGATAGCAAAAATCAATAAAATCCCTGATAAGCCTATCAATATCAACTATCCAGAAACCATAAAAAATCCAGATAAATTTCCTGGTAGCATTAACATATGACCAGCCAAACCAGACGAATCACATCCTTTAATGATAACCTTGGATAATAGAAAATTTATGGTAGTATCAACTTCTCTTGGTTCAGTAAAAAGCGTAAACATAAAAGACCCATGAAATGTTACCATTAGTGTCGGTTGGGTTTGAAAGACCTATAATGCTGAAAAGTTGACTGATTTATTATTTACTTTATGGGGCAATAAAACCAAAAAGACAAAAATTGAATGACTTTCCTGAGTAAATATACAAGAGGTATAATCGGAAAGACACTAAAGAAGATAGATCGAAATGGTCTATTTTTTTTATTTGATTTTCTAGTGTGGAATACTATATTCTAACTAATTTGTGATTCCACATGTACAAATTTTAATTTATAATCTATAATATGACCTGATATATCGTTTTAGCTGCTCTTGTTGGTGGTTTAGTTGGCTATTTTATTTTTTATCTGAGGTATCAACACAAAGATACGGTAAACCAACTCAGATCCAATCTCAAAGAAGCGGCTAAAGAAATCGAATTTCTCAGTAATGAACTGGACGAATATGTTCAACAAAATGCACTCTTGAAGCAAAAAACAACAGAACTATTGGAAAAAAACGATGATCTTTCTGATGTGGTAAGTGAATTGAGCAAATACTATGTACATTTAAAAAAGGCTGCAGAAAAAACTACAGAACTTAGCAAATATCTTCATACTCCAAATCCCGATATAGAACAAAAGATGCAACCATTTTTGGATAAAGCAAAAGAAAAAACCAACGAAGAAACGAATAAAACATTCTTCTAATTTCTAATTTTCAATTTCTAATTTCTAATTGGTCTATGTCGTATAATCAAAAACATATCCTCATCCATGATCCAGAGACAGGATATAACACTATAGCTGACCAGTATCAAGCATACCATAAACACCTTGATAGTTTTGAAAAAGGTGTTTTTGTTAAATTTTTACCAAGAGACAAAAAAGACTTACATATCATTGATCTCGGTGCTGGCGATGGAAGATTACATAAGTTTCTTGCTCCTTTGAAACCGACAAGATACGTCGCTTGCGATATCGCTGATAAATTATTGAAAAGACATCCCCGCCACGGCGGGCAGGCAGGAAAAGATATAGAGAAAGTGGTCTGTAATTTAGAAGATACTCTTCCCTTCGATGATGAATCTTTTGATATAGCTACCAGTTTTTTTGTACTCGAGCATATTGAAGATATAGATAGTATGTTTGGAGAAGTTTATAGAATATTGAAATCAGGATGAACGTTTATCATCGGACATTTCATCCAAAGACGTGAATTTATCTGGAAAAAAGATAAGGATCAGTTTAGAATCAAATTTTTTAATCATAGAATACAGGATATAGAAAAATCGCTTATTAAAAATTTTTTTGATCTCCATCTTGTGCCTATCCGTGAAGAATGAAATACTATAGGACATATTGTTGTTTGTAATAAGATATAATTTCTTTTCTTGAAAAAATAAGTACTTTGTATACAGTATTGAGTAATCGATATTTTTTTACTTGTATATTCAAAAGTAATGAAAAAATTTCTGATCACTACACCGATTTATTATCCCAATGGCTATCCACATATTTGACATGCTTACGCCAGCTTCATTGCAGATTTTTATGCGAGATATAAGAGACTGCTTGGATATGAGGTCAAATTTTCTACAGGCAATGATGAAAATAGCCAAAAAATAATCCAACAGGCTGAGGCCGAAGGTAAGGATGTTATGGAATATCTCAATGCTATGGGAGCTAAATGGGAAGAAATATGGCAACATTTGCAAATATCTTATACGGATTTTATCAGAACGACACAACATAATCATAAATCACTTGTGCAAGAGATGCTACAAAAGTCTTATGACAAGTGAGATATCTATGAGGGTGAATATAAATGATATTATTGTGTGGGATGTGAATGATTTAAAACAGAAAAAGACCTAATTCAGAAAGATGGCGTATTTGTTTGCCCTGATCATCTCAAGAAGCCCGACCTCATTGTCGAGAAAAATCGATTTTTTAAACTCAAAAACTATCAAAAAAATATAGAAAACTTGTACCAGAAATATCCTGATTTTGTTCTCCCTGCCTATAGATTTAACGAAATGAAATCTTTTGTGCATAGTGGTCTAGAAGACTTTTCTGTCTCTAGAGAAACCAATAAATTTGGCATACCACTCCCCTTCGATCCCAAACAGGTAACCTATGTACGATATGATGCGCTGTTTAATTATGTTACTATCTCCAGAGATGCATGATTTCGAAATACAGATACACAAATAGTACATATTTTAGGAAAAGATATTGTAAGGTTTCATGCAGTCTTTTGGCCTGCAATGCTGATGAGCGTAGATTATTGTTTACCAAATACCGAGTTCGTTACAGGATATTTTACGGTAGGTGGTCAAAAAATGAGTAAGTCATTAGGTAATGTTATTGATCCCGTTCAAATGGTAGATGACTATGATAGAGATGCAGTGATTTTTAATTTGCTTTATGACGTGCCTATCGGAGCTGATGGTGACTTCTCTGTAGAAAGATTGGGACATTTATACGACAGTATGTTGATTGGTTGACGAGGAAATTTGGTCAATAGAGTAACCAGCTTATGTAAGAAATATGGCATTACGAGTGGAAGAATTAATAAAAAAAAGCGAGAAATTTTTAAAGAAACCACCAATAGTAAACTTATTCAATATTTTGAAGATGGACGAGATGGCGCAAAAATAGAAGAGCAATATCTAAAAAATGCTGATATTAAATGATATCTTGATGACTGGTATCAGTTAGTTCAAAGAACAAATGAATATATAACAACTGCTGAACCATGGATAAAATACAAGGACGAAGAAACAAAAAATGATGCCCTCGCTGATCTTCAGTTTTTACTCTATATCGTCAAAAACATAGCACTCTTTTCTGCACCTATTTTGATTAACGGATTTAAGAAAATACAAGGCATATTGGGTAATGAAGAATTTGGTAGTATAGACTCTACCCTAAACAATTGAGACAATACCTTCAAAATTGTCTTTGATATGGAAGAATTTCCTGTGAATTTAAATCCAGAAATCATCTACCAGAAAAAGGAATAATGTTATTCAGAATCACATATCTTTTAGATACAAAGCATCCTAACCATAAAGAACAAAGCTCTTTCTAGAAGACTAATGGTGCAAACGTATATTTGATATCATTTACGATAATTTCTTGAATTTGATCTAGATCGATATCTCTGTATGTATCATCTTCTTGTGGTGGTTCCATATCTCACGCGACATTGAGAACAAACTCTGGATAAATACGCACCCATGATGCCTCGTTATCATCTCATATACCCATAAATCAAATAGTCACTGATAAACAAATTACTGTAAGTTCATCTTCATCCGCAAATACAAATTTATGTATATATGAACCTTTATTTTTGATGTCCATAAGCATATTTATTTTATCTTTTTCATCTGTAAAAGTAATTTCCTTTGCTCGTTTTACATTTTCTAAAGCGACTTTTGAGCGTATTTTTAGATATGCATCATCAATCCTTTTATCTCCTTCATCATATGAATATTTAAGTTGTCTATCAAGTTCATTGGCCTTGTTTCTTTGTGATTCAATAACATTATCTATCCCATTATAAATATCCCTCATTTTCAATAATATGGTTAGATCTTTTATCATATGTGGATTTGATATGGACAATTTTTTATCTGATCATTCAGATAATGGTTTCTGTCCATCCAAGATTTCATCATATTTGACTGTTCTATCTTTCATATATTTTATTATCAAACAAAGGAATAAATTTTTATGTGTGTTTTGGTTTGATTGCTTCTTATAATGAATAATTATATCTTTTCTCTGTTTATAGCTTCTTTTTTTGTATTTACAAAGAAAAACAAAATCATAATGATGATACCTATAACAAATGCAAAGAGAAATGTCGCCTGTGGAGAAATTTTATCCCAGAGCATTCAGAGTATATATCCTCCTGGCAATGACACTATCCCTATGGCTGTATGAAATACCCCCAAAGCTGTTCCTTTTTGTTCTTTTCCTGCCAAGTCCACAACCAATGCCCTTTCCGTTCCATCTACGATGGCGAATAACATACCAAAGAGAATAAAAAAGAAAATTACTCATCAGAGTTGACTGACTAATGCCAATCATAGCGTTACTACTAAAAATAAACTATATGCTATCCATAGCATGGCTTTTCTTCCTATACGATCAGACAACATCCCTGCAGGGGCAGAAATCAATGTATATACCCCATAAAATAAGACATAATATACAATCGCTGTTTGGTCACTTGCACCTACACTCTTTGCTTTAAGCAACATAAATGCATATCCAAAATTAACTAATCCAAAGAGTGCTGAAACCAGTATAAAGAGCTTGAGATTTTTTGGTAAAAGCTTTATAGCGGTACCCAATCCTGGTAATGGTATTTTGGGCTGTATATGAAAATGCTCCCGATGCGTTTCTTTTTTCATTATATTTGCTTCTTTGACAAACATAATAGCTATGACACCGATTACTCCAGGTATAAATGCAAAGAGAAATAAATTCTGATATCATACATAGGGAAACAATACTAATGTCAAAAGCGCTCATATAACAGATCATGTACCATCCATAGCTCTTTGGATACCATACGCTTTACCCATAAATTCTGGTGCGGTTGCATCAGCCACCAAGGCGTCTCTCGGTGCATCTCTCAATCCCTTCCCTATTCTTTCTATTACTCTGAAAACAAGCACTGCTGGCCACGTTTGTGCCAAGGCAAATAATGGTTTAGTTATAGTAGAAAACCCATATCCAACCAGAACGAATATTTTCCTTTTCTTAAATTTATCTGACAAATATCACGAAAACACTTTTAATAATGCTGCCGTCGTATCTGCGGCCCCCTCCACAATTCCTATGATTGTCGCTCCTGCCCCAAAGCTCGTGAGAAATAATGGAATCAACGGAAACACCATTTGAGAACTCAAGTCAGTAAGCAAACTTACCAATCCAAGCAAAATCACGTTTCTCGAAATTCATCTAAGAAAATATTTAATATTTTTCATATACTATACTATGCACACAAACTAAAGAATATTGAGTTTCTTCTTTTCCATAAGTTTCAATGTACTATAGAGCATCAAAATAATAAGTTGCCCCCAATACTCTCCTGGATTCAGAAACAAAAGATGGAGAATAGCAAAAATCAATGCGATATATGAAGTGTATTGAATGGTCTTCCAGTGTCATTTAAAAAATCTGAGAGAAAAATTGTTTGAAGTTATATACCCAACAAATAGACAAAGTATTCCTACATATCCTGCGAGGATATTTCGTGTCTGTAACTGATTGACCAAGAGAAAATTACTCTGTATCCATCCAGCGATATATATACCCGCATGAGTAAATATCGCAAGAAATGTAGTTATACCCAAGAGTCTTCTAAATTTCATTCCCATACCCGCAACAAAATATATAATACTTACTATCATACACCATAGTCATTTGAATGATCTTCCTTTGATTGTTTGTAGATACTCCCATAATCATCACAATGTCATTGTCCTCAACTCTGTATATGGTATCAATATCATAAATACAGGCTTTACGAGCAAAGTAAACCACAAGAGATTTAGTCCCACATTAGCAAACCATTGACTTGTTTCATTTCCCAGTAAAGATAGCACATCTGGTGCAAAATACGATATTATTACTATAGTTACACTTATGAGCGTAACAAAAAAATAATATATGATCATACGAAAAAAAATCAACAATATAAATCATGTGTTTTTGTATGTAAACTAGAAGAAAATGCAAATAAAACTTATTGTATATATGGTGTATATGTATATATATATTTTATAATTTTTTTATTGTTTTTTTTCTTTTTTCCATGAAAAAAATATATATGCTCTTGTCGATATCATGATGTGTTTTTTTGAGTGCTTGTAATCAATCAACACCATTATCTACACCTATTACATTATCTACACCGTCGATTGTCCTGTCGGGCAAATTATCTCCGTATCCCTTTACTGAAAAGATGGAAAAACCTGCATCAGGAGAAATAAAAAACATAGACACTATGCAATATGGATTTAAAGAACTATGGAAAAAAACCATAAGTAAAGAAGATGCCAGTCCAGAATCATGGGATGTTTTAAAAAAATGTGCAAAGATCAGTGTACTCAACAATGATGGTTATTCAGTTGTTAAGGAGCTTACACGAAAAGAACTAGAAAAGGGCAATGTAGAGATTACAGGGCAATATGATGGATTAGGACTTTCCTTTGAACTAAGTCCCACACAAAAAACATTTTTGAGTACCCATGGATGGGTACTATTTGATCCATGAAACAATCGAAATATGCGATGATCAGAAAATCTTATGCTTGACCAGGAAGAACGATGACTTTATTATCAAAGAATATGAGGTAGAGCTACAGATTACCAAAGATATCCTTATAATACAGTATTTGTGACCACAGATATGATGTTACATTTCTATCATAAAATATTTTCTAACTCATTGAGATATTATGAGGAAAGTAAAGCAAGAAACATTATGGTAGATCTTAGTACTGCTATGTTTACCAAATTTTCTCAACTCTACCAACAAAACATAGCTAGTCCATTGGCCCCTTATTATGCATATGCTACTGCGTATTGGGCTATACCCCATATATTACTCCTTTCAGAGAATGAAATCACCACACAAATAGACAAAAAAACACAAGCAAGTACCGATTGATCAACTGACCTTAATGATGCAGATATCAATACCCTCAGCATGAACACATTGGCACGTATACAATCACAAATCCCACAAACATATCAAGCAGCCGTTACAACAACACTTCAAAATATTTTTGAAGCTTCTCAATCTAGAGCTCCTGATAGCCTCCTCGCCGTCCTTGGATGAACAAGCAGTGGGGTTATAGATGTTCAACAAGATTATACCCAATTTACCCCAAGATCACACTATACCAACAGCAGTCTTCTCAAAACATACTTTATGGGCATGAAACGATTTATGAGAGAAAAACTCTATTTTAATGATAGTCAACAAGCCACAACAGCCCTACTCATGATAAACAATATAAAAAACTGAGAATTAGAACAGTTTTCTCAACTCTATGATTTTATCCAAAAACTTATCGGACAAGATGATGATGTAAATATCAAAGACTTACAAACATTTATTGCAGCACAATGACGAACATCGGATAAAAACATTACTGCTGGAGTAACCCCAAACATCCAGGCAGAACTTAAAAAAATCAGACCACAAAAAATACTTTCTACCCATTACCAAACTCCAGACATACAAATGGTAACTGAACAGGATGCAAAGGATGAATTGGCGTGATTTGTGTTCTTTGGAGAAAAATTTACTATTGATAGTCGAATATTCGATCGTATGACTGCTGGAACAGCAGAAAAAGAATCTACCTATAAACCTAGCGTACAGACCTCATTGATTGTGCCGGATGGTCTAATCAATACCTGATTTATTAGCGATCTTGTTGGCATACGAATGCAACAAGCACAAAGCAAATACTGAGTCAATGAAGCTCAGGTAGCTTGATATACCCAAGCAAAACAGGAGACACAAAGTTGAATCCTAGCCCAAGACTTTTCTGTCTCTACCTATCATCAATGGCTAGATGGATTGTGACGATTGTTTGCTCTTTCTGATCCCAATAGACCCTACTTTATGCAAGACCCACTTTGGCAATATAAGGATCTCAATACTTTTCAAGGCAATTATACAGAACTTAAACATGACACATTATTATATGTTAAACAGGCATATGCTGAAATGGGATGAGGATGAAGTGATGAATGTAGCTTCTATATAGATCCCCCAGCGCTTCCTGTACCTAAAGGGTATATAGAGCCAAATATTTGATTGATTGATGCTTTGCTTGATCTTACCCAGAAAACGAAACAATTTTTTTGAGAGGACCAATCGTTTATTGCATTCTCACAATTTTTATCATTTGCAAAAACTCTTGCTATCAAACAGACCAAAAATGAAATTATTGATGACCAAAGTTATGAGACTTTGAGACTCTATGCTGATAAACTTTTGCTTATTTTGTATCCGAACAAAGTTATAGAAGGTTGAGAGAATGATTTTATCTCTGCATTGATTGCTGATATTTTCACTTCCGAAAAAAATGGCCCGCTGTATATAGCAAATGGTAGACCATATCTTTTGATTACCAACATCAAAGATATCAATGGAACCAGAGCCGTTATAGGTCCTGTGTATAGTACGTTTGAATTTTATGGCAGTGACGCTCCTATTAGCGCCCAAAAAGGCAGATATAGTGATGAAGATCGGAGATCATGACTCGATACTCTCAAGAAGAATGACGTTTATACTCTGCCTATGCAAAAAATCCTTCAGGAATAAAAACCCGTATATATGTATAAAAAACATTTTACCGCTTTGTTGTTATGACTTTTTGTCTGTGGTGTAGTAGTTATGTGTTTTGTAGATATACAAACAAAAACACATCAAACAAACTATCAGACATATTTTGCTGTACTCCCCCATTTCGCCATACAACCCACCACCATAGATACAACCTATCAAAGCATTATGAATGCCTATAATCTTTCTGGAAAATCTTTGGAGATACTCATTATCAGCCCTGATCACTTTGACCAAGGCAACAATACTCTTCATCAAGAAATCGCCAATACACCCATATGTTTCCAGTCTACATGTTTGCCCATATATGCTTTCTATGTAGAGAATATAGCCGACATCCCTGATATGTGGATTAAAGAACATGGGCGATGAACTCATTTTCCTTTTATTAAAAAATATTTTCCTCAGGCAAAAATATCTCTTGCAAAAATCTCACCGAGAAATCTTGCTAACGTAGATACCCTCTTTACCACATTACACACACGCAACAAAACATCTAATCTCCTTGTCATAGCTTCTGTAGACTTTTCTCATTATACATCAGAACAATGGGCTTATGTCCATGACCTCAAAAGTTATTATACACTCCTCCATGCGACTACCTGGAAAGAGTATCAATCACTAGAAGTAGATTGTCCTAATTGTCTTTTCCTCGTAAATACCCGAGCACAGCAGGAACACCAATACCCAGAGCTTATAAAAAGAGATTCTAGCAGTACGATAGCACATAAGGATGTATGAAAAGATAATACCTCTAGAGAGTTTTTACTCTATACGGGCATCAAGTCACAGGAAAACTGAATAGTTATGTGATTTTTTGGTGATCTTATATTTGATAGATGAGTACCATATGTGTTGAATACACCAGAAAAAATAATCAACCACTTTAAAACTCGATATCAACAATGAAATACCTGACTTGCTCCCAATATATATATACATAGACCAGGATTCGGATTGGATATGCTTGGTTATAATCTTGAAACTCCTTATGTTGACGACTCATGTATCTCTCAAACTCCAGGTAGACCCTTCTGTTCCTCAGGCACCATATTATGAACACTTAAATCTTTATGATTTGATACGGTTACTCTAGCCAACAATCATACTTGGGATCAACTCTATTCATGATATCTACAAACAATCAATAATTTACAGACAAATAACATTGCCTATGCAGGATGGATACATTTTAAGTGACTCCATACCAATACGGTTTTGACCAAAAATATCCGCTGAATGAATATTGCACTGCATGCTTATAATCTCTACAATAGATTTTCTGGCGATATGGAAGGATATTGTGCCGATGTACAACTCTATAAGCACCAGTGATACACCAACATCATAAGCATCCATCGATGAACCGAATATCAAACTCTACATAATACATTACAAGAAAATATCGGAAAAAGACTCATTGATTGCTGAGCAGATATCATCATCGGACATCATCCTCATGTGGTTCAAGATATCCAGCGATATAAAGATAAACCTATTATTTATAGTCTGTGAAATTTTTTGTTTGATCAATATTTTTCTGAAGCAACAAAAAAAGGGATGTATGTATTGGCACATATTCCCCTTTCATGAAAGATAGAAATTCGAACAGGTGAAGTTGTAGCTACCCCATAATTATATATATCATCTTTCTTTGAGGTAATCAAATCCAGCTTGTCTATGATCAAAATCATGTAATGTATGCATATCGCTATTTACATATACACCACCCTCTATAAGCAACAATAGTTTATCTAACTTTTCAAGATTGGTCCCTCCTGTGTGTAAATACGAACAATTTATCTCTATAGGGATTTTGTACTGATTGAGTACTTTTGCTATCGCATCTATATCTAAATATCTAGAACTATCATTTTTACATATATGCCCTATAAATTTTATTTTGTTATGGTGTTTATGTATGGCATTAATATATGCTTGTGTTATATTTTTTAGATCTCACTGAAATACTTCTGGATGACATGATAAAAGACAAAAATCTGAAGCATGTCATTGGACATCAAAACAGCAATTTCCCTCTTCATCTATAAGATCTCCCTCCACGCCAAAATTCACTTCTACCTCATTGTAAACATTTTTTCGTCTATGAATAGTGTCTCTTCGATTTCTAAAAGCAAGATTGTCCTTATCTATAACAAATTGACTATGATCAGTTATAGTTATTTTTTTGAGTCATATCTTACCCGCATACTGGACTATTTCGTCGATAGTATTCATTCCATCAGAATAATTTAGACTATGCATATGATAGTCTTCGTGGATTGTGTTGAGTATTTTCATCGTTTACCGCTTTGTTGTAAATAAATCATATTATAGCTCTTTGACACGTTTTTGTACTTTTTCCATAAAGTTTGGATCCAAAAAATATCCCTTACACAAATTCTCATATTCTGTTTCATTCATGTTGTAACTTTTTGTAAGTTTATCTACTTTTTGTGCTCGTTCCATAACCGCATTAAGATCTCACTTGGTTTGATACTCTGCTGCCTTGAGTGAATATGCCATGAGCTCAATACATCTCTCGTTAGATGTTGTAGCTTCTGATGAAGTCACATCTGTTGCTTGCGTCGTTTCATTTGTTGTTGTCTTATCCGTTATTGCCCCTTCTCCTGTTTCTGTTTTTGTACTTCAACATCCTGTTAACAACACAAGAAAGGATATACCAACAAGCACACTAATAGTTCTTTTTGCGTTCATAATAGAGTATTTACTAGATAAAATAATTACATTTTTATGATTTCATATCCATCTTTGGTGTCTTTGATTTCTCGTCACAAATCAAAAATTTTCTTTCTGATTTCATCAGCTCATACGTAATTCTTTTCTTGTTTGGCTTGTATTCTCTGGTTGGCTAGTGTGGTCACTTCAGCTGGAATATCTATTTTTGCTTCTACAATAGACTGAAACAATCAAATCTTAAGGAAATGTATTTCTAATCGATATAAGATTGAACGCACTTCCTGATTCATGTCTATAAGATAACTATTTATTGTGGCAATGAGTTTTGGCGTATTAATATCATCTCCTATCGCATCACGTATTTCGTTTCGAAACTTTTTTCCTTCGTCAGTAATCAACTTACTTTCTATAGCTATGAATGATTTTTCTTTGCTAAATAATTGCGCCGTAGAGATATCATCACCGATCTTCTTAATTACATTTTTTCTCGTATGTTTTGCTACCTCCATACTCTGCCATGTAAAATCAAAAAAGCTACGATAATGCGTCGTAAAAAAGAAATATCTAATATCTAGATAATCATATCACTTCTCCAATACCTCATATGGAGAGACTATATTCCCATCAGATTTTGACATTTTTTTCCCATTCATATTTACGAATTGATTATGCATCCAATACTTTACTCGTGGGTTAACGTCAAATGCACATTCCGATTGAGCTATTTCATTGGTATGATGAATAGGAATCAAATCATATCCTCCATGATGGATATCAAATTGATTTCCCAAATATTTACTGGACATTGCACTACATTCTGCATGTCGACCAGGAAATCCAATTCCCCATGGACTCTCTCGTTCCATATCTCTCTTTCCTCCACCCACATGAAACTTCCATAGAGCAAAATCTGTAATGTTTTTCTTTCATCATAATTGTACTCTCTCCCCTGCCTGTATTCACTCCAAATGTTTCTTATAATTTATTCATAAAAGTTTACCATAATCATCTATTTTTGACGTATCCATATATACTCAATCATCTGGAATGATGTATGTGTATCATTTTGATTCCAATATTTTCACAAGGTCGATTTGTTCTGTAATATGCTCTGTAGCTCTGGGCATTATATCAAAATCGTCTATGTGTAATCACTTAAAAAAATCTCTATATATCTTTTCGTATTTTTTAGCTAGATCCCAAGCCGTTACTCCTTCTTTTGCTGCAGCCTTCTCCATTTTCTCTTCACCGTCATCACTATCTCATGCTAAATGTCCAACATCAGTAAAATTACTCATGGAAATAATCTTATATCACATAATATTTTTTATTGTGTTTCTGATCAAATCAGCCGTGAATGATGCTCTTACATTCCCAAAATGAGGTAGACCGTATACTGTAGGTCCGCATGAATAAAATCCGACAAAATCTTTTTTTGGTCATGTGTAATTTGGATCTTCCATCAAAGGTACGAAAAGTTCTTTTTGACGAGTACGTGTGTTGTAAATATATAATTGCATCATACATAAACAAAATTTAAAATCACATATACTCTATTTAAACTTATCTTAAATTCAATTGAAATATCCTATATCTTGATGCTACAGATTGATTTTTACTCTATTTTAATTATATACGTATCGTTGTTTTACCTTGAGAAACATATACATTATGGATATTGCAGAAGAAAAAAAACAATTACATATCGTAGATGATTGCCTCATATCTATCGCAAAGAAGATAAATCTATATAAGTTTCTTACTCCCACCAATTTACTAGAAGAGCGTGATACTTTTATCAAACACCATGGACAATATAATCCACAGTTTATCTATAATTTCCCCAAGAAAGAAGATATGATGACTATCCTCAACCAACTTGATACGCTCAAACACCAATATTTTGATACTACCGCCTATTCTCTTCCTATAGCATATCTTCTGAAAGAGAAAATCGAGGAAAATAATCACAAGACACATCTCTTGTTGGCCTATATACACCAGGACTTTGCGGCTATCCATACCTATACCACATTATTATTCTGAACCTTTTCTCAAGACATACTTACCAAATCTCAGCATATCCTCAGCACCTATAAAGACCCCGATCCAACGATACGATGAAAAAAACTTACTAACGAAGAAATACAGATATATATAGAAAACTATCTCCAGCAGGAACAGATTTTTGATATAAACATAAAGATCGTTCCTTTTAGTATGAACAAATTTTTAATGACTTTTGGCAGCACATCTTGCGCTCTTGTGTTTCCCAAAAACCTAGAAACCAGAGAAAAAGAGCTCCAAGCAAATCTTATTCACGAAATACAGGTACACTACAAGAGATATAAAAATGGGAAAAAAAGTGAATGGAAAATATTGTCTACAGGTGTTTCCCATTATTTTATTGATGAAGAGTGATTGGCTTTGTACGATATGTGTGCATATAAAAAACAACAATATCCTGATTTTGAGAAAAAAAGCATATATGAAACATACATACTCCTTCATTATAGCCAATGAAAATCTTTTGTAGATATAGCTGAATATATAGAGACACTCTGAATAGCACATAGTCTGAAAACAAAGTTTATTATGGTAGCCAATATAAAAAAATGAATTCAAGATACCTCAAGGAAAGAGCTTGGTAATACCTTTATCAAAAATAAAATCTATGCCGAAGGCTTAGATAAAATAACAACGCGAATAGACCAATGAAATGACAAAACACTTTTATATCAAGGAAAGATTAAAATAGAAGATTTGCCTTATATACATAGCTAAATAATGGGTATCAACACGAACACATTTTCACTTGCTTTACCCAAAAAAATATATATAAGCCCAGCACAGTTTAATACCTGTACACTTTATATTGTTACTTATTGTATGATGTCTATAAACGAACTTTTGGATCTAGAAGATCTTATCACTATTGAAGAAGACGAAGCTGCTGTTGTCCCTGAATGAGATGATGATGAAACTGATGACGCTGAAGACGAAGCTGCTGTTGTCCCTGAATGAGATGATGAAACTGATGATGCTGAAGACGAAGCTGCTGTTGTCCCTGAATGAGATGATGAAACTGATGATGCTGAAGACGAAGCTGCTGTTGTCCCTGAATGAGATGATGAAACTGATGATGCATAATTAATATATTTACCATACTAAAAAAATACCACCGAAAGGTGGTTTTTTGCCATATACTAAAATCATTTTATGTGTTTAAGGATGAATATAAACTGGTTTTATGCTTTTTGATTATTTCGCGTATACTTTCTAGAGACACTGCATCCGTAGTTTTTACATATTCCGCTAACTCTTGTTGTTCAACTCATGGTTTAAACTTACATATACACAGATCTTGATTATAATCAGGGAAGTTTACAACTATTTCTCCATCAGTAAAGGGCCTTGTGTCTCCTTCTTTTTTACCATTACTTAAGAGGTGTTGTAACGAATCACATAGAATAATACTATGTAATCTATGAGGACCCTTGGGTATTTCTATTTTTAATCAATTGCGAACTTGTAGATATTCATTGGTCCGTCTTTCTTCATGTTTTGGTTGTTGTGATGGTAATGTTCTCCTAAAAAAAAGAACATAACTTGCATCATATACTTCTCCTGAAGCATATTTTGAACTATTGATTATATATTTTTTCTGTTCTTCTCTATCTGGAATTTTTTGGATAAACGCTAGTACAAAATCTTCATCCTTAAACAATGATGGTACCATCTCCAGATTTAAGTCCTTTGCGAGGATGCTCAAAACTGTTTCTTTATTCTCAAGGAATATTTCACCACCTGGCCTTTTCATGTTTTTTTATGAAAATAAAACGATCAGATATTTTACTCAAAATACTTTTTTTTCTTAGATAACCACCAATCAGACTGTCTGGTAAGTTCTTTTTGATTTTCTGGATTGAGGAGAAAATGTTTTACTGCTTCTTCTAGAAAGATCGTATTTTGGCTTCCTTTGCAGACCACAAGACACTCATCACCTACTTCTTTGAGCATCTTCTGGATGTGCCTACCCGCGATGTTGGCATCATAAAATTTATCTATTTTGTTTTTATCATAACCTACTTTTTCTAGTTCATCGGCTAAATAATCGATCATACATTTCCCTACTAAAATCACATGATCCGCTGCTTGGCTTACATAACCCGCAATCATCCTATGTTCTCTTTCGGTAAGATCGCCCAATTCTCTCATATCTCCCAAAACAAGCCAGAGTTTTCTCTGTGGAAATAATTGAGTTTTGATGTTGTGTGCGGTGTTGATGATCTTTCTTACACTCAGTGGTGATGCATTGTAGGTTGAATCTATAATAACACTATTTTCTTTACCACGAAAAACTGATAATCTTCCTGGTTGGAGGTGATATTGTAGCTCAAGGACTTCATGCGAACCATTTTTCAATATAGGATTTTCTGGTCTCGCTTCTGCTCTTGCGTCTTTGTAGTCTAGAATACCTGCGATAGCGATTCAGAGACCAATGTATCCATAATTAGCCTTACCTAAGATATTTGTACTGATGCTATATTTTTTTTCTTTGATTCGCAGCAGGAATTGTACTCCCACTCCTCCCTTAAAATCTGCCACAAAAAACTTCTCATCTTTGAAATAAATATCAGCAATGATATCATGTCCTTCTGTTTGATACGTCAAATAATCTATTTGCAGGTGGTCTTTGAGTTGGATTGCATACGTATCGTTGGCATTGAGGAACCCTATTTCCAAAGTACTTTTCAACATCTTCACTTCTTCTCTGGCTATCTCGGCTGGATTTCCAAACTGCTCAGAATGTACAGAATCTATAGCAGTAAAAATACCTATATGAGGTTTTGCAATAGTCAAAAGAAAGTCCATCTCCCCAGGACGATCGATGCCATATTCTAAGAGGATACTATCGTAGGGGTTGGATCAGAAAAATCTTTTTCGAATACATTTAGATAATGTAGTTATGAAGCAGAATATATTTGGTTCCCATGTTTCTATCTGAAAAATGGAGAGGGAAAGCCCTAGTTCTCCATTAAAGTTTTTGGGAGAAGTATAGATCTTTTTGTTTGGTAAAAATCTTTGTAGTGTCTGATAGACTATCATACGACATGAGGTCTTCCCCACACTACCGTTGATTCCAATGATATGGGGATTGTGTCTAGTGATATATCAATGTGCCAATTTGCCAAGTAGTCTGTAATACCATCGTAAGACTTTTGCTTTCATAGAGTTTTTTATATAGTAAATTCTCTGATATCGGTTAATAAATGTGGTTGTTTGTGATTTTATTCTTCACTTATTTTTTTTCTTTTTGACACTACTACGCAATATATTTTAGGATTTTCTTTACTTATAATTATTTCTGCAGCATCTCAAACAATAGCATACTCTTGTATATATCTATCAAATTCTGCTTTATTTTTTTTGAATGAAGCAAATCTCGATTTTCGAAAAGGAGTTGAATATTTAAACTCTTCGCTTTCATACGTTCTTTTCTTTTTGCTAAGAGGATCTATTGCTTCTACACTAATATATCGTCAAGCAATTACATTCCCAATTTCACCGCGTATTGTTTGTTGTTTAACATATTCCACTGATTTTATGATTCATTTTATTTTTATAGATGGTATCTTTCCGTCCCTTAATTTGTTCCTTATGTTGTTATGTATTCTCCATCATCGTATTCAAGTTGCCAGACAAAGCATAAAGACTATCAACATAGATATATCTAGTCGAAATGGCATTCCACGAGAAAGCGTTCATATCGCCATTTTTGATTGTGTGATATAAAAATAAACGTAATGATTACTTGATTTGTATTTTATTCCTCGAATGTCTTCTCCATGATAAGCGTTATGATAACTGCAATAGGGACGGCAAGCAATGCACCCACTATTCAGAGAATCAATGCTCAAATAATCATACTAATAAATATCACTACTGGATTAACCCCAAGGGTTTTATTCATCAATAATGGAATGATTACATTATTTTCTAGTTGTTGAATCAAAAACACGATCCCTATAACAATCAACGCGCCATAGCTACCAAAGTGAATAAACGCGACAAGTGTAGCTGCCAGTCATCAAATAATAGGCCCTACATATGGGATAAATTCTGTCATCGCAGCAATACCAGCAAGTGCTCATTTTTGAGGCAGATCAATACCAAACATAGAAAGTATCCATAACGAGATATACATTGCTAACCCAATAAAGATACATAGTAAGAACTGACTTTTGAGCCAGATACCGAGTTTTTTATATATCCTTTCGAGCTTCATATATACGAACTTATATTTTTTTTCTCCTCCAAGTCCCGCAATAAATTTCATCACTGCATCTTTTTGGATAGAAAACAATACTGCGAGTGTCAGTACAATAGAGGTCTGAGCAATAAGATTAAAAAACGTACCTACAGCAGTCACTGCCATATTACCGATATTTCTTGCATATGATGTTCCTAGACTTACTATCTGAGCAATATTTTGTTGTAATTGACCTTGTACTCATGAAACGACAGCAGGATTGCTAAAAGAATCCAATAGTGCTGTTTTGACGCTTCATGGAAGCCAATTGGTTTCCTGAATAATCCCCACGAGAGATTTTGTTGCCAATGCATTTTGAAAATGCGAGATATTACCTATCGCAATAGTCATAATATCTGACAATTGATTGAGAATAAATGGAACAATAAACACCATAGCACCCAAGAATAGGACGATAACAAACAAATACGCAAACGCTATAGATATGCCCCTATATCATATTCTTTTTTCTATAAAATCGATAATAGCTTCTATAGCAAGTGATACAATATATGCCATAAATATAAGGTAGATAATACTTAATGACTTATAAATAAATAACCCAAAAAAGAGCACCAAGACGCCAAATGCTCGAAATTTGAGAAACATTCTATTGGTCATCACAAAAGGACTTTTATCTGTTTTTTTTTCTTGTTTGTGTTCTTCATCAAGTTTTTTTTCCAATTTCTCCAATTCCAAAAGCTGCTTTTTATTGTCAGATTTGATAGATTGGAAAAAATCAGAACCACCCTTGATAATCTTATGAATTAATGCCATACTCCTGTAATAAACAATTAAAATGATTACTTAATTACGGATTACGAATGTATTATACTATGCTACACCTTTTTGGAATAGAGTTTGGTATTGAACCCCTTCCATGCCTTTTCAAATTCTTCTTGTATATAGGTAATTGTATCTTTTTTTGGTAAATTTGCAATTTTTTTGTCGATTTCTCAGACGCGGTCTTTGGACAAGACGATGAAAATTTTATAAAAACCATCATTAATCGTCTTTTTTACAAGATCGCGTTCTTGGATACGTTGTATGATAGCTCTTTTGATTACATGTCTCACTACAGATCTTTTGGATAATTTGATAGTAATATGGCAAGAAAACTGATTGTATTGTATGCTAGGATATTGTTTTATGTAAAAAAAACCGAACAATCATTGACCGATATATTGCCTTTTTCTTGTGATAAATAACACATCTTTGCCTGTTAAACGGAGTTTTTGTGGTAACAAAATAACTGAATGAATAGATAAAATGATATGTTTTTGAATAAAAATATATAGTTACCGACCCAATAATTTCTCATTATATTTCCCCACCTTCGTGGACAAGGAACTTATTTGGTTGGTGAACTAATATTTCTGAACTTCATCATACTTCATTCATGTATTTTGTATTTTGCTGCTATGCCCGCATTGATTTCCAACACATATTTTGCAAATGTCTCTGGTCTGTACAGTGCACAAGGATCTGCGATACATGGTTGAGCCGTTAATATACGAACAACCTTATAGGTGTCGTCTATTCGAAGCATATCTAATGGTATACGTGTATTTTTCATTCGAAAATTGTACATATTAGATTGGGGGAATATAAAGATCATCCCACTGTTTTCACCCATACTTGTACGATTCATCAGTCCCTTTTCTTGTTCTGCTTGTGTACGAGCCAATTCTACCGTAAAACACTTTTTTCCGTTGCAGACTTGTGGATCTGTGTTTGTTCTGTAAGTAATGTTTATAATGATATAATAGCATATACCCAGAATAAAGAGTCAAATAACCATCCATGTCCAGGAAATCTTTTTGATTAGGTCTTTGTGATCAAAATTAGATTTGTTTTTCATTGGTGTTTTGTTAAAATGTAAATTAATTATTTATTTTTTGTATGTTTTCTATGAAACGCTTATTAAAATATCTTATCGTACTTTTGATAATACTTGTTTGTGTATATCTTTTTTGGGCATGGTTGCAATATAAATGAGCTAACGTTATCAAACAAACTACCGCTTCTATCATGACAGAACTCCAAAAAGTAGAAACATTAGAAACCGTTAAAAAAAACTTTACCGAAACCATTGAGGGAGAACAACAATTGGCGAAACTCCTTCCGGATATCGGTGTAGATCAAATTATTGGTAGCGCATTATTTAAAGATAAGATGGTATTGAACGTACAGGGAGAAGTTACTGCTGGGTATATCATTAAAGATCTAGACACTTGAGCTATCCAAATTTCTCGTGATGGAACAGTGACGATGGTTTTATGAGAGCCTACAATCTTATGAGTACATCTTACAAGTACCATGGAAAGTACACGTCTTGGTATCGTAAGTCCACAAGATATAGCAATGGAAACCAAACTTAGAGAAAAGGCTAGTGACATGATGATCCAAGAAGCACTGAGTGGAAATATTTTGCAAATAGCAAAAAATAATGCACAATCCCTCCTGCAGACACTATTTCTCCAAGCTAGAATCCAGATTAAGGAAGTTATTATCAAATAAATAGGTAGTATACAATAATATATCGATTTTCATTTGAAATCGTCATGGGAATTCGTATATATTTTTCACGTGATTTTTTTGTTGATTGCAAAACTAACACAGTGCGACTCTTTTAATTACTTTCCATATACCAATGCCAAGAAGAAAATTAGAGAACAAGACGGTAGAAGTTATCCTCTTGCAGAGCGACAAACATCTCTGAGAAAAGTTTGAAATCGTTAGGGTAAAACCTATCTTTGCTAGAAATGTTCTGTTACCAAAAAATATCGCTGTTTTGGCTGATGCCAACAGCAGAAACAAATTTGCTCAAAAAATGACTGCTGCAGAATCTGACAGAAAAAAGAAAGCTTCTGGATTGGAAGACCTTTTCACTAAACTTCATGGTGACGAAGGTATTACCCTTATCAGAAAAGCTAATGCTGATGGAACCCTCTACGCAAAAGTAGATGAAAACGATATTGCCACCAAAATCAATGAAATTTATGGGGTAGAAGTTCAGTCTCATTATCTCAAACTCAAAAAGAAAATCACTGCTCTGGGAAGTTTTACCGTTCCTTTTCTATACAAAGAACTTAAAAAGGACGTACTGGTCAAAGTAGAACAAGATCCCGAAGAAGCAGAAAAGATAGCTAAACATAAAGCATCCAAAAACCCTCAAAAATATGAAGAAGCTGTCGCAGAAGAAGGTAAAGTCAAGAAAACAAGAGAAGAAGTGATAGCCGAAAAAGAAGTAGCTAGATTAGCTAAGAGAGAAGAAACTATCAAGAGATTGAAAGAAAAATTTAAAGATTAGAAGCATAACCATGCTTATCATACTCCGCTTCGCGGAGAGAAAAGACCCACTTCGGTGGGTTTTTTCGTAGCAAGTTCTTCTGTCAATCAATCCTCTGTGACTTATTCTTACGGGTTATACCACACCGCTTTAGAAATCTTTAATTTCTTCACTATGTTCGAACTTAAAGTTTCTGCATTGGTTGAGCATAACTAAATCATCCAATAAAATTTCGTTTTACTTATTTTATTGGCGGTTCAGTATATCATGTAAGAACTAATTGAAGATACTTATTGAATCTTTCTAATGGATTTCAATTATTGGATGATTTTATTAGACATTTTGCTGGATCTGTTGCACTAATATTTATAACATTTTCTAATTTTGCACATTTTAAAAAGAAATCACTAACTTCCTTAGGGTCCCCATTTTTGTCCATAAGAACGGGGGTAATTCCTCCCGCAGGATTATATAATAAGGTTTCATCTTTTGACTTTGTTATGACTTCCATCAACTGTTCTTTTACAAATGGATATGTTTTTATGACATGATATCATTCTGTTATACGATGTCAAAATTCCTTTATGTTCGATGCTACTGGCAAAAACGGGATAGTATTGTCTCTACAATATTGTTCTACAATAGGTACTATCTTTTCTTTTGTAAAATATGATATATTGTTTCCGCATTCTTGTTGCACAAATTTAATTTTATCTATTGTATCTATATTACTCATTGAAACACGTATTCCTCCGTCTAGAATATTTTGAATAGCCACAAAGGTATGCTTAATAAGCATCTCATCGTTTGCATGTAAAGGGAAGCAGATGTTAATTCTATTTACAGAATTACCCTTCAAGACTCCGATTAGTTCTTCTGTCTCTGCTCTATCAATGATACCAAATACATTTTCTTCAGGGATAATTTCTGGTTCTAATTTACGAATCGGCGCTATTCTTTTCCTCTGGCGTGCATCAGTACACATACCGACTATATTTGGTGCATAATCATATTTATACATCATGTTCTTTAATATATACTTATAAATACGTTAGGTCGAAACATAACAATATACTGTACTTATTTAAAATTAAATGTCAACCTTAGCTAGCTGAATTTTACTTCGAAATGCAAATACAACTAAAATAAGCCAATCTTATATTATGAAAACGTTCGTAAGGAGCAGTATATTTGAGTGTTTTTCTTGGTTTCTTGTTGTGATAAGAGCAAGCTATACTATTTCATGATACATGTTTGATGACTACATATTGGTTTCACTAGCGGACAACCTACATTACATCCATATTTGGCTACAGGATCATTTGGATCAAGCTTGGTGCAGTCTATATCTTGTTTATAGTTTCTATTGACTGCCCTAGGACATCCGCAGTTGTTGCATGCCGTCTCCTCTGAGACACAATCCGTATCATCCTGACATTGAAATCTAGGATCACTATTGCTAGAAACCGTGTGAATGTTTCTCGTACAAGCAGATAGAAAGACAATGGTGCCCACAAGCAGCAATCACAAACTTAGTATTTTTATATATTTTTGCATATCGAGCAATAGAGATATAAAGTACGTACCTTATATCTCTCTGATGTTGTTTTTCAACTAAAATTATATTCTCATGTGTTATTTTTTTTATCTCCTATACGCCTAGCTTATACTGTTATCCTCACATATAAGACCATCTACTTCCCCTTGAATATCTTTTTGTAATTAAGCGTAAATAAGGCAATCATAAGGAAAAAGGACCTTCGTCAATTTAAAGGTGGGGTTTTCTTGTGGTCTATAAAATCTCAAAAAAACTGTTGTATGATCTCTTCTTGTTGTTTTATTGTTAAACTTGCAAAATTAGGATGTTCTTTCACTATTTGATGTACTTTTATATTTAGCCTATCTTTCCCATAAAATTCTACTAATTTGGCCGTATCTGAGCTCATATCATTGAGTACTTGCATTATATCCAAAGAATCAGTAGCCTCTTTTTCTTTAAAATCAGCTGCTGTCGCTACATAGGTTTGAGGTTTATGGTTACCCTTCCACTCTTGAGATTGCCCAAATACTCCCTGAATATCTTTGTTTGTCTCTTGGGTGGTTTGTGCTATTCCTTCTTTTATTTCTCATCCTAAGGCAAGAGCCCCCAATCATATAATACCAAACTTTTTTATTCACTTTTTCATGAGATTTGTTTTTATAAGCTAAATTTTTTATTTTTTGGTCATTCTACATTTTAAGAATTTATTTTCCTAAACCTTCTCTGCTTCAGATATCCAGCTATATTCAGGACGACGAATAAAGCTATTATAACTCATACCACAATATCTCCTTCATTTTGTTCTCCAAAAAAATCAGCAAAAGCTGCTTCAATGATTGACTTTCTCTCTGTGTAATTTAACTCTCAAAAATCAGGATGTTCCTTCATCACTTGACTAATTTTTTTGCTTAACTTTTCTTTACCATAAAATTTTATCAACTTATCTGCGTGTGTATTTAACATTATGATTGCTTCAGTTATTTTTACTGAATCAATAGTTGTTTGTTTTTCCTTTTGTCTCTGCAAATCAGCAACTGTCGGTACTACATAAGTTTTTGATTTGTCAATCTTTTTGTCTTGTTCCTTCACTAATACTGTTTGGAGATGGTTGTTTGTGTCTTGGGTGGTTTGTGCTATTCCTTCTTTTATTTCTCATCCTAAGGCAAGAGCCCCCAATCATATAATACCAAACTTTTTTATTCACTTTTTCATGAGAGTTGTTTTATAAAATAAAGTTTTATTATTTACTTCTTTTGTCGTAACGACCTGGATATTTTGATAACAAAAACAAGATAATGGCTATAGCCAATAACACACCTACTAGTATGTTTGTACCAGTATTTTGTCTTACAAAAACCGTGAAATATTTTGTCATAATGTCTTTTTGTTGTTGTACTGTTAAGTTTGCAAAATTAGGATATTCTTTCATAATCTGATGTATTTTTTTACTTAGCTCGTCCTTACCATAAAACTCTACTAATTTGGCTGTATCTGAGCTCATATCATTGAGTACTTGCATTATATCCAAAGAATCAGTAGCCTCTTTTTCTTTAAAATCAGCTGCTGTCGCTACATAGGTCTTTGATGCTTTGTCCTTTGAATCTTTTGTTGCTCCAAGATCTGCTTGAATGGCCTTATTTGTGTCTTGGGTGGTTTGTGCTATTCCTTCTTTTATTTCTCATCCTAAGGCAAGAGCCCCCAATCATATAATACCAAACTTTTTTATTCACTTTTTCATGAGAGTTTATTTTATCAAATAAAGTTTTCTGTCTATATTATATTTATTATTTTTTATTTGTCAAATTTTTCATATACCCACGAAAGACAAAAAACATACCTAGTTAGTAGTAGATTTTCAATCTAAAATATGTATACTTACCATACTCTTTATCCCTATCGTTCATCATTATGTTATTTGAGCTACAATCATCATATAAACCAGCTGGAGACCAGATCAAAGCGATTGAAGAGATCAAGAAACTTTTTGAAAGTGGAAAAAATAAGGCTACCCTCCTCTGAGCAACAGGAACGGGAAAAACCTTTACGATGGCGAATATGATCCAACATCTACAGAAACCCACACTTATTATCTCGCACAACAAAACCTTAGCTGCACAGCTCGCAACTGAGTTTAAATATTTTTTTCCGAACAATGCCGTACATTATTTTGTCTCGTATTTCGATTATTATCAACCAGAAAGTTATCTTCCTGCTCAAGGGCTCTATATAGAAAAAGAGGCAACCGTCAATCAAGAAATCGAGATGTATAGACTTGCCACCATGGCCTCGTTACTTAGTAGAAAAGACGTTATTGTCGTTGCTTCGGCGTCATCACTCTACGGTCTCGGGCAAAAAAGATTCTTTGAAGAAAACTGTCTACAATTTGAAGTCGGCAAGCAATACAAGTTCCGTGAACTCAAAAAACAGCTCCTCCATATGCAATACAAACCTATTCTTTCCAAGATAGAACATGGCATGTTTGAATTTAAAGGAGATGTTCTGGATATTTTCTCCAGTACAGAGAAATTTGTGTATAGATTACATTTCAACGAAGAAGTGCTTGAATTGATTGAACTCAAAGACTCACTGACATTCGAACACAAAGAGAACAAGAATAAAGTAACGCTCTGGCCAGCGACACAGTTCTTGCAAGATGTCTCAGATCTCGATGTAATCATCGAACAGATGGATGCTGAAAAAGAACTCAGAGTCAAGGAATTTGAAAAGCAATGAATGCTCGTAGAAGCAGAGAGAATCAAAAAAAGAGTAGAATATGATATCAGGATGATCAAAGAGACGTGATTTGTAAATGGTATTGAGAACTACTCGCTCTACTTCGACAACAGATTGCCTGGCGAACCACCAAATACGATTTTTGACTATTTTCCTGATGATTTTCTATTGATTGTTGATGAGTCACATATGACTCTACCCCAGTTGAGAGCTATGCCATGAGGCGATAGATCCAGAAAAGCGAATCTGATAAAGTATGGATTTAGACTTCCTTCAGCGGTCGATCATAGACCACTCAGATTCGAAGAATTGGAATGAATTTTGGGATGGAAAGATCTCAAAGATATTGTTTTGGATCAAGCGTTTGATATCAATTCCAACGTCTCCAATACCCACGTAGAAATTTTCAACAAATATAAAAAAATGAAAGAGGCACGCTGAGAAAATCAGCTTATGACTTTGGTCAAAAAACATAAAAAAGATACCAAATCTATCTTCCTCTCCGCGACACCTTCGGAATATGAACTCAAACTCTCAGATAAAATCATAGAACAAATTATCAGACCAACAGGGCTTTTGGATCCAATCACCTACGTCTATCCCAAATCATGAAATTATGATTCCCTCATCCTGAGCATTGATACCTTACTCAAAAAGAAACCTCATCTCAATGAATTTATGCAATGATATTCGCTCAAAGATGGTATAGAAGAAGTGTTTTCTAGTGAATAATAATGCAACTCTATACTTTGTCTATCATCCTACACTACGATAAAGAGCATATGTTCGTGTACAAAAAAAGGGGCTCATACGGTCCCACAATCGTTTATTAGCATAGAGCTACTTGAGTTTCCCCTTGTGTTTCCGTTCATAAAACTTTTATCTATACACTTTATATGCAAAACATATGTAATTTTTCCATGATTAATCTTGGATGTACTAAAAACCTAGTTGATAGCCAGTATTTTTTGGGGAGACTCTTTGATATGAGCATCAAAACACCTGAATATCAACTCAACTATTTTACTGATCCCTTCGACAAGCAAACGAATATCGTGTTTGTAAATACGTGTGGATTTATCTCTTCAGGAAGGGACGAAGCTGATAAAACAGTAAAAAGACTTTTGAAAGCCAAAAAGACAGTATACTTACTTTGATGTGCAGTCCAGTATTATAAAAAACTAAATCCTCCTTCATTTCCTCCTTTAACAAAGGAGGCTTCTAGTAAGAAACAGCCCTCTTTGCGACCGAAGGAAATCCTGTGGATAAAGAGGGGGAGGGGTGATTCTCTCCATTATCTTTCACGAGGTGATTTGAATAACGTAAATCTCAAAAACATCATACAGGGATATGATAGTACAAACTATGGAGACTTTGAATTTACTCCAGGACCAAGAGTCTATACCAATCTGGAACAAAAATTTGAATATCTCAAAATCGCTGAATGATGTGACAATCATTGCAGTTTCTGTATCATTCCCCAGATCAGAGGAAAACAACAATCTTTGCCTATAGAAAAAATCATTGCTGAGGCAAAAAGCATGATTGCATCTTGAATCAAAGAAATCATTGTTATCGCTCAAGATACTACAAGATATTGAACTGATATCTATGGAGAACCGAAATTATTAGCCTTACTCAAAAAGCTAGATGCGATACCATGAGACTTTACCTATAGACTCCTCTACTTATATCCAGACATAGTAACACTCACTCAAATCAAGGAATTGAAAAAATTGAAAAAATTTATACCGTATTTCGATGTGCCACTACAACACATCAGTTCATCAGTATTGAAAAGAATGGGAAGATTTTATGATGAATGATATATTATACAATTTTTGGATCAGATTAAAAAAATCTTTCCGGTTAGATTTATTAGAACGAATCTTATCATCGGATTTCCTGGAGAAACGGACAAAGATTTTGAAAAACTCATGAAATTCGTACATACAACTAAGTTTGATAATATCGCTTTGTTTGAATATCACGATGAGCCTTTAGCTGCTTCCAGTAAATTAGATCATAAAGTTGAGTATGATATCATTAGAGCAAGATTTACAAAAATCAGACAGCTTGTAAACAGACAATTGCTTGGGAGCGAACAGGCGAGAAAAGGAAATGAGACCATATGATATATCATGGAAACATGGAAAGATGGAAAGGTAGAAAAATTAACGGTAAGACCATGGTTGCATTGTCCCGAGATTGATGGGTATGATGAAATTTCTGTTGAACAAGTTATTGGGACATATGGCAAAACACGTGAATGAGCTATTGGAGACAAAATACTCTATACGGTATAATCCATTTCTTGACAAAATCACAAGAATTCAGTACTATTGTAGAGTATTTTATATTTTACGCTCCATAGATGCTCCTTACTCCAGAAATCCAAACACTTGTAGATACACTGAACAGTGAAAAAGTTGTTTGTCTTCTTGCACCAAGTTTTCCCGTAGACTTTTCTTATCCAGAGATTATTCTCGATCTCAAAATGATTGGTGTAGATAAAGTTGTAGAACTCACGTATGCAGCTAAGCTTATCAATATGGAATATGAAAAAATATTGATGGAGCATCCAGATAAGAGATATATTTGTCCCAACTGTCCTACTGTCGTCAAACTTATCGAAGTGAAATATCCAGAACTCAAAGAATATATTATCGATGTTGCTTCACCTATGGTCATAATGGATAGATTTGTCAAAAAAGAGTACTGAGCCGAATGTAAAACATTATTTATCGGTCCATGTTTTGCAAAAAAGATGGAAGCAAAACAGTATGGTATAGACTATGCTATTACTTTTAAGGAATTGAAAGATATCTTTAATTACAACAAAGAAAATACCATTGCACCCAAAGAATTTACGTATTCAGTGACTGAAGATGGCACACCAGATTTTGATAAATTTTATAATGACTATACCAAAGTCTATCCACTAGCAGGAGGTGTGGCAGATAGTTTACATATCAATGGCATTCTCACCAAAGATCAGGTACTCGTTGTCGATGGACCAAAAAATCTTGATGCAGGTTTTCAAGCGTTCAAAAACAATAAAAATATCAAATTTCTCGATGTACTTGCGTGTGAATGATGATGTATCGGTGGTCCTGGCATGATGTCCAAAGAACCCATTGAAAATAGAAAACAAAAGGTACTCGATTATAAACAGTACTGTAAAAAAGATAAAATCGGATCCAAGCTCGGTAAATTTGCATATGGTGATGGACTTGATCTTACAAGAGCACTTAATCATAACGCATAAGTGTTGACTTTTCTAAATATAAAATTATATTCATTGTCTAAAACAAAAGACCATGGAATATATTGTTTTTGCATCAAAATTATTTGGATGTGTCTGTGCTATTATCATACTACTTACACTCTCCATTATAGGATTCTGCCTGTCATGGGCACTATGGGTCAATATTGTTCTGCTTTTGGGGGTATTGGGATTTGTAGGACTAATAATCTACATCTTCAAAATCACCCCGAATAGATTGTAAATTGCCTTAATACAATTTCTTCTTACTATTGGGGGCTGCTTATTTGGCATCCCTTTTTTTATGTCGAATTATTTTGATTGAGTAAAACTAGCTTGAATTTTCTATTCTTATATATACTGTTTTGTCAATTGTTTTTATAATTATTTCCCATATATAACAATCAAAAAGAAAAATACTGCACAGTTAGATATTTTTAGTGCTCCACTAGAGACTAGGGTGAGTAATTTTTCTGTAGCAAAAGAGATAAAAGCTACGATTAGCAATCACTGATGATTGATTATTGATGATATATGATTGAATGAAAATCACTCAAGAAAAATCTTGTGAGAAAAATTTGATCAGATTATCTTATGAGTCATGAATAATGAACAATTATACGAAGAATACTTTCCTTTCAAGGACATTATTATCGCTCATCTTCACCTAAAATTTCCCCATGCCAAATCAAGCCTTCTTGTCTTCGAAACACTTTATCACCATGCTCGCTGAGCAACAGATATTCCTTTGTGTTTCGATAGGTATGGTACATTAGATCCTCTTGCCATGTACCGTAAATTTACTTATTGAGAAGTACAAAAATTTTTCGACAGAATTATTGACGGAGAGCGTTCCTTGCAACAGTATACTATTTTGCAAAATGAATTACTTACCTATCTTCAGTATAAGCATCCTTTATTATCACCAGATGTAGAACCAAAAAAAATAAACCTCACCCTATCCAAAAAAACGAGACAGGAAGAAAGACGCCTGTTGGATGATTCTTTCCCCTTACCACAACAAATTCCGTGACTACCGTATATTCACATAGAAAATAATACATTGGCACTGAAATATATGATATGATTATATACATCTGGAAAGGTGAAAGATATTTTAGAACAAATAGACCAAGAAATATTTCCGTATACCTTACCTTGGCTCAAAGATATGCTTGATTCCCTTATTGCATCCGCTCGTATACATTCATATGACTATCTTATCTCCTCGCTCTGTACGAACATTGATGTTATCAAAACGAGAGAATGGAAATGAAGACTCACCATGAGACTCAAAAGTTTGCTCAACGAACGAAAACTTCCCGATATAAAATATGACGATTGAATTATAAGATATATACCTACATGAATATGAAATAATAACAATACTGTTTGAATGATAAGTTACTCTATGTGAATATGATATAATAAGGATGTTCTTTTTAATTTACGTCCAGATCAGTGGCAAACGGAGTTATTTCGTCGAATAGCAGAAAGAAAAACCTATGCAGAATTTATGGATCCTCTTGACCTCTTCATCCGAGATCTGTCTTTGCCATGAGTCTCCCTAGCAAAGCATAAAGAATCTGTATGTATAGAACGTGCTTGAATCCGTGTATATCATAGCATATCCGATATGCTCCATATGCCCCAAGAGCAACGAGAGCCAGCAATCCGTAAACGAATAGACGAACTTCCTGATATTTCCCAGCAACGTGATGTTCAATCACCAAACGAAGCATCGGTTCATCAAGATATTGTAGAAGTACCCAACAGTGAATTAGCTCAGCAACTCAGTACGCTTTTGGATGAATGTCTTATTTTCCCAGATGATGGTATTGATGCACTACAAAGACACACAAGCGAATTTTTGCGTTTGGGTATAGGTGTTTTATGGGAACCAAAAGAAATAGTAGATATCGCTACAGGATCCATCATCTCCTTCGAAACACTGTGTAAAGATTGACATGAGTTTCTTAAAATAGCCATACTTGAGTGGTTTACTGAAAATAGAGACAATACACAACCCATCCCTCAATCCCCAGACACTACAATTAATGAAGATTATTTTCCTTTCTAAGAAAGTTCTTGTTTTTGTTCTCGCTTTAGATATTGATAAGCATATTTTACATTTCACCTTAGTTATGCTTAGTCTCTATCTTCATATCCCTTTCTGTGCAAGTAAATGTGCCTATTGTTCATTCAACAGTATGCCAATAGATTCTTCAGATACCCTCATTGATAGGTATGTCGAAGCACTAAAAAAAGAAATTGATTATTATAGTGAAACATTGGAAGATAAGGAACTGAAAACCTTGTATTTTTGATGAGGTACCCCAAGCAGAATTTGAGTCGAAAGAATTATCGACATCATCGAATACATCACAACGAAATTTAATCTAGAAAACTTGGCTGAACTCAGCATAGAACTTAATCCATATCCTGAAGCAGAAGTTTTGAATTTTGTCAAAATACTAAATACAAAATACCCCAAAATCTCTAGACTGAGATATAGTTTCGGTATCCAAAGCTTCGATGATGAAGTATTGAAAATGACCTGAAGAGCATACACATTTTGATGAATTGTCGAATTTCTCAGAGCATTAGTACAGCTCAAACAAGATAACAATGTCTTCAATTTTGACTTTATCGCGTTTGGTAAATTTCAAGTGAGTAAAAATGGATTTAAGCAACTTTGGCATGAATTTAAACGTGACTTTTTTCAGAAATTTCTCGATAGTGGATATGTAGATAGTATTTCGCTGTATACGCTCGAGGGAATTAGCAATACTACCCCACCCTCACCCTCCCCATTGCATGGAGAGGGAAAGTCACCCCTCTCTAAGAAGTGGAGAGGGGCTGGAGGTGAGGTAATTTGTCCACAGACATATTATTGAAGCGATGAGGAGATTATGGAAGAATTTTTGATCTTAAAAGACATAGTCGAAAATGCTGGATTTGGTAGATATGAGATTTCCAATTTTGCAAGAGCAAGTAAAGCATCTATCCACAATATAGTCTATCGAAATATGGAACCCTATATTGGTCTCTGACTCTCTGCTGCTTCATTTCTTCCAATGCAGAATGTAGAACATAGAATGCAGAAAAAATTTCTTAATTCTGAACCCTGAATTATACATTCTAAATTTTGAACCCGTTGGACGAATACGTCTAATATCAAGCAATATCTTGAAGGGAATTGGATTGATGAAAAAGAAGTCCACGTGTTGAATGCATCAGATCTCTTGATTGAAGAATTTTTTCTCAGACTCAGAACACGCGAAGGAATTACTGATATCTCAAAATTCATTCATCTTCTCGTGCCGACTCACAAATCATTATTGGCAATATATATAAAAGAATGATTAGTTGAGTTTGATGGAACGAAATTACAACTCACTGATGAGGGCATGAATGTATATAATTCTATAATCACGGATTTACTCCAAAAACTATAATCATTGACTTTTCTTATAAGATAACTATAAGTAAAGAAAAAAACACGCTATGAATAATTATTTAATAACTGCCTGTAAAAGAATTTTTGCTATTGGGTTTATAATAGCTGGGGTAGCTTTTGCTTATCAGGCGTTTACCATCATTACATTAGGGAAGGCACAAGGCGTTTCTTTACTAACGTTTATTGTCTTTACGTTCCTCCATAGCAATGGAATTGTATATAGTTATTACATTGCCAAAGATAAAATACTTCTCACGGGAACTATTTTAAATGCTATGGCGTGTTTAACTATCGTTATCCTTAAAATATATTATGGATAACCAATCAATCTCCTGTATATTGTTAGCCTCCTTACTATCAAACTATAGAGCCAAAAGTGATACATGTATTATGGAATCTTACGGAGCTTTTTGCTCCGTTTTTTTATTGATTCACATTACAGAACCTTTCTTGTTGCAAATATTCTCTAATGTATGAATACCAATATCACTAAACTTCTCTACAAAACACATATTGACTTTTTTATTCTAATGTTTATAGTATACTAAACAAATAAACAAAAAAGTATGAAAACATTATTGATTCTTTTAGGCCTTATGGTTTCTTTTACCGCAAATACCTTGTTTGCTCAGGATACCAACAAACCATTCTTACAAAAGGTCAAGGTGGGATTTGTTCTGGATCCTCAGGTAAATGTCGCTTTAGACAAATCCACTCCCATCGATTTCACCTCTATGCCAGTTAACCTGGCCTTATTCACCAACATCAACTTTATCACCAAGCATACCTATCATAACTTGTGTTATGCCTGGGGAGGAAATGCTGTAATTCTGGTGAGCGGCTGGGTTTACAATAAAAAACAAAATCAGGATATCTATCTTGTACTGAGCAAAAACTTTTCCAAGCCTGGGGGCAATATCTTGATTGCCTGGGAACATGAATTAACTTCTGGCCTCATAACTACCTATGGAGCCATCGAGGTAGGCACCCCATGGAATACTTGCGATAAATTGCTCGTGAATCTGTGTCTCACAATCCCCGTTAATATCCAAATCTGGGGGAAAAAGTAATGAAAATACCTTATAAAATTTGACGGAGCTTTTTTCTCCGTTTTTTTTATTGGAAAAAATTAGTATTGCAAACGTACTTCAAAAACATATCTTGGGTGTATATATAGGATAAGATGATTATCTTATTTTTTATTTACTCCAAAAATACATGAAATTAGATGGAAAAAGCATCCAGGTAGCGATTATGTCACTTGTAGATGATTATAAATTCGATCCCTATCAAGTACTTGAAATCGTAAAATCAGGAATCAAGTCTGGATTCAAAAAAGATTACCCTCAGTACAAAAAATCTGAAATTATGGTCAACATAGAAAATGATGGGACAGTAACTATCTATAGAGAGCTAGAAGTAACAAAAGAGGTAGAAGATACTGAGCAACAAATTACTCTCGCTGAAGCCAAAAAAATTAGAAAAGATGTTACTCTGGGAGAAAAATTATTGATCAACGTAACTCCTCAGACACTTGAACTTTCAAGGATAGCTGCTCAATCTGCTGGTCAAACTATCAAACAAAGCCTCAAAGCCATCGAAAGAGAAAGATTTTACGAGAAATTTCAAAATAAACAGGGAGAGCTTCTCAAAGCAAAAGTCATCAGGGTACATGTTGACAGTGTGATTCTTGATATCGAAGGCACTGCTGTAGTGTTACAACCCGATGGTCAAATACCAAATAGAATGTATGAACCTGGTGAAGAAATATTTGTCTTGTTGAAACAAATCTCCAAAGGACAATGAGGTATCGTACTTGAAATAACCCAATCTACTACAGAATATATCGAAGCGATATTGAGAAAAATCGTACCAGAACTTGAAGAAGGTATCGTAGCTATCGAAAAAATTGTAAGAATCCCTGGTAAAAGAACCAAAATTATTGTGTATTCCAATGAAGAAAAAGTTGATCCAGTTGGTGTCATGGTAGGAAGCAAATGAGATAGAATCAACACAGTGCTTTCACTTCTCGATGGAGAAAAAATAGATTTCGTAGAAGATAGTGAAGATCCTGTACAATTAATTAAAAATTGTCTTAAACCAGCCCAGATAAATAACGTAGAAATCATCGATAACAAGGCTATCGTAACTATGGATGAAAGTCAAAAAGCACTCGCTATAGGAAAGTGAGCTTCTAATGTAAAATTAGCGACTCAGATTACGGGATACCAGATAGAAATCAGATAGGTAAAAAAAATAGACAGATTAGAAAATTGGAAAAAATTGTCCACGTATATGGATGATTTTTTTTACCTATCAAAAAAACTATCTATATCTTTTTTTTCTGTCTTAATAAAAAACGGTCTACCATGCTGACAAACAAACAATCATGGCACTCAAGAAAATCCGTCTTTTACTAAATTCGCCATCTCTGGCAAAGATAGTCTATCACCCGCTTTGATAGAGACCTTACAGGCATGCGTAGCAAATATCTTATCCAAAATATAATCGAAGGTAATGATTTCTAAATATAAGATATGATTGAATATTTTTTCCATATCTATTTTATACACCGAGAAGACTTGAGGGACAGAATATATGGCAACCTTATTTTCTCCTATCAATGATACATCAAATCCCAGAGCATTGATTTCATCAAGCTTCTGATCTAGATTTGGTATATTTGTTACTTCTATCATAATGGGTTGAAGCAGAATCTCTGAAGATGGTCAGTCAGTATTTTTTATTCAATCTTTAATTTTCTCAAACAGTATTCTCTCTGCTAATGCGTGCTGATCGATATAATACAGTGCATCATTAGCTTCAAGAACAATATATGCATTCCACAATTGTCCTACTACCTTATACTCCCCCACCTCTTTGTCTCGAGACTGTTCTTGTTCGCTTGATGAAAACATACTAGCTTGGGTGATGCTTGATTGTGGTGTGTTTGTAAAATTTTGGCTATCGAACATGGATTCCATTTCAGTACTTGTAATCGGTGAAGTTGCTCATCTTGAAAATTGTTGGCTTATGGTAGAGATCCTTTGTTCTCATAAAGCTTTTTTGATGTTGGTATATATAATGTCATACACTTTTCTAGAATCCGCAAATTTTACCTCCAACTTTCTCGGATGAACATTTACATCTACAAAACTTGGTTTTGCATCGATCATTAGAATAGCTAATGGATATTCACCTGGCGCTATCTGTCTGTAGTAAGCGTCCATAAGCGCCTTTCTGATAATCTTATCTTGCACTGGTCTTTTGTTGACATATATTTTTATATTTTCTGCTGAGCCAAACAACAATTGTGCATTGCCCACGATGCCATAGAGAGACAATTCTTCCGTCTTATCAGCAATTTCTTGGATATGTTTGGATCGATCTTTTTTGTAAATATCCATAATCCTCTCCATCAATGAATCTCTCGGTTGAAGATCAAAAATATTCTTATCGTTTTTTTTGAATATAAATGTTTTGTCAGGATGCATAATAGCAATATCTACAATATAATTGTAACAATAGAAAAATTCTGTCTGCGCAGATTTGAGAAATTTTAATCTCGCGGGTACATTATAAAACAGATCTTGGATCGTTACCAAAGTACCATGAACAAATCCAACAGGTTGGTGTTTGATAATGGCGTCCATTCATAATTTGGTCACTTTGCTCCCTATTTCACTGTATGCGGTTTTGGAAATAATTGTCGTTTTACTTACTTCTGCGATACTCGCCAAAGCTTCTCAACGGAAACCATAACTACTCAGGTTAAAGAGATCTTGTTCGCCGTGTATTTTGGAAGTCGCATATCTTTCAAATAACAAATCCATATCTGAAAGCTCTATTCACGATCCGTTATCTTCGATACTGATAAGTGATTTTCCCCCATCATGAATATCTATCTTGATCATTGTCGCTCCTGCATCCAAACTGTTTTCTACCAATTCTTTGATTATAGATGCTGGTCTTTCAACTACCTCTCACGCTTTGAGCCTATTGATAAGATATTCTGGGAGTTTACGTATAGACATATACAGATTAAAATATTAAAAGATTTAGAACATTAAAAGATTCTTGCTCGTACATTATGGTATGACTTTTTTAATTTTAATAATTTTTTTTAATCTTTTAATTTCTATTAATTTACCTTGATTTTTCAACCAGGAATAACAATACTCAACTACCTATGATTATCAAAGAATTGCAGATGATGCGCTTTTATTGTTTTGTATATATCAACAACTAGTTCTCCAAATATTTTGGCTATCGGAAATAAAAAATATCAACCTACCTCGACAAGTCTTTCTGCGCTGGTTTGTTACCGACCTCATAATATATCCCATCAAAAAATAAAAAATGATATATCAAAAGCGCTTGATAAGAGTATATATATGAGATATCCCCACGTATTCATTTACCTGCTTCCTCGCTATGGAATCTATAAAAATATTATTGAGAAAATACCCCAATCGTATCAAATATGGAATTTTGATTCTGGATGTTTTTGCTATGATCATCGCAATCAAAACATATGTAAACTATATTTCTATTGAGGTTGCCATTGAAAGCGCTACGCTAGAGCAACAAATAAGAACGGATGAACTTGCGTTTACCCAAAATTTTTTGGTAAATTATGAAAAATCCGAATATGCCAAATATTTTCTCGAACACGAAAACAATATGCTCCTAGGTGATGAATATATTATCAAATTTGAATCGATGTATCAAAAACAACAAACAAACGACCCCAAAGCTCAATGATATGTTGACTATCAAGATAAAGAAATCACGAGTCCCCAAGAAGCATGGAAAAAATTTATCATCGACCAAGTCAGCAAGTAAGACCAATTTGAATTGAATTAGCAATGCATATGCTTACACTATCTGTATTTATCTCCTATACCATATACACCATGAAAAAGATTATGGGGCTCCTGGCAATTGTATCACTTTCTCTTTTGATGATTACAGGATGTACAGATAAAAATAGCGTACACATATGAGACACGGTTTCTATAACTTATACCGCTACCTTTCCTGATGGACAAGTGTTTGATCAAAATATCCATGAGGACACACCATTAACCTTTACTATTGGCTCGTGACAAGTTATCCAAGGATTAGATGAAGGTATTGTAGGGATGAAGCTAGGCAAAACAAAAACCCTATCAATCAAACCTGCAAAATGATATGGAAAACTCTACGATACGAACAATATACAAAAAATATCTCAACTTATTTTCGATAAACTGAGCATCAATATAGAAAATGGAACAACACAAAAATTAGGAAATATTGAAGGAATGGTTAAGTGAACCGAAAAGGATTCAGAAGGAAATACTTTGGTTCTCTTTGATATCAATCCTAGACAGACACGAGACACATTGAAATATACCATCACTGTGCTTAGTAAACAGTAATATTTTAGCGCTTTAAGGGCCTCATTATGCAGCTCTTCAAAAGAGTCTTATTGTCACTTTTCCCTGACGAAATTATCCAACAGACCATGAACCCTGCCAGTATGTTTATTTCGTTTATTTCTACGAAAGAATTTTTTTCTGTCATCAATAGAAAGATTGTGGAAAATTACAAACTGAATCTTTTTGATGTTACGCTTGATCCCTTTGAGTTTAAAATCGGGTTCGGTGACAATCCCTCTATCAAACCCAAAGATATCGATACCTACTATAGTTACTGTGCTACTGCCAATCTCAATGGTTATAGATTTTTTTCTCCCGCAAACATTGCTAACAATTTATCTTTGGTAGTTGCTTTATACGTCAAAGATATCTTTAGGTCGTATCCACCTGATTATTACCTCAACTTTCTCTATACTGTTTTTTTACTCAGTTTTGTTTTTTTATCAAGAATCAAGATTTTCCCCTATACCGATAGAGAAAAAAACTATAATTGGTTTGTGGAAACCATGTTCTCCTTTTATGAATTTGTCTTCCAACAAACTGGTAAAAAAATTGATCCAACTATTATCAAAGCACTCAAAAAGTCATTACTCAATCAGATAGAGCTTTTCTTCTTACTTTTTGCTGTATATCAAAATTTTAATACACTCTTCGTTCATCAACATGTCACGGACAAAGACCTCTATTCTTGGCTTTTCTATGATGAACTCAAGGGAAATAATAAAACCATATATACTGAATTTGTAGACAACCACAAAGAATATACGAATAAAAAAACTTTCTCTGCCGTAGAAACCAAAGTTATGCAATCCATTCTCCCTGCTGATATTTTACTCAGATATCTTTTTATTGACGCTGATATGTTCCTTATCACCGACACTGTCGTTTCCACTATTTTCGACAAAAAAACACTCGACACCTTTATCAAAAGTTTTCGCAAAGACGATAACCAACTAGAAAACTTCTTGCTCTACATCACTGATTATAAAAACTTCAAAAGAAATTTTTTCTGAGGAATACAAAAGTATATGATGACCGTATTTAGAGATCAAGACACTACATGAGGTATTGTCAAAGAAGATCTCGATGATCTCATGTCTTCTATCTGAGAAGATGTAGAAAATATTGAGAGTTTCAAAATCCCAGAAAGGATCAAAAAAGAATCCAAGATGATGGAAAAGATATTGAACTTTTATATTACTTTGATTGGGTGATCATGGGTTTCTAGAGGCGACAGCTTCTTTCTTAGATTATTTAGAAAGCCCATCATCCAGCAAATCAGCAAAATAGATGACCAATTGGATGAAAAAAACTATACCTTATTGTATTATGGGTGACTCCTCTACCAGTATGGTAAAAATGTATTTTTTTATAAGCACACATCAGAAAATGTCAGAGCGGGAAAACAAAGATTTGTTTTGCCCAACAAGACCGACATCAAAAATATTTATTCAAATATCAGTCTACTCAAGTCTTTTGATGAAACATTTATCGCGACGATTCTCCAAGACATCAACCCCAAAGACATTAGATTATATATAAAAAACAAGAGAATTATCGAACTCTTCAAATGACTCATGGGACAAGAAATTTCTGGAATGGTTAACACGTCTGATAGTCAATTTATAGAATCTGTTTATCAAGATATTGCTCAAAACTTGGAGCATAAAGAGTTTCTAAAAACACTCAAAAAAGGATTAACCGAACAAGATATTTATCATATCAAAGAAAATATTTATAACTTGGATTTTTGGATCAGTAAAAAGTTTTTTAGAGCAATAACAGAACACACTATTCTTCTCAAAAAAGAGTATTCTGATCTTGTGATTCTTGGTATTTTTTCTACTATCAGAGAGACGTTCTCTGGATTGCTTATCTACCTCACCTATATGAGAGATGAGGCACGTATCAAAAACATTACTCTCGATACAGAATCACTTATTAGACTCTATGTACAAGATATTTTGAATATCGATGAATATTATCAACACAAAATAACTGACATCATCAATGATCTCCAAGCATATTTTAATGAAATTATCAAATACTGGATAGAAATCGACGATAATAAAGACTATCTCAAAATCGGGTACGATAATCGGATAAAATTTTCTGGCAACAAAAGCATTGAAGAAACGAAGAAAAAAATTATCAGTGAAGATATCATTTGGTTCAAATGATTCCTCAAAAATATTAGTTATTACAACAAAAGATTTTTGATGCCACAATAGCAAAAACGCTCAAATGACTAAACGTTTAAACGAATAAACGATGATAGTCAATTCAGCGATTAAACGTTTTATCGTTTCATCCCAAAGCAAAAAATGAAGTGCCCAAAGTGTCAGAGTATGGAAACCAAAGTCATCGATTCGAGAGTCATTGAAGATGGTCAAAGTATCAGAAGAAGAAGAGAATGTGAATATTGTGAACATAGATTTACGACCTTTGAAAGAAAAGGATTTACCGAATTGGTCGTTATCAAAAAAGATGGTAGCAAAGAGATGTATGATAGACAGAAACTCAAAAAAGCTATTTTGCTCGCTTTTGCCAAAAGAGAGATCGACAAAGAACAGATAGAAAATCTCATCAACAATCTCGAGGCAGAATGGTCTATAGATAAGAATGAAATCACTTCTAAAGAAATCGGTGATGATGTTCTCAGAGCCTTAAAAAAAGTAGATCCTGTCGTTTATGTCAGATTTGCTTCTGTCTATAAATCATTTGATAATCTCAAAGACTTTAAGCGCTTTATAGACTAGTTTTGTATAATACACATATCCAAACTATGTACTATCACTGTACTCTATTATTTTTTAAGCATTTCAAGAAATGATACTATTTGTGGTCTATATTTTTCTATAAGTAGTTTGAGATCATCTGTAAACATACCAGGGAATTCATACATTTCCTTCTCTAAAGCGTCTAAAGAATATAGGAGTATTCATTTAGCCTCTCTATCAATATTTTTGGTTCTCCCTCAGTATATTCATAGATAAAAATGTACCCTATTTGCAATCACAACCTTTTCTTTATCAAAAATTTTCTCCATATTGTATATTTTGGTATCTATATGTTGTATAAGTCCTATACTCTGAAGATATTCACTCAGAATATAATACGTCCTCATAAATTCTGTATGTGTATTTACTACTAATGATGGTATCTCTAACTCTTGTACCGTTTCCACCATCACCGTATGATTTGGGTTGTCTCCATTCTGTACATGACCCCCTATGGTTTTGTCAAGCAAGTTGGGATTGTGTCTTTTGTGGTCGGCTCTTTTTTGAATGATAAATTCTCCAGCCTCATTGAAAAGTATAACATCTATAATATCTACTGCTTTGGTTGGAGCGCCTGTCTTTTTATATATTTCTATCTGTTCATCATAAAATTCATCTCTTTTCATGGGAATTATTTGATATGGATTATTTATATCATAGGTATTTACATATTCTACTGTCATTATTAGTGCATAAATAATAAAATGATATATTAAAAAGAACCAAATACACTTATTGACACCCCGAACCGAGACTTACTCTACGAATTCTTTCAAATTAATAAAATCTATCTCGTCTCTGGTTTGAGCAAGATCATAAAAAGTAAATTCTTGTATCTCTTCTGTATGTGCTACACAACAATCTTTGATTACTGTGATGGTAAATTCTCTATCATAAGCGTCCTGAATAAAACTTCTCACACATAAGTTGGTAAGAATTCCACAAACGATAACGTTTTTGATTCCCTCTAATTCTTTTTCTAGTGAGGTATTATAAAAAGGGCTGATTTTGTTTTTGATAATAACGGTATCTGTTTCCTCTCCTTTGAGGGAAGAAATAAACTGCGTATCTGGTCAAAAATACTCTAGTGAATCAATTTCCCTATGTTTAGTCCAAATGATTTTATGCCCTCTAGTTCTACAATGATCGATCAGATAATTCACCTTACCAATCACTTCTTGGATATCTCCTATATAGTATTCGCTTTCAGGATTTGTCCATTCTTCTTGAAAATCGATAAGCACTAAGGCTGTTGCTGTCATATGTTTGGGTCATAAAATAAACTCATTGCGTGTATGGTAATGATTTCTTAGTGATTTTCAAAATAAAAAAAAGAGGTGCGTACATAACGACCTCTCCATTTCTGTCTTAGTGACTTATTACACGTACCCGTGCTTGTCGCATACCACGAATGTGGATTTCGCCAACATTTGTATTCAAATCTTGCAGTAAAGTACATACCGCATGCGTAAACACCTCGCTAAATTGCTTATGAGGCAGCATCCTGTTATCTACGTTACTGATAGACCGATGGTATATACCTTTAAATGAGATTGTACCTTCACCCTTGGCTATGACAGCAATCTTTTTATACCCATTAAGAAATCCGGCTTTATTCGCCATGTTTTCAAGAACCTGATTTTTTCGTGTAGCTTCATCCAATTCAATCACACAAAACTTATGTTCTTCGAAAAATCTTCTCACTTCCTGTCTTCCAACCTCGGTACTCAGCTGCTCAATACCAAAAATCTTCTTTTTTCTTTCCATACTTTTTGTAAATGATTTTTATGTGTTTTTGTTTTTTTGCTAAAGATCTAGCAACCTGTTTCTATATATTTTGCCCGTGAAGTCAATACATTCCCACTACCTCTGTTTTATGTATTTTATCACTCGTATACTACCCCAAATAGCCATACCAAGTGCAATAATCACTCATAATAAAAATATTCATACGATATTTCGGAATGCTGTATACCATGGCTTTTCAAAAAACACCATCTTGAGCTCTGGCAACACTTTATACGTATGGATTGTTTCGTTTAATGGGAAGCTTTCTCTCTTGCCTATAGCGAGTGAATATTTTCACTGATTGTCTCTATTACTCACTCTGATTGTGTATGTTCCTGCTCCCACTTCCTTTTCCCATACAGGTCATTGTAGATAGCTATCTCAAGCAAACGGCTCAAAAAAATTAGTCCGCGCAAATCACTTTCCATCAAGCCTTGTGTATACTGACATATTTCATTCTATAATATCTACAGTAAAATCAGTTTTATAGCCAGAGATATTTGGCACGACAAGATTTACATACAATAAGAATCCCGTATCAGCAACAATTTTATATACATCTTCTTGCCCTGACAATATTCCATAAAATGCTTGAGAAACTTCCGGATTTTGTATAGGTATCACCTGCCCTACTGGTTGATTGAATACTAGTCTCGGCTGATGCGCAAATGTATAGCCGACACACAACAAAGCACATACAGATACGATAATTTTTTTCATACTCATGGGATGATTGTATAAAAAACTATACCAATTCTTTGATATGTTTTTGAAAGAGATTTCCTTTCTCTTCAAAATTTTTCCGCACACTATAACTTGGTGATGCTGTTGAAAGTAAGCATATTTTACTATGCTTTGTGTATTTATAAGCGAATTTTACTGCTTCTTTCATATCATTGGTTTGAAAAATCCTTATTTCTCCATCATCTTTTTTTTTGATTGTTTTAAAGATTCTTTTTCCCGAATCAGGAAAAAGTACGACATTTCTAATAGCATATTTCATAATAACTTGTACTAATGCATCAAAGACATATCCTCTATCAGTTCATCAAAGAAAAATCGTATCTATCTGTTTCCCAAATGTTTGTATTGCCTGAATCGTACTTTCTGGAGTCGTGGAAATTGCATCATCAAGCCAAACAATCCCTCCATATGTTCAGACATTTTCCATTCTATGAGGAAGTCCCTTGAATGTTGCCAAAGTTTCTTCCAATATTTTGTAGTCTATGTTCATAATATCACAGACTCCAATAACTGCTGAGATATTCATCATATTGTGTTCCCCTTTCAGTATAATAGCGTGATCATCGCCTACACATGTGTTCTTGATATAAAATTTTCCTTCTTGGTAGACATAATCTCCCGTATGTCAAAACACACTAACCTTTATTTTTTTTTCACAGCTATATTTTTCTTTGATTTCATCCCTAATTAGATTGTGAGTACTACCACTCAATATATTGAGTTTTGCGTCTTGATAATTTTGAAATCCATCATGTCGATCGATATGATCAGCATAGATATTCAGCAATATACTTATGTAATTCTTTTTTTTGAGTCCTTCGAGCATATAGCTTGAAACCTCAAACACCACATATTCGTTTTTCTGTGATGTTGGATTTTGTATATCGAGATAATCAAGTACAGGATTGCCTATATTTCCTATCAGTTGAACATTTTTATCTGCACGTTTTAATGTCTCATACACCAAAGTAGCTGTTGTTGATTTTCCCTTTGTTCAAGATATTGCGATTACTTTACCCTGATACCAATCAAAAAATAATTGTGCTTGAGATGTTATTTTGTGTCTGTATGGATATATTTTTTTGTTATAGAGAGATATACCTGGCGTTTTGATAATAATATCAAAGGTCTTTAGGTGATCAAGATAGCTATTTCCAAATACCACATTAAAATCTCTATCTATACCAAACGTTTGATTGATATATTCAAAGTTTGTTGCTAATCCTTCTATTTTTTTTGCTCCATCCAAGATGGTAATGTTTTTTGGTGAAATACCAATTTTTAGGAGAAATTGGAGAGAAGATTTCCCTTCTTTTCCATATCACAAAATGGCAATCTTTTTATCCTGAAATACTCAAAAATCTATGGTATATCATGTAAGAATATAAGACTATTGTTTAGTAAAGCATACTGTTTTGGATAATAATTACAATTAATAACATTACATAAATACAATTATTTTATGTATTTTATATCCTATGTCAATATATTATTAAAATAACGTATTATCCTTGATTTTCTGGCTTCAATAGCTATTGTGAAGCTGAGTTTATCTCTCTAACATAAGCAATGCAAGCTTTTGACACCTTCTATTTCACCTGATATACTTTTGATTCTCTTACCCTCAACGCATCTTTTTCTTATTCTTTTGACCATGAGATCAACTTTACGGAAATTATTGATTTTACTTCTTCTGTGCTTCAACCAATTGAATATATAGATGCCGACATCATGGATACCCTCCTCTTTCACCTTTCTCTTGCTGTAGGTATTAGTTATTACAAACTCTATCCTACCAAAAATTTAGTCATCGAAACTGGTTCGTTAAATGAAAATCAGCAACTATTTTGGAAAACCTTCTACACTCAAGGATTGGGAGAGTTTTTTTATACCAACAATATTTCACCTCAGTGACTCATTAATTTTGTTAATGGAACAAAAAACACACCTCATAAGTTATTTCCCTCTACCTCACAAATCCCTATGATTGCTCTTGGATGAGGCAAAGACAGTTTGGTCAGTATAGAATCTATCAAAAAACTACATATACCATTTTATACGTCCACGTTTGGTAAGGATTATTATCTTCACAAGGTGGTTGGCGATACTATAGGAGCACCCAGACTGCTTATGCTCAGACATATGGATCCCACACTCTTTGAGATGAATCAGCAAGGATATTATAATGGACATGTACCTATCAGCGGAATTATCGCTTTCGTCTTAGTTGCTGCTGCATATCTCTACGATTATACGTACATCATTATGTCCAATGAAAAAAGCGCCAATGAAGGAAATACGGTCATGGATGGAATTGAAATCAATCATCAGCGAAGTAAAAGTTATCAATTTGAATCAGATTTTTCTGAATATAGTAAAAAATATCTTTCTCCTGATGTGAAATATTTTAGTTTATTAAGAGGTATGTATGAGATCAAGATAGCCAATATATTTGCTCAATATCCACATTATTTTGATATCTTTAGTAGCTGTAACAATAACTTTAAGATTATAGAAAACAATAAAACAACAGACCATCGTCGATGTGGAATCTGTCCAAAATGTGCTTTTGTTTATACCACATTGAGGCCATTTATCAGTGATGAAAATACCAAAAAGATTTTTGATCAAGAATTGTACGAAAACAATACATTATTACCTTTATATAAAGAATTGCTCGGTATCGATGGGATAAAACCCTTTGAATGTGTAGGAACCAACGAAGAAGTATTTTATGCAATGTATCTCTATTATGAAAAAACAAAAAACAATTCCCAGATTCCTCCGATTATGGAACTCTTCAAAAATGAGATATTGCCTACATTATCTATGCATGACCTCATGAAATTAGAAAAAAAACTATTCGCTGTATATACCAAAGAAACCAATATACCAAAAGAATTTCAAACTCTTTTAGCTGTATAGTGAATATATACTTATTTTTGACAAAAATTGCCTTTTCACTACCACGCAAACAACATATTAAACCTATTTTGTAAACACTGTCAACTTAATGTACTATTAAAGACAGTGTTTTTTTGATTATTTATCTCGTGGGGATATAATTAAATTGACTAAACGCTCAAACGAAACATCGATAAAAAACTATCGTTTATGCGTTCCATCACTTTAACGTTTATTCCTTTTGCTCTTCTTATGATCAAATCCCTTACACACCACTATCGCAAGATACCTAGTCTAGGTAAACTTCTTTTCTGAATAGCATTTTTTTTGGGTATTTTTGTAAGTACCTTCAAATTTATCTATGCAGACAATTTACCGTTTGAAGATACGCTTTCGACTATGTTTACCTGGTTAAATACCTGATCCTACTCCAATACGTATTTTAGGTTTGGCGGAAATAATTTTGTAGGTGGTATATTTTGGCAATCATGATTGACGCTTTCTACACCAATGATTATTAGTATCAATGGATGAGCCCAAGGAATCACTTGTACAGAACAGTTGAGAGGAATCTATTATAACAACCAAAGAGGACGAAGAATCTGGCCCTTGGATACAGGAAATCTTGCTATTCTCAGTGGTCAATGATCAGGATACCAAACTATGACCATGATTGATGGATTTTTTACTCATTGTACTGGGTTAGCTTGATGATATATTCCACAATACAATGAAGTTTATGGACAACTAGATCATGCCCGAGGTAGCCAAACTGGATTTCGTATGATTGCCGGAATAACCTACAACTTTACGGGAAACACCTTTAGTGGTGTAGTTTTTGGTCGTACATTAATTGTTACCTGATGACTCTATAGCGGATATATATTTGATAGCAACGGAGGTATTGCTGAACTCAGCATAAACACCCCATGGTGTCAAAACTTCACTTCATCACCAGCTACTCAACCTATCACTATCGCACAAGGTAGCGGTATGACCTTTACCTGTTATGGAAACAATGTCACGGGATATCTCTTGGGTATACACTATTCTGGCTCTACTACCCCTTTCTCTACTGGCTTAGTACTCACTACAAATAGCTCTACTACTCGATTTACGTGAGTTACTTTGATTACAGGAGACTATTTGGCTACCTGTACCGTTTTGTGACCAAATGGCGTAGGACCACAATGTGCTCAACAAATACCATTTCATGTATGAGTCACGTGAGCAATAGTCATACCTCCAGGAACATGAGGAACTGGATGTACACCAAACTTCCAAGGTGAAATTACCTTTTCATCACTTAGTGGAAGTGTAGTTATCAATCCATGAATTGGAACGTATTACACCAATAGAACAGGCGTTGTCCTTCAATTGGCTGCAACAGAACCTACTCACTTTATTGTCTCTGGAAACTTTATATGAACTCCTCGATCAGGCAATTACCTCTATACTTCTATCTTTACGCCCATCACCAATGCCATTACCCTTCAATATACCAATAATTTTAATGTCTTCTCAAGCACCTATACCACAGGCACATCATGATTGTGTATATATACTGATGCTGCTAAAAGAATATATGTAGATACCGTGGCCCCTACAACACCTATCATTACTCCACTCACGGGAACTAATCTTTGTCCATCTCTACCACTTACTATTACACGAAGCGCCTCTATCGATAGTGGTGCAGGACTTTCTCATTACAAATACGAAATCTACAATAATAGTGGTATGGTAACGGGCGCTATGGCTAGTTGAACAGTACCAAGTACTATCACTTCTATCTCACTTAATATATGAATACTCCCTTTGGGAACCTATTATATGAGAGTACAAGCAATAGATACTATAGGTATGATATCATCTTCCAATACTATCAACTTTACCCTCAATACCCAATATTGTGCAACAACAGGAACGGGTATTGTAATTGTTACTCCAACTATTCGGTTGAGAAACGTAGATCTTGATAAAGTATATAGATCTGATCCTATCCTTATTCTTGGGCTCACTTGACCGACATTGGTCACTATTTCCAAAGGAATGCTCTTTATCAATACAGGTATGGGCGTATGAACTACAGGCATAATAACATCCAACGATACGCTCTACATAGAAGTAGTTTCTAGTAATACATATGATACTACAGTAAGTTCAACGCTTAGCGTCTTTTGACTTACTGGCACCTTCTCCGTTACGACCAAAAAGAATAATTGTAGTTTAAGCGCTACAGAAAAACTTCTCATACAAAACATTTATGCAGATCTCAAAGACCAATATAATAATGATTTATCTAAGCTCGCTGATTTCCTAAATACTTTCCAAAGCATGGTACAAGATGAATCTATTCTTAGTAATAGCTGTAATTTGACCTATCTTCTTCAACTCATTGATGATGATTTGAACGTCTGATGAATAGACACAAGCAATCACATCACACCAAACTGTAAGGAATATAGTATAGGATACGATAGTACTCAAAGAGCATATTATGCGCCTGAGATGATCAATAGATATTATTTTGTCAATCGTGAATCACTTATCAGACATCTTGATTATTATAATCCAGGTGATTGTCACATCAACACCTATACAAATAATTTTCGAACACCCGATACTTCTGATCCCATGAAACACATTGCTCCAAACGGCAAAATCTATCACTTTATCGAACAATATGGTGGCTTCTCTGCAACTGAATTTACTACTCTGCAATATTTTGATTCTATGCAAAGCATCGTAAGATATGTAGATCTTAGAAATCCTCCAAAAGACATTTGGAAACATAGTATAGATATATCATTTACTCCTATAACCTATGCAGCCCCAAGTGGTAGAGAGTATAGAATTTATAAAACTGATAGATGATATATGTCATATAAACTTATGAAGGTAAAATATTATCCAACACTTACCGAGCTCAAAAATTATATCAACATAAACAATCCAAGCAAACGATAATATAGACTAGAATTATGTATTTATCATTACCTATTATAGTATGAAGTCACCGTTACATCATCTCAAACATCCTGAATGACTCTTCGATTATTTTCATAACAAAATCCATCATGCTTTTGTTGTTTTTGGATTGGCAATGATAGGAATGCTTTGGGGAGCCTCAAATATACTCATCACTACCTCTGCAAGTTGGCAATGGTGATGATTTTTGAATTCAGATTTTTGGCAACAGAGTCCTAGTGATGGCAATATCAAGTATGCACTCTTTGGGGATGGAACACCAAATTCTACTGCATATACTAGACTACGAGATTCTAGTTGTGTACCCACCACGGTAGCTACTCCTTTGTATGCTACTGGATTTCTTGGATGATCATTACTACCCAATACTATATATGTGCTCAATCCAGGAACATATACACTGATCAGTCCTATTGTTCTCGGTGATTGTTCTGCTCTCATAGGTAAAAGTGATGTATATATTAAATCAACTAGTAGTACGATTATTGCACTTATAAATACCAACAATAAAAATAAAATTATTATTGATAATCTCAAAATCGATGGACAAAATCTTTCAGCTAAATGAATCTCGTTAGATGCCACTACCAATCTCATGGTCAATAATGTGAACATTTATAATAGTACTTCAATGTGAATATATTGAATTAATGGATCTACACATATTGGTATAAATAATTCTAAATTTTTTAATAATCCCCAGGGATGATATTTTGATACGATTAGCACCAATATAAACAACTCTCAGTTTTTTAATAACACTTACGGAGTATTGTTAAATAATACTAGATCAAGTATCAACAACTCTCAATTTTTTAACAATACCTATGGAATACATGATATCACATCTTTTCTGACTATCAATAATAGTATTTTTTTAAATAATATTCTATGACTGTACTGACAATCAACGACATGAATCGTAAACAATATATCATTATATAACAATACCACATGACTCAAAATAGAATATTCATGATATATTGATTATTACGGTACCTTGAAATTTTTTGGTAATACTACCGATTATATCGCGTTATCATCGACATTGACTGTATGATCTACACCCCCATGATCACGAAATGCAGGACAGATAGAGAGTTGATCTCTTAATATGGACTATGATCGAGTTACTAATCCACAAAATAGCCTTGGATCGTGGTTACTTAACGGTACTAGCCGAACGTGATTGAGATGACCGCTTGTTTGATTTGATATAACAAAGACACCCATCAGATATATATTTGGATGAAATATTTTAAAACAAAACATTCCCGTTTGGTATAATGGCAACATATTAGAAGAATATGGCAATAATGGATATGATTACATTACCACAAAATATATTACAGAACTGGAATCTGGTCTTTCACCCACTCAACAATTATTGGTTGATCAATATTTTTGATCTTGATCCATCTTTACCAAAAACTGGCAAACGAATTGATGTTCACTTTCTGCTTTTCAGGTAAGAACCCTCAATCCTACCACCTACAATTCTTACAACTTTGAAGATCATACACTCTATATGCTCACTGGTGGAGAATATATAGCTAGCAGTAGCAATGGGTTTACTTTAAATGGAAACTGTATTGCACTTATAGGAAATGGCAATACAAGATTTACCAAATCCGTCTGAGGTATCAATAGTGTGCTTTATGCAAACAATAAACGTAACATCATCATAGACAATATAAAATTTGATGCACTCTATTATAGCAACACTAGCTCCAACGCCGCACAATCAGCAATCAAATTGGATGGAGCAAGTAATAATTCTACCATCAATAATATCCAAGCATATAATGCCAGTGCCTATGGAATATATCTTGGACTCAGTTCACATCACAATACCATTATCAATGTTCAAGTATTTAACAATTTATCTGCTGGAATACACCTCAATTATTCTTCCAACTATAATGTCATTAATAATGCACAAATATATAATAATAACTGATTTGGAATCTGGTTTGCCAATGGATCTAATAGAAATACCATGAATAATATCCAAGTATACAACAATATCGTATGAATATTTGGAGATCTTACTACCAAAGAAAATGTCATCAATAGAGCCGCTATCTACAATAACAGCGATGTGGGTATCTATTTCAAAAATTCATCTAATAATATGCTCAATGATGTTAGACTGTACACTAACGGTATGGGCATTAGAACTCTGTACACTTCACTGGGTAATAAATATTATGGAGAATTAAAGTTTTTTGATAACTGATGAGGAAATTTTGATGGAACTTCTGGTAGTGATGAATATCTCTCTCCTGGTGCTGCGGGATTGTTTCCGTATGCGGGCGTACTCAGTACATGAACCGCTATAGCATCATGTCTCTATACTACTAATCCTATACTTTCTGGTAACTGAGTTGCTCTCCTCAATAGTACGTGTTCTACTCTCTGATATGTTGCAGCATTTCAATCACCCTATACTACGTATGTTAATTATGTATTTGGATTGAATATGTACAAACAAAAAGTTCCTGTAAGATATGATAGTGGAAATGTCTTAATCCAAATTCCATCACAATATGATTCGACAAAATATATTGCTGAAATGTTTGCTAGCCGAGATAACACCCCAGAAGGAGTAACCTTTATCTCTAGTGGTTCAACACAGCTAAATAGTCGATATACTACTAATATATATACTGCATGAGTGCTCAATGTCCCTGTACCCGTCACCTTACTCTTGACCCCAAACACTAGTTCTTGATATCTCATCATTAGTGGGAATACCCTATGACTCACCTGAATAGTCAACAATGGAGATACTCTACAAATACGCGTGCTTACGAGAACATGATATAATGAAACAGTATTAGGAACAATAACCATATGATCAGTGACTACACAATTTACGGTAACAACAAGATGATTTGGTCAGACACCAAATACAGGATCATTTGCTTTTCTTAATCTTATAGGCGTACCCTTACATACATTTACCTGAAGCACCACAACGATTGCATGACTCGAAACGGGTGTCTTGGCTTCTATTACCTTTGATCCCATTACGACGTCTGGACGATTGGAAATATATTCAGGTACTACAATGATACGTTCTGGCACCACATGATTGATAGTATATAATTGAAACCAAATAAAAGCTATCGGGCAAAGTAGTTCACTCTCTGGTCAAACAGTAACGGGATATGTACATATCGGTATGGGAACCTGAATATTTACCATCACGACTAAATGATCTGACATTACTCCTCCCACTACTCCTACCATTACCTATCCACTGACTTGAGAACAGATGTTTTTTGTTACCTTTGATTGGACAGCAAGTATTGATACAGGAGCTGGCATTGCATGATATATGTACCAAATCGCTGAAGATGCTAATTTTACCACTATCATCAATACTGGATTTATCACTACGGTAACATGAAGTATGGGATCTCCAAATACAGATTTTGATGCGACTAAGAATAAGCATTACCTGAGAATCGCAGCAAGAGATGGAGATGGAAATTACTCTTCTCGAAGTAATACTGCATATTTTACTGTTGTAAAATTTGGTACATGGCGTTTGATCAATCAAAATGATGCTAATCTCAGAACCCAGTACGATTCAAATGAAATCACTCTTGAAGGTATCAAAACATGATTGGTGATATGGGCATCCCTTGATGGCACCTGAACAATCTATCAAAATGGAGCCGATAAAGGTACAGGTACTTTTGTACAAAATGGTGATAATATTTATGTTAGTATGCAGTCAAGCAACTCATATAATAGGACCGTTTCCTCAGTACTTACCATAGCGAATAGATCTTTGGAACTTATGGTAACTACCAAACAATCTTCAGATACGGAATGTACTTTGTCTGATGATGACAAGACTACCGTTCAGACCATTTTTGATAGTTTAGTCAGTAATTACACGGGGGATAGTAATAAGTTTGAAGAATTTTTGAGTACTATGAAAAGCATGCTTACCGATGAAATAGATTTTACTAATGATTGTAACCTTAAGTACTTAGAAGGCCTTATCAATGACGCACTTGGTATCACCCTTACATGATCAGTCGATACTGGAACACATATTGCTCCCAACTGCAAAGAATATCCTATAAGTTTTGATGCTGATAAAACAGCATATACATCACCTGCATTTAAAGTAACTACTTTCTTTGCAAATCGCGATTCACTTGCCAGATATATTGATTCCAAAAATCCTGGAGACTGTCACCTCAATACGTATGGTGTTTCCTCATGGGTATTTACCAATACTGATCCAAGCAAACACATTGCTCCAAATGGTAAACTCTATGTTATCCAATACACCGCTCAATGATACACTACCAATGAATTTACGATCAAAAAATATTTTAGTACCGTCAGTGCACTTCGTAGTTATATTGATAGCAAAAATGTACCTGAAGTAATCCGAAGTCATCAAGTAGATACAAGTTTTACTCCACAAACGTATATTGCGCCAAACAATAAATCTTATACTATATATAAGACAGACAGATGATATATGTCCTATAAACTGATGAAAGTAAGATACTTCTCTACGCTCGCAAATATCCAAGCATTTATTAATACAAATAATTCTAAATAAATACTCTTTTACACAAAAAAACTCTGCATCTATTGTAGAGTTTTTTCTGTAGAGAATATGCTTGATTTTCCTCTACCACTTTCTATAAGTATCATATTAAAATAAAAAGTCAAATATTCGTAAACAAAAACACAAAATCACATGAATCATTTTAAAAAGGTAAATGGAAGTATCATCTTCTCACGCTTTTGGAAGGACGGTATTGATTGTATTGGAATAATTCTCGCAACACCCCAAAAAGGACCGGGTTATATTATTTCCATGGCAAAATTCACTACAGGAAAAGAAATCTCAGAAGCAAGTGACTATAGTCTTAAAATGGCTTGGCCACACCGAACCAGGTATGCCAGAAGATCAATGGAGCAAGAATTGCACGATGAATTGACTGCAAGAGGCTACATTCTGAGCAAGGAAGGAAAAAACATGAGGTGGAGAAAAGTAGAAAAAAAATAAAAAACATTAATCATTACTAACAATTGGAGGAAAAAAATCATGAACCAACAGCAATTATTTGAACAAATCCTAAAAAAAAGATCGTACTTGTGTATCGGACTCGATACCGATCTCACCAAAATTCCGAAACACCTATTGGAACTGGATGATCCCATGTTTGAATTTAACAAGGCCATTATCGATGCCACGCATCATTTGGCCATTGCGTATAAGCCAAACTTGGCTTTCTATGAAGCCGAAGGTTCAAAAGGATGGGCTTCATTTGAAAAAACCGTGAAATATATCAAAGACAACTATCCTGAAATTTTCGTTATTGCTGATGCCAAACGTGGTGATATCGGCAATACCTCTAACTTATACGCACGTGCTTTTTTTGAAAAGTTACCTTGCGATGCTACGACGGTTGCTCCCTATATGGGCGAAGATTCTGTTGCACCATTCTTATCTTTTCCTGGGAAGTGGGTAATATTATTGGACCTCACTTCAAATAAGGGGTCATCCAACTTCCAACACATAGTGAATGCAGAAACCGGGAAAGAACTCTATCAGGAAGTCCTTATCCAATCTCAGTCCTGGGGTACAGAGGACAACATGATGTATGTGGTCGGTGCAACACAAGCTACAAAGCTTGCTGAAATACGCCAAATCGTACCTAACCATTTCCTTTTGGTTCCTGGTGTGGGCGCACAGGGCGGAAGCCTGGAAGAAGTCGCTAAATATGGTATGACTAAGGAGTGTGGACTGATTGTCAATTCCTCAAGGAACATCATTTATGCCAGTAATGGTCCAGACTTCGCTGAAGCTGCTGCTCGGGCAGCACTTACAGAGTGTCAACAACCCATGGAGCAATCTCTCCACAAAAAAGGATTATTATAATATATTTCATCTCATTGTATTTCGTCCGTTATTACGGGCGATTTTTTTTATTCCTGAAAGCTAGTCTAAAGTACAATACCCCCCTCTTATGATATTTTTTTTATTATGTCGAACTCTCCTATTATCAAAATAAAAAAGAAACAAAAAAAATAGGCGCATAGTATTTGCTCCTACTCTTGTACTATGTATTTTCTTACAGTCTACGTCCTAAGCGTTCATTCATTAATTATCTTATGCATGATACCATTGAGCAGTTTAGGTGCTCATTCATCGGAATATCTTTTTGCGAGTTCTATCATCTCATTGAGTACCACTTCTTTGGGTGTTTCTAACTCTTTCCATTCGGTATAGCCGAGAAGAAATATCGCCTGATCCAAAGGATCCATTTGTGTATATTGGAAAGTTTGGGCATAACTATCTACCTTTTCTTGTATCTCATTGATATATTTTGTGAAATTGATTCCTACCTTGGAGATGTAATCAAAATCAATATCTTCCAATAATCGTTCGTCGAAAAAACAGTCAACAAAGTTTTTGAAATCTTCTATAGTATAGATGATAAGATGGGTTTTTATTTGTTCCTTCAATTTATCTTTTTCGTCCTCATACATCCCCTTGTCTGTCTTGAAAATATAATCGATGAACAATGATTCTGTAATCATCTTGTCTTGTTGAAGCAGATTAACAAAAAAACAATGCTGATACAAATAGGAAAGTACTATTTTTCTCGCATTGATTCTTGCTTTTATGTTCATGTAATTGAGAAAGGAACTAAAGATCGACTTCGTATAATTTTCAATTTATAATTTTCAATTTATAATTCTGAATTCTGAATTAATTTAAGCGTCTACGACGGTATCTTTGCTTTTGGTTTTGATCGTCAATATTTGTTTCCCTTTGTAATATCCACAAACAGGACATACTCTGTGAGAAAGCTTTTTAGCTCCACAGTTTTTGCAAGTTGAAATCTTGTGCGTCTCTACCATTCTTTTGATATTTAATCTTTCCCAGGTGGAATGTCTTTTGCGTCCCTGTGATTGGGAAATTTTCTTTTTTGGACCTATTGTCATTGATAACTATAAAACGATAAAATGATATATTTAGACGGGATAGATGGATTAGACGGGATAGAAATTATCTAATCCGTCTTATCGGTCTATTAAGTTTATGTAATATCCACAATAGTTTTGAGGTATTTTCTTCCATCAAATCTAGCTATTTTTTTCTTACTGAACGTAACTACTCCATCAATTTTTGCATGTACAGAAAAATCATTGCCTAAATAGGCATTTTTGCCACATTCATATTTTGACCCATTTTGTCTGATGATAATATTGCCTGCGACAGCTTGCTGTCCTCCGAATACTTTGACTCATCTATACTTTGGTTTTGAGTCCCTAAGATTTTTTGCCGATCCACCGGCCTTTTTGTGTGCCATTTTATGATATAACTAACGATAAAAAACGATACTTCTGATTTGTGTGCTTGTATATAGAGATTTCATTAGTATTTTCAAGCTTTACTTTGATAATTATTTATTTTTGACACCGAATTGTTATCGAAATCTGAAATTACTTCATTTCACTCGTACTTTCAGCTTCTCAAATCATCGGTATAGCTCTCGCATCTAAAAATTCTTTAAATAAATTTTTAGTGGTCGAGCTACGCTTGAATATCTATTCCATGATCTTTTCTGTAAATCTCACCTACTGGTAATAATCTTCCGATAATAACATTTGATTTAAGATCAGAAAGTTTATCAATAGATCATTTGAGTGATGAAGCGACCATTACCCTGATAGTTTCCTGGAATGATGCCGCGGACAACCATGAATCTGTTTCTTTAGCGATATTGGTCAGTCCTAGAGCCAATCTTTTTCCTTTGGCTGCTTTTTTGCCTTCAGCTTCAAGTTCCTTGTTTGTTTTGATGAATTCTTCGTATTTGATATATGTTCCTGGTATAAAACTACTATTTCCAGAATCTTCGATAAATACTTTGGAGAACAATTGTTTTACTACTACCTCTATATGTTTATCGTTGATATCTTGTCCTTGAGATCCATATACTTTCTTTACTTCTTTGATGATGTATTTTTGTGTTTCAAGATCGCCTACAACATTTTTATATTCTTTGATAGACAATGCTCCGTTCGTCAGTATTTCTCCTTTGAATACTTCTTCACCATCTTTTTTGATTGCATTGAGCCCTGTCAATGATTTAATATAGTCTTCCTGGATACCAAGTATGATATGATCTGCCTTCAGTTCTAATATTTTTCCTGATTCTTTGACTTTGAGTTTGCTTTTCCCTTTGGATGCAAATATTCATCATTTTTTTATCTCTTCTCATTTTTTGACATCTATCTTATATCCATTTTTGAGGAGATATGTTTTTTTCTGGTACTCAGATACTACTCTCACATATCTGATTTTGTTTGTTTCATAGAACGAAACCTTTCCATCAAATGGTGCAATAATAGCTGGAGTTTTAGGATCTCTTACTTCAAAGAGTTGTTTTACTCTATCGATACCTAATGTGGTAGCATCTCATCACTTTGCGACTCCTCACTCATGGAAGGTACTCAACGTCAATTGTGTTGATGGTTCTCCGATCGATTGTGCAGCGATAATTCCTACAGGCACTCAAACCTCCACCATTCTTCTCGTAGAAAGATCTACTCCATAGCATTTTTGACATATTCAGCTAATACTATGACAGATGAGCGGTGTCCTGACCTTAACCTCTTCGATCTCTAAATCTTGGAGTAATTGCATATTTTCTTTGTCTAACAAATCGTCTTTACTCAATACAACATTCTTTTTCTTATCAAGCACATCTTCAGCAAGTACTCTACCGCTGATAACCGTATAAAACACATCTCCCTTGAGCTCTGATTCTTGTTTTGTAAACGTCACATATTTTTCCGTTCCACAATCATTTTCTCTGATAATCACTTCTTGTGATGCATCACAGAGTTTTCTTGTCAAATATCCTGATTCTGCTGTCCTCAACGCCGTATCTGCTTTTCCTTTTCTTCACGCATGCGCAGAAATAAAATATTCGATAGGTCTAAGTCCTTCAACGAATGAATTTTTGATTGGAAGTTCAATAATCTCTCCTTGTGGATTGACTACCAATCATTTCATACCTGCAATCTGTGTCATATGCGTCTGTGAACCCCTCGCTCACGAATCTACCATCGTATATAAATCCTGTCCTGGTGTAGTGATTCATTTTAAGCTTTCTTCAATCTTTTTTTTGATATCAGTCCATATCTTGATGATAAATCTGTGTTTTTCTTCTTCAGAAAAGAATCACTTGAAGAAATATTTATAGACCTCATTTGCTTTACTATCTCCATTTTTGAGTTCTTCTTCTTTTTCTTTTGGTACTTTCATATCAAGGATGTTGACTGAAGTTGCTCACAAAGTTGCATATTTAAATCCAAGGTCTTTTATATCATCAGCTACATATACTGTGGTCTGCATATCGTATTCGTCAAATATCCTACTGAGTAATTTTTTGAGATCTTTGTTTTTGAGTTTACTATTGATGAATCTAATCCTTTCTGGCAATACAGAATTGAAAATCACCCTTCCTACCATCGTTTCAATCGGTTGGTTATTGTAGTTTAGAAGTATTTTATCTTTGACAAATATTTCTCCATTTGCATAACTATTGAGTACATTTTCCATAGTAGAGAAGATACCTGTTATTGGTTTTTTCTTCCACTCTTCTTCCGACAAATACTGAGGTGTTCTGTAATCATAAAAATCTGTAAGATAATATATACCAAGTACCATATCTTGTGAATGTGCAATAGTCGGATCTCATGATCCTGGTTTCAAAATATTTTTGTCTGCAGCAATAAGTTCTCTTGCTTCTCTTTGTGCCTCATCGGAAATCGGCAAATGTATCGCCATCTGATCTCCATCGAAATCGGCATTGAACGAAGGACACACCAATGGATGTATTCTGATAGTTTTTCCTGGCATCAAAATGATCTTGAACGCTTCAATAGAAAGTCTATGTAATGTTGGTGCACGATTGAGTAACACCCACTTATCTTTGATTACCTCTTCGAGAAATTTCAACGCCAATGGTGACTCTTCTTTGATGAGTTTTTCCGCTTGTTTCGGTGTATATACGATTTTTTTCTCTATAAGTTTTCCGATGATAAACGGAGTAAACATTTTAACAGCTATATATATTGGCAATCCACATTCATCCAATTTGAGTTCAGGACCAACCGTAATGATTGATCTTCCTGAATAATCTACCCTCTTTCCCAATAGATTCTTTCTAAAAATACCCTCTTTACCAGAAAGCATATCAGACAGTGATTTGAATACTTTGATACCCGCGCCACTACCTCATGAAGCACCAGCCTTTTCTCCTACCAAAAGATTATTTACTGATTCCTGTAAGAGTCTAATCTCATTTTTCTTGACAACATCAGGCATCCCCACTTGAATCATTTTTTTTAATCTAATGTTTCTCATCAATACACGTCTGTAGAACAAATTAACATCTGATGATGCAAACTTTCCTCATTCGAGTTGTACTACTGGCCTCAGATCAGGTGGAATCACTGGTAATTTTCTGATTACCATATTTTCTGGTTTCACTCCAGAGACATGAAGATTGATAAGCAACTTTATCAATGCGATAAGTTTTTTTCTTTGTTCTTCTGATTTGGTGTTTTTGAAAATTAGGATATTTTTTTTGATATCCTTTTCTACATCGATATTTTGGAGTAATCTCAAAATAGCTTCTGGACCTGATTGAAACACAATCAAATTAGCAAATCTCGCGAAAATATTTCTAAAATCGTTTTCAAAGATAGTTGAACCGACTTCCAAATCAGCAATAATAGATTTTATTCTATTGAATTCCTTTTCTAGAGAATCTTTATTATCAGCGAATAGTTTTTCTATTTCCTTTATTTTTTTTGATGTATCTTTTCCTTTATCAGTACCAACATCTTTTTCTAATTCTGATTTGTAGAGTTGCTCAAGTTCTTTGGTTTTTACATCAAAATCTTCTTTGATTTTTTCTTTGATTTTCTTTTCAAAATCTTTGTCCACTTTTTGGACCATTATATATTTTACAAAACTTAGTATTTTGTCGATTTCATTTGAGGAAATACCAAGCAATTGATTTACTCATCCTGATGGACTTGATTTGTACCAGATATGAAGCAATGGAACTGCGAGTTCGATATGTCACATCCTTGATCTTCTCACTCTAGATGTTGTTACTTCTACTCCACATCTTTCACACACAATCCCCTTATATCTCACTCATTTATATTTTCCACAACTACATTCATAATTTTTTACTGGTCAAAAAATTGATTCACAAAACAATCCTCCTTGTTTAGGTTTTCCTGTTCTATAATTAACCGTATCAGGATTGTCTACTACCCCATGTGACCATTTTTCTATATCTTCCACAGAAGCAAGTCTTACAATCAATCCCTCAAATTTTGTTTTATTCATACTAATATACTTAGTAAGAAAATAAATGACTACATTTAACTAACAGTGAACAACTAATAACTAACAATGATGGTATCTTTTTTACTTATTCATTAATTGTTAGTTGTTAGATGATAGTTGTTAGTTGGTTTATTCAAGTTCTCAGAAATCTTCCATCTCTTGAATGACATTATCTATGATTTCTTCTTTTTCTTGTCCTATTTCTTCTTCTGTTGCTACAGCCTCTTCTGATTCTCCTGGGATAGAACTTTTCATAACCCCTGAAAGTCAAAGATTAACTATTTTTTTTGTTCTATCTTCTTGAACGATTTCAAGTTCTTCTACACTCAGCGGTTCTATATTTTGACACAATCCTTTAAACAGATACGTCAACAAATTGAATGATTCTGGTAATCCACCAATCTTTGGTTTCTGTCCTTTGATGATAGATTCATATAATTTATTTCTTCCCACCACATCATCCGATTTTACGGTAAGCATCTCTTGGAGTGTATATACTGCAGAATATGCTTCTAATGCCCACACTTCCATTTCTCAGAATCTTTGACCTCATTGCCTAGATTTTCCTCCAAGTGGCTGTTGAGTAATCAATGAGTATGGTCCTACTGATCTTGCATGTATTTTATCTTCCACCATATGTACGAGTTTGAGGATGTGCATATATCCTACGGTTACTTTTTGATCATATTTTCTACCATTTTCTCCATTGAAAATATCAAATTTCAAATCACTGATTCCACACATTTTGGTAAACTCTGTCAAATCTTCTGATGAAAATTTGGAAAATGTAGGAACGGCAAATTTTACTCCAAAATGTTTTGCGATAAATCCAAGTTGAGATTCAAATAACTGTCCCATGTTCATACGAGAGATTACTCCAAGTGGATTGAGTACTATATCTACTGGTCTTCCATCTTCTGTAAATGGCATATCCTCTTCTGCTACTACGATAGAGATAATACCCTTATTTCCATGTTTTCCTGCAAGCTTATCTCCCACCTCTATTTTCCTTGTACTTGCTACATATACTTTTATTTTCTTTCTTACTCCTGCCATCAAGTTATCTCATTTTTTTGCATCAAGAACAACAACGTCAGTTACTTTTCCTTCACTGCTACCTGATGGTACATATAATGATGTATCTTTTACATTTTTTGATTTATCTCCAAATATCGCTTGTATAAGTTTTTCTTCTGGAGTAAGTTCTCCCTCGGATTTTGGTGTTATCTTTCCGATAAGGATATCTCATCATTTGACGATAGACCCTATTCTAATTACCCCATCATCATCTAGATTTCTCAGTTTGACCATAGATACTCCAGGAATATCGTTTGTTGTTTCCTCAGGTCCGAGCTTGGTATCTGCCACCTCTATTTCATATTCTTCTATCTGTATTGACGTCAACTCATCATCTTTTACAAGTCTCTGAGAGATTACGATTGCGTCCTCATAGTTATATCATTTCCATGGCATAAAGGCTACTCTGAGGTTTTTTCCTAGCGCCATTTCTCCATCCACAGAACATGGTCATTCTGCGATAAGATCTCATTTTTTAATTTTTTCTCCCAATGAAACCCTAGGAATCTGTGTCATACATGACTTACTATTTGATCTTGCAAATACCACCAATGGATATTCTTTGATCCCTGTTTTATATTTTACTTTTACTCTTTTTCCATCTACATATATTACCTCTCCTTCACCTTCCGCTTTGATAACTGCGTGGGTCATCTGTACAATATCTCTTTCAAGTCCAGTCCCCACCAAAGGTGCATCATTTTTGAGTAATGGTAATGCCTGTCTCTGTTGATTTGTCGCAATAGATGCACGTACCGCATCGTTATGATCTACAAATGGAATCAGTGATGTGTTTGGTGAAAATATTTGTGATGGATTGACATCCAAATGTGTAATATCCCCAACATGAAACATACCCATCTCATTAAATTGTCTAGCAGCTACACGCACTTCTGTAATATTATTGTATGCATCAATAGGTGTTGTTGCATCAGCTATACAACATCTTTCATCTAACTCAGGAGAAATATATTCTACTTCATCAGTAAAAAATGGTTTAACTCCGATAGATTTTCACAGTTTACCATATATTTTTTCTATTTCTTTGGCTGCTTTTTCGTCAATATAATGATCTTCTTTGACGATTATACTTTTGAGCTGTTTGCCCTTGGCATCTAATTCATAGATATCACGATGAGCAATTCTATTGGTCAATATTTCTTTTTTTGCTGGCACTTCACGATATATTTTGAGTGCTGGAGTTTCCAAAAATCATTCGTCATTTACACGAGAATATAATGATTGATAAATTACCAGACCGATATTTTGTCCCTCTGGTGTTTCAATAGGACAAATTCTTCCATAATGTGAAGGGTGAACATCACGCACCTCAAATTTTGCTGTTTCTCTTTTGAGACCTCAAGGCCCGAGGGCAGTAATTCTTCTTTTATGTTCTATCTCTGAGAGTGGATTAATCTGGTCTAAGAACTGAGAGAGTTGTGAGGTAGCAAAGAAACTCTTGACTGCATTGTCTACAATTTTAAAATTTACCAAATCAGTTATTTTTAGTGGATTTTCAAGATTGAGAATACTGAGCTTTCCCTTGATACTCTTTACAAATTTTCTCATCACGGGCTGGAGATGTGCATAGAGTATTTCTCCCATGGATCTGACACGTTTATTTGAAAGATGATCAGAATCATCCGTATGATATCATTTTTTGAAATTTGAAAGATGAAAGAGATACTTTAGTGCTCCCACCAAATCTTCTCCATCAAAAATATTTGCTAGATCCCCATCCAAAGGTTTTTTGAGTCCTAATTTTGCATTGATTTTTCTTCTCGCAATCCTTCCGACAAAGATTCTGTCCGTAGAAAGAAATTGGTTCTTAATATAATTGAGTGCACTTTCTGGATCAATCAATTCTCCTGGTCTTACTTTGTTATAAACAAATTCTGCTGCAGATAATGCATCGGTTGTTGTATCTTTTTTGAGTGTAGTTTCGAGATAATTAAAATCTTCTTCATCAAAACAATCCTTAAAAAATGCTCTGATATTTTCATCATTTTCTACTCAGAAAATCCTGAGTAATGTGGTGATAGGAAATTTTCTTGATTTATTTATCCTTGCTACAACCACTCCAGATTTTTCTGTTTGTACCTCCAACCATGGTCCATTTTCAGGAATCACCTTGAAAGAATATCTAAATTCTTTTTTAGCAAAAAATATACCGTATGATCTGATAATCTGTGAGATAATTACTCTTTCCACTCCATTGATAATATACGAAGCTGATGGTGTCATAAGTGGCAGTATACCTATATTTGCACGCTTGCTAAATAATGTTTTTTCTGTCTTTTTTTTACCATCATCATGTATTTCACTCAACTTTACTTTACCAGTAATGATTCCTCCGTAAGTCAATTCTTTTTTCTTACAGATTTTTGCATCATCGATAGGATCAGAAATCTTAATATCATCTATTTCTACATACATTTTTTCTCATGCAATATCCCATACTGGATTAATATTGCCGAAAAGTTTGTGGATATATTTTTGGATAAAATCACTATATCCTCTCTTTTGCAAATCAAGCAAATCAGGGATTTGAGCAAATCTTTTGGGAGTACGCAAAAATACCCTATTTCACTCTCTATAAAAGTCTTTAAATAGCGCGGGTATTTCATTGGTTTTAGCTGGTTTATGTGCTACCTTTATTGTTTTGCTCAACGATATGTTAGATTGTTTCGCTGTACCTTCTGGTGTGGCAGGTTTGCCCACTTTCTTTACTATAGGCTTAGTTTTCTTAGCTACGGGTTTTGCTTTCTTGACTACGATTTTCTTCACTTTTTTTATTTCTTTTTTCCCTTGAGAATTTTTTTTTGATTTCATAAGGTTATTTGTGATAAGAAAATAAACAATGAATATGGTCTATACGTAAAATCGTCAAACATTTTCTCCACATATATTCTCCTTATCTATTTTGTATTGAAGAATATACAGTTACCAATTCAATAATTTCTCATTTCATTTCGTATATCCCCCTTCCAGCATAGATTATCTTTTTGATTGTAGGATACATATACATCAACACGAATAATTTTGGGTTGATAAACTAAAAACAAAAAAATTCAAAAACCGATTTACGATCTTTGAGGAGTCAATTGTTTTCTTCCCTTTGCCCTTCTTCTACTGAGTACTGCTCTTCATCCTGCAGTCTCCATTCTTTTTCTAAATCCATGTTTACCTATTCTTTTATCTCGAGAATATTTTCTTATTCTCCTTAATTTACTAGCCATTTTCTTTTATAATAAATGATAAATTTTGAATCTACTTATTTCTTATATGCTATAAATCATAGTTCTCTAGCTCTAAGAATAACTGTTTTGAGCTTTTTTTGTGTTCCTACTGATGTATGCGTATATTCTCTTGGTTTAATATCACCGAATCTAGTAATATATTTTTTCAACATCGCTATAGATTTTCGATTGATATATTTCGCATTTTTTTTGTCAGCAAAAAAGTTAACTTTTTGTCAAAGTTTCTTAGCGTCCCATGTCTCTATAACTGCATTGAGTTCATCATTTACTTTTTTGAATGTAAGGAAATCGTCAGTTTTATCCATCTTGAAAATAAAGTACCTCTTGATAGCCTTATTATATAAGACATTCTTTTTGATCATATCTAAATCTTCAGCCTGCGCCTCGATACAATATGAATACACATATGCCTTATCATTTCAAGCCTTATTACTTAAATTGTAGGCCAATTGTTGAAGTTCTATATTGTCCTGTTGAATGATGTTTTTTTTGATGAGCTTTTCAAATTCAGACACCACCTCTTTGCGGTTAGTCTCAGATAAAGACGCATCAACCAACAACACTACATCATACTTTTGCATTAGTTCATTATGTAAGGTAGTAAAAAATTACGATCCAATCGCCATTCTAATAAATTTATGTATCTTCATATCAGTAGGCAAAATGTCTTTTATTTTTTTTGCCCCATCTCTGATATACTCCTGTTCTAGAAGAACAACATCGGCCAATGATTTCTTTATTTTACCATCAACAATTTGAGCAATCATTGCTTCTGGTTTTCCAGCGGCTTTGAGCTCAGCCCCAAATTCTTCCTGCATCTTTGCTATCTCGTTGGCATCCACTTGATCAAATGACACGAAAGTAGGATTCATAGCTGTTACCTGCAAAGCAAGTTCTTTTGCTATTTCATCATTTCCTCCTTCAAAGAAAATCAATGAAGTCACTCTGTTCCCTGGATGATTATAAATAAATGCCTTTTCTGTCGTCACCAACACACCACCAATGTTCATATTTTCACCTGTTTTTCCCATAAATTCTTTTACTTCATTGTCTATGGCAGTTGCTATTGTTGGATCAAGATCTTCTAATGAGTTTACTTCTTTTGTGCTTTGTGCAACTTTAGCAAGAACCGAATCAAACAATGCTTGAAAATTTTCGTTTTTTGCTACGAAATCTGTCTCACAGGAAAGCTTGACTGCAACAATTTTGCCCTGTATTTCATTTGCTTTTACAATCCCCTCTTTGGTTTGTCTTTCTGCTCTTGTTCCTGCTTTTGCGATTCCTTTTTTTTTGAGAATCTCTTGTGCTTTTGCTAGATCATCACCCGCTTCAACCAAAGCTTCTTTACAATCTTTGAGAGGAGCAAATGTTATATCTCTCAATTGTTTGAGTAATTCTATGTTTCACATATTGACTTGATTAATTAATAAATAGATGGATTAGACGGAATAGATGGATTAGGAATACTCCCAATTTACATAATCTGTCTTATATTATTTTGATTGATTTACCTCTGGCTTATTTTCTTCTTGCTTTATTTCGAATAAAGTCATAATCCACTCTCCTAAGCCAAGAAATATCGCTAATTTGTTATCTTGAGCTATACTGTATTTCCCATCTCGTGCACTTTTGACAAAGATAGCCAGGAAAATAACCATGATCACTACTATAAATATGGGAATATATTTTATCAATGGAATAAACATAAATATTGAGGTAACTACAATAAGGAGAAGAAATACTGCCCACCAACCCAAAGATTGCTTGAGGTGAAACTGTTCAAAATCACTTTTTTTTTGATTATTGAATGCTACAACGATGATTCCTATAAGAAGGTACATCATAACAGCCCTTTTTTTCTCTGTACTACTAGGTACATACACCTCTTTTGAAGGTTCAATAGTTATGGGAGTACTCACTTCTGATACTTTTTCAGCTGTGCTGGATTGTACTATTTCTTCCATATGAATCAAAGAGAAGATAAATTGCACTCAGCAAGTCTATGCATTATATCTATACAGTAAACATACTGTTGAGTATAAAATCTACGCTCTTGTGACTTCACATATTTGCAAGAATGATACTATCTTCTGCCCATCGTCTGGAAAAATTTGTCCCTGCGATGATAATATTTTGGATATCAGGAGTTTTTGTTATCTCATTGATAAAATTGTCCATCATTTGACCATCAAGCACAATCACCAACTCTGGTTTTTTACTCAGTCCCTTTACTCCTTTGTATATTTTCAATACTCTGGCAAGTTTTCTTTTGTATACTAACTGCTCTTTTTTGGTTAACGACAGATAGTTCTCTGTATCCACAAAACGAGCCATTGTATTCATAGACTCTATCCTTTTTTTGAGTGTTTCAAAATTTGTCAAAAACCCAGAAGGAAGTTTGTAATTGAGATAATTGAATCCATATTTTTCACCTAGTTTTTCTAATTCGTCCGCATACATTTTTTTTTCAGAAACGACCAAAATCTCTTTTCCTTCGGCTTTGGCTGCTTGAATTTTCTTTTGTGCGTTTTCGATCTGTGTTATGATGGATTCAGGATTGATCACCGCTATATTGTTTACTACCCCAGCCCAATACTTGTTGGTCTTTGGATGAGCTTCGCTTTTGAGCGTACCAATATGGGCTTGTGCCTCGATTATATCGTTTACAGATATACTCATAATTTTTACGATTTGATAAAATAAATTAGACTTTAAGATTTTGGTTCTTAGTTCTTAGCTTTTGTATCCCTAGATTACTTATTTCTAGGTTCTATTGTCTAAGTTCTAAGTTCTTATTCTCCATGTCTACTTGAAAGAGATAGTAGCGCCTTCAGCTTCTAATTTAGCTTTGATACCCTCAGCCTCTTCGTACTTAACTTTTTCTTTGATAAGTGTCGGTGCCTTTTCTACTAAATCTTTAGCTTCTTTGAGTCCAAGTCCAAGAAGTTCTTTAACTGCTTTGATAACTCAGATTTTTTGTTGTCCGATATCAGTCAATTCGATATCAACAGAATCTGCTTGTGCCCCACCAGCGTCTCCACCTGCAGCTCAACCAGCAGCTCATGCAACTACCATAGCAGCAGCACTAACTCCAAATTCTTCTTCAATAGCTTTTACAAGCTGATTCATTTCTACTGCAGTCATTTCTTTGATGAGCTCCAGTATCTTTTGAGCGTTTTTTGACAATTCCATTTCTTGAAACATTTATAATATAAAGATATTTTTGACTAGGTAACAACTTAATGAATCCCCTTTCGTTTTCCCTAAGACTTCGCTTAGGACAAGCCCCTTTATCAAAGAGGACTTTTAGTATGTGCAGCCCTCTTTGTTAAAGAGGGGTAGGGGTGATTTATTTTATTCTGTTTTAGTTTCTTGAATAGGAGCTGATGTTTCTTCTGCTTTAGCTTCTTGTATGGGAGCCACTGTTTCTTCTACTTTACTCTCCTCTATTTTTGGTTCTTCTACTTTACCCTCTTCAGCTTTAATGGCCTCTACTGTTCCACCACCATTTTTCTTTGCAATTTCATTTACCACACAAGCAAATGATTGTAGTGGATAGTTGAATAAGTAACAAAGTTTTGATAATAACTCTTCTTTTGTAGGTACATTGGCAAGTTCATCAACATAATTACCATCTTGCCATTTTTTTTCAAACCACCCTCCCAAAAACGTTAATTCTGATCCTTTATTCGCTTTTTTAAACTCTTTCAGATATTTGTTGATTACTTTGAGCGGTCCAAATTCATTTCCACTAGCATATAATGCAAAAACAGATCCCTCCAAGGTATCTACATTCACTTCCTCGAGTCCTGCGTCTTTGAGTGCCCTGAGAAAAATCCTTTTCTTGATGATGTTCATGTTTCCATCAGCAGTCTTGAGTTCCATCCTGATTTTATTGGCAAGCGTCACTGGTATCCCTGATTGTTTTACAATCACGGCGTTTGTTGCGCTCCCTAGATCTTCTCTATATTTTGCTAAAAGCTGATTTTTCTTCTCTTTGGTTATTGTCATACGTAAATAGCTTAAATGATTAAATATTGGTTGAAGCGACCAAATGATTAAACGCTCAAACGATTTTTCGTTTATTCGTTGTATCGTTTCATCGTTTTTTAAAAAAACACTCTTTCGAGGCTCATATACAAAAAATATTGTTTGTATGGGAACCTAGGTAGGGATTGGTATTTTATGCCCCGTCGCATATGCGAGACAACCTACTGTCTTGGGTAGTTATGTTAGCTTTATAGAAAAATTAGCGTCAATTGCAAGACTTTTTTAGATATATCTTCTTGTTCTCTGTATCGTCTATTATACTTCTTTTAACATACTGGTTAATGAAATCTCTGGATTCTTTTTGATAAAATCAGATAGATAGGTATATCCATTGGGTAATACCGACACATTTTGTGATTCTATCATTTTCAAACCGACAGATACTCACTCATCATGCATACTTTTTATATCTCCTTGGATACGCTCTTTGGATAGTATCTGATCTTTTGCAGCTCATGGATTTTGAGATCCATTGTTTAATTGTCATATAATTTCATTATTTAACCTATATATAAACTCATAATAGTCGTTTTTTTGTTTTCATACGGTTGCCAAGTCCACCAACTCCTTTACTACGTTTGGGTTAGGACTACATAGCAGTAAGTTTTCCAATATATTTTCTTGGTGTATGGTAGTATCATCAGACAACATCTCCAATAGAGGTAGTATAGTATGTATTTTCTCTTTATGCTCTACCACAAACGATTTCATATCATCAGCGTTTATGTCATTGAATATCATATCGGTATTTTTGGGAATATATTGCAATGCTTGCATAAGTATTGTGTGTGGCATCATATGGGGATTTTTGTTTTTAATTTCTTGCCATCGTTGAGGTACAAATAACATACTTATTCATGCCATCATATCTATATCTTCTGGATTGTTTTCTTCAAGTATCTTTTTATATTCCTGCACCTCTTTTTCATATTTTCCCTCTTGTAACATAGTCAATTCTCAGTTTTTATTTTTTTCTTCAAGCTGTATCACATATTGTTGTACCATCCATATTTTTGCTTCTTGTACATCTTTAAAGCTTGGTATTTGAGCTTCTCGATTTTGTGGGTATTTTTGGGAAAGATATGCTAATACGACAAGAAACCCATCTACCATAGCTGGTTCTTTATATACCGTATAGGTATCTGAAATTTGTATAGTATCCAGAAATCACCACGTTTTTCCTATATTCAAATATTTCTCAAGCACTTGTTTATTGCTCTTGATGTCATCTATACATCATTCTATTCACTGCAGACTGTTCATGGTATATGTGTATGATATAAAATATTTATGGTGTTACGAGTCACAATCGACTTGGTGCCGCTATATTTGCTTCGACAGGCCCGTGAAAATCATACTTAGATATTCACCATTCTCATATAATGGACTTTTTTACTATATTGTACATATTTTGATATAGCAATTTATCTGGAGCTATCATATTTGCCAATTCGTTTATATTTTTTCTATGTTGATTACATTCTTCTATAGATGTACTTGTATTCATTTTTTTTACAATATATTTGAACAACTCTTGTATTTCTGTTTTATCATTTATTTTCATATCGTACTGTTGCTCTAGCATAAACTTTTTAAAAACAGCGATATTTTGTTCACTATTTATGTTTTCTGATAGTTTTTTGGTCTCTGTGAGATACTCAGGTAATATTGTTTTTTTGTTTTGATATACCTGTTCTATTCCTATTTCTCATAATTGCTTTATTTTATTATGTGCGATTTTTTGTCATTCCATCACGATAAAACATTCTTTTATATACTTTGAAGCATTCTTGACCATTTCTCACCCCACAGTAAATGAACTGTTTATATTCATAATGCTAAGCATATCTCCATGTATAGCATAATTGATATGTTTAGCGGTAATTGCTGTGAACATTCATAGATTTATCACTAACTCCATTGATGCTCATACACATTTATACCATTCTCACTGTTTTATACTTTGGAATATCTCTTTGGGGTTTGATATTATTGTTTTTACCTCATGTACTACATGATTGAAAATTGTCATATGCCCCATAGCACGCATAAACGCTTTTGTTTGTTTTGTCATTGTATCATTATTTCTTATAGAACTCACGAGATCCCTTGATGTGCTTTTTATTTTGCTGGTTAGATTAGAAAGGATTATACCTATTTTGTTGGGATTATCTTTGTTCGCTTTGATGTCCTGCACGATTGCCTTATCTTCCTGCATTATGATATTTTCTTCTTCTTGGACTATTTTTTTATATTCCTCGTTTGTTATGGTGTTCTCTTTTTTAGTATTTTCAGCTAATCTATTAAATTCTTCCAATGTCATACCTTCAAAGTTGGTATTTGCCTCTACTTTATTGAGATTTTGATCTCTATTTACTTTATCTTTATTTATAGTCTGTGCTCCTTCATTTTCAATTTTTGTCAAAAGTTCTTCTCGTGTGACCTTGCTTCAATCCCCCAATATCACTTTTTTTATTTCTTTATCTCCCACTAGCGTTTGTGATTCAACATGTCAACAAATACCATTTTCCATTAATATTTTTATCTGTTGATGCGTAAGTCATGCTTTCTGTAATATTTTTACTCTTGTTTTGATCTGGGAAAAATCCAAATTATAGATCTCTCCTGGCTTATTATGTGCCTCTATAATAGCTTGCTCTTGTGGTGGGGTAATGTCTCACAAAAGCTCCTTGGCTTTTACTATCCTCTCTGTCTCTGAAAGTTTTGCATTTGCCTCGATATTTGTTTTCTTCGCTTGTATATTTTCTACCAATCTACTGAATTCTTCCAAAGTCAGATCTTCAAATTTTTGTTTTTTGCTGACGTCGATATTTTTCTTGCCTTCTTTATCAAAGGACAATGATTCATCTTTTCGAAGTTCGTTTTTTTGTATGTATGATTTCCACTCATAGAGTCATCATATATTTTGCCAATCCTGTAGAGTTAATTTGTTAAATGGTTTATCATATCAGACACTTTTTCCATTTTTTACATCAAAGACCTGTCATTCCTTATTGGTAACTTTACCATCTATTAATATAAAATCTTCAAATTTTCATTCCTCAATTGTTCAGTTAGAGGCTGTGCTTTTTCATTGACACATACGTTTTCAATGTATATTTTCGAATTTTCATTCCAATATTGTTTCCCTTCGTGTTACTTCACCATCTGGTTTATAACCCCCGAAGCCATACCTTACTATTTTTTTTCATAGGCCACTAAGTTCTCAATCTATAAATTTTCAGGTATATACACTTACTAAATTTATAGATAGATGTTTCGTTTCCATAGTGCAGTTATCACCCTCTAATGTACCATTTTTAAATTCTCCATATTCTTTAATTTCACTGTCTATGACTTCACTTTTCCTTGTCCTTTCACAATTTGGTCATTCTAGTTTTCACTCTCTTCTCGGTCATTTTTCTACGCTACCATCTTGGAATCTCATTTCTATAGGACTGGGAGAACTCATATTTGGATCTACGGTCAACACTTTTCAGTCTTTTATAATAACTACGTCATTTGGTCATGCTTTTTGCATAGCCTCTTCTACCAGTTGATTTATGTTGTCTCAGGATCATGGCTCCACCTTTGTCTCCATTGATTTATTTTTTGTGGCGGCAACATCATTCTGTTTTTTTGTGGCTGCTTGCGGATCTATTACCTCTCCCACTGGTTCTTCCTTTGTAGCGTCGACTGATTTTACTTTATCATACCCGTCTTTTGATTTATCATATTGTTTTTGGAGATTATCTAATTTTTTATCATATAAAAAATCTGCCAATGCTTCTTTTGTAAGTTCCTTATCTCCCAATATTATTTTATCTCATTGTTTAGTGATTTTGTTTTCTCTAAATACCTGTTCACCTTCTGGTAATTTTAGTATTTCCTCTATTGCTCTCTGCTTATAGTTGGTTATATCCGTTTTGAACGTATTTAATTCTGATTCTGATTTTTCCACTTTTTTCCTCGCTTCTATCTCTTTTTTACTTTCTTTTATCGGCTTTTCTGCCTGGATATTTTGATCTTGCACGGGATCCGCTACTGGCTTAGTGACACTTTCAATCTTTGTTAGCATATCCTGTATTTTGGCATCAATAATCCCTTTCATATCAAATCAACTCTTGGAATTTGGTCCGGATATCTCTTGATATGATTGAATCCTTTTATTAAATTCCGTAAGTTTTTGCGTATCAGTTTTTCATGGCTTTTGCAATTCTTCAATAAGCTTTGTTTGTCTTGTCGCGCCACCAAATAGTTTAGTGTTTTTTTGCACAAAAGAAACTATATCATCTATGGATTGAATTTTTTCACTCATATATAGTTCAACTCCTTTAGTTCTCAATGCTAACATAGGATCTCATTTTTGGAAGTTTAGTGTTTCAAAGTTTCCAGATTCTATAGCTTTGTTGATTTCTGCTGAAGATGTATATTCTTTGTCTCAAGAAGGAGAAACCGAGCCATCTGACTCTATTTTAGCATTTTTATATGCATTTATTCACTTCATATCTTGTACTGCTTTTTCTAGTTCTTTGAGGTTGTCTGCTTCTTTTATTGTTTCCACTTTTTGTTCGTTATCTGCACGTTTGATGTCAGCTCTATCTTTGCCTGGCAATCATGATTTCTCGATATGCTGAGCTCAGGATTGATGTTGTTGTATAGCTTTTTTGTGTTGAGGAGATTTTTTGGCGATTTCATTGAGTTTCTGTTCTCCCCCAGGACTAGCCAAATCTTTTAAACTATATTGCTTTCCACTTTTATCAAACAGCGTCATATCTCATTTCACCCAACTTCAAAACTTGATACCAAGTTTTGAATTAGCTATCAGTGATTCTACTCTAGGCATCAGACTGAATTTTGCGAATGCGCGCATACCCAATATAATACCTATCATTTGAGCCAATTCTTGTTGACTCGGCATATGTAATCATCTAACAATATGCATTTCTCCTGTTGTTGGATCAATTTCTTCACGACCAAAGCTCAGATTGATCATCTGCTCAGCTGACATCATTGTGCCTATTTCAGACAGTGTGCTTGCAGAAAATTTTCACAGTGCCTTGATTCCCTCAGCAGTATTTTTGAATGTTTCAAATGCCTTTCATAAATCAACCTTTATCATCCCATTCACAGCAGATCCTGCAAATTTTACCACCTGCATAGAACCTAAGAATGCAGCAGTTTGTATGTTTTCTTTGGATACGGGATTTAGATCGCTCCATGACATGTCTATTTCTTTGCCTGCTAAGGTGCTTTTGATTGCTTTGGTTACGGAATTAAACACAGGAGCCTCGATAAGCAATGCTGTTGCTGCATACGTAACGTTTGCGACCTTCTCGGTTGCAGAGAGCGCTTTGAACGCATTAAGCGCCATTTTTGCAGATTTGGTTGTTGTTAGCATTGTTTTCATCGTATTTCATATCTCTACAAATCTTATGATTCTATTTGCCATATTTGTTCGTTTTACTGCTCTCACACCTGCAGAAACCAACCTTAATGTGGCGCCAAGTGCAATTCATCCAATTCAAGCCGTTGCAATACAGACCACTACCGTTATCAGTATCTCTTTTGTTATTTCACCAGCGATTTCGGCATTTTCATCACTGAGATTAAAATTGCCATATCATACAATATCGTTATAGGTATATGCATTTTTTCATTTCGCTCATCACCCCAATTCTACTAATGTAGGCGCAAGTGATCACATAATAAGTTTGCCTACTCCATTGTACAACAAATTACGATTCATCGCATCAAGCGTTTCCTGATTGATTATTTTTTGCGCATCTGGATTATCGATCAAATATTGTAATGCTTGTAATTTCATCATATCAGATGTTGTGGGGTCTGTTTTAGCTTCTAATTCTAATTTTTTATTAATTTGATCCTCTGCTAGAGACTCTAGCGTATATGGTGACTTTTCTGCCAAAGACTTTTTCTCTGAGAGCTTGGATTTTAGCTCACCACATTTTGCCAATATATCCTTGTTGTCGACTAAGTTTTGGGGCAACATACCGTTTGCTGAAAGTATCGTAGCGATTCCCCTTCCATCTGTTTCATATAATGTATCAATCAGCTGTTCTTTTTCCTTTTTCTTTTCTGGTGTATCCATATCGCCTACCTCAAGCTGAGTAGATATATTTTGAAAAGCACTATTTATCACCTCATCAGAAATTTCCAGATGACCCACTATTTCATCCTTTAGGAAGCTTGTATGTGTATTGCCAAATGTAGTTGTTCCCAGTCACAATAATCTTATCCCATCTATTAACTTTTCTTTATCTCATGAAAATATATTAGCAAACGTTCATTTAAATGTTAATGTCTCTTCGTCTTCATCTAAGTTATCATTTGTTCATTTTTCTCGGTCTTCATCTAAGCTATTCTTTGTTCATGTATTATCATAGGTAAATTCAAGCCATTTTTGTCTGAGTGGTTCAATAATGTTAGTTTCTAAAGACTGTTGAGCGATATTTTCATTGTTTTCTAATGCATATATACTATTGTCTATATGTCTTATCATAGCCACAAATTCCATATCATCATCATCCCAGCTATCCCCTTCTTTCTCTTTCATGGTGTTGAGCATTTTTTTAAACATTCCAAGCGCTTCAATCATTGCCCCTCTCTTCTCATCCTCAATATTTGTTTCTTGTTTGTCTGTTGCATTATTTATAGGATTGATAGCCAATATATCTTCTTTTTTTGTTAAATAATCATAATCATTTCGTTTTTCTGCTAGTCTGCTCGTTAAAAATTCTTTGTATGCACCTTCTTCTCCATCCAATATATCATACAATATTGGACTATCAATAGTATGGTTATCATCCCACACGGCAACATCTTTTTTTGCAGTACCTCCAATAAGATGTACCTCCATAAGTCAACTTCAAAAATTTATTTTACTCACTGGCTCTGTTTGCAATATATAATTTTTTGCTTTTGCGTCTTGGATTATCTCATCCATTCTTTTTTCGTTTTTTTCAAGAAACGTTTTGAAAATAGAAGCATCGATATTTGATTCCTTATTGAGCTTTGATAAAAGTGGCGCTGGTATTTTTTTTATAATACTAGACCGTTTAGGATCCTTTTTTATGTCATCAAGATTTCATGTAATGGTCGACGCCTCTGATAATTTTTTATTTTTTTCTTGTTTTATTTTTTCTTGATCCTGTTCTGCTGTAAACTTTACAACTCCCATGGGCGTTAGTTTTACCCCCTCTCGTATCAATGCTCTTTGGCTTATAGCTTCTCATTTATCGTTTTTTAAGAGATATGTTTTTTGTGTAGCATCATAGTTGATATAACATGTTCACGTCCCCACAAGAGACATCATCTTACCTTTTATTTTTGCATTTGTACATTGTGTATAATCTATTTTATACTTTTCATTTTTCCCTTTAAATAGCTGCCCCAACACTTCATCTATAGTTGGTTTATTCACTCATGCCGTGAGCAACAAAGATTTATCCTTGCCTATGGTAAAATATTCTGGGTTTGTCTTTTGTGCCTCGATAGTGGTTTTATTGGTTCTATTGAGTGCTAATCTCGATATAACTTCTTTTTCTGCATCATCGATTCTACTTGCTATGTCGTTAATTATTTCTTTGTTTTTGAATGCAAGTGAACATCAAGTCATTGTGTCCATTTCTTTTGACAACTCTTTATAAAGCTTCTCAAATCCTTGTAATGCTCGATCTCCATATGATTCCTTGCTTGTAGTTATTTCTTTGATATAAGAATTTATTACTTTCCTTGCAGAAGCATAAATTTCATAATCATCTCTGGTCCGTGAATCATCTTTTTGAAACTGTTCTGATATGTCAGTTTTTATCTTATCTTCTGACTTATCCTGGTACAATTCTGCCATCTCTGAGCATAAGAACTAAAAATTTTTTTCTACATCTTCTATAGATGCCACATCACCCTTCTGATCTTTTTTTTCATCCACTTGAATTTTCATTACCTTTGCCTTTTGAAATATCATATTGATGGATATCCTTGCAACATGCATTTTATCTTCTATGTCCTTCCATTTTTTTTCTTGTTCTCATGGATCTTTAGTTGCTATCAAGTCCAAAAGCTTTTCTAGATATTCTCAAGATAATTGATGTATAAAATCAAAAGACTGATCTGGAACATATTTTTTTCGTATATCAATAAGTATATCCCTCATTTCATTTTCTGTCATGCCTATGGGTAATTTCATGCTCTCTATGTATCGAAATAAATGATAATTGGTGCTGTACTACCTATCTTAATTATATATCTAATTTATTATTTAACAAAGAAAATGCCTCGTTTTCTTATCAATGGATTGACAATCTTGTAATAATTGCTGCAATTAGTGTCGCTTTTTAATAAATGGAATATAATTGGTTAGTTTATCTTGCTAACCACCACATTCCCATGATTACACCTGATG
>Ga0194063_10000045_pt1 | contig 90706 bp, 94 predicted proteins | sample SepL3720m_MetaG_FD_155459 | JGI IMG/M metagenome (GOLD analysis project Ga0194063, IMG submission 155459) | Anoxic zone freshwater microbial communities from boreal shield lake in IISD Experimental Lakes Area, Ontario, Canada - Sep2016-L373-20m | ecosystem: Environmental > Aquatic > Freshwater... | reverse complement strand
CCCTGCAACCCCCGGGCTCCCTGCAACCTCCGGTCCTCCTGCAACCCCCGGGCTCTCTGTATCGCCGCATACCGCGAAGTAGCGCTTCTCGATTTTTCGCAAGCGCATTTGCTCCGAAAGCCTTGAAGCGGCTTTAGATGTTCGGGCGAAGACCATCAAACCGCCAGCTGGACGGTCGAGGCGGTGAATGAGCCCGATGTATACTTCGCCGGGCTTTTCGTATTTGATTTTTATATATGATTTTACCATTGAGAGCATATCCAAGTCGCCTGAGTCATCGGCCTGCGAGGGCACGTTTACTGGCTTAATCACGACTATTACGTGGTTGTCTTCGTATACGACATCAATCATGGTTACTCCGCTTTGCTCCAACGCCCGGTTGCGCCACAAGGCAACACAATTTTACTGCCGACAACGGGGATACCGAGCTCCTCGGCTTGAACGTTTCCGTTAGGATGAGTCACCCCGATGGTTGAATAAAGAATATTTGAAAGGACAAGCGGCTGTAGGCCTGTTGTATAAGAGTTAATCACAAAAAATATCGGGTCATCACTCAGAACCTCAGTGCAGAGTTCGACAAGCGAGAATAGCTGCTCCTCAATTTTCCACATCTCCCCGCCCGGGCCACGCCCAAACGAAGGCGGATCCATAATTATTCCGTCGTATTTGTTTCCGCGATTTTTCTCGCGTTGTACAAATTTCAGCACGTCATCTACGATGAAACGCACAGGCCTGTCGGCAAGCCCTGAAAGTGCAAGATTATCCTTGGCGCGCGCAACCATACCCTTGGCGGCGTCCACATGACAGACGTTTGCGCCAGCTGCAGCACAGGCAATTGTGGCAGCGCCAGTGTATGCAAATAAGTTCAAAATATTTAGCTTGCGCGTAGAATTTTGGCTGATTTTCTCGTGCATCCAGGTCCAGTTCGCTGCCTGTTCGGGGAAAATCCCAGTGTGTTTAAACCCAGTTGGCTCAACATGAAACTTCAATATCGTGTCGGGAAGTTCATAAGAAATTGTCCAGCTTGAAGGCAGTTTAGAGTACTTTTCCCAGTTGCCGCCACCTTTATTACTCCGATGGTATCGAGCATCAATGTCATCCCAAACCTTCGCAGATTTCGAACGAGGCCAGATTACCTGAGGGTCTGGTCTGCAGAGCACATGGCCGTTCCAGGACTCAAGTTTCTCGCCATCGCCCGTGTCAATAATTTGATAGTCTTTCCAACCCGAAGCAATAATCAAAATGCGTCCTCCAGAGAAACTTCTCTTCCGCCGTCTCCGATTTCAGATACGTAGAATTCCGGCAAAATTCCTGTGATTTTAAAATAATTTGATCCGACCTGAGCGATGAATTTTTCTACAGAATCATCTGCCACAATACTGACAGTACATCCGCCAAAACCTGCTCCCGTCATCCGAGATCCTAAAACACCATCAATTCTACGAGCCTCACTTACCATAGTGTCAAGTTCAATTCCTGTGACCTCATAAAGGTCACGCAACGAGTCATGAGACGCATTCATTAACGCGCCAAATTCTACAAGGTCTCCGTCATGAAGTGCCTTAATCGAACGGAGTACGCGGTCGTCCTCACAAACTACGTGTTCACAACGCTTGCGGACGATTTTATCTTCAATAGAAAATTTGTATAGATTAAAAGCCTCAATCGAAAGATCTCCAAGACAAGTAATTTCATCTAGTTTTGTCTTCAATATTTTCAATCCGCTTTCGCATTCTGCGCGGCGTTCGTTGTATTTTGACGTCGCAAGGCTTCGCTTTACCTTAGTGTTTGAAACCACGATTTTATAGCCATCTAGGACAATAGGCACGTATTCAAAGGACAAATCCTTGCAATTCAAAAATATCGCGTGGTCCTTCTTTCCCATTGAAGATGCAAATTGATCCATGATTCCGCACTTCACGCCTATGAAGTTGTGTTCTGCCATTTGACTGATACGCGCGGCATCAACCGAATCAAGCACCTTAGCATTCTCGTCCGAACTTGCCAAAGCTGTCAAAGCCACCGCTGTCGCAATCTCAATTGCTGCCGATGACGAAAGCCCCCCACCATGTGGAACTGTATCGTGATAAAGCAAGTCACAGCCTGAAATAGCGTAGCCTTCCTTGACTAACTCCTTCGCGACCCCAACTTGGTAGCTTCCCCAGTGCAAATCTTTATATTCATCCAGAATATCATACGCCTCAAAATCCACCTCTACAAAATCAGGTAAGTCAGTCACAGCCATCCGAATCAAAGAATCATCCCGCTTGCGCGCAACAATAGTCGTCCCGACACTTAGGGCGGCTGGGAACACGAAGCCGCCGTTGTAATCCGTGTGCTCTCCGATAAGGTTCACACGGCCAGGTGCAGCAAAGGCTCGAAGGTTTGTTGGCGTCCCGCCGAAAACCTCAATAAATTTTGAAATCAGCTCATTATTAGTCATCGTATTTCTCATCCTCTTTTTCTTTTTCTAATAATAATTCGGGGTATTTAATATCTTTATAAATATAAAATAAAAATCGAATTCCTACAAATTGAAATATCGCCAATAAAAATGCTTGTATCGAGGCCGTTAAGTAGGGCTTGCTGAATGTGTCAAAGAACATTTTCGAACCAAATATGACTAGGGTAGAAAGCATTTGATACAAAGCTACAAGCAAAATTAGTTGTATAAATCTGGTTTTGTATATTTTAAATGCTGTGCCAAAAGCCTTTCCAAAGCTCTGCGCTTCAGACTTCAAATCAAAGATTGAGAAAACGAAAAACCAGTAAATTGAATTTGCAAAAGGAAATACAAACATAGATATATAATTCGAACCATTAATAGAAAAAAAGATTATAGGTAATATTAAAATTTGAAAAAGAAACGCCTTCCAAAAAACGTTTTGAAATGAAATCAGTCCACTTCCCTTGTTCTGAAGGTGATGAATCATAAGATCTCTACAATATAACAAACTAATTAGTGATAAGAAAAAGTACGGCAAATAATTAAGTGCCGCATAAGCAAATATGTCAATAAAAACAGAAGTATATGGCGCGATAGAAGAATAAAAAGTATTTAGTATTTGATCCGAATTTTGAGAAGTAAATAATGATGTGTTGTTGAGAAATGAAGTCATTGCAGAAATAAGTGCATCATAGTTTGTCCCGTCAAGCAGTTTTTGCGCAATGTCAGTAGCAAAAATTAACGCTGCTCCATTAATAACTAAAAAAGCGAGAAAGAGAATTCTAATTTTGTTTTGGTTAGTTAATTCGTTTGAACGAAACGAATCTCGCAAGTATCCAAAGAAATTTCTTAGTCCATGATTTAAGTTCATAGTGCACCTTCCTAAAGTTGTATGATATAATCCTTTTACTATTCTAATGATTCGAGGGTTAAAAAGCAATGTCAATTGAAATAACTATTGTAATATATGTAATAACTTTTCTTTTCTTCGCAACTATAGTGTTGGGCTCATTCGCTATAGCAAAAATGGGTGAACGTGCAAACTTAAAGACGTTTTGGCTTGGATATTTGCCAGTTATTCAGTTTTTCGTCCTTGGCCGCCTCATTGAAACAATAGATTTCCCCAACTTCAGAATTCCAAAAGCAGAAATTATTTTCCCCCTGCTTCCTGTAGTTTCTTTTTTCTCGATTTTATATGTACCAAATGTTCCATTTCAAGTGATCATAGTATTCTTATGTGCAATAATTTGGCTTTATGCATGGAATACGTTTTTTCTGCTCTACGCAAACACAGTAAAGAAAGCAAATATTTATACTTTAGTAGGTGGAATATTAATCTTACCACTTTATATCTTCATTTTTCTGCTACGCAAACAAAAACCTAATATTCTTGAAGAGCCCTAATATTATCAATATTTAAAAACAATCTGTCGTCTATCCCCTTTGCGCAAGCCATTGCTGCGGTTATTGTTGTTATATAAGGAATTCCGTATTTAATTGCTGCTTTTCTTATGTATGAATCATCGGTCGAGGAACGTTTACCTGATGGAGTATTAATAATCATCTGAAGTTCATTATTCTTAATTGCATCTTCAATGTTTGGGCGACCTTCAAACAACTTATTAATAATCTCGGCCTTCACTCCCTTTGAAGTAATAAAAGTATGAGTGCCTCGTGTTGCTTTAATTTTGAAACCGAGTTTTTCAAAGTATTTCATTACAGGTACACAAGCTTCACGATCTGAATCATTCACACTAACTAGAATTGTTCCAGAAAGCGGCAAGACCGTTCCCTCACCTTCGAGAGCCTTGTAAAAAGCTAAGCCAAACGTCTCTGCAAGTCCCAAAACCGAGCCCGTAGAGCGCATTTCTGGTCCAAGAAGAGGATCCACTTGTGGAAACATGTTGAACGGGAAGACTGCTTCTTTTACGCCAAAGTGCTCAATCACAGGCGCCTTCATCGCTGAAACATCAGGGCTTTCTCCCGTCAGTTGCGCCATAATAAGTTTGGTAGCGTTTTTAATCAAATCAAAGTTGCAAACCTTTTGAACTAATGGCACGGTTCTACTTGCACGCGGATTAGCTTCAAGCACCATTACTTTGCCGTTTTCTATTGCAAACTGCATATTCATAAGACCAGTTGCACCAATTCTCTCAGCAATCTTAGTTGTATATTGCTGCATAAGTTCAAGTTGTGCAGGACTGATGTTTACGGGAGGAATAACACAAGCCGAATCACCTGAATGAATGCCTGCATACTCTATGTGCTCCATAACTGTAGGAATAAACGCCTTCCCCCCACCGACAAGTGCGTCAACTTCGCACTCAAGCGCATTTTCGAGGAATCTGTCTATCATTATTGGGCCATTTGGGTTAATTAGAGTTGCATTGATTACATAATTCTTAAGCATTTCTTCGTCACGCACTACTTCTATTGCTTTTCCACTGAGTTCCAGTGCAAGACGTACAAGCACCGGATATCCAATCTTTTCTGCAATCTTTATAGCTTCTTCTAAGTCTTTAGCGTTTCCTGACTCTGGGGTCGGAATGTTCATTTCTGACATCAATTTTCTAAAACCATCTCTATCTTTAACGATATCAAATACTTCAGGTGAAGAACCAATGATGTTTATTCCTGCGTTTTTGAGCCCTTGCGCAATGTTCAACGGAGTATATCCTCCGAATTGAACAATAACACCCAATGGCTTCTGAGCATTACAAATTGAAATAACGGCCTCCATAGTAAGGGGATCAATAAATAGCTTGTCAGAAATGCCGAAATCAGTTGAAAGCGCTCCGGGGTTGCAATTAATCATAATAGGTTCAAAACCCATTGACTTAAGAGCCTTTGCGGCATGTACACAGCAGTAATCGAATTCGATTCCCTGCCCTATGCGATTTGGGCCTCCTCCAAGAATTACAACGCTTTTACTGCTTACTTTCGGGCCAACCTCCGATGTCAAATATGAAGAATAATAATATTCTTCTTCAATGTTCACTTTATTTTTAACAGTGCCCCAACCTGGTAATATTCCTTTTGCAATACGCAATCCCATGATTTCTTCATGTGATCCACTTGTAAGTTTTGCAAGATATTTGTCAGAAAACCCGTCTTTTTTTGCTCTCGCCAACAATTCCACTGGAATATCCGTCACTTTAAACTTTTGAACTTCTTTCTCTAAATCAACAAGTTCTGAAATTTGATTCAAGTACCAAGCATTGATTTTTGTAAGTTGCTGAACTTCTTCAATTGTCGCGCCTTTTACAAAGGCTTCATATATAGCAAAAATTCGTTCACTGGTCGGAGTAGCAAGAGTTTGCAAAATGTCGGCTTTTTCGAGCGTCATTAACTTGCTGACATGCCCAATTCCATGCCTTCCTATTTCGAGCGATCGAATTGCTTTTTGAAGCGCCTCTTTAAACGACATCCCAATACCAATAACTTCTCCAACTGAGTGCATCTGAGTATCCAATTTATCCTGAGCGCCCTTGAATTTTTCAAACGCCCAACGCGGTGCCTTGACCACGATGTTTTGCTCTTTATTTTTAGAAATATTTATCTCTTCAAGAGAAATCCCAACAGCTAGTTGCGTTGAAATCTTCGCGATTTGCAAACCAGTTGCTTTGGAAGCAAACGCCGAAGTCATAGAAGTATGAGGATTAATCTCAACCATCACAAGTCTCCCCGTCGTAAGATTATGAGCAAACTGAAGATTAAGGCAACCAATAATTTTTAGTGAATCGCTTATTGCAAATGAAAGTTTCTCAATTTTATTTTGCAATTCTTGACTAACCGTCAACATCGGCGTCACGCAAAACGAATCGCCCGTGTGAATTCCCATAGGGTCGATATTTTCAATAAAACACGCCGTCAGCTTATTCCCATCAACATCTCTTAAAACTTCGAGTTCTAGTTCATTCCATCCGAGCACCGATTCTTCAACAAAAACCTGCCCGACCATCGAAGACTGAATGCCTCGGTTTACAACAGTCGTGAGCTCTTCAGCATTGTAAGCAATCCCGCCTCCTATGCCGCCAATCGCATATGCAGGACGTATCACAACTGGATATCCAATTTCTTGAGCGATCTCCGCCGCCTCGTCAGTTGAAAAAGCGTCTTTTGAAAGTGGCATCTCAATTCCAAGTCCACTCATAGCATTCTTGAAGGCGATACGATCCTCAGCTATTTCTATTGCCTCAATACGTGTGCCTATAAGTTTAACGCCATATTTGTCTAAAATCCCTGAATTAAATAGCTCTGCGCTCAGGTTAATTGATGTCTGCCCGCCAACATTTGGCAGCAATGCATCAGGACGTTCTTTAGAAATAATATCTGTAAGTCTTTTAATATTTAATGGTTCTACGTAAGTTACGGTCGCAGTTTCTAAATCGGTCATTATTGAAGCAGGATTCGAGTTGACTAATACTGTCTCGTATCCAATTTCTTTCAAGACGTTACACGCCTGCGTGGCAGATAAGTCGCTCTCGCTTCCTTGCCCAATCACAACAGGACCTGCACCTATAATTAAGATCTTTTTGATATCCACTTTCTTTGGCATAACTACACGCTCCTATATATAATAATCCGTCAACTTTATAAAAAAAGAATAAAGTAAATTTAATCATAAAAGCGGGTTAAATACAAGGGGTTTAAACGAATTTCACTTGAATTATGCTGTACACGGAGTGGTCGCAATCTTGATGACTCGTCCATTTAACTCTGAGCGCGCGTAAATATCCTCAGCCCTTAAAAACGGATCAAAAGGCACGTTTTTGAGAACTGCCGTTCAAAAAACTTTTTCTCAAATGGCAAAAAGCCTTTTTGCAACTTTTTGGGAAAGCAAAACCGATTTTTGCATACGTTTTTGCGGCCATTCCCCAGAAATCACCTTTTCCTCGAATCTTTCGATGTTCTCAAGTCGAAAATCCGTCTTTTTCAATACGGGTCCGCATATTTCGTATGCAAAAACTCATTTTGCTTTTGGTTTTGTATGCACTTTTCGCTTTTGCCTTTTAGCGGAATAAAAAACTTCGGCCAATTCCCATTATTTGTAAATTGTTGCTCGTTATTACACAAACCTACGAACCTTTTTTGCAATAATTGAAGCCAAAATGCAAAACACTATTCCCGATGGCAAAAAGATTGCAAATCCCTGGAAAAACGCGAGTCCAAAGCTCATGCTCGCACCAACTTTATAAAAGTTCAGAATTAAATACATATATGACACTCCGGGCACATAAAGCAAAAGCATACCAGCAAATGATGCAACAAGAAAATTTTCGATTTTTGTCGGTTTGAGTTTCTCGATTATCAGCCCAATAACAAATGCGCTTAGAATAAAACCTGCTAAATATCCAAAGGTAGGCTCAAAAACATACTGTGGGCCGCCGCCCTTTGCAAAAATCGGTAGACCGATAAGTCCAAGTGCAACATAAATAAATTGTGAAAGTGCCCCAAGCTTAGAACCAAGTATTAAACCTGCCAAGCAGCAGAAAACAAACTGAAAAGTAAAAGGTACTGGTCCAATAAATAATTTAGGTAATAATCCTCCAACAGCTGTCAAAGCCGCAAACATTCCAACTATAGTAATCTTTTTTGCCATGAAAATCATCCTCTCAAATTCAAACGTCCTCGTTTACGCCCAAAAAAATTGCTAAATAAACACAAATATACAAAACATAGTAAACTTATTGGTTTTGTATGGTTATAATATATATCCAAGGATTGTTTGTCAAGGGGTTGCTGCAGGCCCTGCGGCGGCATAAAAGAAGCAAATAAAAAGACCTTCGCTTTGTTTAGCGAAAGTCTTTTTGGTGAGCCATCGGAGACTCGAACTCCGGACACCTTGATTAAAAGTCAAGTGCTCTACCACCTGAGCTAATGGCCCGTACTTGGCAGGGATGGCAGGACTCGAACCTACGAATGCCAGAGTCAAAGTCTGGTGCCTTACCGACTTGGCTACATCCCTATAATTGGGGTGGGTGATGGGATTTGAACCCACGACATCCAGAACCACAATCTGGCGCTCTAACCACTGAACTACACCCACCATTTGAATACCGTCAGTGTATTCCCCGAACAGCGACAATGACAATATTACCGACTCATCGGTCTAATGTCAAGTGTTTGATAACTTTTCTCGAAGCTTTTTCACAGAAATATCTTTCAAAGCACAATCTTCGTCAATCGAGAGGGCAACTGCAACACCCGCTGCCTCGCCCAAGGCGAAACAAGTAGGCATAACTCTTGCCGACGACATTGCAACATGTGTCGCCGAAATCGCGCGCCCAGAGACTAACAAGTTTTCAATTCCTTTTGGAACCATACATCTATAAGGTATTTCATACATGCCAACTTCCCTTTGATCGCAAGTCTTCTCCCCATCAGGGCTATGAATATCAATTCCGTAATTAGAACTGGCCACCGCATCCTCGTGTTTACGAGCGTCATAAATGTCCTCCTCAGTCAACGTGTAAATCCCTTCAATCTGGTTTGTCTGCCTAATTCCTGTTTGAGAACCAACGCTTACTAATTTGTAGTTCTTATGACTAGTTCTTTGGAGAAAATTTGCTACGGACAAAGCCTGTTTAAGCGCCTCTTTTTCAAAATAATTCACATCGCCAATCTTCGCTCCATTTCCCTTCACGCGAGTCATGTTGACGAGCAAACTGCCTTCTTCGCCACGTTCCCAGTGAAGAATCCGTCCCTGTGGCAAATCTTCAACCTTCTCGTAATAATAGCAGTTTTCTGGCAAAGTCGCGTCCACCGGTGCATTGGTGTTCTGCATTTGCAGCATCAAGGTTACAGGCTGCGTTAGGCCGTCTTCCGGGCGTCCAGTTGTGTGTTTCGCGCCAGCGTCTATTGCAACCCTACCGTCTCCTGTACAGTCGACGAAACGCTTCGCCTCAATCGCTTTTAGTCCCTCGCGCGTGTTGACTATAATGGCACGCACTTGATTTCCTTCCATCACAGCTTTTACAAAGCTCGTATGAAAATAAACGTTAACACCCTCTATGTCCATTTTTGAATTGAGATAATGACGAAAGAGAATTGGGTTAAATTGAAAAGCAAACGGCCATTGTTCACTTCCAGATAATGCTTTTTCAACCTGGATAGGTAAAAAATCCGTCATGATTTCTTTATAAATCCCAACAAAATTCCCAACCGGCATGTATATTGCAACACCACCCAGTGTCGCCATTCCCCCAAGTTGAGCACTGTGCTCAACAAGAACGACTTTTTTCCCTTGGCGTGCAGATGCGATTGCGGCAGCAACTCCTGAAGGGCCGCCACCTATGATTACAATATCAGCGTTTTCAATAGTTTCAACAGTCGTTTCGAGTTTATACTTTTCATTCAAATTCCCCAAATTATTCACCTCTTTGATATTGTACCATACTGATTTTTTCTCAACAACTTGCAAGGTCGTCGCCTATTAAAGTACAATATTCTTGCGAGGTGAAATTTATGACTGTTGAGCAACGAAACAAGTTAATCAGTGCAGCAAAAAGCGCTAGAGAAAATTCGTACGCACCATATTCAAAATTCAAAGTTGGCGCAGCGCTTTTGACAAAAAGCGGTGAGATTTTTACGGGTTGCAATGTTGAAAACGCGTCTTACACTGCGACTATTTGCGCTGAGCGGGTTGCTTTGGCGAAAGCCGTATCTGAGGGTTTTAAACAATTTTTAGCTATTGCAATTATAACAGAAAAATCAGCTTTCCCTTGTGGGATTTGCCTACAGTCACTTGCTGAATTTGCTAATGATTTTGAAGTTATTACCTGCGATATTGACTTCAAATACGAAATATATGAATTGAAAGAACTTTTACCACATGGATTCAAATTAATTTGATGGCCATTTTTGATTCAATACTTCTTCGACAAATATTTCTGCAATTTCAGGATCAAATTGTGTTCCTGAGTTTTTGAACAGTTCCTTAACAGCTTCAGATAAGCTCAAAGCGTTACGATATGGTCGATCGCTTGTCATAGCGTCATAAGAATCGGTTATAGCTATTATCCGTGACTGAACCGATATTTTCCCGCCCTCAACACCGCGTGGATACCCATTCCCGTCAATCCTTTCGTGATGAGAAAGTACGTATTCAGCAATTTCCGAAAATTCATTTACCGAGCTTAATATTCTGTAACCCACTTCTGGGTGACGCTTAATTTCCTTCCACTCAATTTCAGAAAGTTTTCCCTCTTTGTTTAAGACATTCTCATCAATGCCGATTTTTCCGATATCATGCATTAGACCCGCTGTCTTAATATCATCAATTTGATCTTTACGCATTTCTAATTTTCCAGCTAGCGCCTCACACAAATCAGCGACACGTTTAGAATGATTCATTTCCCTGCTGCTTTTTTCATATAACGTGTTCATAATCAGTTCAATCGTCTTACTTCTCATGCTTGAACTTGCTGAAAGTTTATGGCGATACATATCATCTTCAGCCTTTTTAAAGACTTCTTGAATCATTTCAGACTCATTCACTTTTATAGAGTATCCAATAGAAACCGACAAGGTTGCAACATTCGTTCCTTTTCTTAAAATAGAATCATTAATAGAATTAACTGTTTGAAGTACTCTTCCTTCTACAGAATTTGGCATAAGTATAACGAATTCATCGCCTCCGATTCTCGAAAGAATATCTTTACTGCCACACTCAGAATTCACAATTTCGCCAATTGTTATTAATAGCTCGTCCCCAGACTTATGACCAAATGCGTCATTCGTAAGTTTTAAACCATTCACATCAATCATTACAAGTCCTAATGGCAAAAACTCTGGCGTATCAAGTTTTAGTAGTTTTTCTTCAAAAAATCTCCTATTATATTGACGAGTAAGTTGATCATGATATATTAAATATTCAATCTCTTTTTCCGCGAGAATTTTTTCAGTAATATCCTGCATTATACCAATTATTCTTGATGCTTTCCCATCCTTATCAAAAACATTTTCTGCTTTAGAGTGCAAATACTCGTAATTGCCTGTTTCTTTATTTTGAATTTCATAGACAACATCGTAAGGTATGTTTTCAATAATAAGATCGTTTAATGCCTTATCATATACTTCTAAGTATTCAGGCAAGACAATTTCCCTTACTTCATTCATCGGTAAAGAATATTTATCATGTTTAAGTCCAAGTATTTCGAACATTTCTTGAGAACCAAAGAATAGATTTCTATCAGGAAACATCTCCCAACTACCGATTTTACCCATTTCTCTTGTAGAATGAAGACGTCGTCTAACAGCAAGATATTTTTCGTTTTGGTCTTCAATTTTCGAAAACATTTCATTTATCGACACGGAAATATCAGTAATTTCATCATTTTTGTTTTCTGGCAATCTTTCAAAAACATTTGATGCAAAATCTTGAGATTTTAATGATTTAACTATTCGTCTAATAGGTACAGAAATATATTTTCTTAGAAAGAATATCAGCAATAAAACAATAAATATCATCAAGAAAAAGTATATCCATTGAACAATTCCTAACTGAGCAACGCCAGCCTTATAAATTGTCCTGTCTTTTAAAAGTAAAATACTAGTCGAACTCTTCAAATCAGAAAAAATATTTATAGAAATCGAAACAGAAATAACACCTTCATTTTGCAACACATCAACAAAATACCTTGATTTATTTAAGAATTTTATATCTCTATTTCTGGATTCAAAGTTTGATGAATTATAAGGAATAAATGATATTTCGCTTTGCGTTATAGTTTCAAGTTCCTTAATATAGGAATCTCCCAAAAAACTTCCTACCACAATTGTTCCGACCGGCTTTTGTTTCTCTAAGGAATCCGTAATCTCATTGAATGCAATAAAATAGGTTTTCCCTTCTACATTAATTAAAAAACTGCTTTTGGATTTAGAATACACTTTCATTTTTTTGTTAATTTCCAGCATCAAATCCTCAGGAAAAGACTTGAATTTGCTATTGGTAAGATCCGCATAAAGCTTAAGTTTCGGTTTGTTTTCAGAATCGAAAATAACAAAAATATTCGTCCCAATATCTTCGAAAGTTGCAATCTGCAAATTATTCTTAACATAATCCCGGTTCCCATATAAAACAAAATTGTTTGTATCGTCCCAATTTCCCCGGTCAGCTGCCCAAGAAGAATATTTATCTTTGATGGTTTGTATATGTGAAATAACATTCTGAACGTTAGAAACTGTCTGCTCACTCTCTTGATTTAACAAATACCTGTCAAAAAAGTATCCGAACAAAAAATTACTAAGCATTAATATTAATATTGAAACTATAACAATAATTATTGTAATTTTATGAGAGATTTTCATTTATTTTCAGTCAATTCCTTTAGCCAAATATCTACACAAGCATCGCTTGGCATTCTCCAGTCCCCCCTCGGAGACAACGAAATTGTGCCGACTTTAGGAGCGTCCGGAATGCAAGAGCGCTTAAACTGTTGGCTGAAAAAACGTTTCAAAAATGTAATCAACCAAATAGTTATTGTACCCTTTGAGTATACACCTTTGAAGGCACCTTCTGCAAGATATAGTATTTTTGTTGGTTCAGCGCCATACTTTATAAAATGGTATAAAAAGAAGTCATGCAGTTCATACGGACCCACTATATCTTCGGTTTTTTGAGCAATCTGGCCTTCGCCATCAGGCGGCAACAATTCAGGAGAAATTGGTGTTTCAATTACACGATGCAAAATCGCCTTAGAATTTTTATCAATATGATTATCTGCAACCCATTCAACAAGGTGTTTGACAAGTGTTTTTGGCACGCCAGCGTTAACGCCATAATTCGACATATGATCGCCATTGTAAGTGCACCAGCCAAGGGCAAGCTCTGACATGTCACCTGTCCCGACAACGATACCGTTTACGCGCCCCGCGTAGTCCATCAAAAGTTGAGTCCTTTCACGCGCCTGAACATTTTCAAAAGTAACATCATGCTGATCGGCAGGGTGCCCTATCGCCTCGAAATGCCTCAAACAAGCATCTTTTATATCTATCTCAATAACTTCAACTTTTAATGACTTCATAAGCGCTATGGCATTGTTATATGTCTGGTCAGTGGTTCCAAATCCAGGCATAGTGAGCGCTTTAATGTTTGAATGTTTTATCTTCAACTTTTCAAATGCAGCGACCGTAACTAGAAGTGCTAGCGTCGAGTCTAATCCGCCAGAAATCCCAATAATCGCATTCTCGCATTTCATGTGCGAAAGGCGCTTCATGAGGCCCGCTGTTTGAATGTTGAAAATTTCCTTACAACGCTCGTTCATTTTGTATTTAGAACTTGGTACAAAAGGATGCGGATCAACAAAGCGCTGCAAATCATCTGGATTCTCTAATGAAAGCGGCTCCATAGCAAAAAAGATTTCGTTCAAATAAAAGTTTTCCGAACCAGAAAAAGTGGTGTTCCGCAAGCGTTCAGAATTAAGACGCTTCGCATCGACGTCTGCAAAAGTCAAAGAAGATGGTACAAAGCGCTCTGATTCCGAAAGCAAATTCCCATTTTCATAAATTGCTCCATACCCGCCAAAAACTAAATCGGTTGTAGACTCACCAATTCCCGCCGAAGCGTATACATAAGCCGAAATGCAGCTTGCAGATTGTTGCGAGATTAAGCTCTGACGATACGCGTGTTTACCAATCGTCTCGTCGCTTGCAGAAAGATTGAATAAAATGTTTGCGCCAGCAACGGCGTGCTTTGAAGACTGTGCAACAGGTGCCCAAAGATCCTCACAAATTTCAACTCCGAAGGCAATTTCAGGATTGCTTTCGCATTTAAATACGAGATCGTTTCCAAAAGGAACAGCCTGTCCAAGCAAAGTTATTTCCCCAGCATCGGAGCCTTCTCCACTGACAAACCAACGTTTTTCGTAAAACTCCGAATATGATGGAAGGCAAGTTTTAACAGCAACGCCAAGAATTTCGCCGCCCTGAATAACAACGGCGCAGTTATAAAGACGATTTGCGTTCTTTAGAGGTGCCCCTACAATTGCAATCATATCAGCGTATGCAGGTTTCTTAGTTTCTATTACAATTTTATTTAAGTTGTCAATCACCGAGGCCTGAAGAGTGTCTGTGTGAAACAAATCCGCACATGTATAGCCAGAAATCGAAAGCTCTGGAAACAAGCAAAATGACGCGCCGCCAAGCCGCGCTTCCTTCATCTGTTTGATTATCGATTTAGCATTGAAAATGCAGTTCGCTACCTTAATTTCTGGCACCGCTACCGCTATTCGTACAAATCCATAATTCACATGCACCCCTCCTAGCGTCTATTTTTCAAACTCACCAAGTCGTACACATACTTTATCATACATCTCTTGATATTTCGAGAGTTTCTCCTGTTCTTCCTTAACTACCGACTCGGGAGCTTTAGCAACAAATCCTTGATTTCCAAGCTTTCCCTTGACCCGAGCCAATTCCTGCATGAGGTTCTCCTTCTCTTTAGTGAGGCGCTCGATTTCCTTTTCGATGTCAACAAGCTCCCCGATAGGAATAAATACTTCGGCTCCCGCCAACACCACCGATACAGCGTTTGGTTCAATATTTGATGCATCAGACTGAATGCGCACTTCGTTGGCGAACGCCAAACGCTTGAAATACGATTCTCCCTGAGCCAGAATGTCGCGCTCCTTCGCTCCTGCCGCGACGAAGGTCAAACTCGTCTGCTTTGATGGCGGAACGTTCATTTCCGAACGCATATTTCTGATTTCCTTAATAACTCCCATGATATATTCCATTTGAGTCTGCTCCGCCTCAAACACCATGTCCTGCCTGAATTTCGGCCACTCGGACACCATGATGCTTCTGCCATCATTTATTAAGAATGAGTAAAGCTCCGCAGTGATAAACGGCATGAACGGATGAAGCAGTTTCATCGCATTTCCAAGCGCGTAGTTTAGGGTAAACTGCACTTCAAGGCGCCCTTCTGCATCTTTATTGTAAAGGCGCGGCTTCGCAAGCTCGATGTACCAATCACAAAACTCATCCCATATGAATTCATATACCTTCTGAAGCGCCATCCCGAAGTCGAATTTCTCAAGCGCATCCGTCGCGGCGTTTGTGAGATTGTTGATTCGGTTAAGAATCCACTTATCAGCTAGCGTTAACTTTGAAAAATCAACCTTATCAAAATCCAATCCTGTGTCAAAATTCATTAAAACAAATCTTGATGCATTCCAAATCTTATTAGTAAAATTTCGAGCAGCCTCGACCTTTTCCTCACTAAATCTTAGGTCACTTCCAGGCGAAGTCCCAATTGTCAGAGCGAAGCGCAAGGCGTCAGCACCACATGTTTCGATGATATCGAGAGGATCGATGCCGTTGCCAAGTGACTTTGACATTTTCTTGCCGTTTGCATCGCGCACAAGCCCATGAATGAAAATGTGTGAAAACGGCTTCTCGCCCATATGCTCAATTCCAGAGAAAATCATGCGTGCAACCCAGAAAAATATGATGTCGTATGCAGTAACAAGGACATTTGTCGGATAAAAGTATTTTAAATCTTCTGTCTTGTCCGGCCAACCAAGGGTGGAAAACGGCCAAAGCGCAGAACTGAACCAGGTATCCAGTGTGTCTTCATCCTGTTTTAGATTAGTTGACCCGCAGAAAGTGCACTTTTCGACTTCTTCTGCTGATACTATAATTTCGCCACATCCCTGACAATAATAAGCCGGGATTCTGTGACCCCACCATAGTTGCCTTGAAATGCACCAGTCATGGATGTTTTCCATCCAGTTGAAATATGTCTTTGAATACCTCTCCGGAACAAATTTAATAGTCCCGTCCTTAACCGCCTCAATTGCAGGATCAGCGAGCGGTTGCATCTTAACAAACCACTGCTTTGATATCATTGGTTCAACCGTCGTGTCGCACCTGTAGCACGCGCCAACATTGTGCTTGTGGGGTTCGATTTTAACCAGAAGTCCCAGCGCCGCTAAATCCTTAAGAATCTGCTCACGCGCCTCATAACGCGTCATCCCTTGGTACTTACCAGCATTCGAATTCATGGTCGCATCATCATTCATTACTTTAATGACTTCAAGATTGTGCCTCAATCCGACCTCAAAATCATTGGGATCGTGAGCCGGAGTTATCTTCACGCAGCCAGTACCAAACGCCTTGTCGACATAGTCATCCGCGATAATATGAATCTCGCGATCAATAAGTGGAACTATAAAAGTCTTTCCAACAATATTTGAAAAACGGTAATCCTCAGGATTTACGGCAACAGCTGTGTCTCCAAGCATCGTCTCAGGTCTTGTCGTCGCTACAATAACGAAGCCATCTCCATCTTTTTGTTTGTACTTAATGTGCCAAAAATGACCATCCATCTCGGTGTGCTCAACTTCGGCCTCAGAAATTGAAGTCATGCACGTCGGACACCAGTTAATAATCCTTTCACCTCTATATATCAGGCCTTTTTTATATAGTCTCAGGAAAACTTCTTGCACGGCTTTTGAAAGCCCCTCATCCATCGTGAACCTTTCTCTCTCCCAGTCACACGAGCTTCCAAGCTTCTTTAGTTGTTCTACAATCCTACTCCCGTAAACACTTCTCCATTCCCATGCTCGCTCAAGGAACTTTTCGCGTCCGATCATTTCTTTTGTGAGTCCCTCATTCGCCATTGCTTCAACAATTTTCGCCTCAGTTGCGATGCTCGCATGGTCCGTGCCAGGCAACCAGAGCGCAGAATAGCCCTGCATGCGTTTCCAACGAATGAGCGCATCCTGCAATGCATTATCAATTGCATGTCCCATATGAAGCTGACCTGTGATGTTTGGCGGCGGTATCACAATTGTAAACGGCTCTTTATCTTTATCAACAACAGCATGAAAATAGCCCTTATCCAGCCATTCCTGATATAGTCTATCCTCAATTAATTTTGGGTTATAACTTTTTTCCATTTCCTCAATCATTACGCTCAACTTCCTATCCGTAGTATTCTTGTATGAAATAATAACATTTTAGGCGGTCAAAGGCAATAATGCAGTAAGGTCGGAGGTTGCAGGAGGGTCGGAGGTTGCAGGAAGGTCGGAGGTTGCAGGAAGGTCGGACCTTGCAGGAAGGTCGGAGGTTGCTTGACTTGCTCAACTTTTTGTATATAATTTATGTAACATTAAGTTCTGATATCGGAGGTATATATATGCAAAAGATTTCTGAAGGATCTATCACTACCCCTAAGGGATACAAAGCTACTGGAGTAGCCTGCGGTATTAAAAAAGACGGAAAGCCTGACTTGGCAATGATTGTTTCGGATTGCGTCGCTAATTCAGCAGGTGTTTTCACACAAAATCTTGTGAAAGGCCATTCACTTCAAAAGACCATGTCGAATATGTGTTTTGATGATGGCGGAAGGACAAAAGCCATCGTAATAAATAGCGGAAACGCTAATGCCTGTGTTGGCTCTGCCGGCGATGATGATGCAGCAAGCGTTATACAACAGACTGCAAAAATTATCGGTTGTGAGGAAAACGAAGTAATAATCGGTTCAACTGGAGTAATTGGAGTTAAAATGGATATGAAAGCCCTTTCTTCTGGAATTAAAAAGGCATATTCAAAACTTTCTGAAACTGGTGGACACAAAGCAGAATTAGCAATTATGACAACTGACCTTATACCAAAAGAAGTTTGTGTTAAAATCGAAATCGACGGAAAGCCCGTCACAATTGCTGGGATGGCAAAGGGTTCAGGCATGATTCACCCAGATATGGCAACTATGATTGGCGTTATTACAACCGATGCTTCTATCTCACGAAAAATGCTCAATCAGGCATTGAAGGCTACTGTGAAAAAAACGTTCAACCGCGTGTCTGTAGATGGAGACACTTCAGTTTGTGACATGGTAATTCTCATGGCGAACGGAATGTCGGAATCGCCGCATATAGATACTGAAGGCTTTGATTTTCAGGCGTTTGCGACAGCATTGAATTATGTATGCACTCAACTGGCCAAAATGATAGCTAAAGATGGTGAGGGTGCTACAAAACTTATCAATGTTATTGTAAACAATGCTCTCACTACTGACGATGCCCTGAAAGTAGCTTCTGCCGTTGCTAAATCACCGCTTGTGAAAACAGCGATTTTTGGAGAAGATGCAAATTGGGGAAGAATTCTCACTGCCGCAGGGTATTCAGGTGCAAATTTCAATCCAAAGAATGTAGATATCTACATCGGAGATTTAATGACTTGCAGAAGAAGCGAAGGCCTTGAGTTCGACGAAATAAAGGCAAAAGCCATACTTTCTAAAGACGAGGTTACCCTAACGATTGATTTAAAAGAAGGTACGCACGACGACCACATTTGGACTTGCGACTTCTCACACGGATATATTGATATTAACGGTAGTTACAGAACTTAAGGACTTGGGATTGATGTGTTTCCGTCGTATGAAATGACGGTCACCTTCTCAATCACATCGTTTTCTTGCAATCTATCAAGAATCTTTTGCGAAGGAATATCTGTTATTTTGCCAAACACCGCATATTTTTGATTAAAGTCGGCTTCTTTAGCTTTTGCGATAAAGAATATTGATTGCGAACTTTTATTTGTAGGAGTATCTTTTCCCATGCCGATGCTATATCTTTCAACGTTTAATTCTTTGTTTGTCTCTAAATCTACAGGTTCACGATTGTCGACACCCGCTTCATCTGTAGGGGAGCCAGCGCTCGTCATATAATTATCGGCGCGAAAAAACTTCCGACCGTCATAATAGCCAGACATAATATTTCGCACAAAATTATTGACAGTTTTAGGCATCAAGTCGTTTCGGAGCTCAAGTTTCATAGTTCCGCGATCCTTGATTTTCATTTCAACCAAAACCTTCTTCACACCAGAAGGGACTGTCTGAGGCAATTGCCCTTTATTAAACATTAGGACCATTACAATTACAAATGTAACCAAAATTACACCCAACACAATAAACATGACCCTATTCGTTGCCGAAACATCACTGCCTTGAATTTGTTCAGTATTTTTCTTTGACATTATTCCTTGTCTCCCAGTTTCTCAAATGTAAATTTCTCGTCTTCCGCACTTACTTTAACACTAGAACCCACTGGCATCAAGCCCCTTAAGAACATTTCTGAAAGTTCATCTTCAATTTGCGACTGAATCACCCTACGCATCGGCCGCGCACCGTATTTCGGGTCGTATCCTACTTTTAAAATCAACTCAATCGCTTCTGGCGAAACATCAAGTGTGATGTTCTTTTCCTTCGCTTCCTCTACGACTTCCGTCAACATCAACTTAATAATTTCTCGCAACTGAGGATTCTCGAGGTTTGCGAACACCACTATCTCATCAATTCGATTCAAGAACTCAGGACGGAAAGTCTCTTTCAAAACGTCCTGCTCCTTCTCCTTCATTGACTTTGCCGCGTCGCTTTTAAAGCCCAAAGCCCCTGACTTCAGGTGCGCGCCAGCATTAGAAGTCATAATGATAATAGTATTCTCAAAATTCACAACTCTACCATGACTATCTGAAAGTCGCCCCTCATCTAGTATTTGAAGTAAAATATTGAAAACTTCTGAATGCGCTTTTTCGATTTCATCCAATAATATTACGGAGTATGGCTTGCGTCTAACTTTTTCAGTTAACTGTCCCCCATCATCGTAACCTACGTATCCTGGGGGAGATCCAATTAGTTTTGAAACTGTGTGTTTTTCCATAAATTCAGACATGTCTAGGCGAATAATCGCCTCTTCAGTCTCGAATAAGTCGGCCGCAAGTGCTCGCACGAGTTCTGTCTTTCCGACTCCGGTTGGTCCAGTAAAAATGAACGATGCCGGCTTTTTGCGTTTTTTGAAGCCAGCGCGACTTCTTTGAATAGTCCTTGAAAGTTTGCGAATCGCCTCGTCTTGGCCTATTACTCTTTCCTTCAATCGCTCTTCGAGATTTATCAACTTCGACGCTTCGACCTCAGTAATTCTTTGAACCGGAATCTTCGTCCAAGCTTCAATAACCGATGCCACGTCTTCAATAGTAAGTTGAGGGTCATTTGTCTTATCTTCAAGCGCCGCAATTTCATCCGCGACTTTATACTGTCTGACTTTAATATCCGCAACATGCTGATAATCGTGCGCTTCTGGGTCCGCAGTTGTCAAATCAATCTCGTCCTGAATTTCCTTCATTTCCTGCTTCAAACGCCCTAAATCAACCAGTTTTTCATTTTTCAAATTTATCTTCGACCCAGCTTCATCAATGACATCAATCGCCTTGTCTGGTAAAAACCTATCCGAAATGTAGCGTTCTGCCATCTCTGTAGCCGTCTTAATCACAAAATCACTTATCTTCACGCGGTGATAATCTTCATAATAATCTTTGATTCCCTTAAGAATTTCAATTGTGTCCGCCACCGAAGGCTCATCCACTACCACTGGCTGAAAACGCCTCTCAAGCGCAGAATCCTTCTCAATATGCTTACGATATTCATCAAGGGTAGTAGCCCCAATAACCTGTATTTCGCCTCGCGCCAACGACGGCTTCAAGATATTTGCGGCGTTCATGGAGCCCTCGGCATCGCCTGCGCCAATTATGTTGTGGATTTCGTCGATTACTAAAATTATATTCCCGAGCGCTCGCGCCTCTTCGAGAATGCCCTTCATTCTAGCTTCGAACTGCCCACGGAACTGCGTCCCAGCGACCACGCTCGTCATATCGAGCAAGTACACTTCTTTATCAGCCAGCTTCGCCGGAACATTTTTCTCGACGATTTTCACCGCAAGCCCTTCAGCGATAGCGGTCTTGCCAACACCAGGTTCGCCGATTAGGCACGGATTATTCTTTGCGCGTCGATTCAAAATTTGTATGACGCGTTGAATCTCTTCGGACCGGCCAATTATTCTATCAACCTTGCCATCAAGCGCTTTTTTATTAATATTCGTGCCAAAAGTATCAAGAAACTTTTTCTTCTGCTTTTCTTTCCCATTTTCCTTTGTCTTTTCTTTTGTGAAGGGATTTTTGATTGGCTCCGAAAGATTTGAATCTCCAGAACCCGAAGCCATAAGCATCATGCCTGCGCCGCCTTGGCTATCGGCGCCATCAATTTCATCATCATCTTCAACTTCGTCCGCATCGCGCGGCATAGGCAGTTCTCCGAATTGTCCGCCCGAGGAAATTAAGTCCTCGAACTTCAGATTACCGCTTTGTAACTCTTTAAACAGGCCCCCCATTTGTTCATTGAGAGCTTTAATATCGTCAGGACCCATCCCTGTTTGGGTGAAAAGATTATTTAAGGGCTGCATCCCCATTTCGCTTGCGCAATTCAGGCACATACCCTCTTGAGACTGATTTCCATTTTCAATTTTTGTCACAAATACGACCGCGTCGTTTTCGTTGCATTTAGAACACATCATAGTTTTTGTTCACTCCAAATAAATTACTTGCTAGTTAATTATACCATATTAGAGTTTTTGAAACTAAATTTTGATCTTTTCTATTAAATTTACTAAATTATCACTCAAGCGTCGGCTTAAGGAACTTTGCGGTATACGATTTCTTCGATTTCACAAGTTCCTCCGGGGTCCCTGTCGCCACCACTTCCCCGCCTTTGCCGCCGCCTTCGGGGCCAAGGTCGATTATTTGGTCTGCGGTTTTTATGACGTCGAGGTTGTGCTCAATTACGACTACGGTGTTGCCCGCATCGACTAGTTTGTGAAGGATTTTCACGAGTTTGTGAACATCGGCTACATGGAGCCCCGTTGTAGGCTCGTCAAGTATGTACATGGTTTTGCCTGTGCTGCGTTTTGAAAGTTCGGTAGCAAGTTTGACTCTTTGAGCCTCGCCGCCGGATAAAGTCGTTGACGGCTGTCCGAGTTTTATGTATCCAAGCCCCACTTCTTGAAGCGTAGATATTTTTTTGTGAATGCGTGGGATGTTTTTGAAGAACTCAACCCCGTCTTCGACAGTCATATTAAGCACGTCGGCGATGTTTTTGCAGCGGTATTTAACTTCAAGGGTCTCGCGGTTGTATCTTTTGCTTTTGCACACTTCGCAGGGCACGTAAATATCTGGCAGAAAGTGCATTTCGATTTTATTAAGTCCGTCGCCCTGGCACGCCTCACAACGCCCGCCTTTTACGTTAAAACTAAAGCGCCCAAGTTTATAGCCACGCATTTTCGCCTCAGGAGTTGCTGCAAACGCCTCGCGCACGAAGTCAAATACTCCAGTGTAAGTCGCAGGATTCGAGCGCGGAGTGCGCCCAATCGGTGACTGGTCTATATCTATTACCTTGTCTAAATTCTCAACTCCACTCACGTATTTGAAGTGCCCTGGTTTAATTCTGGAGCCGTTTAGTTCGCGCGCAAGTTCCTTGTAGAGAATTTCATTTACGAGGGAGCTTTTGCCTGAGCCCGAAACCCCAGTCACGCAAACAAACACACCAAGCGGAAACTCCACGTCGATTTCTTTTAAGTTATTTGCGGCAGCGCCAAACACATTAACGCTGCTGCCATTCGGAGATCTTCTGTGTTTGGGGACCTTGATTTTCTTTTTGCCACTGAGGTACTGGCCGGTGATGCTTTTTTCGTTGTTTTTTATGTCATCAACCGTGCCTTCAGCTACCACATGCCCGCCATGAACACCTGCGCCGGGCCCCATATCAATAATATGGTCGGCGGCGTACATTGTGTCCTCGTCGTGTTCGACGACAAGCAATGTGTTTCCAAGATCACGCATTTTCTTAAGCGTTGTCAGTAGTCGGCCATTATCGCGTTGGTGAAGGCCGATGCTGGGTTCGTCTAGGATGTAGAGAACCCCCATGAGTCCGGAGCCAATTTGAGTTGCAAGGCGTATGCGTTGGGCTTCGCCCCCTGAGAGTGTTCCCGCGCCTCGCGACAACGTCAAATAATCGAGACCGACATCAACTAAAAACGTCGTCCGGGCCTCGATCTCCTTAAGTATTTGGCGTGCAATCAACGCGTCTCTTTCGCTAAGTTTCAGATTTCTAAAAAAGTCCCGCGTGTCTTCGACAGAAATGCTGGAAATTTCGTAAATATTCTTGTCCCCCACTGTCACCGCAAGGCTTTCGGGTTTAAGTCGCGCGCCGTTGCAAGCCGGGCAAACGTCCGATGACATAAACCCTTCGTAGTATTGCTTCATACCGTCTGAATTCGTCTCTTTGTAGCGGCGCTCACTGATATTCACGATGCCCTCGAACCTTTGAAGGAAGTTCCCCGAACCGTAGTCTTTACGGATTTCGATGTTGATGCGTTTGCCCTTCGTTCCGAAGAAAATTATGTCTTGAACCTCTTTTGGCAGGTCCATAAACGGTGTTTCGAGGTCGAACTTATATTCTTTCGCAATTGATGTGAAGATGTTTCGCGTATACGCGTCCTGGCTCTCGAGATTCCAGCCACCAATAACTATCGCGCCTTTGACCAGCGACTTCGTCTTGTCAGGAATAAGCAAATCAGGGTCGATATTCATCAACGTGCCAAGCCCCGAGCAGTTCGGGCATGCCCCAAACGGATTGTTAAATGAAAACATCCTCGGCGCCAGCTCCTCAATCGAAATGCCGCACTCCGCACAAGCAAAATGGTTGCTTAGAAGAATCTCGGTACCGTCGGAAACTACAAGTAGCGCCAACCCCTCAGAAAGTTTTAGCACCGTCTCAAGTGAGTCTGTGAGCCTCTGCTGGATTCCGTCCTTCATCACTAGTCTATCGACAACAATTTCTATGCTGTGTTTTTTCTGCTTATCGAGCGCAATTTCGCCCGTCAACTCCTGCAAATCATAAATCTCGCCGTCAACACGAATCCTGATAAATCCACTACGCCTTGCCTCTTCGACAAGTTTGTGGTACTCGCCCTTACGCCCCCGAACCACGGGCGCCATAAGTTGGACTTTTGTTCCGCTAGGAAGTTTCATAACTTCATCCACCATCTGGTCAACAGTCAGCTTCGAAATCACCTTCCCACACTCAGGACAATGCGGAATCCCTATCCGCGCATAAAGCAACCTCAGATAATCATGAATTTCGGTAACAGTGCCGACCGTGGATCTAGGGTTTCTGCCCGATGTTTTTTGGTCAATCGAAATCGCCGGCGACAGCCCCTCAATGTAATCAACATCTGGCTTTTCCATTTGACCAAGAAACTGACGCGCATACGACGACAAGGACTCCACATAACGCCTCTGCCCCTCAGCATAAATGGTGTCAAACGCAAGCGACGACTTACCCGAACCGCTCAGTCCCGTTATCACAACGAACTTATCTCTAGGAATTTCTACATCAATATTCTTTAAATTGTGCTCACGTGCACCTTTAACAAAAATTTTATCTCTGATCATTTGTCCGCCTCATTCGCTTTTTAACAAAGTAATTATAGCATGAAATTGTGCAGTAGAGAACCGGAACCAACTGCACAATTAGTACAACAGAGAACCGGAACCAACTGCACAATTAGATGCGCCCGGGGCGACCGCTCATTGTATAGATTCGGTCGGAAAGCAGGTGCGCTTCCTCGACATCGTGGGTTATGAAAAGCGCGGTTAGGCCGAACTTTGCTACTATGCCTTTGAACCAATCGTGCATTTCGGTTTTGGTGAAGGAGTCAAGGGCGCTAAAAGGCTCGTCGAGCAAGATCACGGCCTTATGATTAAGAAATGTGCGAAGGAGTGCGGCGCGTTGGCGCATGCCTCCTGAAATTTGATTAGGATATTTGCGTTCGTAGCCCGCGAGACCAAAGTCGTCAAAATACTTAGCGGCTTCGATTCGAGCAGAGCGCGTTGGCATCCCGCCGATGATTAGCGGGAGAGCGACGTTGTCGATAACAGTCTTAAAGGGCAGAAGCAAATCACTTTGAAGCATGTAACTAACTTTGCCTGGCAGACCTGTAATATCTAGACCGTCAAGAAATACGCTGCCCGAATCGGGTGTTTCCAAACCAGAAAGCACGTTGAAAAAAGTTGACTTTCCTACCCCGCTTTTCCCTAAAAGGCAGACGACCTCTCCTTTTTCGACTTCTATCGAAACGTTTTCGATTACCGGTTCACCCTGATAATATTTAGAAATGTTTTTTGCAGAGAATAGACTCATGGCAGGTACTCGTTTGTAAAGCCTGCCGCGCCAATGTCTTTAGGCGTGACTTTGTTGGCGAAAAGCCACGAATGGAACTTGCTCCAACGCGCCTCGTCAAACTGACCCCATTTAATGACTTCCGCCTTGTATTGCAATGCGAGATATTCCTGACTCTTCAATATAATTTGCTTGTCTGTATCAGGCGCAAACTTCTCAAGTATCTTTGCTGCGGCCTGAGGATTTGCGATAGCGTACTCGTAGCCACGTGCAGTCGCTGCAAGAAATTTTTTCGCCTGTTCAGGATTCTTAGCCAAATATTCATCTGAAGCTGCCAAAAACGGCGTGAAGTAATCTAATTCTGGTGCGAAAGATTTCAAATCAAAGTAGTTAAAATCGAGTTTTTTGATTTCTGCCGAAATTCCATCCCAACCATAATATACCCAGACAGCGTCTATATTAGTATTTAACGCCGCAAACAAATCCGTTACAGGGTTTGGAATCATCTTGATTTTAGAAGAATCGCCACCGTCCTTTGCAAGAATCGTTGCCAAAAGCGCCTTCTCAATAGGCATCCCCCAGGCAGCGTAACGCTTGCCTTCTAAATCCTTCGGTGACTTGATGTTGCTCTTTTTTAGTGAAATAATCCCCGAAGTGTTGTGTTGAATCAACGCCGCCACTGCCTTAACCTTCAGAGGCTCGTTAGCAGAAAGCGCCATTGCCAGCATTTCTTGCGAGCTTACGCCAAACGCCCCTTTGCCTGCGGCCAACATCGGCAATGGATCTCCATCGGGGGCTTGCTTAAATTCCAGGTCAAGTCCAACCTCTTTATAAAAACCAAGTTCCTTAGCGACATATATTCCTGTGTGGTTTGTATTTGCTGGCCAGTCAAGCACCACCGTGATTTTTTCGAGCGCCTTCGTCCTAACCTGTGGCGCCACTTGCTGAGTGCACCCTACAAAAATGTTTGCGACTAGCGCAAACGCTAAAACAACTAAACAAATTCTCTTCATCATTTAAACTTCCTCCATGGCATCATTTTTTTCTCTATCAGTGAAACGCATCCTAAGAGCGCCAAACTCAAAATTATTACTAAAATAATCACTGCAAACATCTTGTCTATCGCGTAACTATGCCTGACCGCGTTCATGTAAACTCCAAGCCCTGACTCTCCTCCGAGCCATTCTGCGATGATAGCGCCTACGATTGCGTACGAAACTGCGATTTTTATCCCGGAAAAAAACGATTCCAGCGCGCTCGGAAACTTCAAGTGCCTTAGTATCTGAAACTGATTCGCCCCCATTGACTTCAAAAGTCTAATCGCCTCGGGCTCTGCGGACTTCAATCCCGTGAGTAGTCCAACCGTAATCGGGAAAAAGCAAACTATAAATATCAATGCCACTTTTGGCTCTATACCAGTATCCAACCACATTATAAGCAGTGGTGCAATCGCAACAACTGGAATTGTCTGCGTGATAACAAGCACAGGAAAAACCATTTTTTCTACCAAGTTGAATCGCTCCATAGCTAGCGCCAATACCACGGCTACCGCCAACGCCAAAGCCAAGCCTAACAGCGACTCTAATAGCGAGGTAGTCGCGTTCTGCATCAGGCGTTCGAAGTTGTTAAAAAACGCCCAAAACACTGATGTCGGCGAAGGCAAAAGAAAGGGCTTTATTAACCCCAACTCGGTTACAACATGCCACACCAACACCAAAAAAGCTATCAGAAATCCCGGCAACGCCTTTTCAATTATGCTTCTTAGTCTTTTTTTCAATCCTCAATCCTCCTAGTAAAAAACAGCACCCCGATTTGGAGTGCTGCAAAATGCTTACAGTTGCTTTCCTCCGCCGGTGTTAACCGAATCAGGTTCAAAGGGTCGAGATTTCTCTCTCTCAGCCTCGCGGCACCCCTAGCTCAGATATTTAATTACAATTTCATATTAGTCTTCTTGTGGCGCAGTGTCAAGCGACTTTTTCAAGAATTCATAACTGCGCTTTGCACTTTCAAGCCCCGAAAGTAAATACGGCTTGTCCTGCTCGACAACGTACCATTCCACGCCAGCAGCCCTTGCCGCCTCTATTATTGGGGCAAAATCCATAGCGCCATCGCCCACTTCAACAAAAGAATCGCGAACATTAAAGTCACGCATGTCTTTTATATGCAGCACTGGCACGCGACCGCTAAGCGAACGTATAAGCTCCGCCGGATTAGTTCCACCAACCCGAGCCCAACAGGTGTCGACCAGGAACTTTAGATGCTTTGTGTTTGCGATTAGCAAATCAATCGCACTTACTCCGTCAAATTGATTCGAAATCTCGTGGTCGTGGTTATGATAAATTAGAGTAAACCCAAGATCAGCAAGTTGTAAGGCGCGCTCGTCAAGAAATGCGGCGGTTTCCAAAATCCATGCCTTTTCTGTACATGGAGCCCATGACAGACAAATGTAAGAAGCCTCGTTGAATTTTGCGTCTTCGACGATTTCATCAAATTCAAATTTCAACGCCTCTAGCCCGACATGCATGGTCACGAACTTAATACCCAGTTCGTCCATCTTCTGCTTTACGACTTCCTTGCTCTGATCCCAAACGGACAAAGTCCGCCCTGTTTCAAAGCCCTTATACCCGATTTTTGCGATTCGCTCCAAAGCGCCCATGCTGTCTTTTTTCAAATCATTATTTATCACACCTGAAATTATTCCAATCATTTGACCCACCCCAAATCCCCGTTTTTAGGCATAGCAGCAGGTTGATTGCAAGAATATTTAACTTCAATCGTTTTCCCTGTATCATTCGAATCCCAAATACTCTGCAACACATCAACCACATGGCAAGCCAGTTCTCCGCTTGCGCGCAAATCACGACCCTTTTGCTCACGCAAAACACAAGCAATTTCAACTAGTCCGAGCCCGCGCGAGTTATCTTGATAGCAAAACTCGCTTTGAATTATCTCAGACTCTAAGTCGTTTTTTTGCAAAACAATATCTCCGAAAAAAAAGTTGGGGTCGTTTGCGCTTATAAACCCCTTTGAGCCATAAATCTCGAATTTCGGCAAATATGAGTGCGACTCATTGCAAGTTGTAAGATTCGCAACAACTCCGCACTCAAATTCAAGTGCACTCGTCGTTGTCTGAGGAATTTCCCCTTCGAATTTTGGCTTTACGATTCCAGAAACACGCTTTACTGGTCCGAATAGATTTACTAAAGCCGTTAGAAAATATGTTCCCATATCAAAAAGTATCCCACCGTGACGTTTTTCATAAAACATCTGGCTTTCAACTTTCATCCCGATAAAGACGTTTGCGTAAGCAACCTTGCCGATTTCTCCGCGCTCAACAATACTTCGCACCGTCTGCATACCCCCACCCATAAATGTGTCGGGTGCACTTGCTAAAAGCAATCCGTTTGAGCGAGCAGTGTCGACAAGGATTTTCGCTTCTTCACGATCAACTGCCATAGTTTTTTCAGAGTAAACATGTTTGCCAGCTTTAAGCGCCATCAAAGTCGTATCAAAATGCGCACAGTTGTTAGTCAAATTCAATACTACCTCTACATTGGCGTCCGCCAACATCTCATCATAAGTACATACATTGGAGCCGCAACACTTCTCCGCAGCTGCCAAAGCCGCCTCATGATTCATGTCGGCAAATGACACAATTTGTAAGATGTCTTGAAATTTCTCGTTAATGTTTTTTATATATCTCTCGCTAATTTTTCCACAGCCAAGGACTCCGACTTTTACACGATTCAATGTTGTCTCAACTACCTTTCTAGAGGCTCAGGATTAGGACATTCGATTTTTTCAATGCGCGAAGGACTCTTTGCCCAACGAACAGCGTTTTTCATTACTTTTTGAATGTTATCATTATAGTAGATTGGGTATTGTTCATGGCCTGGTTGGAAGTAAAAAATCTTTCCTAGCCCGCGTCTGAAACAGCAACCTGAGCGAAAGACTTCTCCACCCTTGAACCAACCAATGTAAACAAGCTCATCTGGTTCAGGAATATCAAAGGTTTCTCCGTACATCTCTTCATTTTCAAGTTCAAACTGCAATGGCACTCCCTGCGCGATTGGGTGCCCTGGAGCAACGCACCAGAGACGTTCGCGGTCCGCGTCACGCCACATCAAAGAGCACGTAGTCCCCATTAATTTTTTAAAGGGTTTGCTGAAATGACCTGAATGAAGTACTATCAGGCCCATGCCTCGAAGTACAGCATCCGACACAAGATTTGTCACTTCGTCACTTACTTCTTCGTGATGGCCATGTCCCCACCAAATTAAAACGTCTGTGTTTTCTAAACGCTCTGCTGTAATACCATGGTTTTCATCATCCAGGGTAGCTGTAGAAACTGAAATATCATTTTCCTCACCAAGAAAATCAGCAATGGCAACATGAATACCAAATGGATACAACTTTTTAACATTTTCATCATTTTGCTCGTGGCGAAATTCGTTCCAAACCAAAACATTTATTGACATATATATCGCTCCTTTTTACAATAACTTTAAACCAGGTATGGCATTAAGGTCAAGGGGGGAAAATGCTTTTTTCACAAACTTTATATATCCTGCTGCCGCTATCATTGCTGCGTTGTCAGTGCAATAAATCGGAGTTGGAAAAGTAACTGTAATCCCCATTTCTTTTGCCTTTCGGGTCATTTCGCTACGCAAACATGTATTTGATGCCACCCCGCCGGCTATCGCAACATCTTGCAGGCCCAATTTTTGAGCGGCTTGCAAAGTGTTGTCCGTCAGGACGTCGACAACTGCTTTTTGAAAACTTGCTGCGACATCTGGAATACTTATCTTTTCGCCTTTTTGCTCGACATTGTGAATGTAGTTAATTACAGCAGTTTTAACGCCACTAAAACTAAAATCAAGACAGTCCTTACCAAAAGAAACTCTCGGAAACTTAATAGCCTCTGGGTCTCCATCTTTCGACTCATTATCAATCAAAGGTCCCCCGGGATATCCAAGTCCAATAGCTCGCGCCACTTTGTCAAACGCTTCACCTGCAGCATCGTCCCGTGTTCTTCCCAGCAACTCATACTTATCATAATCTGAAACTTGAATTATGTGACTATGCCCGCCAGATACGACCAAGCAAACATACGGAGGTTTCAAAGTTTTTGATGAAATGTAGTTCGCCGAAATATGTCCTTCAATATGGTTAACACCTATAAACGGTTTCCCAGTTGCCCACGCCAAGCCTTTTGCAACAGAAATTCCGACCAGTAGCGCACCGACGAGCCCAGGGCCGTATGTTACAGCTATCGCGTCAATTTCTTTTAAAGTCACATTGGCAGTTTTCAGCGCCTCATCAACCACTTGAATTACCAAATCAAGGTGATGCCTTGATGCGATTTCCGGCACGACTCCGCCATATAATTTATGAATATCAATCTGAGAAGAGATCACATTCGACAGAACTTCCGTCCCATTACGAACGACAGCTGCGGCAGTTTCGTCGCAGCTGGTCTCTATTCCGAGTATGTAACTCACGCCGTGTCTCCCGCAATTCGCTTTTGTGGTTTCTTCAATTCTTGCTTGATTTTGTGTTTGTTTTCATCTCTAATAAGAATTGGACGAGAACCATTTTCAACAGTATCAAGCGTAATAATACACTTTTGAATCGTCGTCTCTGAAGGTACTTCATACATAACGTCCAGCATGATTTCTTCCATAATCGCTCGCAATCCTCTCGCTCCAGTACTTCTGGCTTGAGATTTTTTTGCGATTGCCGCAAGAGCATCTGCTTCGAAATCTAATTCAACATCATCATATTCAAAAAGCTTCCTATATTGCTTTACAAGTGCATTCTTTGGCTCAGTCAAAATCCTAAGAAGCGCCTCAACGTCAAGTTGGTGAAGTGAAGCAATTACTGGCAGACGACCCACAAACTCAGGTATTAGGCCATATTTGACAAGGTCTTGAGGAGCAACTTCACTTAGTACAACACCAATATCAAATTCCTTCTTGCTCTCAATCTTCGCGCCAAACCCGATCGACTTTTTGCCGACACGGTTTTGTATGATTTTCTCAAGGCCATCAAACGCGCCTCCGCAAATAAAGAGAATATTTGTAGTGTCAAGTGCAATAAACTCTTGAAGGGGGTGCTTCCTCCCGCCTTGCGGCGGAACATTAGCGACAGTGCCTTCCAGTATCTTAAGAAGCGCCTGTTGAACACCTTCGCCGCTGACATCCCTTGTAATTGAAGGGTTTTCGGATTTTCTAGCAATTTTATCTATTTCATCGATGTAGATTATTCCTCTTTGAGCTCTTTCAATATCAAAATTAGCTGACTGCATGAGTTTTAAAAGAATGTTTTCAACATCTTCACCAACATATCCAGCTTCGGTTAGAGAGGTGGCGTCCGCAATTGCAAACGGCACATTGAGCATTTTCGCTAACGTTTGCGCGAGCAAAGTCTTGCCACAACCAGTTGGCCCCAAGAGAATAATATTGCTTTTTTGAACCTCAATATCATCTTTTCTATCAGTCTTTTTCGACTTTGCTTTCCCATTGCCCTTTGGATTTGTATCAAGTCCAATGCGTTTGTAGTGATTGTAAACCGCAACCGAAAGAGCCTTTTTCGCCTCATCCTGACCGATTACATATTGGTCAAGGATTTCCTTCATCTCTTTTGGTTTTGGGAGCGCATCAAGTTTAAGATCCTCGGGCATATCAGGCACAATATCAAATTCTTCGTCAATTATTTCCGTGCACAGTTCAACGCATTCGTTGCATATATAAACACCAGGTCCGGCAATTAACTTGCCAACCGTCTCTTGTGGTTTGCCGCAAAACGAACATTTTACCGGCTTTCTATCGCTATATTTAGCCATTAATACACCTCGTTAATTTACTTTCTTTTTGTCATAACTTCATCGATAATTCCATATGCTTTAGCTTCGTCAGCCGACATGAAGAAATCACGCTCTGTGTCAGTTTGAATTTTCTCAAGTGGTTGCTCAGTTCTTTCAGCCAAGATATCGTTTAAGCGTTTTTTGATTTTGATTATCTGCTCAGCATGAATTTGGATATCAGTTGCTTGCCCACGTGCTCCGCCGAGAGGTTGATGAATCATGATTTCGCTGTTAGGAAGCGCAAATCTTTTTCCCTTCGCGCCAGCTGCTAACAAGAAAGCTCCCATGCTCGCTGCAAGCCCCATGCAAATAGTCGAAACATCGCATTTAATGTATTGCATTGTGTCATAAATTGCCAAACCCGCTGAAACAGAGCCGCCCGGGCTGTTTATGTAAAGCTGGATATCCTTATCGGGATCAATCGACTCAAGGTAAATCATTTGAGCAACTGTAAGACTTGAAGTAACATCATTTACCTCATCACAAAGCATGATAATTCTTTCTTTAAGAAGCATTGAAAAAATATCATACGAACGCTCGCCTCTGCTTGATTGTTCTACAACTATTGGAACTAAACTCATTGTAATCCCTCCATATTGGAATCTCGACACCGCATGGGTGCAAGAGTCCTTATTTAAATCTGATTAAATTATTACGCGTTTGACACGATAAAGTCAAGAGTCTTTCTCATAGAAATGTCCTTCTTTATGTAATCAATATCCGCCTCAAGTAGTTGTTTCTTAAGGTCTTCAGCCGACTGCTTGTATTGAGTTGCAATCTTCTCAATTTCTGCTTCAACTTCCTCTTCAGAAATCTCAAAGTTTTCAATTTGGCTGATTTTTTCGATGCAAAGTTGAGCCCTAACTTCTTTTTCTGCTCTTTCTGCGTGTTGTGCTCTAAATTCTTTTGCATCCATTCCCATATATTCCATGTACTTTTTAATGTCTAAACCTTGATACTTAAGTCTCTGATCCATTTCTTGAATCAAAGCATCAATTCTTCTTTCAATCATAACTTGCGGCAAGTCGATAGTGGAATTCTCCATGATTTTTTCGATACAATCGTTTTCAAGCTTCTGATCAGCGACTTCTTGATTTTTCTTAAGAATTGTAGCCGTCACATCCGCTTTATATTCCTCAAGCGTATCAAATTCGCTGACGTCTTTTGCAAACTCATCGTCAAGCGCAGGCACTTCTTTGACTTTAATTTCTTTTACCGTGCACACAAACAATGCTGCTTTTCCCGCAAGCTCAGCACTCTGATATTCTTCTGGGAAAGTTATATTAACTTCTATCTCTTTACCAATCTCAGCGCCAATTAACTGATCTTCAAATCCAGGTATAAAAGAATTTGAACCGATAACCAATGCATAATCTTCGCCTTTACCGCCTTCAAAGGCAACCCCATCAACAAAGCCTTCAAAATCTATGACAGTGTTGTCGCCAGACAAAACAGCTCTGTCTTCTACAGAAACAAGTCTTGAATTTCTATCGAGCGCCTTATTTATCTCTTCTTCAACTTCCTCATCAGATGCAACTGCAACTTCTTTTGCAATACCAAGCTTTGTATAGGCCCCAACATTTACCTCGGGCTTTACCGTTACCTTCGCGGTAAACACAAGATCTTCACCAGCTACAGGATTTTGGAAATCATATTCAGGTCTATCAACAGGATCAATTTTCGTCTCCTCAACAGCTTTTTCAAACGCATCAGGAATAACTTCTTCCATTGCATCTTCAAAGAAAACGCCCTCGCCGTACATTCTTTCGATCATTTTGCGAGGCGCCTTGCCTTTTCTAAAACCGTGGATCTCATATCTACGACCATTCTTGATGTATGACTTTTGAATACCTGCTTCAAACGTAGCCGCATCAACGGTTATCTCCAATTGCACAATGTTGTTTTCCAACTTCTCTACTTTTACACTCATTTCAATTCCTCCGTACAAATTTTATGTTTGTCACTTGTCAGCAACAACTCAAAAATTATACCTTATTGAGAAGGCAAATTCAAGGAAAACCGAACGCCACTTGCACCTACCGGAGCAATTAGTTACAATAAACCTATGAAACTAGAACCCGATTCAAACCTAATGGATGGATACGAGCAGGCGCTTCGAATTGCGAAGGCCGAGTTTGTGACGCGCGACTTTGAGCAAATTGCTAGAGATTCGGGCGCGATTTTCGACTCTACTTTGCATGAACTGAGCCTGGTATATCTTAACCGCAACTACAGAATCGACTGCGCGACCGGGATTGCTGCGGTCGCCGAGGATTCGACCGAGGCGATTCCGACTACCGTCAACGCACTTCTGCTCCACTATCTTTTAAATTCGAAACCTGCCTCGCTTACTGGACGTTTGATTTCTTTTCGAGACGTAAAAGGCGGAGGCAGAAATTATTTCCCTACATTTGAAAAACGCGCCATTTTTCCGCTGCTCAAGATGTTTGGAGAGCAGCCCGAATTGCTGTCCAAGTCAGGAGCTTCTCTTGGCGGCGAGCCGAAAACGCTTGGAGATGCAAGCATTAAGATAAATGTGCTGCCGAGGATTCCCGTCATTTATTCGGTGTGTGAGGGTGACGAAGAGATGCCCGCTAGCGCGAACATATTATTTGATGAAAATATAAGTTTATTATTGCCATGCGAGGATGTTGTGTTGGCAGCGAGTTTTGGGGTTTATGAGCTGATGAAGCAGGCTCAGATTATCAAGAAGGGTTTAAATTCTAAGTGATCTGCGGAAACCAATTTCAATTCCATGTCGTCAAGCTCGCCTTCAAATGCGCGCGAGCAGTTTTCGCCGTGCATGTGACCGTATAAGCAGGTCGAGACTCCAAATTTTTGCATCAAGTCGAAATAGCCGTGATCTTTCCCGAGCGCGTCAAGCGGCGGATAATGAAGAAGTGCGATGATTTGGGATTCAGAGTCGGCTTTGAGTTTGCGTGCTTCGGATAGCGAAAGTTCGAATCTGATGAGTTCGCGGAGGTGGATCTTTTGGTCTTCGGATGTGAAACCATCTTCACTTGGCGAACGCCAGCCTCTTGTGCCGCAGACAATTCGGTCTTCAACTTTGAATGCGTTGTTGTATAGGAATATGGTGGAGTCGAGTTGCTGCTCCGCCGCAAACTTTTTCAGTTTGCTTGAAGACTCCCACCAATAATCATGGTTGCCGCGGGTTATGATTTTTTTGCCTGGCAGACTTTCTATAAATAAAATGTCTTTTGAAAATTCTTTTAAGTTCATTGCCCAGCTGACGTCGCCTGGAATAAGCACCGTGTCGTTTGTTTTGATGATTGCGCGCCAATTTTCTTCGATGCGCTCCATATATCTGTGCCATCTTGGGCCGAAGACATCCATGGGTTTTTCAACACCAAATGCTAGGTGAAGGTCTGAAATTGCGTAAATAGACATTAGATGTCCTCCAATCAAATTTATAATAGCTAATTAGTGTGTTTGCGTCAATGAAATTGTGCGATTCCCTCTCCTTTGCGCATCGCTCATCTAAATTTTGAATTTATTTTGTCTATTTGTATACACTCTAAGCGAAGTGCAACCAATCCAATGGGTTTGCGGGATGTGTGAGGAAGCTGTGGTCCGAATTTTAAAATTTTTGAGTGAATTTGTATACAAAATCGGCATTTTTGTATACAAATACGAGCAATTATTTCGCGATTCGGACGAAATGCCAAAAAAAGGCAAAACATCGAAGGAAAAGAAGCGTAAAATATACAAATTCGCTTCTTTTTTTATTTTTTTGGACCAATTGTTTGGCACGCCCGCGGCATGCCCTTACCTTTTGCCCTCACACCCGCGTTCCCTCAACCTCGCCAGCGATGCCACTCCGGCTTAACGCCCTTAAGCTATGCCGCCCTTCAAGTACCGTGCAATTTTCTCGGCGGTACTCCGATTAACGCCCTCGACCGCGCAGAGCTCATCTATAGTTGCGGCGCGAATCTTCTCAATTCCACCAAAATGGCTTAGCAGCGCCTTCTTGCGCTTGTCACCTATTCCGACTATGTTGTCAAGAACTGAGGTCCGATAGCGCATCCCTCGAAGCTTGCGGTTATATTCAATTGCGAAGCGGTGCGCCTCGTCCTGGATTCCACTGATGAATCGCAAAAGCGGCATGTTTTTTTCAAAGCCTACTTCGACCCCGTCGAAACGCATGAGCCCGCGAGCGCGGTGCCTTTCATCCTTTACGAGCCCTGCAATAGGAATTTCGAGGCCCATTGAATTCAAAACCTCGAAAACCGAGGATATGTGTCCAGTTCCGCCATCGACCAGAATCAGGTCGGGATAATTGTCGGCGAGCTCCGCTTTCTTCATACGCCTAAAGACGGCTTCCTGCATACTCGCGTAATCGTTTGCGCCTTCGACAGTCTTAATCTTAAATCTGCGATACTCCTTCTTAAGCGGGCGCCCCTCAACGTAGGTAACCATTGAAGCCACGTTTTCTGATTCACCAGTGTTTGAGACATCAAAAGCTTCAATTCTATGAGCGAATCCTGCCATTCCAAGCGCCAAACGCAAAGCCTCAAGCCCCTCTCGTGCAGAGGCTTCCTCTTTGATTTTGTTTTCATTAAATCGCGCGAGAGTAGCAGATGCATTTTCGCGCACCATTTCAAGTAATTTCATCCTTACGCCGCGTTGTGGAATCACAATATTTACTTTGCGGCCGCGCACTCCTGACAACCATTCCTCCACAACATTATGTTCCTCAAACTCGCAAGGTACAGTTATTTCAGGTGGCACGAACTGAGCAACATTATAATACTGCTTCAAAAACTCGCCCACAATTTCCGAGTCAGAGGAGTTCATAGATCCTACAATCATGAAGCTCTCGCGACCAGTAATTCTGCCGTCGCGTATCCAAAATGTTTGCATACAGGCATCGATGTTGTTTCGCGAAAACGCGAAAACGTCTTGATCCTCGCCCGAATTGGTAACAAAATTCTGCTTCGCCTTTGCTGCTTTAAGATTCATTAGCTTATCGCGAAAACTCGCTGCCTTTTCAAACTCCATTGCTGAAGACGCCTCAATCATCTCGCTCTCTAACTGGCGTTCAAGAAAATCGTACTTCCCGTCGAGAACTGCACAAATGTCAGCCACCATTTTTGCATAATCCTCTTTGCTTACCTGCCCAGGAATACACGGGCCAAGACACTGATATATGTGGAAATTTAGGCACGCCCGCTCGCATCCTTCCTCCTTTGGGAGGACCTTCTCGCAAGTCTTCAATGGGAAAACCTTCTTAATTAAAGCGATGCTCTCCCTCACGGAAAACGCACTCGTAAAAGGCCCAAAATAGCGGGCGCCATCTTTCTCTACTTTGCGCACCATCAAGACTCTTGGGAAAGTCTCGTTTAAGGTCACTTTTATATATGGGAAACTTTTATCGTCTTTAAGAAGTATGTTGAACTTTGGACGGTGCTTTTTTATCATTGTGCACTCAAGAAGAAGAGCCTCTACTTCCGTGCCGGTAATTATATATTCAAATTGAAAAATGTTAGAAACTAGAGCGCGAGTCTTAGCTGAGTCTGCATGGCTCTGAGCAAAGTACGAGCGCACACGGTTTTTCAAGGATATCGCCTTGCCGATATATATAATTGTACCCGACCTATCCCGCATTATGTATACGCCGGGCCTGTCGGGTAACTTTTTTAGTTCTTCTTTAATGTCAAACATTTCGTCCTCCAGATTATTCTGGCATGTTCATTAGGAATGTCTCGAGCAAATCCGCCGCGACTTCTTCGTCTGGGCCGTTTACAAGCAATTCGACTTCATCTCCACAAGCAATAACAAGAGATAAAACCCCGAGCAAACTCTTAGCGTTCGCTTTGCGCGAACCTTTCATCATATATATTTCCGACATAAACTCACCAGTCTTATAAACCAATAATGCTGCTGATTTTGCTCTTAGGCATCCTGCCCCACCTACAATGACATTTTTTTTAATCAATTGCGTCCCCACACTTTCTCCACATTATCAAAGCATCTTCGCTGTCTTCGTAATAGTTTTTGCGAATCCCTGCATTAAAGAACCCGAATTTCTTATACAAATTGATTGCTGCCGTATTATTCACTCTTACCTCTAGCGTCATGGCTACGACCTTCTCTTCCGACGCTTTTAAAATCAAATTTTCAACGATTTTTTTGGCAATGCCTTCTCGTTGTCTTGAAGGTTCAACTGCGATGTTTGTGATGTGACCTTCATCAAGTATTAGCCACATTCCGCCATATCCTAAAATCTCGCCGTTTTCAATTGCAATAATGTAGTATGCAATTTCATTTTCCGTCTCCTTCAAAAAAGCTTCTTTTGACCACGGAGATTGAAAACACTTCTTTTCAATTCCTATGATACCTTCAATGTGGCTTTTTTTCAAGGGTTCAAAGATTATTTCGGACATTTTTTCTCCATTTGTTGCTCTGCCTGCGATTTTCTAAGGTAAAATGCCTTTAATTGTGCAGCTTCGATGCTTTCATTTTTCAAAATCTTCTCTTTCGCGAGTAGCGAAACATCAACTGCGCGATTCAGGTTGTTTCCAGTCTTTGCAAACAAAGCACCTTCATGTTTCATTTCTTTTATTGTGTTTTCGTGTAAAGAAGCACCATCTCCTTTAAATACAACGCTGTCATATTCCTTAAGCATTTGCAACAATTCTCCAACCTCAATTACGAGGTATTCTGAGATTCTTTCAATTCTTGACCCATCACTCGTATATATTGCGGTGAAAACCTGATTATTTCTTGCATCCATCATCGGGCAAATGATATTGCTTCTTTCAACCGAGCCGTGAGCTAAAGCATCAAGTGTAGAAACTGCAACTACAGGTTTGTTGACCGAATATGCAATTCCCTTTATTACTGAAATTCCGATTCTTAAACCCGTGAAAGAACCAGGTCCGACTGAAACTGCATAATAATCAATATCCTCTGCTGCTAATCCTAAACGCTTCATTAATTCCGAAATCATCGGCATAAGATTTACCGAATGGGTGTTTTTATTATTGATTGAAAATTCACCAATTACTAACCCATCCGATAAAACCGCCACTGATGCTGTTGATGAAGCAGTATCTACTGCAAGTATTTTCATAAAAATTATCTCCTAATTTCTATTTTTCTCGAATTATCATCAGTTATATATATTCTAATATCTATGGCCTGATTTGGAATTTGTTCTTTTATCAAATCAGACCACTCAATTACACAAACACCATCTCCATACAAATAATCTACTAGGCCAATTTCTTCTGTCTCAGCCGGATTTTGAATTCTATAAACATCAAAATGGAAAAGTGGAATTCTTCCTTGATATTCGTTAATAATTGTAAAAGTAGGACTTGTTACTAAATCATTTACACCAAGACCACTTGCAATTCCTTTAGCAAAAACAGTCTTGCCTGAACCCAAGTCGCCATTTAATGTAACTACATCCCCTATGATTAGCTCTTTAGACAATTCTTGACCTGCTAAAAAAGTATCTTCAATTGACTTACTTTCAATAAGCATTGTAACATTTTTATCTTGCATATACCATTTCTCCATTGATAAATGTATTCAAGACTTTTGTCTTTATATCGAGCGGGAAACCATCAAAAATTACAAAATCCGCATCTTTCCCCGACTCCAGACTTCCGACTCTAGAATCGATCTTGTTTAATTCAGCGGCATTAATTGTAATTGCCTTTAGAGCTTCCTTTTCCCCAAGACCTTCTCGCGCAGCGACTGCAGCACAGATTGGCAAATATTGAATCGGAGTCACTGGATGATCTGTCATGAGAGCAATTTTAACTCCCTTTTCGAATAAAATCCCAGGCCCTTTAATATTTAGATTCTTTAACTCAATTTTCGAACGATCGCATAATATCGGCCCAACAATTGCCTTCACTTCTTTTTCAACTAAATAATCAACCATTAAATACCCTTCCGTACAATGTTCGATTGTATAGTTAAGTGCAAACTCTTCCGAAATCCGAATCGCCGTTGCAATATCATCAGTCCTATGAGCATGAATTTTCACTAATAGTTCTCCCGACAACGCCTTTCGCAAAACATCAAGTTTGATATCGAAATCTGGCGACGAATTATCTTCTGGGTTCGTCTCATGAAGCATAATTTCATTGTCATATTCTTGTGCCTTAAACAACATTTCTCTAAATATTGAAGCAGAAGCCATTCTAGTAATAGGCGACTGTTTTTTCTCGTTGTAAATGTTCTTAGGGTTTTCTCCAAGCGCAATCTTCAGTGCTGAAGGCGCCAACAATATCATCTCATCGACACAGCGGCCAAAAGTTTTCAAAGCTGCAAATTGTCCTCCAAAAATGTTGGCGCTGCCAGGTCCCGTAACAACAGTAGTTACTCCAGCCTCTCTTGCCTCAGTAAAACATCTGTCATCACTATAAATCGAATCAATTGCACGTAAATGTGGCGTCACAGGATCTACACTCTCGTTCCCGTCTTCACCTTCAAACCCAACACCATCTCCCCACATTCCTATGTGGCAATGTGGATCCACGAATCCCGGCAACAAATAGTTCCCTTTAGCATCAATGACATCATCAACTTTAAAAGTTGGCGCACCTTCGCCTACTTCTATGATTTTCCCGTCATCCCAAATTATAAACCCGTTTTCAAATTCCTTCTCTGCCATCGTTAGGATTTTGGCATTAATAATTGCTTGCATTTTGAAATCCTCCTTTTATCAAGAAAACCCCCAGAACACGAAGTTTTGAGGGTCTTTGAAGTCGTAAAAAATTATCTCTTTGAGAACTGAGGTGCTTTTCTTGCTTTCTTTAATCCATATTTCTTTCTTTCTTTCATTCTTGGATCTCTAGTCAAGTATCCAGCCTTCTTAAGCGCAGGTCTTAGCTCATCTCCAACTTGTAGCAAAGCTCTTGCTATTCCATGACGAATCGCACCAGCTTGTCCCGTGTATCCACCACCAACAACTTTGCAGATTAAGTCATATTTAGCGACATTGTCTGTCAACGCAAGTGGCTGTCTAACAATAACTTTCAAAGTCTCAAGACCGAAAAAGTCATCAATATCTCTGCCGTTAATTGTGATTTTGCCTTTACCAGGAATCAATCTGCATCTAGCTACTGATTTTTTTCTTCTTCCCGTTCCATAAAAATAAGCTTTAGGTTTGGTAACCATTTATATTCCCTCCAATATTTCTTATAGTTTCAATTCATACATTTCAGGCTTTTGAGCTTGATGCTCATGTTCGGAACCAGCATAAATATTAAGTTTCTTATACATAGTTCTACCCAAACTGTTTTTCGGCAACATTCCCTTTACAGCAAGTTCAATAACTCTCTCAGGCTTTGTCTCAATCATCTTTCTTGCTGGAGTCTCTTTCATCCCACCAATATAAAGTGTGTGATGTCTGTAAATCTTTCCATCAAGTTTGTTTCCTGTGAGCACGATTTTGCTTGCATTCAAAACTATTACGAAATCTCCACAGTCTACACTTGGAGAAAATATTGGCTTGTGTTTTCCTCTAAGCAATGCAGCTACTTGTGTTGCAAGTCGTCCCAACGGAATTCCCGCGGCATCAACTACAAACCACTTTCTTTCTACTTCTAATGGCTTTGCCACAAAAGTTTTCATTTTAAAACTACCTCCCATATTGTACTTCTATATTATTTTCAAGTCGAAATTCTTGACGCTTGATAATATTAATACAAGTCTGAATAAGTGTCAAGTGAAATTTCAATTTATTTTCTATATTCGCATAATTACTTTCATTTTCTAACGATTCCGCTGTATTTTGAAGATTCCTTTAAGAGTTTTCTTCTCTCTTGAAGAATTGCGTCAAAAAATGCTTAAAAAGTCGAAAAAAGTTGTTAAAAAATGAGCATCTAGGCAGGGTAGCGAATTTCCCGCAATTATTATATAATCCTTCCATCGAAAACAAATTCGAAAGGAAATGATGCTAGTGATTAATTCAAAACTTCCAAAAATCTTTTACGGAGGCGATTATAACCCAGACCAGTGGCCAGAGGACACTTGCGATGAAGATATTCGACTTTTTAAGTTGGCAAAGATCAATGTTGTGACGCTGCCAGTCTTTAGTTGGGCGAAGCTTCAGCCGTCTGAAGAAGTTTATGATTTTCAGTGGCTTGACCGAATTCTTGACAAGCTTTATATGAGTGGCATTTTCGTGTGTTTGGCGACGCCAACGGCAGCTCATCCGGCTTGGATGGCACATAGATACCCTGACACTTTGCCTGTAGACTCCTCCGGGAGGAAGGCCACTTTTGGTCGACGCGTGAATTTTTGCCCGCAAAGTAAGACTTACAGACATTATTCAGTGAAAATTGCAGAGTTAATGGCGTTGAGATATAAGGAGCATCCAGGGCTTGTTATTTGGCATATTGCGAATGAGTATGGCGGCAGCTGTTATTGTGAAAACTGCTTAAACGCATTTCACATATGGCTCAAAGAGAAATATGCGACTATCGAACACCTAAATAAGTGCTGGTATACTAACTTCTGGGGACACACATACTATCAGTTTGAGGAAATTGCATTGCCTTCTGATTTAAATGGAGATAACGAGTGTTTCCAGCCTTTGTTATTGGATTACAAGAGGTTTATGTCTGACTCGGTTTTAGAGTGCTATTTGGGTGAATATGAGGCGATAAAAAAAATTACTCCAGATTTGCTCATTACAACTAACCTGATGGGCTCTTTCAAGGAGCTGGATTACGGAAAATGGGCTAAACACTTGGACATCGTATCTTGGGATAACTATCCAGGTTTCGGTGACCCGTACACCAACATGTCAGCAAGTCATAGTCTTATGCGTGGGGTCAAGGACGGAGCACCGTTTATGCTCATGGAGCAGACCCCTAGCCAGCAAAACTGGGCATACTACAATACTCTTAAGCGCCCTGGTGTAATGCGCCTTTGGAGTTATCAGGCTATTGCGCACGGTGCGGATACTGTAATGTTTTTTCAGATGCGTCGTTCACTTGGTGCATGCGAGAAATATCATGGTGCTTTAATCGCTCATTGCGGTCACGAAAATACCCGTGTTTTCAACGAATGCAAGGTGCTAGGTGAAGAATTAGATTACCTCGGCGACAAACTCCTAGATTCGAAAATCCAGTCAAAAGTCGGGATACTATTTGACTGGGATAATTACTGGGCGACGGAAATGTCTGTCGGTCCAAGCAGAGACCTGAAGTATGTAAAACACTTCGAAAAGTATCACCGTGCATTTTCAATTCAAAACATCCCAGCTGATGTTGTAATGTTTGATGCCGATTTTTCAAAGTACGAAATTCTTGTGGCACCGCTAATGTATTTGTTGCAACCGGGTGTTGCGAAGCGCGTGAAGGACTTTGTCGCGTGTGGTGGAACCTTTGTGACCACATATTTCAGTGGAATTGTAAATGAAAACGATATCGTCACCACTGGCGGTTATCCGGGTGAACTTCGCGAGCTTTTAGGGATTTGGGTCGAAGAAATCGATGCCCTCCCACCTTCCAAGCGAAATTCAATGGTTATGTCAATTGACGATTCTTCCTTTAGTAAAACATACGACTGCGGATTCCTTTGTGATTTGCTTCACTGTGAGGGTGCAAAGCCTTTGGCGGTATATGGTAATGATTTTTACAAGGGCACGCCTTGCTTGACGCAAAACAACTTTGGAAAAGGCAATGCTTATTACATCGCCACAGATCCTGAAGACGACTTTCTTGTACATTTTATGCGCAAAATTACTTCAGAAAAGTCAATTGCGCCATTTATGAAAGTTCCTTTAAATGTCGAAGTCACCCAAAGAATAAAGGGTGACCAGGTGTTTACATTTATTTTGAATCACAACGATGAAGCAGTTGAAATCGACTTCGGTAAATCTTCTTGCACTGATTTGATAACACGCAAAGAATTCAAAGGCGTTCAAACTATTGCACAAAAAGACGTGCTGATTTTATCCTAGAAGACTTAAATGCTTAAGTTAATAAAAAACTTTATATAAAAACAACCCGCATGCAGGTAAAGTCTGCCCTGCTAATTTTCTATCACCTATTTCTAATGCTGCCTTTACTTTTTCAAGAGGATATTTCCCTACCCCAACTTCCATTAAAGTTCCAGAAATGATTCGAACCATATTATAAAGAAAGCCCGTCCCCGTCACTTCAATACAAATCAAATTACCTTCGCTCCCGCTAAACGTCTCCCTCACGGGAAACACTTTTGCTGATAATATTTCGCGTTCCGTCGATTTAACTTTGCTCCCTGATGCCATAAACGCCTTAAAATCATGAATTCCAACAAAACTCTGTGCTGATATATTCATAACGTTGATGTCCAAAGGATTATCAACAAAATATGAGTTGTTTGCAAAAATTGCTGAACGTGTTGGGGCATTCCATATATAATATCGATATGTTTTACCAACAGCACTGTACCTTGAGTGAAAGTCCTCCCTGACTTCTTCTGAGGACACTATCGATATGTCTTGCGGTAGTATGGCGTTGAGCGCAAGCGAAAATCGGTCAGGTGGAATTGTCGAAGTTGTTTGGAAATTTGCTACCTGCCCAGCGGCGTGCACTCCCGAGTCAGTTCGTCCCGAACCAGATAAAGCGACTTTTTCACCTGTAACCGAAAATATTGCAGATGTAATCACTTCTTGAATGCTCAGCCCATTTTTTTGCTTTTGCCAACCACAGTAATTTTGACCAACATACTCAATTGTTAACTTGATATTCTTCATAAAGCTCCCGTGTAATTATTTTAACTATAAAAGTCGACTGATTCTTCATAAGAGGAAATGCTTCTTCCTAAATTCATATATAGCAATTCAGAGTCAGACCCGTCAATTATACCATCAGAATTCAAATCACAGTTAGTAAAATAATCAGGATCATAAAACAAATTTCCAATTATACTGGTTAATAGCTCAGAGTCAGTGCCGTCAATGATTCCATCCATAACAACGTCGCCTGGATAAATTAGTTTATTAGAAACAATTACATCAGAATCCAAATTGGAAATCGGAATATATCTCGTCAAATAACCATTTCTGTATATTATCAAAAGATAATCACCTTCTGGAACCCCAGAAAATTCGCACAAATGATTTTCCGAATTCACATATCCAGAATCGAGAATACCTGTCGAGAGATATGTTCTTTTAAGTTTCACAAAAAGAGAACCAAAAGGATTCATATATAAATCATAGATATCATCCCCAGTTTTCTTTTTTGAATTGATAAACTGATTTGAATATGAAATTGAAAAAGAAGTAGATTGAGGTAACGTGATAACGGTAAATTCTTTATATATTTTCGACCCATCTCTACTTGTTGCCCTAATTATTGACTCCCCACTCTCTTTTCCCGAAAAAATCCCTTTGTTCTCACAAAACAAATTGTTATCGGAGCTCATCGAAACTACTTTCCAAAGTGTTTCGGAAAAATCGAAATTCCCTGGAACAAACCCGAGTTCAAATTGTATAGTCTGAGCTGACTTGATATAAACATTCTCTGTGCTATTAAAAATTGTTGTGACTTCTGGCAACACTTTTTTTGGCACAAAACTTCCGCAAAACTCTGATGTCTGAGCGACAGAATTATCCCCCCATGCCCATATAGAACCGTCGGTCTTTATAGCAAGGGAATTTGAAAGTCCAGAAGAAATTTCTTTAACATTGCTTGAAATGATTTTTACAGGTAAACTTTTCGAAACGAATGTACCATCACCTATTTGCCCCATACTATTGTCGCCCCATGACCAAAGCGAACCATCCGTCTTAATAAGCATTGAATTTGAGACCCCTGCAGAAAACCTAGATTGTCCTTCTAAAGATATTTGTGTAGGTGATAATATATTCTCGTATTCTCCATTTCCTATCTGCCCATTTCCATTGTCCCCCCAAGCGAAATAGGTGCCATCAGCCATTTTGGCGAAATTATGTTTACCTGCCTCAATTGAAACTACATTTAAAGGAATTATCATTTTAGGTACGTTGACTTGTTCATTTGTTCCGTCACCAATTTCTCCTGAAGAATTGTCACCCCACATTAATAATCCACCGTTATACATTAAAGCGGCACTATGATAGTTTCCAGTTGAAATAGCGTTCACGCCAGTGGATATTATTTGCTTTGGAATACCAGAGTTGACGATAGTTCCATCTCCAAGTTCCCCTTCATAATTTCTCCCCCATGCCCATAACGAATTATTTTGCTTTAGTGCCATTGAGTGGTCTGTTCCTGCAGAAATTGCAGTAACTCCAGATGGAATTATGAGTTTGGGATATAATGAATTATAGTCACTATTATCGCCAATTTGACCGTATACATTGCTTCCCCATGCAAGAACTCCACCAGTATCGTTTAGAGCTAAGGTGAAATAGCCACCTGCTGAAATGGCTGTAATGCCACTCGATATTATTTTCTGTGGATTATTTGAAAACTTGTTTGTGCCATCCCCTAGCTGACCCACACTATTGTCCCCCCAAGTCCAAACCGAACCATCAGTTTTTAAAGCAACTGCATGATTATATCCCATGGATATTTTTGAAAACCCACTTTGAAAAATCTTTTTTGGATATAAAACTTGACTAGAAATTCCGTTACCTAATTTCCCTGAATTGTTTCCGCCCCAGGAATACAGAGAACCATCATTTTTTATTGCCAAAGAATGATTGTCGCAAGCAGACATTACTGAATACTCACCTTCTGAAACTTGAACTGGCGAAAAAGAATCCGTCCTGGAGTTAATGCCTAGTTGACCCATTTCATTTTTGCCAAAAGCAAGTATGTTGCCAGATGAATTAGTCACAAAGGCATGATATCCACCTGCAGTAATCGAAACTATTCCGCTAGAAATAATCAAGTTAGGTTCGAAAGATAATCCAGCTGCTCCTCTTCCAAGTTGACCATTCGAATTGTTTCCCCATGAATATAATTCTCCGTTGTTTTTTATCGCAAGAGAAAAATCGCCCCCCGCAGAAACTTGCGTAACAGAATCTTGAATAATAAGGGTTGGGCTAGTTCGCATAGTCCTCGTGCCATCACCAATTTGGTTAGAAGAATTATCACCCCATGCCCATAGCGAACCATCAGTTTTGATGGCTAACATGTGAGAATAACCTGCATCAATTTTTTTAATTCCATTTTCAAAAATTTCAACTGGGATTTTAGAATTTATGTTTGTCCCATTTCCAAGTTGACCATTATAATTACTGCCCCATTCCCAAAGTGATCCGTCATTCAAAACTGCAGCAGAAAAAAATTCTCCTGCCGAAATAGATTTTACACCCGAATCAAATATTTTCACTGGAACATTAGAAGTTTGAAGCGAATCATTTCCAATTTGCCCATAGGTATTGTCACCCCAAGCCCAAAGTGCTCCTAAATTATCAATTGCGAGCGAAAAATAGCTCCCTACAGCAATTTCAACAATCGTATTATGAATTATTAATTTGGGAGTTGAGTAAGAAGTGTTGCTGCCATCCCCGATTTGTCCACTTCCATTGTCTCCCCACGCCCATAAATTGCCTTCTAAATCAATTGCCAAGGAATGGTCTGCGCCACCAGCAATTTTTTTAAAAGCTTTATTAAACAAGTTCTCTTCCGATGCAAAAGAATGACGTGTGATTCCAAATCCCCAAAAAATATTCGAGATCATAAATAGTGCCACTAAAATGAAAGTGAAAAGACTCTTTTTCATTTGGTTCCCTCTTATTATTACTTTCCTAGCATTGCTGCTCCAATAATCCCAGCATCATTTCCCATTAAAGCCTTAACTATCTTGGATTTTGGTACTAACTTCTCAGAAATATGGTGCGCATATATTCTTTGATAAACATATTCACGCAATGGAACCAACAAGTTTTCGCCTTCATTACTTATTCCACCACCCACACAAACTATCTCAGGAGAAAATGAGTTAATCAGATTTATCAGGCCTTCGCCAACGTATTTTATATACATGTCTACAACTTTCTGCGCGACCACATCTCCTTTTCGCGCAGCTTCAAAAGCTGTCCTAGCACTTGAATTCTCAAGTTTACCTTCTTTAGCGCATTCTGCGAGCATTGAATCAGGATTATTTCTTCCAGCTTCAATAGTTTGTCTGATCAAAGCTGTCCCAGAAGCATATGCCTCTACACACCCTTTGCGTCCACATGTGCAAAGTTCGCCATCCATGATCAATAATGTATGGCCAAACTCAGCTGCAAGATTATTGAAACCACTATACACTCTCTTATTAACAATAATTCCACTTCCCACTCCAGTTCCAAGAGTTATTGTAACTGAATGATCGACGCCTTTTGCTGCACCTGCTACACTTTCAGCCAATGCAGCGCAGTTAGCGTCGTTGTCGACAAATACCTGAAGTCCTGTAAGTTTACCAACGACACCTCTAATATCTACATCTTCAAATTTTAAATTGTTTGCGTAAGCAATCTTGCCTTCACGTGAATTAGCAACACCTGGTGCGCCAACACCTATACAACAAACCTCTGACTTTTCAATTCCGAAATCACTAATTAGTTTATTAACCAAATTAGCCATATCTTCGAGAATATAAAAACTTTCTCTTTCATTTTTTGTCGGAACACTGTCTTTTAGAAGGATTTCTCCCTCTTCGTTTACTAAACCTGCTGCGATATTCGTTCCACCCAAATCAATCCCTACATAATACATGATAACCCTCCAAGATTTTATATTATTTTTAGAAAAAACCTCAATATAATTTCGCTCGCTGCAAACGCAAAAAAGCACAATACAAGTATAATATCATTTGTTGTAAATGCCAAGACATTCATTCGGGTGCGCCCTTCGCCTCCATTATAGCACCTTGCCTCCATTGCCGTAGCAAGTTCATTTGCCCTCATGAAAGATCCTATTAACAAAGGGATAATAATTGGGATATATGCTTTTACCCTGACAAAAATATTGCCGGTATTAAAATCTGCACCCCTTGCAGTCTGGGCCTTAATGATTTTATCTGACTCATCTAATAATGTAGGAATAAATCTCAAAGCAATTGTCATCATCATTGCAAACTCATGTACAGGTACCTTAATCTTCTTTAAAGGTTTTAGTAAGGTTTCAATTCCATCAGTTAATACTGTCGGTGTAGTTACATAAGTAAGTATTGATGCCCCAGTTACTAAAAGCAAAAGTCGAAGTGCAGTCTTTATTGATAGAATTACACCCTCTTCAGATATGTTAAATATCCAAAAAGATAAGAGCGATTTGCCAGAAACGGTAAAAACATTAAGTATTACAGTAATTAATAGTAAGAAAAATATTGGTTTCATACCCTTAATAACTGAAGCAACTTTTATTCCAGAACTTAAAACTGCGAATGCGACAAAAGCTAAACAAATAAAGAATCCAAAAAAAGAATCTATTAAAAAAACGACTGCAAGAAAGAAAAAAGTTATTAAGATTTTCGATCTAGGATCTGCCTTATGAAGAATTGAATTTCCAACGACATATTGACCAATATTAATTTTCATCATTATTCTTCACCGCCTTTAGGTTCATTATGGCAGTTTTGGCCTCTTCCACACACAAATATGTGTCCTTAAATCTTCCATTCTTTGAGTTTAGTCTATTCATAAACGTCGTAATCTCTGGTACATCAAGATGTATTTTTCTAAGTTGCGCTTGATTCTTAAATATTTCCTTTGGGACATCGCAAATAGTGATTTCTCCTTCAACAAGTACAGCAATCCTATCCGCCTCAATTGCGACATCTTCCATGTTATGAGAAACCATTATTATAGTCATTCCAATTTCTTTGTTAAGTCTCCGAAGTAATTTGAATATTTCACTTTTGCCTTGTGGGTCAAGTCCTGCAGCGGGTTCGTCCAAGACAAGAATTGAAGGATTCATTACAATTACGCCCGCCAAAGCAACACGCCTTTTTTGCCCGCCAGATATTTCAAACGGAGAGTGTTTAAGCAAACTCTCACTAATTCCAAGTATTGAAATGGTCGACATAACTCTTTCAACTACTTCTTCTTCTGAAAGACCCATCTTTCTAACACCAAAAGCAATATCATCAAAAACCGTTTCATCAAACAATTGATGTTCTGGATATTGGAACACCATTCCAACACTTTTCCTTAATTCTCTCAAGTCTTTTTTCCCAGTATCAATGCCATCAACAAATACTTTCCCCTCAGTCGGCTTTAAAAGGCCATTAATTAACTGAATAAGAGTAGATTTTCCAGAGCCAGAATGCCCAATTATAGCAAAAAACTCACCGTCATTTATCGTCAACGACACTTCATTAAGTGCTCTATAATTGCTTGCACCACCTTCAAAATATGTATATGAAACTTTTTCAAATCTTACTGCCATTAAATTCTCTCCAATTATGCTATAATACTTTCAGAAATTATTTTTGAAAGGTTGATCAAATTGCCTCACGAGCACTATTATACCCCAAATCCCTCTTCCGAGATAGTAGAAAAACGCTTTGAATATAAAATTAACGAAAGTCTACTGTCCTTTGTTTCTGTAAGCGGGGTGTTTGGATTTTCCCCTTATGTTGACAAAGCCTCAGATATTCTTATAAGAAACTTTACTCCATCAGGAGCCACATTGCTTGATCTTGGCTGCGGTTTTGGTTCAATTGGTCTTTCTTTAAAGCATAAATATCCAGAACTTTCTGTGACCATGACCGATATAAACTCTCGCGCTATTGAATACTCATTAAAAAACGCATCAAACAATCGACTAAACACAAATATTATTCTTAGCGATCTATTTCTTTCAATACCCGATGAAAAATTTAATGATATATTGTCTAATCCACCAATTGCCATGGGAAAATCTTTTCTTAAAGATCTTATAAATGATTCATATAACCATTTGTTACCCGGAGGTTCTCTATGGCTTGTGGCCTTCCATAATAAAGGTGGGGCCTCAATAAAAAATTTGATGATTGAGTGTTTCGGCAACGCTATAGATGTAAAGAAAAGTGGAGGAATTAGAGTTTACAAAAGTTGTAGATAAAGTTTACTATTTAATAATTCTACAGCCTCGTCGATTGAATGAATGTTAGTCGGAAGATCAAACCCTTCTTTATTCAGTTCATAAAATAATTCAACAATATTCGGAACATCTAATCCAATTTGACGAATTTTTTCGACATGCGAAAACACTTCGCCAGGTTCCCCATCAACTACTATTTTACCCTCATCAAAGACAATAACCCTATCCACATCAAGAGCTTCATTCATATGATGTGTTATCAAAATAACAGTTAAGCCATCAACTTTGTTAAGTTGATGCATTACGCCAAGAATTTCCTGTCTGCCAACTGGGTCAAGCATTGCCGTCGCTTCGTCAAGAATAATGCAATCAGGGCGCATCGCCAACAAACCAGCTATCGCCACACGTTGTTTTTGCCCCCCTGAAAGAGAGTGGGGCAAAAAGTCCTTAAACTCAGTTAACCCGACAGTTGCTAAAGCGTCAGCAACTCTTTTGCGTATTTTTTCTGATTCAACTCCCAAATTTTCAAGGCCAAAAGCAACATCTTCTTCAACAATTGTACAAACAATCTGATTATCAGGGTTTTGAAATACCATCCCAGCTTTTCTGCGGATTTCCCAAAGATATTTATGATCTGCAGTGTCGAATGAATCAACACGTACTTTCCCGTTTCCTGGCAAAACTAATGCATTTATTAATCTGGCAAAAGTTGATTTCCCCGAACCATTTTTTCCAAGTACCGCAACAAAACTACCTTTTTTTATATCCAGCGAAACGCCATCTATAATCCAATTTAAAGAATCTTGATCATATTTAAATTCAACATTTTCAAACTCAACAATGCCCATAGTTCCCTCTCCAATTGGCCAAATACATTAAAATGGGGATTTGGACAACTCCAAACCCCCATCACGTTATTAATCCTAAACTAATTCGAGACTTACTACTTCAGCTGCATCGCCTCTTCTAGGCCCGAGCTTGTAAATTCTAGTATATCCACCGGCCCTATCAACGTACTTTGGTGCGATATCATCAAATAGCTTATCCACAATCTTCTTGCCATCCTTATCCGACTTCTTAAAGACCCAATTAATAGCCTTTCTTCTTGCATGAAGTCTTGAAGGAAGGTCAATTGCAATCATCTCTGTTTTTGTTTCTCTATCAACAACAAGATACTTGCGACCGTTTTTTGAAGTCTTACTTACTGTCATTTTATTGCCCTTAGAATCAAGCTTAGCTTTAGTAATAGTAACCGACTTAGATGATACATTACCAACTTCCTTCGCAGCACTTGAAATAAGCTGTTCTACAATGTTTTTTACTTCCTTAGCTCTCGCCTCAGTCGTAGTGATTTTCCCATTCTCCAAAAATGATGTGACTAGGTTTTTTAACATCGCTTTTCTTTGATCGGTTGCTCTACCGAGTTTCCTCTGTAATGGCATTTTATTTCCCTCCTAAATAATCAATTAATCATCTTTTGAAATGAAATTAAGTCCAAGAGAATCAAGTTTATTGATTACTTCTTCAAGTGACTTTCTTCCCAAATTTCTAACCTTTGCCATCTCGTCTTCAGTTCTATTAAGTAGCTCAGAAACGGTATTGATACTAGCTCTTTTTAAACTGTTGTACGCTCTGACCGACAATTCCAATTCTTCAATCGTCATTTCATTTGTTCTGTCATTTTTCAATTCTTCTTTTTGCACTAAAACTTCAGTAGACCTAGCGTTATCAGACAAATCAATAAACAAGTTCAAATGTTCGTTCAATACTTTTGCTCCTAAGCTCAGTGCCTCATCAGGGGCAATTGTTCCATTGGTCCAAACATCAATTGCCAATTTATCAAATTCAATTGATTGACCAACTCTAGTATTTTCAACTGCATAATTAACTTTTACTACAGGTGTAAATATTGAGTCGACTGGAATATATCCAATAGGTTGATGTGGTTGCTTGTTTTTGTCAGCAGACAAATAACCTCTGCCTGAATCAATGGACATTTCAATATATACTCTCTCTTGTCCATTGGTTGTAGCAATATGGTGATCTGGATTTAGAATCTCGACATCACTGTCAACAACAATATCTTTCCCTGTAATTGCTTGTGACCCAGACACGTCAATATAAATTGTTTTCGGCTCATCGCCAAACATTTTTATTGCAAGACCTTTTATGTTAAGAATGATTTCTGTAACATCCTCAACAACACCTGGAATTGTAGAAAACTCATGCAAAATTCCATCGATCTTTATTCCAGTAACCGCAGCACCTGGTAAAGAAGACAAAAGAATTCTTCGCATCGAATTTCCTAATGTAATTCCGTAACCTCTCTCAAGCGGCTCAATGACGAACCTGCCATAAGACTTATCAACACTCATATCTACGCATTCAATTATTGGTTTTTCAATTCCAATCATTCATAACCCTCCCCAGAATTTCGAATAATATTTTTTCTTTATCTATCAAACTATTACTTGGAGTAGAGCTCGACAATAAGATGTTCTGCAATTTCTAGGTCAATGTCTTCTCTTGAAGGTAACGCAACAACTGTACCTACTAACTTTTCTGAATCAATCTCCAACCATTTTGGAATTGGATTTCCGCCAACAGCTTCTTGGATTGCAGCAAACTTATCGCTAGATTTGCTTTTTTCACGAATAGCAATCACATCTCCCGATTTAATCAAGTAAGATGGGATATTTACCTTCTTACCATTAATTGTAAAGTGAGCATGGTTTACTAATTGTCTAGCCTCAGCTCTAGAAGTAGCTAATCCAAGTCTATAGATTGTATTATCAAATCTAGTTTCCAATAACGAAAGTAGGTTTTCACCCGTAATTCCTTTCTTTCTTGAAGCCATTTCAAAATACTTTCTAAATTGAGATTCTAAAACCCCGTAATATCTTCTAACCTTTTGCTTTTCTCTCAACTGAATACCATACTCAGATGATTTCTTTCTCTGCTGTCCATGCTGTCCAGGAGCATAGTTTCTCTTCTCTATTGCACATTTGCCTGTATAACATTTTGTGCCCTTTAAGAAAAGTTTCAAGCCCTCTCTGCGACAAAGCCTGCACGACGCATCAGTATATCTTGCCATTATCTATTACACCTCCGAATATTTTACTAAATCAACGACTATTAAACTCTTCTTCTTTTTGGTGGTCTACAGCCGTTATGTGGAATAGGAGTAACATCTTTAATAAGACTTACTTCAAGTCCAGCACCTTGTAATGCTCTAATCGCAGCTTCTCTGCCTGCACCAGGACCTTTTACAAAGACTTCAATAGATTTTAAACCATGTTCCATTGCAGCTTTTGCAGCTGTTTCAGCAGCCATTTGTGCAGCAAAAGGAGTGCTTTTTCTAGAACCTCTAAAACCAAGTCCTCCTGCACTCGCCCATGCCAAAGCATTACCCTGTGTATCGGTAAGAGTTACAATTGTGTTATTAAAACTCGAACGAATATGAGCTTGTCCGCGTTCAATGTGTTTATTTACTTTTTTCTTTCTTGTAGTACTTCTTCTTGTAGCTACTTTAGCCATTACGTAACTCCACCTCCTTATTTCTTTTTGTTTGCGACTGTTTTACCGGGGCCTTTTCTAGTTCTAGCATTTGTCTTAGTCCTTTGTCCGCGAACAGGCAAACCAAGTCTGTGCCTTCTCCCTCTGTAACAACCAATCTCAATAAGTCTCTTAATGTTTAGGGCAATTTCTCTTCTTAGATCGCCCTCAACCTTTTGATCAGAATCAATACTCTCTCTTAACTTGCTAATTTCATCGTCTGTCAAATCTTTCACTCTAGTATCAGGATTTACGCCTGTCTTAGAAAGTATTTGATTAGATCTTGTCCTACCAATGCCAAAGATATAGGTGAGTCCTATTTCAACTCTCTTTTCTCTTGGCAAATCAACGCCAGCTATACGAGCCATGCTTTGAAACACCTCCAAATATTCTATAAACCATTATAGTTATGTCTTGCTTTGTTGCTCAAAACGCCAATCCCTTGCATTTTGTTTGCAACGCGTAAATCTATTTAAACAAATCGAGACACACCTTCCGTGGATTGGTACGTCGGCATGCAGCCGCCCCGAAGAGTTCCTTTCAAATACTACTAACCCTGTTTTTGCTTATGCTTTGGGTTTTCACAAATAACCATTACTTTACCGCTTCTTTTGATAATCTTGCATTTTTCACAAATTACCTTAACCGATGGTTTTACCTTCATTTCAATGCCTCCTAAAGTTCTACTTTCCTCTCCAAGTGATTCTACCTCTTGTCAAATCATATGGCGATAATTCTAAGTTTACCTTATCCCCCGGTAGAATTTTTATATAATTCATTCGAAGTTTGCCCGAAATGTGTGCGAGCACCTTATGTTCATTTTCCAATTCTACTAAAAACATAGCATTTGGAAGTGCTTCAAGGACTTTTCCCGTTACTTCAATTACATCCTCTTTAGACAATCAGGTCAACCTCCTAATATCGCTTAATAATTTCACGACGCAGACTATTATACTATCATTCAATTTTATTTGCAACACTTATTATCAATTTTCTTATGCTTGAATTTAAGTGGTTTTCATCATGACTACTAATGTTTTGCAAATCAACTGCCTTGTTATAAAACTGAAGATGAATATTTTTCTTTTTTTTGGGTTTTTCCGCTTTTCTAAGTTCTCCATCAGCAATAAGTACGTATTTATCGTCAATGACTTTAATCACAACGAATAATCTACCCTTATCCCTTCCTGCCTTTGATTTAGCAATGTTCCCCTCAAAAATCTCCATTATATTTCACCATCTAAAGTAATTATTTTCGGTTCGTTTTCAGTAACAATAATCGTATTTTCATAATGTGCAGAAAGGCCACCATCTCTTGTAACTACTGTCCATCTGTTTTCAAGTGTTTTCACAAGCGATGACCCCATATTGATCATTGGCTCAATCGCCAACGCCATGCCTGCTCTAAGTCTTGGTCCCTTGTGTCTAGATCTAAAGTTAGGTACTGCTGGATCCTCGTGAAGTGCTCTTCCAATACCGTGCCCTGTTAAATCTGTAACAACTGAGTAGCCCGCATTGTGAACATAATCTTCAATCGCTCCAGAAATATCAATAATACGCTTATTTTGAATTGCGAACTTGATTCCCTCAAAGAAACTTTTTCTAGCGACATCAATAATATTCTGTGCTTCAATTGAAATATCTCCTACCCCCCATGTCCTAGCGGCATCAGTATGAAAACCATTGAAGAATACTCCCACATCTACACTGATAATGTCACCATTTAAAAGTTCTCTTGAATCAGGTATACCGTGAACGACTTCTGAATTAAGAGAAGAGCAGATTGAAGCTGGAAAATCAACAGCACCTTCCATTTTATAACCTTTAAAAGAAGGGATCGCTCCCCTAGAACGGATATGCTTTTCAGCAATTCTATCAAGTTCTATGGTAGTTATCCCTGCTTTAATGCTATCTTTTAAGATGCTTAAAACTTCAATTAATATTTCGCCAGATGCTTTCATGGCATCAATCTCAGTTAAACTTTTTATTGTTACCATTATTCCTCAACAATATACTTTTTCAAAATTTGCTGTAGTTTCTCCCAGCTTTCGTCAACTCCATGAGTACTCTCTAACTCCACTAAAGTGCCAGAATTCTTATAGTACTCAACTAATGGAGTGTTTTCACGATGGTAATTCTGAAGACGTGACTTAATTGTTTCTGGGTTATCATCCTTACGCTGAATTAATTCATGATCACAAATATCGCAAATGTTTTCAATTTTAGGTTTGATAAACTCTACATGAAATGATGCGCCACAATTAGGACAAACCCTTCTTCCAGAAAGCCTAACAACTATGCTATCATCAGTTGCCAATACGTTTAGCGCAAGCGAAAGTGGTGTTTTGATTTCGTCAAGAATTTCGTTAAGTGCAATAGCTTGAGATAAAGTCCTTGGAAAACCATCAAGTATAAATCCTTTGTTGTTTTCAGGTTTTGCAAGTGTTGATTTAACCAACCCGATTGTTACATCATCTGGAACTAATGCTCCCTGATCGATATATGACTTAGCCATAACTCCAAGTGGTGTCTCTTCTCTAATGTTTTCGCGAAAAATATCACCAGTAGAAATATGAGGAATTCCATATTTTTGAGTCATAAGTGTTGCTAGTGTACCTTTACCAGCTCCCGGAGCTCCCAAAAGGACCATTTTCATAAAATCACATCCTAATAAATTATTCTAGAAAGCCTTTGTAATGTCTCATTAACATCATTGATTCGATTTGTTTAACTGTTTCCAACGCAACACCTACTAAAATCAATACTGCCGTACCACCGAACCAAATTCCTTGGAAACCTGTCAGGTTTCCGATAATAATCGGAAAAACAGTAACTGCTGCTAAGAAGAATCCACCAAACCAAGTAATTCGCCCTAAAACCTTTGAAATATAGTCTGATGTAGGCTTTCCAGGTCTTACGCTTGGAATAATTCCGCCATTTTTCTTTAAATTATTTGCAATTTCAATTGGATTGAATTGAATAATTGAATAGAAAAAAGTGAAGAATATTATTAGTATTGAGTAAACTAATGAATAACCAATTGCACCAAGCCCTTTATCGGGATTTGAGAAAAATGATACCCATCCAGAATTTTTATCTCCGCCAAAAAGACTTACAATAGTTGAAGGAAACATCATTATTGACATGGCAAAGATGATAGGAATAACTCCTGCAAGGTTAACCTTAATTGGTATATGAGTACTTTGGCCACCATACATTTTTCTGCCAACAACTCTTTTGGCATACTGAACAGGAAGTCTTCTTTCTGCTTGATTTACCCAAATTACAGCTGCAATAACGCCTAAGAACACCGCAAGAATTATCACTAGCATTACAACTCCATAAACACCTTGTGTAGCAAAGTTTTCATATAGTGTAACTCCACCCTGAGGTGCTCGAGAAACAATTCCTGCAAAAATAAGCAACGAAATACCATTTCCGACGCCTTTTTCAGTAATTTGCTCACCTAACCACATCAAAAATGCAGTTCCAGCGGTTAAAGCAAGTGCAATTGTTAAATATGAGAAGAAGCTTTTGTCTTTAAGAGAATTCATATTGCTCAATGAAATAAACATAACACTTGCTTGAAAAAATCCAAGTACAACTGTTCCGTATCTAACATATTGCTGAATCTTCTTTCTGCCTTCTTCACCCTCTTTTTGAAGTCTTTCAAGTCGAGGAATTGCAACCGTTAATAGTTGCATAATGATTGAAGAGTTGATGTATGGGGTGATACTCATAGCAAATATTGTTGCTGCTTTAAGTGATCCTCCAGAAATAATATCCATCAAACCGCCAAGTGCACCTAGTTTGCCAAAAGCTTCTTGAAAAACTTTTTCATCCACTCCAGGCACAGGTATATGTGAACCAAATCTAAATACAAGTAACATGAAAATTGTAAATATCAGTTTCTTTCTTAAATCAGCAATTTTAAAGGCATTTCTAAGTGTTTCAAGCATGTTGCCCATCTAAACCACCTCTACCTTTCCTCCTGCAGTTTCAATCTTCTCTTTAGCAGCATTGGTAAATTTCTTGGCTTTCACAGTGAGTTTTTTTGTAATATCTCCATGAGCCATTATTTTCACACCTGCAAAGACCTTGTTAATAATTCTTTTTTCTAAAAGCATTTCAGTTGTAACTTCTGCTCCGTCTTCAAATACATTTAATGACGACACATTTACTTCTGCATAAACAGTCGCAAATCTTTTGTTGTTAAACCCGACTTTAGGAAGTCTCATATAAAGAGGCATTTGACCACCTTCAAAACCAGGTCTTACTCCACCGCCAGCTCTTGCATTTTGGCCCTTATGTCCTTTTCCAGCAGTCTTACCATTTCCAGTACCGTAACCACGGCCTTTTCTAGTAGGTGCTTTCTTTGCGCCGACTGATGCACTCAATTCGTTAAGTTTCATGTGAACACCTCCTAGTTTTCTTCAACTGTCACAAGATGAGCCACCTTGCGAATCATACCCCTAGTTGCAGGGTTGTCTGTCTTTTCAACTACGCTCCCAATCTTAGATAAACCCAAGGCTTGGATAGTAGCAACTTGCTTTTCTTTTGATCTGTTCGTTCCCCTTGTGAGGGTAATTTTTATTGTAGCCATTTTACGCCCTCCTAACCGAGAATCTCTTCAACAGTCTTGCCACGAAGACGTGAAACATCTTCGATAGTTTTTAACTGCATCAGACCTTCGATTGTCGCCTTAACCATATTTATCGGATTGTTAGAACCAAGCGATTTTGTTCTAATATCGTGAATACCTGCAAGTTCTAGCACGGCGCGAACAGGTCCTCCTGCTATAACACCAGTACCCTGTGCAGCAGGTTTCAACAACACTTGTCCTGCTCCGAATTTCCCAATAATTTGATGTGGAATTGTAGTTGCAACAAGCGGAACTTTAATAAGGTTTTTCTTAGCGTCCTCTATCCCTTTTCTGATTGCATCAGGAACTTCGGCTGCTTTACCCATGCCTGCACCTACATAACCATTCTCGTCTCCAACTACTACAAGAGCGCTAAAACGGAAATTTCTACCACCTTTAACAACCTTGGTCACACGACCGATATTTACTACTTTTTCTTTTAAATCAAATGAACTAGCATCAATACGTTCCAAATTACCCACTCCCTTCGTTAGAATTCAAGACCAGCTTCTCTTGCAGCTTCTGCAAGTTCTTTTACGCGTCCATGATAAATATAGCCACCTCTATCAAAAACAACTGATTTAATACCTTTTTCAATTGCTTTTTCAGCGATTAGTTTACCAACAGCTTTTGCGCCTTCTTTATTGCCGTTAAGCTTCACTTCACCTTTTAATGCCTCATCCAGAGTGGATGCTGCAACAAGTGTAACGCCTGCATTATCGTCAATTATTTGAGCATAAATTTGCTTCAGACTTCTAAATACATTTAGTCTTGGACGAAGTTCTGTTCCAGCAACCTTTTTACGTACTCTTGTATGTTTTCTAATTCTTACACTGTTCTTACTTGTCTTTTTAATCATGTCATCTCACTCCTTCCTTATTTTTTACCTGTCTTACCTTCCTTGCGGATGATAGTCTCGTTCTCATATTTTATTCCTTTGCCCTTATAAGGCTCAGGTTTACGATATCCTCTTATCTTTGCAGCGATCTCGCCAACAACTTGCTTATCAATTCCTTTTACAGAAATTCTATTCTGTGCAGGAACTTCAATTTGAATACCCTGAGGCGGTTCGAGCTCGATTGGATGAGAATACCCTAATGCTAACACAAGTTTTGTACCTTGAAGTTGAGCTCTGTAACCTACTCCATTAATCTCTAATCTTTTTTCGAAACCTTCAGTTACTCCCACTACCATATTGTTTACTAACGATCTAGTTAAACCATGCAATGATTTATGCAACTTTTCTTCCGACGGTCTATCAATTACTAAAGTACCTTCACTCATTTTCAAAATCATATCTTTGTGTAATGTTCTTGATAATGATCCTTTTGGACCTTTTACGGTCATTTCGTTTGTGCCTTCTATCTTAATATCAACCCCCTTAGGGATCGCGATAGGCATTCTGCCTATTCTTGACATTGCACGCACCTCCAATTCTTTAAATTATGGGTCTAAGCCCTTTTCAGAAACTTCCTACTACCAAATAAATGCAAGAACCTCGCCACCGACTCCGGCTTTACGAGCACTTTTATCTGTCATTACTCCCTTTGATGTAGAAAGTATCGCTACACCAAGTCCGCCAAGCACTTTAGGTATTTCAGTTCTATCAGCATACACACGCAAACCAGGTTTGCTAATGCGCTTCAAACCAGTAATTACATGCTTTTTGTTTGCTGCATACTTCAAAACAACTTTAATGACTCCTTGCTTGTCATCCTCTATTAAGTCGAAAGACTTAATGTATCCCTCTTCTAGTAAAATTTCCGCCAACGACTTTTTCATGTTGGACGCTGGAATTTCTACCGTAGGATGTTTTGAAGATCCTGCATTCCTTATTCTTGTTAACATATCCGCAATTGCATCAGTAATCTGCATACTTCTTCCTCCTTTCAGCTATTACCAGCTAGCCTTCTTTACTCCGGGCAGTTGCCCTTTATACGCAAGTTCTCTAAAACAAATACGACAGATTCCGAATTTCCTAATGAAAGCATGAGGTCTGCCACAAAGTTTGCAACGATTATAACCTCTTGTAGTGTATTTCGGAGTTCTCTGTTGTTTTAATACCATAGCCTTTTTTGCCATGTTGATATCCTCCCTTAGTTAGCGGTAAACGGCATTCCAAGAAGCGTTAATAATTCTTTTGCCTCTTCGTCCGTTTTTGCTGTTGTTACAAAAGTAATATCCATACCTCTTACTTTGTCAACTTTGTCATAATCTATTTCCGGAAAAATTAATTGCTCCTTAACTCCCATTGAGAAGTTACCTCTGCCATCAAAAGAATTTCCATTCACACCTCTAAAATCACGAACTCTTGGCAATGCAATGCTAAAGAACTTATCACAGAACTCATACATTCTTGCACCACGAAGTGTAACTTTCGCTCCAATGTCCATACCTTCACGCAATTTGAATGCAGCTACAGATTTCTTTGCCTTTGTTACTATAGGTCGTTGACCAGTTATAACAGCGATATCTCTACATGCTGATTCAATAGCTTTAGGATTCTCTTTTACTTCACCGATACCCATATTGATAACTATCTTCTCAAGTCTAGGTATTTGCATAACACTTGTGTAGTTGAATTTTTCCTTTAAAGCTGATGATAATTCATTATTAAACTTATCTTTAAGTCTAGGCATTAACTTTACCTCCTTTCATTTACTTATTTTCGATTATTGAATCAATAACATCTCCGCATTGCTTGCAAATTCTTGATTTTGAACCGTCTTCAAAAATTTGCTTCCCAATTTTGGTTGGTTTGTTGCACTTCTTACAAATCAGCATCAAATTCGAATTGTGAACAGGAACTTCTTGCTTAATGATTCCACCCTGTTGGTATCTATTTTTTGCTTTTTTGTGTTTTGTTCTAATATTAACTCCCTCAACTAATACTCTTGAGTCATCTGTATCGACAAACAAAACTTTACCTTTTTTCCCTTTGTTAACGCCAGTTGTAACAACTACTGTATCGCCTTTTTTAACATGTACTTTTGTCATTTTGCCGCCTCCTTACAGTACTTCTGGAGCTAAAGAAAGGATTTTCATAAAATCTTTATCTCTTAACTCACGCGCAACAGGGCCAAAAATACGAGTTCCTCTAGGGTTGTTATCGTCCTTTATGACAACAGCTGCATTTTCATCAAACTTGATATATGAACCGTCGGGGCGTCTAACTCCTCTAGTGGTTCTAACTATTACACATTTTACTACTTCGCCCTTTTTAACAACGCCACCGGGTGTTGCGCTTTTTACAGCACATACGATAACATCACCAATATTAGCAAATTTTCTCCAGGAACCGCCAAGCACCCTTATGCACATTACTTGTTTTGCACCGGTGTTGTCGGCAACCTTAAGTCTTGATTGTACCTGAATCATGACGTGCCTCCTTCCGAAATCTGATCCTTTTACTTTGCTGTCTCAACAATTGAAACTAGTCTCCATCTCTTATCCTTGCTGATTGGTCGTGTTTCCATTACTTTAACACGGTCTCCAATTTTACATTCGTTATTCTCATCATGTGCTTTCAATTTCAATGTCCTTTTGATGAATTTTCCATAAAGCGGGTGTTTCACGCTATATTCGATTGCAACAACGATAGTTTTATCCATCTTATCGCTAACTACCTTGCCTGTCTTAGTCTTTCTTAGGTTTCTTTCAGTCAACGTGATCTTCCCCCTTCAGTTCAATTTCTCTCATTACTGTTTTAATTCGAGCAATATCTTTCTTTAACAATCTCAATTTTATTGGATTTTCTAATTGATTTGTCGCCGCCAAAAATCTTAATTTGAAAAGTTCGGACTTTAATACTTTCAACTCATCAAATAATTCTTCAGACGTTCTATCCCTTAATTCATGTGCTTTCATAAAGTCTCACCGTCCTTTTCACGTGCGATGATTTTACATTTCACAGGTAGCTTGTGCATTGCTCTAGTCAAAGCTTCCCGCATTAGTTCTTCGCTCGCTCCTGCAATTTCAAACATAACTCTGCCTGGTTTTACTACCGCAACCCAGTATTCAGGAGAACCTTTACCACTACCCATTCGAGTCTCGGCAGGTTTCTTCGTAACTGGTTTGTCAGGAAAAATCTTTATCCAAACCTTACCGCCTCTTTTGATGTGTCTCGTCATTGCAATTCTGGCTGCTTCAATTTGATTACTTGTGATCCAAGAAGGATCAACAGCTACCAAACCAAGTTCACCGTTCGAAACTTTAATTCCTCGTGTAGCTTTTCCGGTAAGTCTTCCTCTATGTTGTCTTCTAAATTTTACTCTCTTTGGCAATAACATTAGACTTCGCCTCCTTCTGCTTTCGGTTCTGGAGCCTTTGTCTTCTTAGCTGCTGGCAACACTTCACCTTTATATATCCAAACCTTAACACCGATTTTTCCATATGTAGTGTTTGCTTCCGCAAAACCGTAGTCAATGTCTGCTCTCAATGTTTGCAAAGGTATAGTTCCCTCGTGATAGTGCTCAGTACGAGCGATTTCGGCGCCGCCTAAACGTCCTGAAACAGCAGTTTTAATTCCCTTTGCTCCAAACTTCATAGTTCTTTGCATAGCTTGCTTCATTGCTCTACGAAACGAAGTTCTTTTTTCAAGTTGAGCAGCAATGTTTTCAGAAACAATCTGTGCATTTAAATCTGGTTGTTTTATTTCAGCAACATTCACTAAAACACTCATTTTTGTAAATTTCGAAACTTCCTTACGCAAGTCCTCAATACCGGCTCCGCCCTTACCAATTACTATACCAGGCTTAGCAGTATTTACAGTAACTTTAATTTTGTCTCCATTACGTTCTATTTCAACTTTTGAAACGCCAGACAAATAAAGTTTTTCCTTAATGAATTTTCTAATCTTGAAATCTTCTACGACATAATTGCCATAGTTCTTCTTGTCAGCATACCATTTGGTATCCCAATCCTTTATTATTCCAACTCTTATTCCGTGTGGATGAATTTTCTGACCCATTGTCTATCCTCCTTTTCTACTTCTCTTTAAGCACGATAGTGATATGACTAGTTCTCTTGTTGATTCTAAAAGCTCTACCTTGTGCTCTAGCCATAATTCGCTTAAGTGTCGGTCCCTGATTAGCAAAACATTCAGCTACATATAGTGCATCTTTATTTAGAGGACTCTTAACTCTATTTACAGCGTTTGCTTCCGCAGATTTCAACACTTTAGTAAGTACCTCTGATGCTGCCTTAGGCGTAAACTTCACAATGGCGTGAGCCTGTTCTAGGCTTTTACCTCTGATGAGATCAAGTACAATTTTTACTTTCATTGCAGAAATCCTTACATAGTTTGCTGTAGCACGGGCTTCGTCAAGACCAATTCCTTCTGCCTTGCGTTCCCTCTTTGTCAAGGTTCTTTCCTTAAAGCTTTTTCTTGCTGTGCCACGTTCACGAACAACTTCTTCGCTCTCGTTAACAACTTCTGTTTCTACTTCAGTTACTTCAGAAACCTCTTCAGTTTTTTTCGCCCTTTTCTTTTTAGGCTTTTCTTCAACTACTGCTTCAGTTTCTAAGATTTCTTCAGTTTCTACTACTTCAGTCTCTACCGCCTCAACGGTTTCGTTATCTTTCTTAGCCAATTGAATTTCCTCCTTCCCTAGGTCATCTAGTATTATCTAAGTCTAGAAGACTTGTCTGAGCCTGCGTGTCCTTTGAATGTTCTTGTAGGAGCAAACTCCCCAAGTTTGTGTCCAACCATATCATCTGTCATGTAAACTGGCACGTGTTTTCTACCGTCATGTACCGCTATTGTATGACCAATAAACTGCGGGAAGATTGTAGATGATCTTGACCAAGTCTTTAGCACGCGCTTTTCATTTACTTCGTTCATTTGTTCAACCCTTTTCAGAAGTCTTGCATCTACAAAAGGTCCTTTTTTTAACGATCTACTCATGTTTCAATCCTCCTATTTAGCGTTTCTGCCTCTGATGATAAATTTATCAGACTTCTTGTTCTTCTTACGAGTCTTATATCCCAGAGTAGGCTTGCCCCATGGAGTTACAGGACTTGGTCTTCCGATAGGTGACTTTCCTTCTCCTCCACCATGTGGATGGTCATTTGGATTCATTACAACTCCACGAACAGTTGGTCTAAAGCCCATCCATCTTTTTCTTCCAGCCTTACCAATCGAGATATTCTCATGGTCAATGTTTCCAACTTGTCCAATTGTAGCTTTACAGTTTATTGAAACAAGTCTCATTTCACCTGATGGAAGTCTTAACGTAGCGTATATTCCTTCTTTAGCCATTAGTTGTGCTGAATTACCTGCTGATCTTACCATTTGCCCACCCTTGCCTGGTTTCAATTCAATATTATGAATTAATGTACCTACAGGTATGTTTTGTAGTGGTAATGCATTTCCAACTCTGATGTCAGCTTTGGGCCCAGTTTCAATTTTGTCTCCAACTTTTAACCCATGAGGTGCAAGGATATATCTCTTGTCCCCGTCGATAAATTGAATCAACGCAATATTTGCAGTTCTATTTGGATCGTACTCAATTGATACAACCTTTGCTTCTACGCCATCTCTATCTCTTTTGAAGTCAATAATTCTATAACTTCTTTTTGCACCGCCGCCTCTGTGGCGAACAGTAATCCTACCGTATGAGTTTCTACCTGCTTGTCTTGATAACGGTGACATTAAAGATTTTTCTGGAGTCGTCTTCGTAATTTCTTCGAATGTCGATACAGTCATAAACCTTCTTGCAGGAGACGTAGGATTAAACTTTTTTACTGGCATGATTTTCACTCCTTATCATAAAACTTGAAAATTAGTTGTTGATACCAAATTCTTCAATCGCTGTTTTGTACTTCTTGTTGTTAGTAATGACTTTACCACCCTTTTCAAGGTAAGTATCCTGCTTGCCTTCAACATCGATTTTGACAACTGCCTTCTTCCAATCAGGTCTAAAACCAGAATGAGCACCTTGTCTTTTCTCTTTGCCAACACAATTTGCAGTATTAACTGTAATTACTTTAACATTAAAAAGTTGTTCGATTGCAGAGCGAATTTCTGGCTTAGTAGCTCTCTTATCAACGACAAAAGTATACTTTCCCGCTGCTGCATCAAAATTACTTCTTTCTGTAACATGTGGTCTTAAAATTATTTCCTCAGGAAGTTTCATTTCGTATATACCTCCTCAATCTTCGTAACCGCATCCTTTGTGAGAATGAGTTTACTGTGTTTCAAAATATCATACACATTAATGGTATTTACCATTGCCGTTGTAATGCTTGGAATATTGCTTGCTGATTTAATAACAGTGATGTCGTTTGACGCAGTCACAATCAACGCACTTGTATCTACCTTTAAACTATCAAGTACATTAATCATAGCTTTCGTCTTGATTTCATCAAAAGTAAGTTGATCTACAATGATTAAATCCTCGTTATTCAACTTAGTTGTGAAAGCCGACAACAAAGCTAATCTCTTCATTTTTTTAGGCAATGTATATCTATAGCTCCTTGGCTTTGGTCCATGAACGATACCGCCCTTAATCCATTGAGCAGAACGAATACTACCTTGTCTTGCTCGTCCAGTTCCTTTTTGCTTCCATGGTTTTCTTCCGCCACCAGCTACTTCGCTCTTAGTCTTAGTAGATTGAGTTCCTTGTCTGCGGTTTGCCAATGTGTTGACAACTGAGTTGTGCATACATCCTTCACTTACATATTCGATTGCAAATACATCATCGCGTAATTCGATTTCACCTACAACCTCGCCTGACATATTGTAAAGATCGCACTTAGCCATCCTTGTTCCTCCTCTCTTAGGGAATTACTTACCCCTTCTTAACAGTCTCTTTAATAACTAACAATGCACCCTTTGGTCCTGGTACAGCACCTTTAATCAATAGCAAATTTCTTTCAGAATCAACTCTAACAACTTCTAGGTTCTGAATAGTAATTTGAACATGTCCCATATGCCCCGGGAGTTTCTTTCCTTTAAATACTCTTGAAGGACTTGAGTTCGCACCCATTGAACCTGGACGTCTATGGAAATTTGATCCGTGAGATTTTGGTCCAATTGATTGTCCATGTCTCTTAATTACTCCAGCAAAACCTTTTCCTTTTGAAATACCACTTACATCGACTTTAGTACCTTCGGTGAACATGTCCCCTACAGTAATTTCTTGCTTCAACTCAAAGTCAGCAGCATTCTCAATTCGAAATTCTCTCATGAACTTCTTCGGTGTAATTTCAAGTTTCTTGAAATGTCCCGCGTTTGGTTTGCTAATACTCGATTGCTTAACTTCGCCAAAACCAACTTTTACAGCAGTATAGCCATCAGTCTCTTGTGTCTTTAGCTGGACAACAGACAATGGACCAGCCTCAATTACTGTGACCGGAACTACTAAGCCTTTTTCTGCGAATACTTGCGTCATACCGACTTTCTTGCCTAGTATGAATTTCTTCATGGTCTTCCCTCCTCTGGTTATTGGTTCGCCTACGCGAACATGACCCGCTTCATTTCCTACAACTTAATATCAATATCTACCCCTGCAGGTAAATCAAGCTTCATAAGTGCATCAACAGTCTTTTGATTTGGCAACAAGATATCAATTAGTCTCTTGTGTGTCCTAAGTTCGAACTGTTCGCGAGCATCCTTATACTTATGCGGTGCTCTTAAAATCGTGATTATCTCTTTCTCTGTCGGCAATGGTACTGGGCCAGAGATTTTCGATCCATTTCTTTTAGCAGTTTCAACAATCCTTTCAGCGGATTGATCTAGAAGCTGATGATCGAACGCTTTTAACCTAATTCTGATTTTCTGTTTGCTTGACATACAAACAACCTCCTTAAATTTTTAGCTGCGTCCAACATTGTACACTCTTCCGTGTGTGTCATTCTGTCTACTTTTTTTACCCAGGTTCATAGAATACTTTCTACTTTCCTGGGCATAGACGTACATGACATACCTTCGCTATACAGTGACTTGTCGCCCGGTTTCCTGAATCGGACATTCTCTACAAAAGTTACCCGCACGAGTACGGCAATCTCAAGTTTCATCGTCTGCCTTTGTCACAGCATTTGATATTATATATTAGTAGTGATAGTTTTGCAATAGCAAATTATACTTTTTTGTTTTTTTCTTTAATCACTTCGTCGTAAAGATTTAACAAACCCTCAAAAGAATTTTTCCAGTCCTTTTTCTCAGCATGTTTTCTTGCATTTACTCCTAGTTCTTTTCTTAGATGTTCATCCTGGATTAGTTTTTCAGAAGCGTCTACATAGTCTTCAACGACTTTCTCTCGACAAGCTAAACCGTTTACTCCATCAATGAGTGTGTCTCGCACACCCCCCTCATAACAAGCGACAACGGGTAATTGCGACGCCATTGCCTCAAGAATTACGAAACCTAGTGTTTCCGTAGGAGATGGGAATAAAAATATATCTGCAGAAGCATAAAGTTCAAGCAATTCATTTCCTCTCAAAAAACCAGTGAAGGTTATGAATTCTGGAGAATGTTTTTTTAAATCATCTAAAATCGGCCCGCCGCCAACGACAACAAAGCTTACTTTTTCACCATGTTTCGCTCGTAATTTTGATGCGGTCTCGACAAATATATGCAGATCTTTTTCTATTGCAATTCTTCCAACGTATAAAAAAATGATTCCATCTTTCGAGCCATATTTTTCGCGAACCAATTCACTTCTAAATTCGGGGTTGAACTTTTCAAATTCAATCCCTCTTTCCCAAGTCCAAACCTTAGTAAAGTGTTGAGTTAGAAGAAGTTGGGTGGTTATTTCGCTTGGAGTAATTACCATGTCAGAAAAACGATGAAACCATTTATAGAATGTCCAACAAGTCTCTGTCAATAAACCAAAGCCGTAATACTCCATATATTGCGGTACGTTTGTTTCAAAACAAGTTACAATCGGAATTCCACGCTTTTTACCATACCAAATTCCTGAGCGTCCAATGGGAAACTCCGTCATGACCTGGATCACATCAGGCTTGAATGTATCGAGTTGCTTCTTCAAAGTAATGTAGTTCACGAAGGAAAACCGCAACTCAGGATAGAGTAGAAATTTCATTGCAAGAGACTTCTTCTGGTTTTTTAGTTCTTTATCCTTGAATGAATATGAGGGTAAAAACAGAATGTAGTCATGCCCATTCTTCTCCAGATAGTTTATATACCGTTCAACCGTTTTTCCCACTCCACTCACATGAGGATAGTATGAGTCAGTAAATATTGCAATTTTCATATGCGCACCAATCATATTCATTATTTTTTACTAAGAATGCTTACTACAAAATTGTCTTTAATGAAGTATTTTGAAACAAATGATTTGTCTACATCTTTTTGAATTCCAGTCGACAATGAATTTCCGAATATTATTATTGCTGCACACAAAAGATATGCAACAATCACCCCAGAAAGCGCTCCAATTAGTGTGCCTAATAACTTGTCAAATTGTTTTATAACTGGCAGTTTCACTAATGCTTTCAAGAAACGTTTTGCGATAAGCAAAACTATGAAAGCAAGAATGAACACAACAATTACAGCAATTATCTTCACGGCAATTTCTGATAATGAAACAGTGATTTTATTTACAACATCAGCTGCTGCATCTTTTACATCTAATCCCGAATTGTTACCGCCAATCCAACTTGTCAAGAAATCAGGAAGGCCAAGTTTGCTCATTCCATCTTTCAATGAAATGGATGATACTCCTGAAATTTTACTACTAATTGGTGAATGAATCGAATCCTTAATTACATTATATACTGGAGTGCCCATCAGAAACTTAGTGACTACAGGATGCAGTTGAAGTGCAAGCCAAAAAGAAATGATCATGGCTGCGAAACGATATAGCGTCATCACAAGTCCAGTCTTAAAACCAATTATTGCAAAAATCAGTATTACAATTATAACTAAAAAATCGCTCCAAATCATTTGTTTCACTCCTCCTAGTAACTGCAAACACCTATAGATTTATTAGTAGCAAACATAGCCTTTCCAAGTTCTAAAAACAAAATTCTATCTATCTCTCCACCAATTGGTGAACCACCTTTTGTCTGCCCATGTTGATTAAGAATCAAAATTCTTCTACCTAAATTTAACACAACTACACCTTCTCTTGCAATCATAGATTTAATAGAAGTATTAACCATTAATGAGTTTTGGAATTCATTATTTGAATTCAAGAATTGAATTGACTTAGGTTGACTCTCAACTTCACCCTTTGAAACAGCAGAAATAGCTAGAATTCCCTTGCTGATTTCATAAACAGATTGAATGCTTTTATATCTTCTATCAAATTTCTCCTTCCCAGTTTCAGAAACAATCACGAGTTTATCTTTAGTGCATATTACAGATTGTGCATCTGCCAAGGAAAGTATCTTCACTGCTAATTCATCGTCAAAACTAATTTCACTAAACTTCTTACCTGCAGAGTCCAAATACTCTACTATTGTTTTCAAAACTGTTCCTTTATATTTTACAAGATTGATTATTGTTGTTTTGTTGTTTGGAAGTACTAGCGCATCAGTGGCTAGCAAATCAGCATAAAACGAAGTGAAGATCTTGATACCGGCTTCGTTATAAACATCAACAGCTGATGTATAACCGGTATATTTTTTTATTACAGTTAAAAACCCGTTGTCGCTAATATTTACATTTAGTATTTCTTCCTCTGTTTCACCCTTCCACGAAAGGTTTTTTTTCAAATAAACCTCGAACTTCTTCCCTTTCGCTTCTGCTATCACAAGATATTTTTTGCTGCTTCTCAATATCGGCCGAAGCATTTTTGATTCGCTCTTTTGTTCGATATCTCCGTTTTGATTTCTCCATTCAATAATCCCGTCATTTTCACTTACAAGATAGCCATCTACAGAAACTAAATTTGTTTGGTTACCATAACCAATTGAAAATTCTTTAATTTTCGAAGAAATGTCGAGTTTAGAATCAACATCTATTATATTGTTTCCAAAAGACCACCATCTAAATTCGAGCCCAAAAGCAAACAGCACACTAAAAACAATAAGTATTCCAAGAAGTAATACTAAGAAAACGCTCATTTTCTTTTTACGTATCTTCGTTTTCATCTAAGTCTTTCAGCTTCCTTTATCAACTCTACCCTAGTATTACGAATAGGCTCCATTACGCTTTTCTCAACTGATAATCCAGAAAACTTACCGTTTTTAAACACATAGTAAAAATCTTTGTTTTTTTCAGAAAATTCAATAGAATAATTTGTATTGTCCTTCAAGTAATATGTAACTTTAAAATCGACCTTTCCAAGCACAGGTTTTTCAGTCAAAGCTGCTTCATACCATACAACCGAAATTATTGATTCATAGTATTGTTTAAAAAGTAATATCGCACTATCATTTTGAATAAGTGTAACATCTTGACCATTCAATACATATTTTTCTGTGTTTTTTTCAGTTTTCTTAATGTATGTAATATCTATATTATCGACGTGGCCGTCAAACGAAACATTCATTTTCTTAAGGTCTGAAATGTCTTGAAGATTTACCAACTTCTGAATTATTCCAGTAGGCTTCCAATCAACATAATTAATCATAGTTGGATCGATTAGAAAAATATTATTAGAATTCTTAAGTTTACCATAGAAAAGTTTATTAGGATCAAAGTTACCAAGAAGGATCTCAATTTTTTCCGTCTTGTTCTGTAAAATCAGATTGTATTTTGGTTTTTCTAAACCGTATTCTGAAAGTGGCTTCAAATCACCCTTAAGATATTTTTCGACTCTAACAGAAGCCAATAGTTTATAAGTACTATCAATTAAATCCGCACTGATTGGCGCACTAAATGGCGCTATTAACTTCCAGTCAGCCTTATTTCGAACATCTATATCGAATGAAAGTTTCCCATCTTTTAAAACCTTAATTTTCACCATTGAATCTTCGTCAGAAGAAAATACATTTAAATTTTCTAAACTTGCTGGATCACTAAAAATAGTATTTGCTTTTGAAGTGTCCATAAGATATATTTTTCTGCTATTAGCCTCACGAAAATACAAACCCGAGAGATCCTTGGCAATATCGCCAAACTCAAAGACTTTCACTTCACCGTTTTTCAAGGAAATTTTCAGGGATAATTGTTTTTTAAATCCGAAATCTTTAAGATCAATAGCACTTTCAGTAACTATCTGTTTTGCAAAGATATTTAACGCTTCGTATGTAATGCTACTTAACAAATCGGATGTTGCTACAACAACTGGGAGTTTTAATTTAAAGAAATCATTGCTGTCCTTTATAATGTATATTCTTTTACCTTCAAAATTAATGTCGATGCTTTTTACCAAAGCTTCTTTTGAGGTAAAGACCTTTATTAACTTAGTTTCTGGTTCAACTGGTTTTGGTTTTTGATTCAAGAAAAATACCCAGACTCCTGCGGCCAACAAAATCGCTATAATTACTGGAATAATTAAATTCTTATATAGCCTCATAAATGTCTCCTTCTTAAAAACACGAACAGACCAACAAATAATATTGATATTGGCAAAATAATAACTGTTGTAATTAAAATTATTACACCAGGCCCCTCAGCAAGTTTAAATGTATAATTATCAATTTGCTTAGATGCAACTATATTGTCGTCATCTACATTACTAAGCCAATTTAAAATGTTTACAAAATACGCAGAATTGATTTCTTGATAATTCGAGCTAACCATATCGGAAAATAATTCTGTAGAACCAGCAACAATCGCTTTTGAATTGTTTTGGACAAAGTTCCTTGTAGCACCCACAACGATGTTTTGAATTCCTTTTGTTTTCGTTCCAGTTACAATATTAGTACTTTCTGCATATGGACTTGTTGAAATTAAATCAGTCTTTTCAACCCCCTCAATCTTCTGATTTGAAACAAATATGCTTCGCGAATTAATAATTTGTATAGGTTGACCTTCAAAACCCTTGTTTATTTCAACGCTAGAAATTCCGGCCAAAAACGAATCTTTCGGATCGTTAATTATTAAGTCAGAATATGTCTCTGCTATGACATCATTTTTAACTTCTAATCCATAAAAGTCAAGAACTTTCTGCAAGTTTTCATAAGTTACTTTTCTATCTATAGCTCCAGAAAATGAAACGAACAACGAGCCTCCAGTTTTTATATATTTCACAATAATATCTTTCTCATCAGACGAAATGTCTTTTTTGGGAGAAAAAATAAAAAGGGTTTTGCAATCTTTTGGAATCTCACTAATATTCAATAGATTCAATTTGTTTTTTGAGAAATTGTTGTTTTCGAACGCTAGGTTAAGCTCGGTAAAGTTTCCTTCAGGTAGATTTTCCCCATGACCTTCAAGGAAATATATTGTTGGTGTCAAATTTGATGTGACGTATTTAATCGCCCCACTAAAAACTTGCTCAGAATTTATTTGTCGCCCAACCGTTTTTTGGTTCTCATCTTGAAGTGCAACAAATAAATCATTAAAACGAATTACTTTTGATTTTTTGTCGAATTTAAATATAAGAACTGGTGGGTTTTTCGGGTCATTTGTTTCTTCATTAAATCCAATTTCTTTATATAGTTTTGGATTTGTAACTATATCTTTGTATATAACATCAATCTTGCCTTTTGACTCGTTTTTGTAAACGTTAAGTAATTCTATCCACGAGGCGTAATCAGGATTCTTTTTTTGTTTGACATTGTCAAACATCCCATAGATTTCGAGTTTATTTCCCGCAGGTATTGAAGCAACTATCTTTTTTGAAACATCCGAAATCGAGAAAATCCGGCCTGGAGTTAAATCTATTTTATAATCAAATGTTACCATTATTACATTTGCAAAAACCACGATTGCTAAGACTAACGCAATCAAGATGAAAGCGTTTAATCCATATTTAAATGATTTTAGAAAGTTCACCTTCACTTTTTCTTTGCTTTTCTGGCTACTGAATATTCTTTTGAAAAATGTTCTTATTGATTCCATATTTCACCCCTGACTCCAGCGTCTTTTTTCCATTACTCTTATAGTTAAGAAAATAAAGACTGCTACGATGCTCAAATAATATACTACAGAAGATATTTCGATAATCCCCTGACCAAATCCTGAGTTTCTAGATAACAGTGAAATCCAATTTAGAACCTCGCCTATCGTCCCCCCAAACAAATCAGCAATACTGCTTATAAATAGCATTACTAACGATATCACAAACGCAACAACCGCAGCGATAATTTGACTTTCTGTTATTGCCGAAGTGAAAAGTCCAATTCCAATAAATGCAGCCCCAAGCAAAACAAAACCTAAGTAACCACCCAGCATAGAAGAAAGCGTAGGCGTTCCAAATGAAAACAACAATATTGGGAATATCAGCGAAATAGCATTCATTACAATGAAAACAAAAAAACTTGCCAAGTATTTCCCAATTATAACTTTTGTTAAACTAACAGGTGAAGTAATTAACAATACCTCAGAACCATTTTTTCTATCCTCGGCCAAAATCCTCATTGTAAGCAAAGGCATGAGAAAGACTAATACTATTCCCATGTTTTGCAAAGTCTCATTATACTCCGAGTTCGCTGATGAAATATTCAAAAAGAAGAACAACAAGGCAGAAATAAATACAAAAATCGCAATAAGTACGTATGCTATAGGAGATTTAAAATATGCTCCGACCTCTCTTTTGAAAACTGCAAACATATTATTTCTCCTCCCTTTTATTGTTTGAACTTACTACACTCAAGAAAATGTCTTCAAGAGTAAGCCCCAACGGTTTAAGTTCAAGAATCGGATATCCCGCTTTTGCCAGTTCAAAAAAAATCGTCTTTCTTGGATCCAAATCATTTTCAACTTCAAAAACAAACTCATTCCCATCCCCAAAAGCAGAAATAAATTCAAGGTTTCTTACGCCAGAAATGTTTCGTATTATATTTGAAATCGAGTTCTTCGAACCTGAAACAATAATCGAATATTTCCCTGCTTTATTCATAGCTCTTGAAAGATTTTCCGGTGTATCAATTGCTGCAATCTCTCCATTATTAATTATTACGACTCTATCGCAAACAGCGCTAACTTCAGAAAGAATATGTGAGCTTAATATTATTGTATGTTTTTTACTGAGTTGACGAATTAATTTTCGCATTTCGATTATCTGAGTAGGATCAAGTCCAACCGTAGGTTCATCAAGAATAAGCACTTCCGGGGTACCTACTAAGGCTTGTGCGAGTCCTACCCTCTGCTTAAACCCTTTTGAAAGATTCTTTATAAGTCTCTTTCTAACTGCAGTGATTTTTACCAATTCACAAACTGAATCAACCATTGCTTTTCGCTCGTTAGCACGAACATTTTTCAACTCGCACACGAAACGAAGAAATTCATTTACTGTCATATCAAAGTAAAGTGGCGGTTGCTCAGGCAAATACCCTATTCTCTTTTTAACTTCCTGGGGATTTTCTAAAATATCAAAGCCACAAACTTTTACACTTCCAGATGTAGAGCCAATAAAACCTGTAATAATATTCATTGTCGTCGTTTTTCCAGCTCCATTTGGTCCCAAAAATCCTAAAATCTCACCCTTATTAACTTTGAAAGAAATATCACTGATTGCTTGAATTTTTCCAAAGCGTTTTGACAGGTTCTGAATCTCAATCAACTTTTTCACCTCAATAAGTTTTATGATTACCGTAATTATTATAGACGGATACATAAATTTTTTCAACAAAAAAGCCCCCGATTATCGGGGGCTTTAGTAAGTAATTTAGATTACTTTACGTAAATAGTCTTTGTTGGGCTATAAACGCCATTCGTCTTAGTCTTAGCAGTGATTTTCACGCCTTTTTTAAGAGTCTTAGTAAGAGTCTTTTTGAAAACGCCAGTGCTTGAAGCTTTAACTGAATAAGTCACAGTTCCCGCTTTTAAAGTAACAACGCCGTTCTTATAAGTCTTACCTGTGATAACTTTTACCTTTGAAGTAACCAGATTAATTGTTGGAGCAATTGCTGCTGCAACTTTTACCGATTTCATAGCATTACAAAGAATAGAAACAAAAGATCCTGGAACTAAAGTTTTCTTTAATTTTAATGACCATACGCCTGAAGCATTAGATACTATTTCCTTATCAGCAAAGCCTGTGCCAGAAATATAGAACATACGAACAGCTGCAGGTGAAGTCTTTCCAGATAATGTAGTAGTCTTGTCTGATACTGCATTGATTGAGACGTTATCTGCAAGAGCTGGAGCTGGAGTAGGTGTTGGTGTAGGTGGCGCTGGTGTAGGAGATGGTGTAGGCGTAGGGGTTGGTGTTGGAGTTGGTGGTGGTGTAACCATTCCATCAATTTCTTTGATAGAGAACTCATCTAAAAATGTTTCTGCATTAGCAGATTGAATCTGGAAATTAAAGAATGCTCCGTCTCCACCGCCTTTAACAGGTGCGCCAGCTGGCGCTACAAAATCAAATGTATATTGATTCCATTCAGTAGGGCTAACTGAAGTCATTTTTTTTGCTAGGTCAACCTGTAATTCTGTAGTTCCGTTTATAACTAAAACACATCTGTAAGGTGCTGCCCCTTTTGCCCAGCCAGAAAATCTGTAGAACTTTCCTGCACTAATCGTTCCATTAACCTGCTCTTGATACCCAAGAACTAGCCAACCGCCTGCTAGATTTATAGCTTTTGCAGTTCCATTTGCTCCACCTGCTACAACTTTTGCTGAAGCCGCTGAACCATAAGCATAATAACCAGCTGTGTCCATAGTTTGATCTACAGAAAGGTTTTCGAAGGTCATGTTTTTTGAAAACACTTCATTTCCAATGACTACTCCGAGTGCGCTTGATGATGTGCTCATTCCAAAGAATACGCTCATTACCATAGTTAACGTCAAAACAATTACCAATACTTTTTTCATTTTAATTACCTCTTTTCTTTATTTTTTATTTATTATACCCACATAATAAATATTTGACAACTATAGTTTTCATAGGACTATAAACCTATCTACTAATTCTTATCTAATTATTTTACTGTTACAGTTCTAATCGGTGTATATTGACCAGCGACTTTCGCTTTAACAGTAAATTTAGAGCCCTTTTTCAATGCTTTCATCAGCTTTTGCTTAAATACTCCAGCTGAATTCGCTTTTACGGTATAAGTCTTTGTACCTATCTTTATAGTAACAACAGCATTCTTATATGTTTTTCCCGAAATCAAAAGTGACTTTGAAGTAACAGCGCTAACCGTTGGAGCCATGGAAGCACCAACATAAATTGTTTTTACGGTAGCAGCAGTTAATGTGATTTTAGTACCCACCGCTAAAGGCTTTGACAATGTAACAGACCAGAGTCCTGCGCCCACAGACTTAACTTCTTTAGTAATTGCACCATATTTCAAAGTGAAAGAAGTTGATACTGGTGATGTTTTTCCAAACAATAATACTGTTGCGTCAGTAACTTTATTAATACTTACTGTAGCAGCTCTTGGTGGTGTAGGTGAAGGCGTTGGCTTAGGCCCTACTTCAACGAACGAAAAATCATCTACATAACACTCTCTAAATGACCAAACAGCTATCTTCATAACGTTATAAGGATCAAATTTCCCAAGTACAGAAGGAGATGTAATAATAAATTTTATTTGAGTCCAATTTCCTGCGGGTCCTTCAATTGCCTTAGCCGCCGACGCAGCAATTACATTGCCCATTGAGTCCTTCTTGTCAGAAGCAATAGCACACTGCAACTCAACTTTATTTTGATTAGTAGTCTTATCAAGCATCCTTACCCATGCCGAAACTTCATATTGATAATTTGGCTGAATAACTGCGCCTTTTAATGGATCCCAAGGATTATACCACGACTGAGCAAAAACACCCGAAGGAACTAATGGAACCATATCATTACAATATGTACCAGAATGTTTGTCATCACTTGTCTGGATACCATTTTCTAAAGTATGTGTTTCAAAACTTGGATCTAACCCCTGTTGCTCAAGCATATTCTCCCCAGCAGCCGAAACTGCCAACGGCGAAAAACTCATTACTGACATAACACTAAAAATCATCATTGCTACTAACACTGCACTAATCTTTTTCATATCAAACTCCCCCTCAAAATAATTCATTTTTTTCTAGTTTTCTATACTCTAATTATATACTTTAAAATACGTATTTCAATCAATGCTACAATTTTATATTCTTTTTTCTAATTTGGCTTTTTCTTCTTCAAAGCCAGGTTTCCCTAGAAGCGCAAACATATTTTTCTTGTAAGCCTCTACGCCAGGTTGGTCAAAAGGATTTACCCCAAGCAAATAACCACTGACCCCGCATGCCTTCTCAAAAAAGTAAACTATTTGGCCGAACCAATATCCACTCATTTCAGGTATGTTGATAATAAGATTTGGAACTCCGCCGTCGTTGTGTGCTAGCACTGTCCCCTGCATCGCTTTCTTATTAATATAGTCAATTGTGTTTCCGGCGAGGAAATTTAAGCCGTCTACGTTGTCCGGTGAGGCCGAAACGCTCATAGATTTTCGGACGGTTTCAATATTAAGTACCGTTTCAAAAATATTGCGCAAGCCGTCTTGGATGTATTGACCCATTGAATGAAGGTCGGCCGAAAAATCAACTCCTGCCGGGAAGATTCCCTTCTGATCCTTACCTTCCGATTCACCAAACAATTGCTTCCACCACTCTGTGAAGAAGTGAAGCGCAGGTTCGTAGTTGACCATGATTTCAGTTGTCTTGCCTTTGCGATAAAGCGCATTTCGTGCTGCTACATATTGATAGCATGGGTTTTCGTCCAAGTTAGGATTCTTGTAAAGTTCATAAGCATCCTTTGCCCCGAGCATTATTTTGTCAATGTCTGCTCCGCAAACAGCAATCGGAAGGAGCCCAACAGCCGTCAGCACCGAATAACGGCCACCAACATCATCTGCGATTACGAAAGTCTCGTAACCCTCTTCGTCTGCAACCTTTTTCAGAGCTCCGCGTGCCTTGTCAGTTGTTGCGTAAATGCGAGTCTTTGCTTCTTCCTTGCCATATTTCTTTTCCATGTAGTCTTTAAAAATTCTAAATGCTAGAGCGGGCTCTGTAGTAGTGCCTGACTTTGAAATAACGTTAATCGAAATATCTTTTCCTTCTATTAACTCAAGCAGGTCTGTGATGTAAGTTGAACTGATGTTGTTTCCGACAAAATATATTTCAGGCGTTTTGCGTTTTGACGCAGGCAAACTATTGTAAAAAGTATGCGCAAGCATGTCAATCGCAGCTTTGGAGCCCAAGTATGAGCCGCCGATGCCGATGATCACAAACACATCTGAGTCGCCTTTAATCTTTTCTGCCGCCAACTTGATGCGCGCAAATTCCTCTTTGTCGTAGTTGTTTGGTAGCTCAACCCAGCCTAAAAAGTCGCTTCCCGCGCCAGTGCCTTCGTGCAGTGTGTTGTGCGCCTGAGCCACAAACCCCTTCAAATTCTCGATTTCCGATTTCGCCATGAAATCAAGTGCCTTCGAATAATCAAACGTAATACTAGCCATTTTCAAACCTCCAAATATTTTTTTAAAGCCTAAGCTCAGCGCCGAACTGAAAATTCAGCCCGTCGGTGATTTTCTTCATGGTCTTGCTCACTTCTTCATCCGTCAAAGTCCTATCGGTTGCCCTAAACACAAGCGCGTATGCGACGCTCTTTTTGCCTTCGGGAACCTGATTGCCCTTATAAACATCAAACAGGGTCGCAGACTCCAATGTCTTGCCCCCTCTTTGATCAATAATGGTTTGAATTTCTTTAATTAGAATGGCGTCATCAATCAAAACAGCCAAATCCCTAGTCATTGCAGGGTATTTGGGCAATTGCTTGAATACTGGCATGCGCTTTGCATTTTCAACAAGCGGGAGTACATCAATAACTGCGACATAGTTGCGCTTAGCGGCAGAATAATTCTCCGAAACCTCTGGATGAATCTCGCCTACAACTCCAACCACCGTATCGCCTATCTTTATTTCAGCCGTTCTGCCAGGATGAAAAGTCTCACAATCTGTCACTGGCGAATATTCGGCCTTGATTCCAAGTTTCGTCAGAAGCGCTTCCACAACACCCTTTATGTCGAAGAAATCACAATTTCCGTACATTCCAAGTGTGAGCACTGGCTTTTCTTCAGGAAGTAACTCGCCTTCTCTTGGCAAGTAGACCTTCGAAAGTTCAAAAAGTCTTACGCCTTCTGTCCTTTGATTAAAGTTGCGCGCAAGCACGGTCAACATATCCCCGATGGTCGTGGTGCGCATGAGGCTGTAATCCTCGCCAAGCGGGTTTGAAATAACGACCGCATTTCTAAGTAGGCTGTCGAGAGGCGTCTTCAAAAGGTCAAACGCCTTCGGAGAACCAAATGAATAAGTATAAATTTCAGAAAGCCCGCATGCATTTAGGGTGTCGACGATTTCGTCTTCGAGCCTTTGCTTGAATGTCTTTTTGCCCATGGTTGCTTGCTTTCCGTCGAGCAAAGTAGGACGGATGTTGTTGTAATCATAAAGTCGAGCGATTTCTTCCGCTAAATCCGCCTCACGGGAAACATCGGCTCTGTGGGATGGCACCAGATATTCCGAGCCATCCGAGCTAAGCGTAAAGCCTAAGGCGGAGAGGAACAGTTGCATTTGATGCGATGAAATTTCGGTGCCAAGAAGCGCATTTATAGCATCCGGGCGAAATTTCACGCGACATTCACTCGGCTTGCTCGCGTAATTGTCGACCAAATCAGGTGCGACCTTGCCGCAACCGAGGCGCTCCACAAGTTCACAGGCGCGGTTGATAGCGGTGAGGGCGTTTTCGGGGTCGAGGCCCTTCTCAAAACGCGAGCTGGATTCGGTCCGCAAGCCGAGCCTTTTCGAGGTGGCGCGAACCCCGCTGCCCAGGAAGTTCGCTGACTCGAAAAGGACGGTGGTCGTGTCAGGCTTAATTTCCGAATTCTGACCACCCATGATGCCTGCCAACGCCACCGGACGTTCGCCATCAGCAATGACCAACATTTCATTATCTAATGTTCTCTCGATTTCGTCTAAAGTGGCGAACCTCTCATTGGCATTCGCTCTGCGCACGTTTATCTGCTTGCCGTGCACCTCGCGAATATCAAAAGCGTGCAATGGCTGCCCCAGCTCGAGCATAACGTAATTTGTAATATCTACTATGTTATTTATTGCTCGCACGCCAGCAGCCTTTAGTCTATCGCGCATCCATTTCGGTGATGGCGCGATTGTGACGTCCGTCACCACCCTTGCAATATACCTTGTGCAAAGGTCAGTTGCCTCTATATTCACAGAGACAAAATCCTTAGTGTATCCGGTCCCTTTGCCTTGAACGACCGGATTGATGTTGCGCCGTGCGGCGCCAAGCGTCACCGCTGCCTCGCCTGCAATGCCATACACACTTAAGCAGTCCGGCCTATTTGGAGTAATCTCGAATTCGATTACCGTCTCATTCAGTTTTAGCGCCTCTTTTGCATCCATACCAGGCTCCAGCTTTATGCCGTCCTCAGTCACTTCTGGCAAAATATAAATCCCATCCTCGCTAGCGCCAGGACAGTCATCTAATGTCAAATTCAGTTCTGCAATCGAACACAACATCCCATTCGATTCAACGCCGCGAAGCTTGCCCTTCTTGATGTTCACGCCGCGTGGCAGTGTAGAACCGCTAAGCGCAACAGGCACAATCGCCCCTGCAAACACATTCTGCGCACCTGTGACGATCTGGATAATCTCCTCTTCGCCGACATCCACCTGTGTCACCTGCAACTTGTCTGCGTCAGGATGCTGAGTGATTTCAACGATTTTACCTATCACCACATTTGTGATTTCTGCGCCCATCACCTCAATCGTCTCAACCTTCGAGCCCGACATGGTCATCTTGTGGACGAAGGTCTTCAAATCAACATCAATATCTACAAAATCTTTTAGCCAACTAATTGGTGTCTTCATTTTATGCCCTCCCCCCTAAAATTGATTAAGAAAACGAACATCGTTTTCGAAAAGCAGTCTAATATCATCTATGCCAAAACGCCCCATTGCTGTGCGATCCACGCCTATCCCAAACGCAAAACCGCTATAAATCTCAGGGTCGATTCCGCAATTTTCAAGTACTTTAGGGTGAACCATTCCGCACCCCAGTATTTCAATCCAGCCTTCTTGCTTGCAGACTCTGCAACCCGTGCCACCGCAAATCCAACACGTCACATCCACTTCAGCACTCGGTTCAGTGTATGGGAAGTGGTGCGGCCTCAGCCGAATATTTGTATTTTCTCCAAAAATATTTTTTACAAAAAGCTTGAGCGTCCCAATCAAATCTCCCATCGTAACGCCCCTATCAACCACAAGCCCCTCTAACTGATGGAAAATCGGTGAATGCGTCGCATCAATCTCGTCCGATCTATAAATTCGGCCCGGACAGATAATCTTAATCGGAGGCTTCTGCGTCTCCATCGTGCGTATTTGCACCGAAGATGTCTGCGTCCTCAAAATGACCGTCTCATCTATATAAAACGTATCCTGTGTATCTCTCGCCGGATGATGCTTTGGCATATTTAGAGCCTCAAAGTTGTAGTAATCTAACTCAACCTCCGGCCCTTCAGCAATTTCGTATCCCATTCCAATGAAGATTTCTTTCATCTCATCAAGCACCAACGTCAGCGGATGTCTATGCCCAATCTCAACTTTTTTGCCCGGAATAGTTACGTCGACAGTCTCCGTCCCCAGTCTAGCCCCGCGCTCCTGAGCCTTAAGCACTTCACTCGCTCGCTCGATTTCTTCTTCCACAAACGCCCTGACCTCATTCGCCAGTTGCCCAATTTGCGGTCTTTCTTCCGCACTCAGCGCACCCATGCCTCTAAGAACCGCAGTCAAGTCGCCTTTCTTGCCCAAAAATTTTATCCTTAATTCTTCAATTTTCGCTACCGAATCGGCCTTCGCCAACGCCTCGCTCGCTTCAAGCCTTATTTGAATTAATTGCTCGCGCATAACATGCCCTCCACACTGATAAATATACTCTTGGAATCACGACACCGCATGTGTCTTAGATCCAATTCTTAAAAATTTCAACAATCAATCGTTTTGCGCCTTTGAAAACGCACTAAAAAATATACCATATCGGGCGCGAAGTTTCAATGTTAAAATAGGGTGTCAAATTGGGGACGCAATCCAAGGGACATTCGTCCTATATCTCACTCAGCACAATCCCCAACCTTTTAGCGTGAGCTTTCAGAAGACCTAGTTCGAATTCGGTGACGATGGAAACGACGGCGCCTGACTGACCGTTGCGGCCTGTGCGCCCAGCGCGGTGGACGTAGTCTTGCGGATTTTCAGACATCGTCATAATGAATACGTGCGTGATTCCGTCGATTTGAAGGCCACGCGCCGCGATGTCCGAAGCAATCAGAATGTCGACTTTGCCTGCACGAAAGTCGTCCAACGTTTGCTTGCGCTCGGATTTGCGATTGTCCCCGTGAAGCGAGTCGGCGCGAAGGTCGTGGTGACAAAGCTTTGAAAGCACTATTTCCAGCTCGTGGCTATTGTTCATAAATATGAGGGATTTTTTCGCGCTCAGCGAACGAATCATTTTGCGCAGCGTTTCTGCCTTATCTCGCTTGGCGACGAGTTTGTAGAAGTGCGAAATTGTTTCGGGCACCGAAATTGGCGCTTCGGATTTAATGATTTTCGGAGTCTTCATGTTTTCGGTCAGACGTGCTAGGGCTTTTGGTGGTATCGTCGCCGAAAACGCAAGCATCTGCCGATCCTTTTGCGTTGTCTTAATAACGGCCAACGTACTTTCGGCGTTTTCGTCTGACATCAGACGGTCGGCTTCGTCGAGCACGATTAGTTTCACAGCTTGCGCGTTTATCTTGCGCTTTTTGATTAGTTCTAGAACTCTACCCGCCGAACCCACAATAATATGAGGCTTCTCGCGAAGTTTCTCTATTTGTCGGTCAATATTTACGTTTCCGATTAGCATGGCGCTCCTTATAGGAAGCCCCGAGTTAGCCGTAAGGCGTTCTATTTGCCTAAGGACTTGCGCAGCGAGCTCGTGGGTCGGAACTAATATTATGACCCGATTACCATCAAACTCTGCGTTGGCGATGTGCTCGAAAATCGGCAGCAAATATGCAAGGGTCTTTCCTGTCCCTGTCTCCGACTGCGCGATTAAGTCGGCCTTCTCCAGAATAATTGGAATCGCCTTCGCCTGAACCTCTGTAGGCTCAACTATCTTTTCAAATTCTAAGGCCTCCACTATTGAAGGCCTTAGTCCTGAGTCGCTAAATTTTTTCATTTTCTCCCCATTCTGCAGCGTCATTGCCTTTACCACTTTGTACTTGCGCCATTAATGCAAAACATCGCAGTCAAATCTAGTAGTATGAAAGCCTGGCCACTTGAATGCATCTTCGCGTTTTTTAACTTCTTTAGTTGCTGCAGGTACGCCGTTCACAAGTAGCTCTGGTTCGTGTTTTCGCAAGAATTCAGCGAAAAGCGAGCGCATTCTAGAAAGCAGTTCGGACTTTGTGTTGCACAAGTCGTGCTGCTCCATCGGGTCGATTGAGAGATCAAAAAGTAGTTCTTGTCCACCATAAGTAGACCAGCAATATTTTGTATAGCCCTCAATTACGCAATAGAAATTATCAACACTTTTCCCGTAAAAAATTCTTTCGTCGTCATTTTTTATGTATTCAAGAAGATTTACGCCGTCGCACTTTTCTGGAATCTCAACGTCTGCAATTGAAAGGATTGTTGCAAAAACATCAGAGAGTTGAACGAGTTTGTCGCATTTGAGCCCAAACAGCGGACTTTGTTGCCAAGGTATCCCAAACGGAGCGCGAATAATACAAGGAATGTGAGCTGAGCCCTCGAGATGATGTGTTTTTGCGCCCATATGGTGGTCGCCAAGCATGTCTCCATGGTCTGCCGTGAAAATAATCCAAGTGTTTTTGAATAAATCCATCTCGCGCAAACGCCCAAATAAAAGCCCAAGGTTATAGTCGATTTGAGTAATGCAAGCGTAGTATGCTTTTTTAATTTCCTTCAACTTTTCTTCGCTATTTGAAGAGTTGTGATTTAAGCCATAAGTTGGTTCCATGTATGCTTCCTTAGACTCATCTTCATTCCAATCACCATTGACGGGTGCTGGCATCTCGCGATTAGCGTAAAGTTGCCAATAATTCATCAATGGATCAAACGGCGGATGCGGTTTTGTAAAACTCGTCCACACAAAGAACGGTCGAGTATCATCGCGTGTTTCCAGGAAGTCAACCGTGCGGCGCACTGTCCAATGTGTGAGAGTATCAACTTCATTTGCATTTGAAATCACGGGCTCGGTTTCATTTTCACCAACACCGTGTTGCTTGAAATTGTTGGCTGCACTGTAAGTGCCTTTGTTAATTCCATGCATTTCGCGGAAAAAGTCAGACGGCAATTCCATGTGCTCAAAGCCATAGTTTGCACGCATAGGCAAAAAGTGCATCTTTCCTTGTGCACGGGTTTGATAGCCGTTTTGCGTGAGCAGTTCAGGCAATGTAGGGTACTTTGAAAGTGGATAGTTTTCGGAAGAATTGCCCGTGTAGTTGACAGTGTAACCCTCAAGGCCGTTCATAATTGTTGCGCGCGCGGGCATACAAATCGGAGCTGACGAATAGCAACGAGTAAATGTAATTCCCTCATCAACCAAATAGTCCAAATGCGGGGTATAAATCGTATCATTACCAAGAGCAGCAATCGTGTCAAAACGTTGCTGATCAGTAGTAATCAATAAAATATTGGGTTTCATTAAAATTCCTCCAGAAAATTATACTAGACCGCTTTCCAACCAATCTTCAACAACCATAGCTGCCATTCCAGCCACAACTGCGTCGTCTTTGTATCTGCATCCTCTTCTGAATACAAGTGTGCTTTCTTCGCCCACGAAACATTTCTTCATTGCCACACCAGTACACACTCTAAAGAACAGTGGCGAGTAACTTACCAATGGGCCGCTTAATATAACTGTGTGCGGATTCATAAGACTAATATAATTTGATAATCCAGTGCCGAAATAAATTCCTGCTCTAGTGATAATCTCTTTTGAAAGTTCATCACCTAGTTCAGCAGCACCACAGATGTCCTGAATTTCTGTTTCGTTTACATCCTTAGTAATAGATGTCTTTCTACCTTTTTTGATTTCTGCTTTGTATCTTTTTATTATCGCGAAAATCGACGACGCTGCTTCAACACAGCCGAAATTGCCACAACTGCACGCTTCACCATTTATATCAACGATCATATGTGCTAGTGCATCGTCTTTGTCGTTTATTGCACGAATGAGCTTGCCCGAATTAATAACTCCCGTTCTAATTCCCATGCCTACATGGAAATACGCAACATGTTCGCTGTCTTTTCCGCTTCCAAAAAGGTACTCCGCAACCACGGCCGCATTTGCGCCATTATCTAGTGTAATTTGCGCCTTGAATTCCTTTGAAAACATTTCAACAATCGAAGTGTTTTCCCAAGATGATGGAAATAGCGGAGCAGAAACAATTATTCCTTTTTCTCTGTCTATCACGCCAGCAGTTCCTATTGCAACACAAATAATATCATTCATCGTAACATTAGATTTTGTAGCAAACTCCATAGCCATTTGCTTCACTTTTTTTACTACAAATTCAGGTGTGCATTCCTGATTCATCGGGAAAAATTCGCTTTCTAGCACTTCAATTTTAAGGTTAATAAGTGCTACTCTCACAGCGACACGTGAAACCTCTACTCCAAGAATCAGAGGGGTCTCTTTATTCACATCATAGAAATGAGGTTTTCTACCTCCCGAAGAAACAGCTTCACCCGAATCAATAATCAGATAATTCTGCTCAATCGGAGCCATAACTCTATTCAAGGTACTTAGAGTAAGTCCAGACATCTGGACCAAATCTGCTTTAACAATTGGTCCTTGCTTTTGAACTAGACTAAATGACATTTTCGTCTCTTCTCTAAAGTCTCTAAATGGATTGTATTTGTTCATTTTTTCTTCCTCCCAAAAATTAGTATTCTAAATTTAACATTTTTTTTGCGATTTGGCAATAAGTATTTGAACTTTTGAAAAAAAGTTTGTGCAGTTGGTTCCGGTTCTCTGTTGCACATTTTTGTGCAGTTGGTACCGGATCTCTGTGGATAAAATTATATGTTAGACAAAAAATGTTTGTATGGGTTGCTGTTTTTTTCATCAGAAACTGACGTTGCGTCACCGTGCCCGGCATGAATTATTGTGCATCCCTCAAAGTTCTCAAGGATGCCATTAATTGATTCTAGGAGTAAAGCTTCGTTCCCGTCAGGGAAATCGGTTCGTCCCCAAGCGCCTTTAAATAGGGTGTCGCCAGTGAAAATATGGCCTGAAGTGTATATGCAAATCCCGCCATCTGAATGTCCTGTGGTATGAATTATTTCGATATTAATATCACCAAGTTGAATTTTCTCGCCGCCGAATAGCCTTTCGTCAGGCTTCTTTACTTCTATAGTTTGCCCTAGAAAATATGAGAGATTCTGTATTGTGTCGGAAATTGCATCTGCATCTGCATCGTGCACTAGAAGTTTTGAATTTGGGTTAGCATCTCTAATCACATCAGTGCTGCAGATATGATCCGAATGACAATGAGTGAGAATAATATATTTTAATTTGAGATTTTCGACATCGAGCACTCGAGCAACATGCTCAGCGCCAACCCCAGCATCAATAAGGGCCGCCTGCCCTTTAGATGCGATAATATACGAATTTGAATCAAGCATACCCTTTGGTAACTCGAATAATTGAAAACTCATCCTCTTTTTACCTCAAATACATCTTCAATTGCCTCAAGGCGGTGAGATATCCTTTCAAGTTGTTCGACATCGGTAATCTCAAGTGCAAGCGATATTACTGCAACATGCTCGGTGGTTACCCGTCCCTTAATCCCTTTCATCGACAACTTAGCCTCACTAATAGCATTGCTAATATCAACAATCAGGTTGCCACGGTCATGAGCATAAATACTTAGATCTACGACATATTTACTTGGCGATTTTAAAGTGTCTCGCTCCCATTTTGCTTCGATAAATCTTTCTTTGTCCTCGTTGCTCTTCCTCACGTTAACGCAGTCAGTCCTATGGACCGACACCCCTTTGCCTCTGGTGATAAAGCCCACAATCTTATCTCCTGGAACTGGATTACAACAGCGTGAAAGTTTAACTAGGCAGTTGTCAATTCCTTTTATCACAATACCATTTTCTGAATTCTTAGATTTAGGTTTTTTATCTTCTTCCTTCTTTTCAACCTTTTTAACTATACTAAGATTATCAAATTCCTCTCGTTCTTCAACGGGAAGTGTCTTGCGATATTCCTCTTTCATCCTGCTGAACACTTTGTTTACTGTGATGCCACCAAATCCTATGCCGGCCAACATGTCTTCGTATGAATTAAAGTTGTGTTTTTGGAGTGTCTTTTCTAAAATATCGCTTTTTAGCATCGATGCTAATGGAATTCCAAGTTTTTTGATTTCCTTTTCTAGTTGATCTTTGCCCTTGAGAACGTTTTCTTCTCTTTGCTCCTTCTTGAACCAGGCGTTGATTTTGTTTCGCGCTTGCGAAGTCTTAACGAACTTTACCCAGTCTTTGCTTGGCCCATGTGAATTTGAAGACGTCATTATTTCAACAACATCGCCGTTATTTAACACGTAATTAAGTGTTACAATTTTCCCATTTACTTTCGCTCCAACCGTCTTATTCCCTACTTCACTATGAATCATGTACGCAAAATCAACAGGGGTTGCACCTTGCGCCATGTTTATTACATTCCCTTTAGGGGTAAACACGAAAACCTCATCTGTAAATAAATCAACTTTCAAATTTTCCATGAATTCATGGGCATTTACAGATTCTTTTTGTGTCTCGATCAATTGTCTAACCCAAGTTAAATCTTGGTTCTTTGTATTGCTTTCATCCTTGCCTTCTTTGTATTTCCAATGTGCTGCAATTCCAACTTCCGCAATCCTATGCATTTCCCATGTGCGAATTTGAACTTCGAAAATGTTTCCGCCAGGACCCATCAAGGTTGTGTGGAGTGACTGATACATATTGGGTTTCGGCATGGCAATAAAGTCCTTGAAACGCCCTGGCATAGGTTTGTATAGCTCATGAACCATTCCTAAAATTGCATAGCACTCCTGAACTGAATCTACAATTATTCTAAAGGCAAAAAGGTCATAGATTTGATCAACCGTTTTTTGTTGAACTTTCATCTTGTGATAAATACTGTAAAAATGCTTTGCTCTTCCTTCTACGAAAACATTTTCGATGCCGATTTCCTGAATTTTTTCAATCAAGTCATGCTTAGTAGTTTCAATAAACGCTTCGCGCTCGCGACGTTTCTTAGCAACACTATCTACTAAATCATAATAGCCTTCGGGATCAAGATACCAAAGGGAAAGATCTTCAAGTTCCCACTTGATTTTGTGAATACCAAGCCTGTGTGCTAAAGGTGCATAAATATCCATAGTTTCTTGAGCTTTTTCAAGTTGTTTGCCCTGAGACTTGTATCGAAGTGTTCTCATGTTATGAAGTCTATCAGCAAGCTTAATTAAAATTACACGAATATCTTTGGCCATTGCTAGAAGCATTTTTTTAACATTTTCAGCCTGCTGCTCTTCCTTCGAAGAAAATGTAATTTTACTCAACTTTGTCATTCCATCAACAAGCATTGCGACTTCGTCGCCAAACATTTCGGTGATTTTTGATACGGTAGTCGTAGTATCCTCAACTGTATCATGCAGTAATGCCGCAACAATTGTCGAAACATCCATTTCCATCTCAGATAAGATATACGCAACCTCAAGTGGATGACTTATATAAGGTTCTCCCGATTCGCGCACTTGACCCAGATGTGCGGTCTTTGCATGTTCATATGCTTTCCGAACAACTGCTTCATCAAATGAAGGGTTGTATTGACGCATCTTTTCAATTAATCTTGAATACCTAGTATCAATCATAATGATCCTCTCAAACTCTTAATGAAACTAAAGGTTTTTGAATCATCCAAAAGTACACTTTTTGACGAAGTGTTTTCATTAATAATAATCTCAATTTCATCCTCTAATTTATTCTCAAATGAAATTAATTTGATTTCATTAAAAATCTCCAACGCTTTCTTTACTTTAAAAGAATTCAACTTAATCTTATAGCTGCTTTCAATTTGAAGTGAAAGCGAAAAAATATCCGTAAAAATATTTGAGTTTGATCCTGCCATTTTTATATGCTGATATATATACC
>Ga0194063_10000044_pt1 | contig 90901 bp, 108 predicted proteins | sample SepL3720m_MetaG_FD_155459 | JGI IMG/M metagenome (GOLD analysis project Ga0194063, IMG submission 155459) | Anoxic zone freshwater microbial communities from boreal shield lake in IISD Experimental Lakes Area, Ontario, Canada - Sep2016-L373-20m | ecosystem: Environmental > Aquatic > Freshwater... | reverse complement strand
TTCCGCTCTCTCGCCAGAAGACAAACCTTAGTAAATACCTAGACTACTACAACCAAGAACGTGTACACTTAGGGATACAGATGCGGACACCGGCTGAGATGTTGCAAAGCTATTGAGTTTTATACGTAGTCTGGTAGGTGTTAGGCTTTTATTTATTGATCTTTTTTGCATACCATTTTGCAAAATCATGCCAAATATAGTCTTTAGATTCATAAGCAAATCTGCCTTCGTCATGAAATTCGGCTAGGGTTTTGCCATTAAAGATAGCTACTCGTTCGATTGAATTACCCGACTTCCCTTTTGGCTTAGTTGCTATTTCTCCCCAAAATTCTTTATGGAATATTTTGGTTAAGTCCTTATCTCTATATATTACAGTTTCAATACAGCCAATCCTTTTGTCTGCTTTATCTTTCATCAAGTTTATGAAATCCTTTGACGTAAACCACTCAGCAATATCTTTCATATAGCCACCCGGGAAGTTATTTAAGGCTGGGATTGTCCAAGACGAGTCATTGACTACTATCGGTCTTTTCAATAATTTGAAGGCCGTATTTGCTTTGTGTATAGATATTTTTATTGGGTCATGATTTTGGATTTCATCTATTTCTAATTGCTTTTGCTCGACTTCGATGTCGAAGTCCTTGCAAGCTTGCTTGGCCTCACCTAGTTTTCTCTGATTTCCGGTAACAAAAGTTATATTCATAGGTTTAGTATATAGCTAGAGTTGTTAATGACGCCACTCTTTAGTATTGTTAGTTTGTGGATATTACAAAAAAATCAAATATAAAAAGTAAATTTACTAATTTTATTGGCGGTATTGGGTATTTCTTTTGTGTATTGCAGTGGTCTTGGGTATTAGTTCTCTACTTCAGTTTGCTGAAAGATTTTATTGGTTATTTTGAGTCTAGTGAGCAACTTGTTGAGCCTGCTCCTGTTGCTGTGACTGTAGCTAATCCGACTAGCCCATTTTTATTTATTATTGGAGCTATAGTTGTCGTATTTATATTAGCCTTAACTATTTACATGGTCGTTAAAATGCCATCAGTTATTAATAAGAGTGCTAAGAAAATTGTTCATAAATCGGCTGACAGCTTTGCTCCACTAGTTCTTCGTATCCAAAAAAAGAAGGACAACCCAAGGAATAAAATAAGATTAACATTTGAGTTAATCTTAATTTTTAAGGTAGCTTTAATAATTATTCCAATAATATTATCTGTATTCTCAAGATTTGTTAATAACCAGGTAATCGATTTTTATATTGCAATTTGGATTAGTCTATTCTTGGCTGGGATAAGTTTAATTTCGTTTGTCATTCAGTATATTTTAGTAAAGCTATTGTTGATCAAAAAAGTAGATGTAGCATAGCTTAGGTTGTAGTCTTTTATTTAATGAATTTATTAATCCCCCATTTTGGTGGAAAAAATAATTCTATGGGCTCAGCTGATTTATGGAAATGAGATTTAATTTTTGTCCGATTACTTTTTAACTTCGGAGCTGCAACCCGACAATATTTGTCTGTTTCGCAGAAGATATTTTGGCAGTCAATAGCATGTAACTTCCTCCCATATAAACCATTAAATTTATAGCCTAAACTACTAAATTCTTTGTCTTGATTATTTACCATCCAGATAATTATTTCTTCTTCAGATAAGCCATTTTTGTCTTGAAAAACTTTGTTGATTCCCCTCTTTGCCCCGGGACCAGCTTTAGTAAAATTGTTTTCTGAGAAATTAATTAGATCGGAGTAGTTAAGATCAATTGCTATTTGATAAGACATAAAGTCACCCATTAGCGGGAAGCTATGAAGCATTAGATAGATTTCTTTAAGTGAGGCGGCAGCTAGTATTTTTTTACCAATTTTTTGATTTAGAAACATATCTTTTAATAATTCTACGTGATTGAGATGCTTTAGGTTTCTTTCATAGGCATTGGTTGCGCATAGAATAAATGCCCCAGTATACAGTTTTCCTGATTCGTCTTTGATTTCATTTAGGGACTTTTCAAATAAGTTGTTTTTTAGATCATCTAGCTTTGGGCTGTGCCCGAGTTTAATCACTAATTGTTGCCAGGTATTAATATTGCTAAATATTCTAAAAGCAGTGATTTGGAATAACTTATCTTCTGATTTTATTTTTTCTTGGCTGTAGCAAATGTTTCGGATTAAAAATTGACTAACTCTATCGGCTGCTCGATAGGCATTGCAAAATTTATACTCTTGGATTATCTTGTCGTTTGACCACGGGGCTGGTTTTCCATTGGCTCGATTTTCAAAAGCTTTTTGTCTTTCATAGGCAAACTTCCAATAAAGTTCGTAGATGCCTTTTCTTGGTATGGGGGATATTTCTTTCATATTTTTTTCAGTATAACAATAATATTTAATAAGTAAAATTTTAAATATTTCCTATAGCCAGCTTTGAAGGTATAATCAATCTCATGTATAAACTATTTAATGTTTCGACAAAGGCCGCTATCTTTAATCCAACTAAAGATAAGGTAATAGTTATTTATATGGGAGAAATTGATGACCATGGACTACCGGGTGGGCATATTGAAGATGATGAGACGCCAGATCAAGCGATAAAAAGAGAGTTACTTGAGGAGTGCGGGATTGCACCTAGCAATTTACGTCACGCTGATTTCTTTATCCATAGTGGTGGCAAGATGGTTTTAGCCTATATTGGATCATCCGATGCCAAGGAATTTAATTCTCAGCAAAATGAACTTGAAGGCAAACCGATGTGGTTATCTAGGAATGAATTTATGGCAACAAAAATTGAGCAAAATTATAGAGACTTTGTGCTTAATAATTGGCCAGAATAGTTTGACAATATTTAACACTTATTAGTTTATAAATAACCTGATATAATCAAGCTATAAGAGTGGGAGCAAGGCGGTTTCTGATGAAAATTTTTCCAGTAATTCATATAGCAAATAGTAATGTTGAATTAGCTGTTCATGAGGGCGAAAAAGCCTTCAGCTTAGGTGCCGATGGCGTTATATTGATAGATCATCAGAATGCTTGGCGTAATACTTCACCATTATTTGAGTCTGTTAATAAATTAACTGATAATTCTAATGAGCGATTTGTTGGAATAAATATACTCGGTCTTAGTCCAATGAAAGTTATGTACGCCATAGATAGGGCTATAAAAAACGGCAGGTATCCATATGCCGATAATATGCTAAACAATCCACCGAGCGGTGTTTGGATTGACGACATGAGAGATGATTATATGTCTCCGGATTTTGCGATGGAGACTAAGAAGTTTAAGCCTAGTTTAAAGCAGGTTAAAATATTAGGCGGTGTAGCTTTTAAATACACGAATACTTTTACCGAGGATCCTAAACGAGCGGCTTATGAGGCTATCCTTATTAAAGATTCAGTCGACGTAATGGTTACTAGTGGCGCTGGGACTGGGATTGAGCCTTCAGTTGAAAAGATCCGTGCTATGAAGAATGTTATAGGGAGCAAGGCTTTGGCGATCGCTAGCGGGATATCTATTGAAAATATCCATAAATATAATGGCATAGTTGACCAGCTGTTCGTATCGAGTAGCGTTGAGACTATACCTGGTTCTGGAATTTTTGATGAACGAAGATTACAAGAATTAATAGATGAAGCTCATAGATTAGCACTATAAAAATAGCTTTATATCTAACTAATTAGATTATTATCTATTGAATATTTTATGGCCTCTTCAAAAAATAGTCTGAATTTATTTGAAGCTAGCAGCTCGTCAATCGGTACCCATTTATAGCTAGCATGTTCCCGGCTTAATGTGATTTTTGGTATTTTTTCTATATACGTAAAATATAACATCTTTGAGACGGATTTATTTTCTTGGTCTTTATATTCAGTTTTTGTATAGGCTAGATTTAAGTCATTTGCATTTAACTTAATCCCAGCTTCTTCTCTTGTTTCGCGAATAACAGCTTGAAGCCCGTCTTCGTTCTTTTCTGCTATTCCTCCTGGTAAGTCTGGGGTGTATGACCTATCTGGGTTTTGTCTGTGTTCGCCAATAGTTAGCACTAAAGCTTCTTTTTGTTTATTTATTATTAAAACCTTGGCGATTAATTCAATTGATGCTCTATTAGTTTTAAGATCCATGTGCTGATTATAGCAAATAGTAGATATTTACTTGCCTTTTATTCAAATAATTATTTAAGGTAGCAATAGCCAGTATTTTAACTGGTCTTCGCATATCTTTTGGAATTTATCTCTATCTAGATCATATTTTTCAGCGATGTGATGCAGCTTGTGCATTTTAATTGGGTTTCGAACTTCTTTTAACTGCCTCTTTGCTCCGGCTTTTTGACCAGCCTTTTTGAAAAATAAATATCTTCCAGATAATTTTGGAACCATATATATACAACCAACATAGTAATGAAGTTTGCTAAATGGATACTTGATATCATGGCCGCTCCATACGCCACGGCTATAGGCATAAGATACATCACCTAGCTCACTCCACTTTTTTAGGATGTTCTGTTTTTCTTGGTATTCGGCTAATTCTCCGTTGAGGTCATCTAAATGCCAGTCTATATCATGTTTCGGCATATCCAACCAAGAGTGCCATTTTTGAATCATATTTAGATTATAGCATAGGCCTTTTAGCTTTTAGCTAACCAGATTTTAGTAGTAGGTCAAAATATTCAGTACCACCAAATGGAATCTTTTGCTTAATTATTTTTTTACCTTCTAAGCTAGTAGCTGAATAGATTGTAAAAGTGCCATAGAAGTCATTTATCTCATCAACTGCTCTGGTTAGCCAATCTTGTTTTTCTATATCTTCAAATAAACTAATCTGGCTTCTTTTTGATGGGCATAGTTGATAGCAATAAATTCCAATCGTTTTAACTATGCCACTGGGCCTTTGTTTAAATAACTCTAAGGTTCTTCTATATACTTCCTGGTTGGTATAATAAGTAGTTTTATGCATTCTCTTTGCTTGCCAGAACTCACCTGTTTGGTAAGATAACCATACACAAATACCTCTAGCTTCGGCTTCTCTGAATCTTAACTTCATGCCAGTAGTTTCGCATAAGTAGCTCAGGCATGGTAATAAATAGCTGTCTTTTGATGATGGGTCCTTTACTACCCATTGCCTACCAACCATTCCTAAATTAGTCGCATAATCATCGATTTCAAAACCTCTTAATCTTTGATGCCAATATGTACCAGTGATACCTTTAAACACTTGTTTTTTTAATTTAAATTCATCAGCTTTGATAAAATCTAGAGGAGTCATTATGCCGTAAGCATTTAACCTGGCTTCATTGCGCTCGGCGATGCCATTTAGGTCTGTTAGTTTAACTGCTTTATAGTAATCTAGCAGATTTGTGTGATCGATTTTATCTAAGCCATCAGGCTTGTGCCAGCCAGCTGCTTGTTTAGCTAAGAATCGATTTGTGCCAATACCGACATTTATTCTCATCCAATCGCCAATTTCATCTTTGACTCTCTGTTTTATTTCGTAGCCTATATCTTCGAGAGTTTTTCCATTTAACAGCTTTTCCATACCGTGAAAGTCAATGATACCTTCATCGATACTTTTCATTTTTATTTTTGGTGAATAGCTTTGCATGATTTTTATTAGTTTTTGGTAGACGGCATTATATTTAGGCGGGTCGGTTTCAAGTAAAGTCAGTTTTGGGCAGATTGCCATAGCCTCGCTCCGACGCATACCTACTTTTACTCCTAAATACTTGGCTTCGTATGAGGCGGCAATAATGCAACATTCTTTAGATATGCGGTTAGTCACGCCTATTGGTTTACCTCGAAGTGAAGGATGGGCTTGTTGCTCGGTTGTAGCAAAGGCACTATTGAGATCAATATGCATTATTAGAGCTGGTTCTTTGTTAAGGCCGTACATTATTGGTTGCCTATCATACTGACTAAGACCCAAGTCAAACCCTCAGCGTCGAACTCTAGTCGGTAGTCATTTGCGCCATCGCTGACATCGAAAACATGTATCATGCGTTTACCTTTGGCGGTCGGGTGCCGCATAGCGAACATAGTAAATTCAATCTCTTGGTTTCGATATTTCATTCTTTTTGGTATACAAATAGTTCTCTCTGGCGCATTGCCATAGAATACTGTAATCACATCAACTCGTTCATTTATGACGATTGTTGGGTCCATATTCAGCTCCATATTCAAGAAAAGATAGCTATTTAATATCTATAACGGATTTGGTTTATGGAGCTGTCCGATGGCATTTTGCAGACCGTTATCTGCTAATACACGACGGAAAACTAAGATTGCTTTTTATAAAGCTTGTAGGTAGAAACGCTTTGAAGCGAGTACTTACATAGCTGTATCTAATTTACTATTAATCTAATAATTAGTCCAATTTGGATTTATTAGTGTCAATTTCGAAATATTTCAAAACTTCATCCCAATTTTTGCATTTGGTGACTTCTTTTGATATTTCTTCATTACGATTCCACGAATAGTCCCCAAATAGAATCGCCTTAATATCGTTTTCGGAGGCAATATTACAGTGATGCGGCGAATCATCTATTAGATAGTCGGCGCCAATTTGTTTACATACAGCGGCTTTTGTAGTTTTGATTTTTGTAGCCCATATTGGTACGAAATGAATATCCTTGAAGGTGTCTGGAAAGTTAACATTTATCCAGTCGATTGTGGTTTTTGAAATAAGTTCACGACGGGCAGTTACAATATATAAATCATATCTAGTTTTTAACTTGTTTAATGCTGATTTTGCTCCATCTAAAACCTTGATTAAATAAATTCTTTCGGAAGTTAGAAATTCTAGGCCCCTGATTTCAGCTTCCTTGTCTTCTATTCCCCAGAGATCTGGCCAACAATCTTTATAGTCATCTGTAACTAAATTTGTTCCGTATCTTTCATTGCTAAAAGTAATAAAAGATTCGGCATGTAAGGCTAGAACTTCATCAATATCTACAGCAATAGATTTTCTTTTCATAACTGATAGAATAATAGCATTTAAATATACTAATTACTTAAATTTAATCAATATCAAAGAATAATTTTATAGACTTTTCTTTTGAGTCTATTCTTATCTTGCCGCCACTAGGAATTAATATCTGTGGGTCGCTATGACCAAAATCGAGGTTTTGAATAATTGGAATGGATTGATTGTATTGTCGAACTGCTTTAATAATCTCGTCTCTTTGTTTTTCTTTGTATCTAGCTTTTTGTTCAGTGTTGTTTGGCTTGTCAAATTCCCAGGCTTTAGGACGGCCAACGATGACAGCTTTTATTTTATCAAACCAGCCTCTTTCGCCAAAACCACGAATTAAATATGATGGCACCCATGCTTCTGGCATACCCTCACTTGTCTCAATATATAGGACAACATTTTCTAAATCATTATCTTTAGGCAAGTACTTATTAGCCGTAGATTGAAATATTAGAGATTCAACACAACCACCCCATAATATTCCTTCAACTGTGCCTTCCCCATCCCAATACAGACCGTCATTTGGCTCCATTGTTCTTGGGATTTCTAGATTAGACTTATCTGCCCAACTAAGGCCAATGTCGTTATATTGCCCACTTGCTTTAACATCGTACTCATTACCGACAAATAAGGCGTTTTTAATTGAATCAACGGTCATTGGAAACATCTCAACATTCATACCTAAAGTAGTCATAGCAGCACAGCCATAATAGCTTGGTATGCCTAAGTTCCATAGAAAGTTGTGTAAGTGCGTGTTGTCGCTATAGCCTAAGAATGGTTTAGGATTATCTATAAAAACCTGAGGGTCAAGATATTTTATTAGTTGGATTTGGTCACTGCCGCCAATAGAAGTAAATACAGCTTTATTTTCTGGGTCAGCAAATGCTGCCATGATATCTCTTGCTCTATCTTTTAGTGGGGCTCCCATGATTCTAGTTGTAGGATATTCTTTCGGTATTAAACCAAATATATCCTGTAGTCTCTTTAGTCCAAGTTCAAACGGAGCTGGAAATATTTGTGGTAATCCATTAGATGGTGAAATTACAGCTACCTGGTCACCTGGATTTAATTTTTTTAGTTTTACAAATTGTTTCATAGCTTAATTGTATCAAAATCTAGTAGTTAAATTATTTCATTTAAACTTAACCTTTAAGTGCGGCCATTTATTTTTCCAGTTCTTATTTTTAACATGATCATGAAAGACATTGATAAGTTCAGGCGTTCTAAACCTTGGCGTTGGACGAGCAGTTAGATTTATTAGATCATCAATGCCGTAGCAAAATAATAGTTTTAACTTGCCGTTCTCTAATTTGACCGCAGAACAAGTTGCAGTTTCTACCCAATTAGATATACCATTCTCAGTTGAGGTGAATGGCTCAAACTTATTAACATAATGCATCCGAGCTTGATTCCTTATTTCCCAATCTGCAATTGGATAGTTATCATTCATTTTTTTGTCATAAGCCCAATCTGTTTCAGGCTTTACGTCACTAGAATTAAAATAAACTAAATCAACGTCAGTGTTGGACGGTGAGCTATCACCTTCAACGGCATTCCAGACCTTATTCCGTAAAAAGCCTGCACCAATCCACCAATCGGGTAAATTTAATTTTTCTGCATATTTTAATACTTGCATCATCCATTGGTCTGATTTTATTAATTGTCTGATATCTTCTTCAGTTTTTATATTCATATTATTTTTTACCACTTATGTATTTAATAATAGATGGCCAATTTATGAATGAGATAATATCTTTGTTGTTTTTTTGTTCATTTAATAATTCATCAGTTGTTAACTGGATTCTATTTGGGATGATATTTTTCATATGATCAAGGACGCTAATTTTATCGTCAATAAAATATAATAGATTTAGTTTTTCAGCTATTGGCGCTTTGTCTGCTTTGGTTCGGCAGAAATTAATATTTGATTTACAGAAATTTATTTCATCGAAGAAATTATTTTTATTTAACCACTCAATTAATACTTTTTCGGCATATTCGGGACAACTTGAAATAACAAATATATTTTCAGGTTTATATATACTAACCAACTTTTTAATGCAATTTAATGAATCTGGTAGGGCTGGACAATTCATGAATTCATTAATAGTGCCTCCTTCTGTGCTTTTTGGAATAATTACCCCCATGATATCGATGCCGATTCTTTTTGTTATCATATCCATAAATATAACACAGGCTTAGATATTCTTTTGTTAGAATAGATATTTAATATATTTAAATAATATCTATTTATATATAAATTTTGAGATATTATTCTTTATGAATTTTTTAATATTTTGATCAATATTAATCTTTTGGAACTTACTATCTAAGTAGCGTAGATCACTTAGTTTATTAAATACGTCGCCAGAGCGGAATAATGTGCCTTCCGGTGGTAAGTCATCGCCAGCTAAGACTTTGATGTCTTCTGCAGTACTTGGATGAGTCCCTCTTAATGCTTTTTTAAGATATTCATCTAAAATGTCGTAACTTTTTTCTAATTTCATATTTTTTAAAGCCTGAAGCGTATCTTTCCAAGTTAAGCCGCTAGAATTAAATAACCATTGCTCGTGTCCGCCGTTATTAACCTCGGCTTGGTACTGGTCGATTAAATAGATATTCATTTGTTCTTTTGTTAACCTATTCGTTAAGTAAGTATGCATGTTATCTGAGTTCTTGTATATTTCTTGATTGCCATCTTCATCCATGTCGGATAAGAAAGGTGAAATAATCAGAGAAGCTCCGCTAACGTTTTTTAACATTTCTTCAATAAATTCTTCATCTACTTGTTCTTTGTCGACATATTTAATGTTTTCGATTATGAAGAATTGATTGTTTAGATCTTTTTTAGTTGCTGATTTTTTATTAGTAATTATTTTAGCAAAATATTGATTTTGTAATCTTCTTTCTTTACTAATCTTTTGAGGCCAATTGAAAGCAATTATGATTAATAGAATTAAGGCAAAAAATATACCAGCGAACATAAACATGTTAAATATACCGTCTAGCCAAACAGGCATGTCTGGTCTATAAAGATGGTCTAAGATTAGCAATGCTGTAGTGACAATAAATAGAATAATTGATTTTATGCTCATTTTATTATTATATATTTATTAATCTATTCGTCAATTAAGTAGAACTTGTATATCTGATTATTTGGTCTTATATGTTGATGCTAATTGATCAAAGAAGTCTTTTTGTTCATCAACTAGCTCGTTTTTTTGCCATTTTGAGAATTGGTTTAAGAACATAGCTCTAGCTAATAATTCTTTACGTTTTGGTTCATTGTATAAGAATTCGCCAAATAGTTTTACGAATGTTTTTTGAGGCACATTGAATCGATTGCCCCACATGTCATAATATCTTGATTTCATTGCTTTATCCATATTCTCCCAGATTGAAACTTGAACTGCTAATTCTAAAACCTTGACGTCGTTATCAACATCAGCGGGGATTCTGTTCATATTGAGTCTCAACCCATTGCTGTTCTTTCTAAAGGTCTGTCGTACAAAAAGTGGGGCGACAAGAATGGTTCCCCTAATATTATTTAGGAGTTCATCGCGCCAATCGCTGATCTTCATGCCAAATCGTAAGTCGACATTACTATAAGCTACTGAGCCAATAAAGCTATCGTATTTATCTAGCAGTGAGTCAATCATCTCAAGCTCATCTGAGTCTATGTTTGGTGAAAAATAACCGGTCTCTTCATCAATGAGCTTGTCATCATAATGCATGTTATGCTTGTCAAATATTTCTTTTGAGTGATTTTTCTCTCCGGACGTATCTATATAGTTATTTATACCAACTGATATTTTAGTTATGTCTTGGTCTAAATTTTGATTTACATATTCTTGCCAAGATTCATCCCACATTTTTGCTAGCGCTGGGTCTATAATTTGCGGTATATAGTCGCTGAAAGCTGGCATTGTTTGACTAATTTTCTCTTCACCATTATAGGCTACTACTCCTGTTGGCAGGATAAACGCTTCATCAAATGGGTTGTTGTTAATTAATTTTTTAGCAAAGCTCATTTTGAGATCTGCGACTACAATATCTATTTTTTTCTGATCAATTTCTTTTTGTTCTGCTAAAAGATTGTCAAAATAGCTGTTTACACGTTCGACCTCATTTTGGTTTTTCGGTACATAATAGCCATCAACTTTTTTTGATGCCCAAAATCCATCCCACCAACGTTGTTTTTTCTCTTTGTATGCACTTTTTATAGTGTAGTGGATAGACATCTCATTTCTTATTTTTTCAATTTCTGAAATGACATTAGGGCCTGCAATATCTACGATCTGCTTAGTTAGGTTTTCGACAGTATTGCCTACTATCCTTGTGTTGAAACTATGTACGTAGTGCCAGGTTTTTGTGCCGTCAGCTTTTTCTTCTTCAGGATTTAATATATTTTTATTGGCATGATATAGCTTTTTTAGCCATTCTTGATAATCCCTTTCTCTCATCTGTCTTGCAAATTTTGGAATATAGTTAATGCCGCATTTATATTCTTTCATTGCGTCTAGGTAATTGAAATCATCAGTATTCTTATACCAACCTCTTCTGATTGCAAAACTACGAAAACTTTCGTCTTTTTTGTCATTATGTCGTTTTTTTAATAAATCATTATTTTCTTCTTCAGCTTTTTCTTTAGATATTTCCATCTTTAATCTATTAAGATCAGAAAACTCTAAAGCGACTACATCTAAGGCATCATCTCTTCGTTTTTCTATAGTTTGCTGGCTTTTGTTATTCTCGGCTATGAATAGTTTTTTGTTAATTATACTTTCCCATTTTTGACCAGACTCACGGATTTCATCTTTACTACTATCTGCTAAGATGTTGTGTACGGCATTTTGCCCTTCTATGTCAAATGGTATAACGCCTGCATCTGAAACTATACCAAAATAACCTATTTTAGGTCTGTTTGAATTACCCCATTCTTTAGGCAGTAGCTTATCAGTATTAATAATATCCAAGAAAAGTTCTTGCTTAATAGATATTTCTAGCTGACTATTGTTTTCCTGTGACTCAATAGGTTTTTCTGATTCGCCTACTGGTTCAAAGGCTTGGTTATCTATCGCTTCCATCGCTTAATGAAGTCTTGCTGTCGTCTTTTTGAAGATCTAGCAAAATTACTAACTCTTCTGAATATTGTAGTAATGCATCAATTACTTCTAGGTTGTTTGTACCAATATTTACTTGGCTCCAAGCTCCATTGCCGCGCTTCTCACATTTTGCTTTCATAGCTTCACAAACAGCATCATCGCTTCCGCCTTTAGCTCTTATGGATTCAATTTGTCCCTCCATATTAAGTAGCTGTGCGCATAAGGATGTTACTTTTTGCTTTAGGCCTAGTATTCTAGCATTATTCACATTATATTTATCTTTTGCTTCTTTGAAATAGTCTAGTGCGCCTATACCTAGAGCGACAGAAGATCTGGCGGTTAGCCTATTTTCGGCAATTATATCTTCAATAAAATCAACATTAAGTTGATCAATAAAATCAGAGACTTTCCTGCCGGTATATATAGCCCTTAACTTCTCAACGTGTGAACTGGTGTACATCCAATTAGATAAATCTTGTCTTAGATCAATTACTTCTTCTACTAGTTCTATGTCGCTCTCATTGAATATTCCATAAGTATACTCATCATCATAAAGTTCTGCATTTTGGCGGGCCTCTTCTCTTCTTTCGGCGCCCGTGCGAGAAGATCAATAGTTTTTCCTTGGGCATACATGTAGACGGTTTCAAAATAATTAATCTCTTTGTCAAAAGAATAAATTAAGGAATCAATTTGTTTTTCGTTTTCATCATCATTATTGGTTGCCTCCATAAAACCACCAATGCCCCAGGTACCGATTCCAATTTTTGAGAGTTCATTCTTAATTATCATAATTACGATTGTATCATTGATTTACTGAAATACTGGGCAATATCGAACAGGTCATGTTTTTTTAATCTTGGCTGAGCATATAGGTTTGGTGCTGTTTTATTAGCGTGGTTATATATTTGACTTTGGTTAAAAATATGTGTATATGCTGGCATGCAAGATGTTAACCTGATATTATAATTACTAATGGTATTAAGGATAAATAAACATGAATGAAATAGATGCTGATGCTAATCCTGTGGCGACCGAGTTAAATTCTACTAGTCAAATTATTACCGATAATGAGAATAATATTGAATTTGATCAGAAAAAACCGATTGAAGTTTTTTTGGGGGAAATTAATGATGTATCCAAAAAGATTGAGCATGAATTTGGTGTTAGTGGTCCGGAAGCAATTCTTGAGACTGATAAATTTCTAGTTGATGCAGCAGAACATAGTGGCGCCGTAAAAGATTTTGATACAGCTTTAGTGCAGGGCGCAAGAGAGGCTGTTGGGGAAATTAGTAGCTCTGGCCCAAACCCAATCGATACAATTGAAGATGATGGTTATTCAAAATCGGTAAATGATGCGGTGATTGATTTGAATTCAAAAGACGTCTTACTACCTTCGGGGGAAAATGTATCTGAAGTTGTAATTGAGCATATATTATCCAAAGAAGATCAGTATCAAGAATATATAATTGAATCAATGAAAAAATTAGAATCACAAAAATTTTGCTTTGAAACGCCTATACTTGAAGCGCAGATAAAAGAAGATGGTCGAAAAAATGAGATTGTTTATATAAGAAATTCTAAAGAAGGCCTAAAGCTTGGTTCATCTAGTGTTAAATTCGAGGCCAAAGATCAGATCGCTATAAGTGAACACGACGCCATTGGCGCTCTGCGCGACTTTTTATGTGAAATTTATAAAGACAAAGATTTGACTGAGTATAGTCGTGAAGAGGCAAAAGACATACTTGATAATATTACTTGGATTGGAGAAAAGGAATATAATGAGGCAGTTTCGGTCATTGCCGAATATTGGAAAGAAAAACTTCGAAAAAATCCCAATATTGTTATTTTTCCAGTTGTAGGAAAGATAGCAGAGATTTACCCTGAGTATAGGTTTGATAGGAATCGAATAAAAAGTGACGGATGGCTTCTTGACCATATTCTATCAAAATTCACAGACGATGAAGTGATTGAGTTTAATAATAGATTAATTTTAGATCAAAAAGATATACCAAAAGGTTTGCCTGCGTCTGATTTACAGATAGTATTACTTGATGACTGGGCTATTAGCGGTGATCAACTATCTAAAGTATATACAACCTTAGTCAAGGAAATGCCACAATATAAGAGTAGTATGGAAATCCAACTTATTGCCGCAAAGGAATCTCGACTAAATAATGGTTTAAGATGCCGGTTTAATAACGGCTCAAAAGATATGGTTCCCCTTCGGGCATGTTTCAAGGCTAAAGATACGCAATCAGATTATGGAAGCAGGATATCTGGATTCTATTCAGCTGTAGATTATGATTTTGAAAACTCTATTCAAAGGTTGGTTGAGAATTATAATGAAGTTCATGAAGAATCAATTTCTATGCCACCGACTACTAATATAGTCAGACCATATAGGGCTGTTGGGTATGAGCTGGCTGAGATTAAAAGAGTGAAAGTATTGAAGTCGACAAAGAAAAAAGTTGGATAATAATTGCGCTAATCGGAGGGAAATAATATATGGATTATGGTTTAGGGGATAGTTTTTTAATCAAGTTAAATCAGGTGACAAATAACAAGGCTAAACATAGTTGGGTTGATGTATTCAATGATTTAGGCCACGACCTGGAGGTTATTGCAAATAATAGATTAGTTATTAGCGGTTTTTGTATGTATCAATTTGATAGTTTGAAAGAAATTAAGAATAACATGCAATCAGCTGATTTTGAAATCATTATTAAGTCATATATAAAACAATTGGATGAGCAAATAAAAATTTTACAAAGTTCTGATGAATCAGCTACTATTGAAAAAAAAGAGCTTTTAAAAAACTATAGAATTGATAACTTAAGTAAAGAAGAGTTTGAAATATATGCTAAGGGATTAGTTTCGGATAGTCTTAGCCTAGATTTTATAAAGACGGATGATGATGACTCAATAGATTGGGTTAAGACTATTAGGAACGCTATAGTAGAAAATATTTGGGAATCAGTAATAAGCTATCGTGAAGATGATTACTTTCAGGGTATTGCTGGTGCAATAGATGATGTTCAGAGTTATTTAAGCGACGTATCTAAGTCAAGTTTATATTTAGCATAGACTTTAGACCATAGTAAATTTTTATTGTTTAATGTCATGTTTGGCTGGGATGGAGGAATTAGAATACTGTATGTAATTATGGATTTGAGTTCCATAACTGCATATAGATAGTTCCTTGCGTTTTTTATGTTACCTAGTGCTATACCGAAAAGATTACAATTGTATATTACAACATAGTATCCTATTTGGTACAATACCTGGCTGGGGATGAGGGATTTGAACCCCCGAATGCTGGTACCAGAAACCAGTGCCTTACCACTTGGCGAATCCCCATTACTTTGAATATTATAATCTATAGAACGGTTAGTTACCATAGATTTACTACTGTATTATATCTCAAATATTGACATAACGCTACTTTTATTCTAATATATATTCATAATATTTCTTGAGTTTATGCTCGAAATAATTAGTATATATTAACAAGTTAGATTTTTTGCAACCAACTCCCCTATTTAGTAACGACACGTTAGCTAACCAAATTGGTTATTTAACAGTCGTTCCTAAAGCGGACGATAATATATATTCGTCCGGTAAGGACAGGAGGAGGTTTTTTATATGAAAGAAAAATCAAAAAAGAGTAAGGTAAAAGAGGTCCTTATTATTAGTCAGGATTCTTTAAATTATTCAAGACTAAAAGAAGGCCTTGAGTCTAACGGCTTTAAGGTTTTAGACAGACCGGTACAAAATGGGGTCGTTGAGAATGTTGATATCGATTTTTTCAAAGTGGATATTCTTGAACGCTCTAAAAAATTAATTTCTTCGAAAACGGTAATTATTTTAGTAGAATTAATTCTTAGGCCTAAAGAGGAAGTGTCAAACGGAGCCGTTTATTATCTTAAGAACATCTTATCCAGCATTTCGATAGCAAATGAATTGAACCGTGTTTATCCTAAAATACCTTTAATCTTCATGGAATCGAAGACTAAGGATTACAAGACTATGGGGCCTTTCTTTAGAAACTACAAGGAAGTTAATCCGGATTGGTTATTATTAGAGAAACCGTCAGATAGTGATCTTTCGTTAAACAAAAACGTCTTTTATGTTTTCATAAAAGCGTTAGCGAGAAAAATCTAATATTGTTGATTAACGACCCCCAAAAGGGTCGTTTTTCATTTGAAAAAATAATTATACCGTTTATGCTATAATTTAAGTATTAATTAGGAGAATATTATTTATGGACAATATGGACGATATGAATGAAGATAATAAAGATGATGATAATTCTAAGTCGGTAGATCATTATTCTTCGATTGATGATAGAGACGTTTCATCAAAGAAAGATGATAAAAATTCATCTCCAAAAAAGAAGAGTTCAGTAGTTAAAGCTATTTTAGTAGGCATATTAATATTTGCTCTAATGGGAGCGTCAGCAGTTGGCGCATATTTATGGCGCGATAAGATAGCTACTGAAGCTACAAAAACCCAGAATACTGAGATTGAAGGCTATAAGAATAATATTACTGCCTTGCAAGCTCAATTGGCTGGTGTCCCAGTTGTTGATGATGCTGAAGATCAAGCTTGCACGGAAATTTCTCCAAGTGTAGATGCCCGTGATAACATTATGGCTTCGATAACTTCTGGCAATACTGCAGCACTTGAGGGGTATATGGCTGCAAGTGTAAATGTAATATTGGCTGCATCTGAGTCTTATGGTCCACAGAGTTCTGCTGAAGCCGTTGGAAGCGTTACGAACTTTATTGGTCAAGATATTGCAGCTTGGGACTATAATTTTGCTCTATCTGAAGCAACCTTAACTAATTACAAAGATGGCGATTATTCTCAATACTTCCCTACTTTTGCTTTAGTCGGCAAGGCAACCAATAGTAAAGTTATATCTTTCTCATTTGATTGTAACGGTAAAATTGATACTGTATTCTTGTCTGCTAGTGACAGCATATTGTAACCTTTTAATTCAGGTATGAAGAAACGATTAGGATATTGGTTCAAAACACGTCCTTATGGTTATGGATGGGTCCCTGTCACTTGGCAGGGCGTAGCTATAATTATTGGTTTTATATTATTTGTGATAACTTGGGTAATGCTATTAGAATTTTTAGCTATTGAAGACGTCAGTATATTTATGGCGGTCTATTTTAGTGGTTTAGTAGTATCTGTTGCGCTGCTTCTGCTTATAGTACGTAAGCATGGTCCAAAAACCAGATGGCGCTGGGGTAAATCAGATAAAGATAACCCAGATACGGATTATATTGTTAAATAATATTACGTCTAACGCTACTAGATATACTTGTAAGGAGCGAATAGCTAAATAGTTTGTGTTGTTTGCAAATATTTATGACTGAGTTTGGCTGATCTTTTTGATTACTTATAATTGTTACTTTATCACCTACTTTTAGTTCCGGGTCATCTAGGCCGATCATTGTATGGTTCATGCATATCCGACCTATTATTGGTAATTGTTTGTTGCTTCCATCTGAGGTTACTATCCCGCAGTTACTTAGCTCTCGTGGAACGCCTTCGTAATATCCAATTGGTAAAACTCCAATTGCCATATCCTTTTCGGCTTTGAATGTCCCGTTATAGCTAACCTTATCGCCAGCTTTGATATTTATAACTTTAATTATTTCACTTTTTAGTTCTAGCACTGGCTTTAAGCCTTCTAGCTCTTTATGAAATTTATCACTTGTTGTCAGTGGGTTTATCCCATACAGGCCTATGCCAACTCGAATCGAGTTAGCAAATTTGCTGATCGTCTTGGTGCTACCGGCAGTTTGGGCGATATGGATATATCTTGGATCGAAGCCCTGGTTTATTATTGATTGGACTAATCTGTCAAAGAGAATAACCTGATCTTTGGTGAATGAATTGATATGGTTATCGGCATCGGCTAGATGTGTCATCACACCTTCTAGATTAATTTTTGGGAATCGTTTTAGGGCCTTCAGATAATCACTTAGTTCCTCAGGTTTTATACCTAGCCTATTCATGCCAGTATTTAATTCTATATGTATATTAATAAATTTATTTAGTCTACCCAGGTGAATTAATTGTTCGGCACTTTGAATAACAAACGATACTTTTCTGTAATTTAGTAATTTAAAATTCGATTCATCAATACACCCCATTACTAGTATTCTGTGTCTGGATACCTCCAGCAACTTTACAGCTTCAAAATATCCATCAACGGCAATTAGTTGGCAGTCGGTATCGTTTAGTATTTTTCCAACCTTATCAAGGCCATGGCCGTAGGCGTTAGCTTTTAAAACTGGGATAACATTAAAATCCTTATTTTGTTTTTTAAAATAATTGTAATTAGCAAGTAGATTATCTTTACTAATTTCAATAGTATTGAATGTTCGGTAGATACTGTGAGGGACGCTTTTAACTAATCTTTTAATATATTTTTTTATCATATAGCCTTTGTTTTTATCCATTTAAATATAGTGTGTCCGCTATATATTATAAGCCAGATTGTTTGAGGGTAGACTATAATTCTTTCAATTAGACCAGGTATTGGTAGCAGATTAAGCAGTAAGACGGCAAATAGCGACATGAAAGCTGAGGCAAATATTAATAGGTTTATTCTTTTTGGAATTTTTGGTTGTGAGTATAGGTTTAAAAATATTAGGCCAATATTGCCAGCGATAAATATAAACATTGCCCCAGTCATATGTAGCCTCAGGTACACATCTTGAGGGAAGAGGCCAGCTAATATAAAACCAAGGCCGCTAATTAGTATTAGCCATATGCCATTCGTTAGACTCGGTTTTTTGGCAAACCCTCTATATATTAATAAGCTACCTAAAATAATTAGGATACCAAGTATAATAAAAGATAAATTCATAAGGCCGTGAAGTGGCGAGCAGATGAGACCTTCTTTAAAGGTTTCGCAGTTTACGTTACCTAAATCGCTAATGTAATTATTTAGGGCGTTATATTTTGGGCTTGTCCAAGCTAAGCTGGCAATGATTTGGATTATAAAATATTGAGTCCCACCGATTAACCATAAAATTGAGCCAATAACTGGATATTTTTTTGGTGATATATTTATATTCTTAATAACTTCCATTCTTTAAGATTATCATAAATTGTTGTTATTCTGGTAATTGTTATATTGCTTTATTGACTATTATGTGCTATTATATTCCGGTAGAACTTTAACATTTTATACTATATTCCTTAAGAGCTAGTATACTGGCTTATTTTTTTTCTAAGCTTGTGTACTGCTCTTAAAGAATATCCACTTTGAGACTAACTTGTATCAATGACAAGTTTTGGAAAGCAGTAGAGACGGAGGACGTTTATATATGCCTAATAGCTATTTTCCTACCCCCGAACAAGATAAACCTTGGTATAAAGAGCCAAAAATCTCATTTAAGGAGCATCTGGATTCGGGTGTTTCGCCAGATGATATCCCTAGCATTCCAGACTTGTCGCCCTATAATGGCAATGGAGGCTATATGATGCTGAACAGGTCGCTGGGATGTATCAAAAAAAACTTCCAATATTCAATTGAATTAATAGAAAAAGAATATCAGTACGGATTAATTCCCTTTACTATTTTGCCACTTTTAAATATTAGAAATATCGAAGCTTTGCAATATGGAGTTTATTCAGAAGGTTATGAGTGGGGATATTATTATCCTCGACATGGCTTTAGGTCCTTCAAGACCGGTAAATTGCCAACTTCTTTTCTGGAAGATCCATTATTAGCTAATAGCCATAATTTGAACTTCCTAAGAAATTTTCCTGAGTATGTAAATCTACAGAGCGACACTGAAATTTACCCGTTCATCCAAATTCTTGGTTGCAGGGTAAATGGAAAGGATGTGCTCTACCTTTACCCAGAAACAAATAATCGTGTAGAGATGAATATCTGTGATATAAGCAGAGTTGATTGCAGACATTACTCTTCCCCAAAATTCGAGCCAATTAGATATCGGTGAGTAGTATAAAAAAAGTTAAAATTCTTAGGTCCGGCTTTATGTCGGACCTTTTGAATTGGTTTTTGTTTTACCTTCTCTGGTATAATTATTAATATATAACATAAGTTACTATTTGAAAGTTCTATTTTAATGCGACGATTTATTTTAAAGATTAATAATTTTATATATAACTGTTTGGCTAAGCCAATTCTTTTTAGAATTCCTCCAGATAAAACTCATAGTGACATGATTAAATTTACCTCAGCTGCTGGTAAATCTTCATTCATCAGGTGGTTTGTTGGGCTAATTTATAAGGGCTATATTGATGAGCGATTAGTTCAGAATTTTCATGGCATAGAATTTGATAGTCCAGTTGGATTATCTGCCGGATTAGATAAGAATGGTGAAATTGTACCAATAATTTCGAACCTTGGTTTTGGTTTTGGCGAAGTTGGTTCTGTTACTGCTAAATCTTGTGCCGGTAACCCTAGGCCTTGGTTCTACCGATTGCCAAAGTCTCAGTCCCTTGTTGTTAATGCCGGGCTTGCTAATGAAGGTTCGGTTGCTGTAATAAAACGATTGCGTGATTACCCGATAGCTGCAATTAATAACTTCCCAATTATTCTATCGGTAGCTAAGACGAATTGTTTGCAAGTAGTAAGCATTGCTCAAGGTATTGATGATTATGCAACTACTGTTAAACGAGCAAAAGGAGTTTCAAGAATTAAGATTGTTGAACTTAATATCTCTTGCCCTAATACTTTTGGTGGCGAACCGTTCACTACACCGGATAAATTAGAGCGTCTTTTAAAAGCTGTTAGTCGAGTTGGAGTAAGGCAACCTATATACATTAAAATGCCAGTTGATTTAGATTGGTCCGATTTTAAGAAGCTATTAGATATTGCAATTAAGTATAAAATTGCCGGCGTTACGATTGCCAATTTATATAAAGATCGTAAGAAGCTTGATCTTAAAGATGAATTGCCCGATACGGTCCATGGTAATCTTAGCGGAAAACCAACTTGGAATAAAAGCAATGAATTAATTCGTCAGACTTACCTAGCCTATGGTAATAAATTAAACATTATTGGAGTTGGCGGTATATTCTCAGCTCAGGATGCCTATACAAAGATCCGTCTAGGCGCTAGCTTAGTTGAAGTTGTAACTGGCATGATATTTAATGGCCCACAAATTGCAGCTGAAATTAATTATGGGTTAATAAAACTACTTGAGGCCGACGGGTTTGAAAGTATCAGCCAAGCGATTGGCATTGATGCTAAAAAATAATTAAGTATTAATTATTTAGTGCTACAGTATTTACCAAACATTGAGTTTTCGCGAAAGAGCGACCGGGCTGTTTCGGATTTTGAAACTGTCGTACTAATATCGGCATATATAGTTGAGTTACAGTCTTTACCGCCAGACATGAAAGTTGGGGTGTTGAATACATTCCAAGAAATGATTCCGTAGGCCATTATTATGATGATTATAGTTACAGCGGCACTTACGATTTTAAGTATAAGGTTTATCATAGTTCAATTATAACAGACGATTGATTTAAAGCTGGGTGACATTTAACTTAGTGATTGTGTAGGCTGATTTTTGGGTTGGAGATGTCCTGATATATTTATCATAATTATAGAAGTTAACAGCTTTTTTATAGTCACTGATTTTTTCAATGAATTCAATGCCGGATAGATGGTCATATTCGTGCTGGATAACTATTGATAGAAGGCCGTCACATTGTAATCTAAACTTATTAAAATCTTGGTCGTAGGCTTCAATTGTAATTTCTTTTGATCTTTTGACTGGTCCAAAGAAATTGGCGGCCGATACGCTGCCGCAACCTTCATAGGCATTTGTTGTCTCTTTTGAATATTCAATTATCTTTGGATTAATATACACTCTGAGCTTATCTGATTGGTCAACGGTTCTATAAGCAGTCTGTCTTGGCTCGGTAATGAACATTTTGTAGTTCTCACCTATTTGAGGAGCCGCAATACCGATAATATCGTTTTTAAGCATAGTATCAGTTAAATCTTTTATTAATTTACTGATAACTTTTTTATCGCTATTGTTGATTGTCTTATTCTTATTCTTTAGACTAGGGTCACCAATTTGTAATATGTCTTTTATTGCCATATTCATATCTTAATCTATTATCTGTTATTTGGCGATCATATTTTACATCATTTAGTGCTTGACTGGTTCAGTATCGGCTGGAGTATACTGAAGTTAGTCATGTGGGTACTGGTGAATAACCTTTCTACTTACAGGCTTATAAAGCCACCATTAGTTTAGTCGAATTACCAATTTACTAATTAGTAAGGTCTTCGACAAACGATATACAAATTTAAAGTAACACTCAGTAAACAGAGCTTGCGAACTGAACGGTTCCGCTACTCCTTTCTGAATTACTCAACAAATAAATCCGTTCGCTGGTCAAATCAAAATTACCGGTACCCTTTAATTTGTATAAACTATATGGAGGATTTGTTATGAAAAAGACCCAAATAAATGAAGAAGTTGTCGTCACCGCTCTTGGTTTTAGAAAGAATAAAAACTTAGTCGTCTACCCTCGCCGAATAGAATTTCGTGGTACGAGCTATGATTTTATTGACGCTGGACTTCGCTGCTTAGTAAATTGTGGAGGCAAAATTGCTGAAATTATTACTTTGTCTGATGGTCGATCTGATTACTGCCTACGCCGAGATGATAGCATCTGGACTCTACTTAGTATTGCATCGTAGTAATTGCTAACTAAACATCATATAATAAAGAGGTATAATGAAAGATTTCCTGGTCATTGTCCGTCGTAATTTCATGTCGCCGTTAGTGGTAACTATATTAGTCTTGGCGATAATCCTATTGATACTAAAAGAACCAAGAGACGCTTGGTTTATATCGGTTGTTTTATTAGTTAATACATTACTAGCGGTTGTACAAGAAGTTCGGGCTCAATTAGCACTTAAAAAGTTAGAACTAATGAGTGCTCCTAGGGCTCGAAGAATCTTACCTAATGGTAAGACTGAAGATGTAATGTTTGACCAATTAGCTATTGGTAATAAAATCCAGATTCAAAGTGGAGATGAGATACCGGCTGATGGGGATATTAGTGATAGCTCCGGTTTAGAGGTTGATGAGAGCATTTTGACTGGTGAATCAGCTTCAATCGAGAAAAAGAATAAAGAGATAGTTTATGCCGCCAGTACCGTAGTGGCAGGTAGTGCGACAATTAGAGTCTCAGCGGTTGGTCTAAATACAAAAGCTGGCTCTATGACCAGCATTCTAAAACGCTACGAACCACAGCTAACCCCGCTTCAGATTGCTATTTCTCGGGCCATTACTTGGTTAACGTATGGAGCTTTAGGACTGGCTATCTTAATATTTGTTATTTATTCTCTGTCAGGCAAAAATGCGGTATTAATATTTAAGACTATTACTTCAGCTGCTGTAACTGTTATTCCCGAAGGCTTACTACTTGCTAGTTCACTGCTACTGGCCTTTGGTTCGCTTCGTCTAGCTCAAGCTAAGGTCCTGCCGCAAAAGTTAGCAGCCATTGAGGCTATGGCTCTGCTTGATATTCTGTGCGTTGATAAGACTGGTACTTTAACTAGTGATGAGATAACTTTTGAGGAGCTAGAACTTTTTAAAGATACTGACGAACCTATTGCTGAGCTTGTTAGGATCCTGGCTGTTGAAACTGGTAAAGGCAACTCCACGAGTAGTGCTATTATTGCCGGCTTACCAAAAATTAAAGATTATGAAGTATTAGAAGTAATGGCTTTTTCATCGGTTCGTAAGATGAGTGGCATAAAAGTTAAATACAATAAAAAAGTCTATACGATTTTTATGGGAGCGCCAGAATTTTTAGATGAATTAGCCCCACTATCTTCTACTCAGAAAATTAGAGTTGCAGGTTTGGCTAGTGAAGGTAAAAGAGTAATATATGTGGCTGTCTTTGAAAATACTAATACATCTATAAAAGAACTTATTGCAGGGTCTGGTACGGCTGTTGGGCTAGTAGTTTTATCTAATGAGCTACGTGAGGGCGTTAAAAAAACTGTTAGATACTTACAGAAAAATGGTGTCAGCATTAGAGTTATTAGTGGTGACAATCCAGACACGGTTCGTTATATTACCAAAATGGCTGGCATATTGAACCATCATAAAGTGATAACTGGGGCAAAGCTTCAGGAAATATCTGATTCTGATTGGGACGCTAAGGTAGCGGAAACAACTATATTTGCTCGGGTCTTGCCAGAACAAAAAGAGCGCTTAATTGAAACATTTAAACGACTAGGTAATTTTACCGGTATGGTTGGTGATGGTGTTAATGATGCTTTAGCGATCAAGAAATCTGATCTTGGGGTAGTTATGTACGCTGGGGCTTCAGCTACTCGGCGGGTTGCGGATATTGTTCTATTAAATAATTCATTTAACTCTTTGCCTATGGGTATGAAATTAGGTAATCGTATTATCCAAGCTATTGAGCTTATAGCGGTATTATTTTTCCATAAAATTATATATGGCGTAGTATTGCTGCTTTGCACATTCATCCTTGGAGTAGTCTATCCATTTGAGCCTCGTCATATTACTTTTTTAAACATGTTCCTGGTCACAGCTCCAACGATTATGTGGACACTATTCACACCTTCGCCGATGCATCGTTTGTCGCCTAAGATGTTCTGGCAAGATACTCTAAGATCGGTTGCTCCAATCGCAGTCTTATCTGGTTTAACGGTCACTGCTACCTATATGGTGCTCCACCTATTAAACCCAGACCAGCCAAAAGGCGTCGCCACCATGACAGTACTAGTTGCTACTTTCTTTGGCATCTACTTGGTATTTTTAGCTCCAAGAATGTTCTATGTTAAAAATACTCGTAAATCTAGACTCGCCTTTTTGCTTTATTCTTTGGCGATAGTTTTAATAGTACTACCAAGCTTTGGTATTTTCTTTATTCGTGATTTCTTTAACTTCACCTACCCAGCTTATAACGGGTTCTTACCGGTGCTGGCAATAATTATAGCCATTGCCGTGTTGCAGTCTAAAATTGCACATGTAGCTGGCAATAGAGTTAGGTCACGCTATGAACAGACTATTAGCCATTAATGATATAATAAAGGCATTATGAAAATGAATATAGATATCGATACAAAAACATTTATCAGGTTCTGGTTAGTTGTTATCGGATTTGGCCTTATAGCCCTAGCTTTATATATATCTTTGCCGGCTTTAGTAATTGTTGGTACGGCTCTATTTTTGGCAATTGCCTTAAATCCGCCAGTTAGTAAGATTGCGAATATTTTGCCTAGTAAAAGCCGAGTTTTAAGTACAGCTTTGGCTTTCGTGGCAGTTATATTAATACTTGGGGGAGTTATATTTTTAGTTATCCCGCCGGTTGTTCAACAGACTTCAAAGTTTATCCAGACCGTGCCATCCTTGCTCGACTCAGCTACTACTCAGTATTCTGGCTTTAAGGAATTTGTAGATAAATATAGTCTTCAGCCTCAAGTTGATGAGGTTGTTACTTCGATTAAAGCCGGAGCGACTCATTTTGCCTCTGGTATCGGGACCAACCTAATCGCTGGTATCGGATCTATTCTTTCGGTTATTACAACAACTGTTGTTGTGCTGGTGCTTGCTTTCTTGATGCTAGTTGAGGGTCCTGGTTGGGTTAACAAGCTATGGGAATTTTATGCTGATAAAGACTTAATGACTTACCATCGTTCAACTGTAAAAAAAATGTATAGCGTGGTAACTAGCTACGTATCTGGGCAATTAACAGTTGCAGCGATTGCTGGTTTTACGGCTGGTATAACGGTCTTCATATTAAGTCTGGTTTTTGGAACGCCTGCAAACTTGGCTATCCCAACGGCAGCTATTATATTTGTTTTGTCGTTGATACCCTTCTTTGGAGCTATTATGGGTGCGGTCTTAATGTGCTTTGTCCTAGCTATTAACAGCCCACTTGCAGCCTTAATATTTTTTGTCTACTTCATTATTTACCAACAAGTTGAGGGTAATTATATTGGGCCAAAGATCCAATCTAAGCGACTTGATTTATCTCCATTATTTATACTAGTTTCAATTGTCATTGGTATAGTGCTATTTGGTATTGCTGGAGGTATTATCTCAATCCCAGTAGCTGGCTGCGTTAAGATTTTAGTAGATAACTACATCGAACGAAATCACAAAAAAAGTAGTGATTTAAAGAAAGCTAATTAGGAATTTTTATATTCCCAGATACTGTCAGTATTAGTATCACGGATTATGATATTTGCGGTTAATAGTTGGTCTCTTAACTCGTCTGACTTCTTCCAATCTTTAATCTCTCGAGCCCGTTTTCTCTCTAGTATGGCTTGTTTAGCCTCGTCTGGAATATCTGGAGTTGACTCAATTAGTCTTAGGCCGAGTAGGCTGTCAATTGTCTCAAGCAATTGGACTAAGTCTTGGCGGTTGATATCGCCTAGGTTTGAACTTGCTATCTTTGAGAAGGTTTCATCAATAATCTTTAGAGCAGCTGGTGTGCCAAGATCATCATTTACGGCTTCTATTATTAATTTTGGAACAGCTAGTAGATGCAGTCCATCTTCATCATTTGTTTCGATGCTGTGAATTTGATGCCTCAAAGCTGCAATGTTGCGCCAGTTGTTTAGGCGGTTTTTTGCTGATAGCAGGTTTTCGAAAGTAAAGTTTCCTTCGTTCCGATAATTTCCTTGAAGAACAAACATACGAAAATCGGCTGGGCTGTAGCCAATTCGAACTAGATCTTCTAATTTGTAGACATTGCCTAGTGATTTACTGATTTTTGTACCATTAACTTTTAAAAAGTTATTGTGTAACCAATAATTACTTAATTTTACTCCCGTTACAGCTTCTGTTTGAGCGATTTCGTTAGTATGGTGAACTGGAATAGCATCAATACCGCCAGTGTGAATATCTATAGTATTACCTAGTAAACTCATGGCTATGGCACTACATTCTAGATGCCAGCCCGGGAAGCCCATAATTTTATCTTCTTCGTTAGTCGGTTTGTTATCCAGTAAGTCAGCTGGAGTTGCCCATTCCATGTCTCGCTTTTCATTTTCTGGGCTGAACTTCCATAATGCAAAGTCACTTGGGCTCTTTTTTTCTGGGTTAATGTCTATCCTGGTCCCCGATTTTTGAGCACTTAAATCTAAGTTAGCAAAGTCGGCATATTTAATAAATTTTGAGGTGTCATAATAAATGCCATCATTTATCTGGTAAGTATAACCTTTTTCTTTTAACTTTCTAATTAAATCTAATTGTTGGGGCACATAGTCAGTTGCTTTGGCTATAAACTGAGGCTTAATTAGGTTTAATTTTTCCATATCATTCATAAAATAATCTGTATAAAAATCGGCAATTTCCCAGGCAGTTTTATTTTCTTTTTTAGCACTTAATTCGAGTTTGTCTTCCCCGCTATCGGCGTCGCTAGTTAAATGGCCGACGTCAGTAATATTCATGACTCTTTTTACTTCGTAGTCGTTGGCATCTAATATTCTTACTAAGATATCCCAATAGATATAGGCGGCCAAGTTGCCAATATGTGGGTGGCTATAAACAGTTGGGCCACAAGTATATAGTAGGACCTGTTTATCTTTTTGGGAGACAAATTCATCAATATGGCCAGTTAGAGTGTTAAATAGCTGAAGTGTCATTTTCTATCTCCTTTAAGGCTTTATCTGCTGCTTCAAGCAGCTCTGGAATTATTTTGTCGATTGATTCATACACTCTAAAACCAGCAGCGTAGTCATGTCCACCGCCACCGAAAAAGCCAGCTATGGTTGCAGATATTGGTGAGTTGCTACGTAGCTTTCCAGTAAGTCGGCCATCAGGATAGGTTTTAATAGCTACCCCAACTTCAACGCCTTCAACTAGGCGCATTTCATCTAAGACTAGAACACTTGGGTTGTATTGGTCGGAATAGGCTTGGATTTCCTCAAATGGAATCCTAATAATAGCTAATTTTCCATCTAAGAAATATTCAATCCTCTCAATTAATATACCCTTATACTTCAATATCTCAGGTGATTTCTTCATAAATTCTCGGCGGCGTTTTTCAATTACTGAGCTACTGGCGCCAAGTTCAGTTAGTTTAGATGCGATCAAGAAAGTTTGAGCTGAAACGTTTTGAGTTGTAAAGCCAAGGCTGTCGCTCATAGTAGCGACAAGTAAGTTCTCGGCAGCTTGTTGGTTAATCGTCCAACCAGCGTCACTTGCTAGATTAAATATTACTTCGCTAGTTGCTACGGTATCTTCGGTTAGTAGCGTATGCTCGAAACTTAGGTTGGATTTAGTGATGTGATGGTCAATGGCGAGCACTGGATTTGTCTCAAGATAATGACGAACGCCTGGAGTTTCTAGGACTTTAGATAGTAAGACATCAGCCGTGGTGTCGACAATGATAGCTAGATCGGCTTTTGGGTCGAAATCGTTTACTATTCGGTCCCAGCCTTTGATATACCTCATATATTTAGGTATTTCAATTGGGCAATAAAGAATTACTTCTTTTTTAATGTCACTTAGGATTTCCTCTAGCGCTAAGGCACTTCCAAGAGAATCGCCGTCTGGATTCTCGGCTTGGATAATGATTATTTTTTTGGCAGCATTTATTAGTTCTTTAGCTTTGTCGTACATATTAAAAAGCCCTTCTGCCGTCTAGGGCGTGTGTTAGTGTTATTTGGCTGGCATATTCAAGATCAACTCCGACTGGTATGCCGCGAGCTAGTCTGGTTATTTTAATCTTGATGCCGTCATCGATAATATGTTTTTGTAGGAAGATTGCGGTTGACTCGCCTTCTACGCTAGCATTGGTGGCGATAATTATTTCTTCTACTTCATCTTTTTTGATTCGATCAATTAATTCTGGTATATGCAGCTGCTCAGGGCCGATGCCGTCAATTGGGCTAATTGCCCCACCTAAAACGTGGTAAGTCCCATGGAACTGTCCTGTGCGCTCCAGGGCGATAATATCTAGCGGCTCTTCCACGACAGCAATAGTTTTCTTATCTCGGCTAGGATCGGAGTACAAGCTGGATACTTCTTCGCTTGAATCAATAAGCGCGAATGTAATTGGGCAACTCTTAACGCCACTATGTAATTTAGTTATAGCGCTGGCTAGTTTCTCGCTTAAGTGTTTATCGGCGCGTAATAAAAAATACGCATAACGTTCAGCGGTTCTAGCCCCAACTCCAGGAAGACGCCCAATCTCATCGATGGCTTCAGTTAAGGCAGATGGTAAGAGTTGTGACAAAGTATATCCTACAGCCCAAGGCTACCTAGGCCGCCCATAAGTGGCTTCATTTTAGCAGCAGCAATTTCTTGAGCTTTTGCAAGACCATCACGAAGTGCGATTTCAAGCCATCGTTCAAGTTCAGCGATGTCTTCAAGATCTACTTGTTCTGGGTTAATATTTATCTTCTTGATCTTAAGTTCACCTGTAATTTGAACGACAACAGCACCGTCGCCTGCTTCAACTTCTACGATTTCTTTTTTTAGTTCATTTTGAGCTTTACGTAATTGGTTAATCATTTTAATTTGGTCAAATGCCATATTTTTACTCCTTGGTCTAATTTATTACTTATTATTATACTTTAATCTGTTATCTTTTTATATAAATAAAATCGATCACCATCTTTTTGTCTGGCAGTCACAATAATTTCATCTACTTTATAACCCTGGTAGCTCTTCTTCGCTTTTCTGGTCGCTAGGAATGTGTCAGTTGATGGTGATAACTCAACTTTAAGATCTTTATTATGTTCGGCTAGAACGCTATAGAAGTCTTGCTCGCTACTATCAACTATAAGGTTCTTTGTTTCATTAGGGATTAGCTTAATATCTTTTGAAAAATTAGGGACTAAGTCAGGGTCATGCCTGTAACCGTAGACATAACGATCAACGCCAGAGAATACTAGAACGGTTACGAGAATAACTAAAGGGATTAGACCAGCAATGCGAGCATATGGGTTTAGTGGAAATAAATTATACCAATGGGATAGTAATAATCCAAGACCTGAAGCCATTAACATCACGAGCGGTAGAAACAAAATGGTTGTGTGAGCTGGGTTTAATATTACAAACGGCACTAAACATGCAAGCCAGATAAATATTATGTAGCTTTTAGCGGTTTCTCTGGTTTTAAATGTGTTATATGCACCGATAATTATTATTAACATTGAACCAAGTTCAAAGAATGGCGTCATTAGGGTTGTGCCACCTGGGCTAGAAAAGCTAAGGTATTGTGTTGCTAGGATGCTAAGGTTTTCAACTAAGTTAGGCCATTTTAGCGGGATACCGAGTAATGTTAGTCCTAAGCTAGGATTCTTTATGGCTGCAAATAATAGAGGAACAGTTAGTAAACCGGCGAATACAAAGCCAATAATGATACTAGTCTTAGATAAATGCTTAAGTAGATATCTGAGGTGCGGATGGGCTAACATCGATGTGATAACAGCAATTAATATATAGGCACTAAGTGGAGTGTATAGGCTTAGGGCCGCCATTATAAAGAAAGCAATTTTCTTAGGGTTTTTATATTTTGAACTAGTAGTAACTAGAGTTGCCATTAATATTAAACAGATAGCCCAGAAAAGATATAGGATTATTGGTGTACCATCTTGAGATATGAATAAGAACTGTCCAGTTGTTATTGCAATTAATGTGGCTAAAATGCCAATTCGTGGCTTAAACCATCGTCTTAGGATTAGGATCATACCTGCAGCGGATAGAAATGCTAATAGTATCGAAGGTAATTTTATACCAAAAACAGTTACCCCTAAGATAGATAAGCTTAACTTTTGTAGCATGTGATAAGGCAAGTTTGTTATAGCTAAACTATTAAAATCGAGATAGTTTATCGAGTCGCTTTTTACTACTGATTGCATTTCCTCTGACGAAATACCGCCAGGAATATATAGCCCAGCAAATACTAAGACGATTATTAAGCCGATTGCAACTAAGCTATAGCCTATCCAGTATCTGTTGCGGTAAATAAATGATTTAGTAATATCAATATTAATCATGTTTGTCTTTAATTATACCATGATGGGACCAATGGTGCCTGGCTAGCCCTAGCTTGTATTTGCTTTCAAAATGTGTGAATATACTTTAAGAACCTTAACAATCGATGCTATGTAATGAGTTTGGCGTTTTGCAGTAGAGAATCGTTCTACTATAAAATGCCAAATTCAAACAAAGTTTGAAACTACTGAATTATTCCAGTTGGTGGCACGAAAGGTGGTGTTATAAATGGCTGAAATATCATGGAAACAAAATGGTATATTAGTCCCAGATACTAGGGCCAGGAGCAAAGACAGAGGTTGGGATTTAGACCCAAATATGTTATATGAAATTGGCTTAAAGTTGTCTGAGCATCATGAATCCTATGATCGTCGCCCACTAAGCTTTAGATTCTTGATTAATAGGGATCTAAGATATACGCTTTTTGAGTTGCTTGAATGGATTCAAGATGGAGTTAAATCCCTTGGTTATGGCTTCAGAGACTATGCCTCGGATATGATTGATAAAGAAACTCTTGCTTATTATGTGAATCCAAGCAAAGATAGTTTTCCGGACTGTCATTCTCATTTGAATGGTGGCTGTAGAATATCTAGACTTGATTTGGAGACATTTAATAGTATTGGCTTTTCTGGTGATATTATTGGGCAGCGCCTTGAGTGGCCAGACATTGATGCTTTAGTTGCGTTAGCTCTAAATCCTAATGTTTGCATACTTATGGATGGTGTTAATCTGCCGTTTATGGTCATCCCAGGGATAGTCATAGGCAAGAACTACTTTTTGAAGTTATATTTTGATGGTAAATACTTTAATGTGGTGTGTGTCTGGGGGGCTGATGCTTTTTTAGGAAGTACATTAGTAGCTTTTGGTGATATCTAGAAGTATAAAGTAGCATCGATGTTTAGGTTAATCCCCCTCTTTTTAGAGGGGTTTTAGCTTTTAAAATTTTAGTATTTATTTATAACTATATAAATTTAAGCGTCGTGTTTACGATCCAGGGAAACGAAGCGTAGTCGTTCTGGGTGGAAGTATAGCTCAACTTTACCGGTTGGTCCGTTACGATGTTTGGCAATTATAAGATCAGTTATATTCTCGCGTTCAGTTTCTGGATTATAGTAAGCTTCCCGGTAGATAAACATGACAATATCGGCATCTTGTTCAATAGATCCAGATTCACGAAGATCGGCTAGTTGTGGAATTTGTGGGCTACGGGATTCAACCGATCGAGATAGCTGTGATAAAGCTATAACTGGGACGTTTAACTCTCGGGCAATTAATTTCAGGCCTCTAGATATTTCACTGACTTCTTGGACACGGTTGCCATTATTATTGCTACTACCTTGCATTAATTGGAGGTAGTCGACGATCACTAGACCAAGTGGCTGTTCGTGCATAGCTCGACGAGCTTTTGTTCGCATTTCTAGAACAGATAGTCCTGGGGTGTCGTCAATATATATTGGCGCTTCAGCTAATTCTCCCATTGCTTCTGATAGTTTTGAGAAATCGTCATCAGATAAGTTACCCGTCCTAATATTCCAAGCGTCAACTCCAGAAGCATCGGCTAGCATACGATCGACTAACTGTTCCTTGCTCATCTCAAGGCTGAAGAATAAGACTGGTTGTTTTGCAACAGTTGCCACATTATATGCTAAGTTAGTAACCAATGTAGTTTTACCCATGGCTGGTCGGGCGGCTAGGATAATTAAGTCACTACGCTGTAATCCAGCGGTCATATTATCTAAATCTCGGTAGCCAGTTCTGACGCCGCGTAGAGATCCTTTATTGCGGTGCAATTCTTCCATACGGTCAAAACTCTCAGTTAAGATACTTTCGATGCTAACTAGGTCCTGTTTTAATGATTGGTCACTAACTGAGAATAGCTCAGCTTCGGCCTTTTCGAGTAGTTCTTGGGTGGTGGTTTCTTCGTCATAACCAAGCTCGGATATTTCACCACTTGCTCGGATTAATCGGCGACGGACAGCTTTTTGGGCAACAAGTTCAGCGTAAGCTTCAGCATGGGCAGAAGTTGGCACGTAGTTAGTTAGTTCGGTTAAATATGCTGATCCGCCAATAGTATCTAGCTCTTTTTTACGTTTTAGCTCATCAGTTAGAGTTAATAGGTCGACGGGTTTATGTTTTTCATATAGTCGCATCATGCCGCCATAAATAATTGAGTGGCGTTTTTCGTAGAAATCTTTAACTGTCACGTGCTCTGAAATATCGGCTAGAGTTTCTTCATCAATTAAAACTGCACCGAGTAAACTTTTCTCGGCATCAATATTCTGTGGTGGAATTTTCCCAGCCATTACCTCTTTAGTTGCCATCTCTCTATGCGGACTCTAATGAGACCTCTTCTCCTCCGCCCATAATAGCAGCAACAGCCGCAGCTTGGCTATCTTTTAAAGGAGAAGTTGTGGGTATTGTGTGGATATTGAGTTCACAAACACCAATATCTTGAAGACATTTACTGAGTAGTGGGCTGTATTTATTATCGTCGAGTTTTTTCTTATAAAAATTATTTGACGTATATAGGGTTAAATTGTTACCGTCTAGCTCATGGCCGCATTTAGATAATACACTGAAGAGTGCAATATAATTTTTCTTTGTGTGATCTAGCAGTTTTTGCCAATCTAAGCCTGTCTCCATTGTACCTATATTTTTTTCAAGAACTGTTTTTGGCTTAGGGGTATCTAATTGGCTTTTTGATTCAGTTGGCTTATCTTTAAGTGCTTGTTTTTCTAGTTTAGCAATTGAGGCGCTAATTTCTAACGGTGGTGCGAGTAGAGCAGCTGATTTTGTAACTTGTTTTGGTAATGCCGCAAGTCCTAGTACGCTTATTAATTTTAATTGTGGCTGAGGACTTTTTGGAACATCAAGGATAGTATCTAATAATGTTAGTAGATTTGGTTTTTCGGTTATTTGATCTCTAATCTCTTCTGTTAATTGCTGGACTAATACAGCAACACTCACGCCCTCGTCAAAAGCTTTGTTTAATACTATAACGATTGATGGGATATCGTGGGCTTCGACTGAATCTAGCAGTTGGTTAATCGTCTTTTTTGGGGCTAAGCCTAAAGTCTCTTCAATTAAATCAGCGGTAATGATTTTATTATCGCTACTTACTAGGCTTGATAACTGATCAAGTAAACTAATACTATCCCTGAAGCTACCGTCGCTTCTAGCCGCAATTAATCTTAGGGCTTCATCTTCAATCTCAATCTTTTCTTCTTTGGCAATATAGGCTAGGTGTTTAGTGGCGTCTTCAATAGTTATTGGCCTAAAGCTAAATCTTTGAGTTCGGCTAATAATTGTAGCTGGAAGTTTTTCGACATTAGTTGTGGCTAGAATAAATATAACGTGAGATGGTGGTTCCTCGAGTGTTTTTAATAGTGCGTTAAAGGCGGCCTTAGACAACATATGGACTTCATCGATAATGTAAATTTTTTTAGAGGCCGATACTGGAGCTATTTGAACCTTTTCTCTTAGGTCTCTGACATCTTCGACGCCATTATTGCTAGCAGCATCGATTTCGATGATATCTAGATTAGTTGCGTCTTCGTCATAAGGCAATTTATTAATCTCATGAGCTAAAATCCTAGCAACTGATGTTTTACCAACGCCTCTTGGCCCAGTCAGTAAATAGGCGTGAGATAGGCTATCTGTAGCAATTGCTCGAGCTAAAATGTCGGTAATGTGTTTTTGGCCGATCACTTCATCTAGCTTTTTGCTGCGATATTTTCGATACAATGCTTTTGACACTTTTTTGTTTCCCCTATCGTCTTTCTCTTAATGTAATTATACGCCGGATCGGTCTGGCTAACTGTTGTGTTTTAATACGTCCTTCTTTTTCTTTAAATAGCAGATGCCACAAAGTGAATCGTAAGACACGCCATTCTCTCCGTCAATTGCTACCTGGTCGCCACTGAAAACGTAGACATCATCTTGCTTGCGGCAATTGACTTCGGCCTGTGAACCACAACGGCACATGGTCGGTAATTTTTCAATGTTGTCTGCAAGTTCAAATAATCGTTTGCTGCCAGTGAATAAATTAGTTTGGAAATCTGCTCTAAGTCCGTAAGCAATGACAGAGATATTATCTACTTTTGCAATATCAAAAAGTTGATCAATTTGTTCCCTGTCTAGTAGCTCGGCTTCATCAACTAAAACGCAGGCAAGTTTTTTAATATTATTTTTCTTTATAAATTCTTTTATCGCTTTTCTTAAGTTAACGCCTGGATCAATTAAGATATCGACAAGTCTTTTATTGCCACTCCTGGTCAATAGATACTTGCCTCCTTTTACGTCAATACTTGGTTTAACGACGGCTATAGCTAGCCCGCGCTCTGTATAGTTGAAGGCGGCTTTAATTAGTGTGTCTGTTTTCCCACTATTCATAGCCCCATACTTAAAATTAAGTTTGGCCATATTTTATCCCTCTTTTAAATAACTTTTTGTTTTCACCTCTTGTAACAATTTAAGTATAGCGCTTTTGTTTATATTTGCAACAACTAAATAATCCGCTATTTTGCGGATTATTTATTGCTTATCTTAATATTAAATATTAATTAATTTTTAAAATTAATAATTATAGAGCGGCTTCAACAGCTGCCCAAGTTGCATCGTCGTTATCTACTGGAATAATAATGGTTACTTGGTCACCAATACTAATATGGAAATAAGTAACGCTAGCTAGTAGAATCCTATATTCGCGGCCATTAGCTTCGACATAATAGGCACCGTCGTGTTGAACGAGCGTACCGATAATTTGTTTTCTTTCAGCTGGTTGAATTTGCTTGTATATAAAACTGCCATCGTCAGTAATAGTAAGTTTTAGTATGTCGCCTTCAACTAACTTTGATTTGCTAGCGTAGTTTGCTGGTACTGGATATTCTTTGCCATCTGGACCAGCCATCTTTTGGCCATCAAAGATACCTTCAATAACTTTGCCTCTAGCATCATCCATAGTGCTAGATTTTGGGGTAATAATTGAACCATTGTCGCCAATGATACTAATTAATAATTCTTTAGCAGCTGCTAAATTTGTCTCAGCCTCTTGGATTAGACTGTGTAATCTTTTTACTTGTTTTTCTGGTAATTCAGACATGGTAACTCGCAATTTCCTTTTGTCTATTTTTGTAGTGATATTACTTTATGTATACCAATGAATACCTAGATTGTCAATAGATAGGTCTTAAGTTGGGCTCCTGCTATCCTGTTTATGCTATAATTAAAGCAAATTTAAAGCATAAATATAGTTATTGTGATGATAAAAAAATGAGCATGTTTAATAAAAAAAGAAATGGTGCTGGCTTTACGATTGTAGAGCTTTTGGTGGTAATTATTGTTATTGGCATATTAGCTACCATAACCACAGTGACTTATGTGGGGATATCCAAAAAGGCCGATGATGCTGCGCTAGCCACATTAATAAATGGCAATCTAAAACAACAAGAGCTATATAAGGCGCAATATGGCTCATATATAACGGAGGTTGATCAAGAATAGTGGCTGTGCCATTCAGCCATCCCCTGATAATGACAGATGTTTAAAGGGCAACTTTAGCGCAGATATATCTAAGTCTACAAAGTCAAACCCAACTTCAAATCTTACGGGCTCAGCTGACAGTTTTTCTATATCTGTGTCGATCGGTAGTGACACCTTTATAGCATCCCCTGGGTCGCCAACAGCTACCCCTTATACTGCTTCAAATTTTTCAACTCAGCTTTACCCAGATAATAATAGTGGCGGTACGGTTACTGCGGCAACTAACGGTGTAGATAATACTAAATGGGTTACTGTCAGCGATAGCATCGGTTCGGAAAAGAAAGATACTATAACTGGCCTTATTTGGAGCAGTCTATTGTACAAGAACACTTCAAATGTTGTAGTGTTTAGCTCAACTGCCAATACTGGGTTTAGTTGGAATAACACAAGCACATATAATCTATTTGGTACCAATAATAGAAAGTCTGCTATTGAGCTATGCGCAGAGAGAGGTAATGGCTGGAGGTTGCCGACCCAGAAAGAAATTATTCAAGCCTATATCGATGGGTCATATTTTAATTTAAATCAGGCAAGTAGTGATCTTTGGTCTATGACTCAAGATAGCGGAGGGGTTAATTCTTGGGCTGTCACCACCTCAAATGGAGCTAGCTTTAGCTATACACAAAATGGAGGCAGTAGTTTGCGTTGCGTTAGGTCAAGTGGAGATACCGGGATGGTGGGCATCTGTCCAAATCAAGCCTACCAGGATAACTATGGGTTACCTGTAACCGACTCATCAAATTGTATTAAGAACTGGGTCGCACCAGCCGATAATGTGGCTGGTTCTGAAAAGAGAGACCCTATATCTGGTCTTACTTGGAGCAGCCGTATTGTTGGCACTCCTCCATCGGTTGGTTTTTCTGGTACAGCCGGCTTTACTTCGCCAACTGTAAGTAGCTGGAAATGGAGCGCCCAAGTTAGCCCAGCAAAAACAGCTGCTCAACTATGTTCAGAAAGAAATAATGGTTGGCGTATACCAACCCAAAAGGAATTACTCCAAGCCTATGTAGATGGTTCGTATCGAAATTTAAGTGATCCAGCGAATGATTATTGGTCAGCGACATCATTCTCGACTACTAACGCTAATTTTGTTAATTTAGGCAATGGAGCTTCAAACAATAGACTGAAGACTACATTATCTTCAGTTCGTTGTGTAAGATAAGTAGCTTTTAATAGTGACGATGTCTTGAACGTTCCCTGTTCAGAGCTTCGATTATTGGTATATATATTGGGTTTGGCTTCAGACTGTTTATGTGTTTTAAAATTACGCATACATCATCATCGGTTAGGGCGTCTATTAGTTCTTCAACTTCGACGTCATCGTAAACCTGTTTCTTTTCTTCTATTTCATCGTCTGTGAATATATCAAGCTCTGCTTTGTAAATCGGGCTGGGCCAGTAGAACTCTTCAATTTTGGCTTCAACTTCACGAAGGGTTGGTAGTCTTTTCTGGTAGGAATATTCTTGACATGTTGGTAAGTCTTGGGGCTCGGTTTGTTCACCCCTACTGCATCTTATAAATGGTTGGATTTCGTTCATAATATACTTTTTTGATTAATTGTTACTTATGACTATTATTTAAATCAGATTATTACAATTAGTACATATCGTTGGCTAATAAGATTCGGCTGGTGCTGGTATTAGGTGTTGAAAGACCTAATACCAACTAGCCATGAATCATTAGTTGGCTTTTAGGGCTTTGATCGGCAAGATTCTCCTTTTTATAAGATATTCTGATAAAAAAGAGTCGGTCATCTTTTCGCTAGCGTCATTTAAATACGTTAAGTATTCTATGGCGACCTGTTTTTCCTTACCATCTAATAAAAGAGCGGTTTTTTTGGCTGTCTTTGGGCTGCCGTCAAATTTAGACCAGATCTTTAGCAAAATCTGCTGTAGCTCATTTCCCAGCCCTAAATCTGGCTTGTCTGAAATAATCTCATTAATGATCTTGTCGATAAAACGTGGGTTTCTCTCTATTTTTTCGTTAGGCTTATTGGCCAACTCGATGCGCCTGTTGATGATACCGTCCATAATTCAAACCTCCTTCGTTTTTTACCTCTAGGGCGTGTTTATTTGTAACTACGTCCGAGATAATTCTCAGAGGTAGTTATAAATTAATTATTTAACGATTAATTAATTTATAACTACCTCCGCTCGTGGAGGAAGAATCGATATGTACTGTAATAATCTGATTTATTAATGATCAAAAAATATTAGTCCTATACTCAATTAGGTATAATAAACTAACATTTGTTTATATAGTGCCATAAGTAAATGATTGCGTCAATTTATAATTTTGTTTGAAAAAACTTATGTTTGGATTGTTATCCACATGATTTTATGATGTGAGCCCAATAATGTTGTATATTTTGTTATAACTAAACATCACCCCTTATTAGGGGGTGATATAAAGTATTGGTTAACAATTGGTCGAATTATTTAGAATTTAACTAAATTAAGCAAGTTCTACTGTTGCGCCTGCTTCTTCAAGCATTTTCTTAGCAGCTTCAGCTTCTTCTTTGTTTACTTTTTCTTTAACAGTTGATGGTACGCTATCAACGATAGCTTTTGATTCACCAAGACCAAGGCCTGTGATCTCTTTTACTGCTTTAATAACAGCAACTTTTTGAGCACCAGCTTCAGTTAGTTTGATAGTGAATTCAGTTTTTGCATCTTCAGCAGGTGCAGCTTCAGAAGAAGCAGCAACAGCAACAGCTGCAGCAGGAGCAGCGGCGCTTACGCCCCACTCGTTTTCTAGGTGCTTAACGATTTGGCTCAACTCTAGAGCTGAGAGTTTGTTGAGTTCATCAACGATTTTTGCTTGTGCAGCAGATAGCTTGATTTCTGTATCAGCCATGATTTTATTCTCCTTTATTTGCTTAATAAATTAAGCGGGTTGATTATTTATATGGTTACAAAATTATAGTGCTTTAACGCGTTGAGATAATACTTGCGCGAATCCACGTTGTGCGCCATTGGCGACAGATAGGAATCCGGAAAGTGGAGCTGCCATCACGCTGACTAATTGGCCGCGGAGTTGATCCTTGGTTGGTAGTGAAGCGAGAGCGATAACAGTTGCGGTATCAAGTGTTTTGCCAGAGTTGTCAAAACCAACAATGAGTTTTAGCTCAGGGTGGCTTTTGGCAAATTTAGCTAGTACTTGAGCTGGAGCGACTTCATCGACACTTGAAAAAGCGTAGATCAATTGTCCAGTTAACAAACTAGTATCAGCAGATTTGAAATTATCGTTAGCGGCAAGTGCTACGCGGATAAGGCGGTTTTTAGCTACCTTAATGACCACGTTATTAGCACGAGCAGCAGCGCGAAGTTCTTGCAAACTAGCAACACTAAGGCCGGTGTAGGCTGCGCCTGCGGTACCTTTAGCGGTTGCGAATAGTTCAGCTAATTCTGCAACCAAAGTGTTCTTTTTATCGCGAGTTATTGCCATAAAAGTCCTTTCTTTGATTGATATTTATTCGACCAAATTATTAACGTTCTAGACAGTTGCGTTGCCAAAAGAAAAAGTCTTTGGACCTCGCACTGCCAAAGACTATATCGAAAAATGTATGTTTTACATGATCCTCGGTAGCCAATTAAGCGTTGCCGCAGCTACTGTCTTTGGTAATGTCTGTGGAGATTATAACAGTAGTAGTCATCATATGTCAATAAGAGCGACACACAGTATGACATACCGACTCAGTTTGATTATTTTTATTAAATGCTAAAATAGAGGTAAATTATTAAATAATCGAGTTGTGTATATTTTGAAAAATATAATTGTAGCATATGATAAAAATCGTGCTATTGGGTATGAAGATAGCCTTCTTTGGAAACGTGGCGAAATGCCTGAAGACATGCGCCATTTTCGTGAACTCACTAGAGATTCAATAATAGTGATGGGGCGTAAGACACTAGAATCTATTGGTATAGCACTTCCTGAACGAAGAAATATTGTCTTAACTAGTTCTGAATTTGTCGATTTTAAAAATGTAGAGATAGCTCATTCAATTAAAGATATAAATTCAATGATTCAAGATGATGATGAGGTTTTTTATATAGGTGGCGGTGAAATCTATAACCAGGCTCTAGCTGAAGTTGAACGAATTTATGCAACTGAAATCGATGCGACTATATATCCTGCTGACACTTTTTTCCCAGATATTAGTCAAAATTGGAAAGCCATCGATTCGAAAGAACATAACGCCGATGAGCGCAACATATACCCATATAGCTTTAAAACTTACGAACATAAATAGTCATAAGCTATGTTATATAAAATAGTTTCTGCCTGAGTAGTTTTTTCTGAACGATCGCCAACTTCAATGGATTCAATTGCTTTATTTTATTTCTTTTGATAACCCATCAATTTTTTCTGGCATTATTCTTTTATCTTTAAAAGCAGTTGGTAACATTCTTTTAGGAGCCCAGGTCTTTATAAGTTCATCTAAATCGGCTGAGTGCTGGTATTTGCCACTAAAGCCGCCTCGTCCGTCACTATAGTCTGTTTCGACAGTAGAAGTATTAAAGAAGACTAATTGACCGATCCTCTCACCTACTGGAAGGACTATAGCATCAGTTTTGTTTAGATTATATATTTCTAGAGTTAGTCGATTAATATAGCCTGGATCAATCCAGCCAGCATCAAAGCAGACAGAAATTCCGTTTCGTCCCCAACTACTACGGGCCATTAGGTTTGCTGCCCCGCCATTGGTTCGAATCCCAACAAATTCATGAGTATGAGCTAGAATTCTTTCTCCTGGTTGGATAACTATTATTGGATGGTCTTCAGGAATATTAGTAAATAGATTACAGCCGTTTCTATCGCACCAGTCTTTGTGTTTAACGGCTTCATAGGGGCCTTCAAAATAACGCTCAACATCTAGTTCGTCAAAAGGGTTATATACCTTAGCTTCATCGTTGATGTTCTGCCTATAGTAATAGTGACCTAGTGTGACATCTAGGCTAGCTCCGGCGACATGGTCCTCGTTATATGGGACAGATACAATAGTTCCGTCTTTAATCGCCTTTTTGATTTCTATGTCACTATATACTGTCATAATGCCATTATTATACCAGATTGCTTTTTTGACTCACATTGTTATAACTTGAGCGATTTGATAACATAATATCTAATCGAAGGGTTAAAAAATGCCAGAGAATAAACATTTGAACGAACAGTCTTATTTAAGTATGAAGAAGAAATTAAATATAATTGCGCTGGGTATTATGGTTATAGCTATAGTGGTTGGATTGGGGTTGATAATTATACCCAGGTTAACTACGGCTGCTCCTATCGTTGAGCCTGTAGCTACTTCTGTTGCAGAGTATAAGACTTTGCCACAATCTGATATCCAAAAAACTGCTTTTTCGGACGTAGAACTACAGGCACAGATTGATGCAATTGAGGCAGAATATACCAAGTCGAGGTCTGACTACGGTTGGATTGATGAACAGATAGAAAGCAGTGAAAGAGTAGGTAAACTACAAGAATCTAACCGTGCTGCAAGGAGTGCTGATACTGCAGTGAATGAGGCAAGGACATTAGCGCTTAATGGGGGCAAAAGCCGTTTTGATTTCGAGTCTGAAGCCAACTCATTAAAATTTAAGACCGATTTTGCAATAGGCTCAAGTAAAAATAAATCTGATTTTGGTATTGCTGCTTCGACTATGTTGGGTGCATTTATCATGTTTGCAGGGGCTATAATTAGCGGATCTTTGTTATATTACGCTAACTTCCGTAAGTTTGCTGCCTTTGGAGTACAGACTATTATGCCAGTTGCCAAAGAAGGTATTACAGAGATTGCCCCTACAATTGGTGCAGCTTATGGATCAATGGTTGAGGCGGCTGCTCCTGGGGTTAGCCGAGGTGCCGGCACTATGATAGACGGCACAAGCCCTTCGGTTGGTAGAGCTACTAACACTATCCTTACATCAGCTGCTCCTGGAATTGGTGAGATTGCTAGAGAAATCAAAAAAGGTATTAACGAAAAGCCACATAAAAAACATAAAAAATAATTACTAACATAAAAAATATCCCCTCATTGTGAGGGGATATTTTATTTTATGTTAGTTTCTTAGTTTATTGTGTTTTCAACTTTTATGCTTGGACCTTGAGTGGTGCTAATTGAAGTTGATTTAATAAATACACCTTTTAGGCTTGAAGGTTTCTGAGATTTCAAGCTTTCAAAGAATGCCGTAGCATTTTCTTCTAACTTCTTTGCGCCAAATGATACTTTACCGACGCTTAGGTGAACGATAGACTGCTTGTCTACTCTATATTCAACTTTACCGGCTTTAGCTTCAGTAACAGCCTTAGCAACGTTTGCAGCGACTGAACCGCTCTTTGGATTTGGCATCAAGCCTTTTGGTCCAAGAAGACGGGCATATTTACCAAGTTTTGGCATATATTGAGGAGTAGCAATCAAAACATCGAAGTTTATTTCACCTTTGTCTAATTGCTTCAAGAAAGCGTCATCGCCAACTACATCAGCGCCAGCTTTTGTAGCAGCGGCGTGATCTGTCTCAGGGGCAAATACAGCTACACGTACAGTTTTACCAGTTCCGTTTGGAAGTGATACTGTAGCACGAATATTCTGGTCAGCTTGACGTGGGTCGACGCCTAGACGAACATGAATTTCAACACTAGCATCAAATTTGCTAGGGTTTGTTTTTGCAGCTAGATCCATAGCGTTAGTTAGTGAATAAACCTTGGTCTTATCGACTAATTCAGCCATTTTGCGGTAGTTTTTTCCACGGCGTTCAATTAGTGGACGAGTAACTGGCTTTGGTCCTTTTTTAGTGTGAGCTTCAGCATCTTCAGATTGTGGAGTTGTATCGTGCTTCTCTTTACGAGCTTCCTTCTCCATTTTAGCTTCAACTTCAGCAATAGCTTTAACGCTTCGTTTACCAGCTTTAGCTAATTTTACTTCTTTAGTTTTTTCAATAACTAAAATTTCGGCTTCAGGCGCTTCCATGATTGGAGCCTGGGCACATTTAATAGCCTCTTCAATCTCAGCGATTGTATTGCTATCTGTAACTTCTAACTTTAATGATTTAGCTGTTTCAAGCAAATCTGATTTTTTGGTCATTATTAGTGAACCCTTTCTGTGGTAATAACGGCTTATTAGGCCTCCCAACATTGATTATTGTGTGTTAATTTTAGCACAATTTTTAAGATATGTGAACAGTAATCTTTTTAATATCTCATTATTTACTAAACAGCAATATTATGTTAAGATAGTCTTATCTTATTATATAGAAGGTGGTGTATTTATGAATAAGCGAATTGGTTTATCTGGGTCGGAACTTTTAGAGATGGTCTTTTCTGGTCTGTATGATAAGTACGGTATGAAAAAAATTCCACTCGACAGAGTAACCTCCACTGAAATCATTGACCGCAGCAACCCCCTAATGACTCGCATTGGTATATTCAGATACTATGATTTATCAAAGTTGGAAGTTAAAAATCGGGTATGGTTGTTAGCGATCGGTAGAAAATTTAAATGTCCAGGTTATTGCCCTTATCTCAATGACATTATTGCTTTTGAGATATCGAGTGCGATAACAGAGTCAAATGCGGTTGAGCTTTTCAAAGGTTCAGTTGGCAGAAATTTTAAGAATTCCTTAGTAGTCGCAATGGAATCAGGTTACGTTCGGTCGAACCTTAAAGGTTACTTCGGCTCAAAAGTACTTGATAAGATTAAGCACAAAGACTTAATAGTTTGTGAAGCGATTAAGTGTGCCGGATTCGAGAACATTGATGGATCTGTCATTTATGATAGATCTGCAGCTTACAAGAAAGAAGCGGTTGATGCATTTATTAATGCAATCGCATCTGTTCTTGAATGACGTTATTCAAAAGGATAGCAAAAAACCCTCAGATATATTTCTGGGGGTTAATTTTTTGTTGTTATTCTAGTTGTGTAGGTTTTTCTTGCCTGGTTATTTTCATCATATTCTCTTAATAATATGCAACCAGCTTCGTCTAGTGCCTTAATTGCTGCCTTATTTTCGGTATAGGTTTCTAGCAGCGGCTCTGTTATGCCAAGCTCATCACATTTATTAATTCCAAAACCTATTGCTTGCCTCCCAAAGCCCTTACCTCTTTCACTCGGCCTTATCACGAGGAATAGGTGCCCATTTTTATCTTCGCTACTTCTTAGACAGTGTCTAATAGTTAAGGCACCAATTATTTTATTGCGCTGGGTGTCTATCATCCAATATGGGCTAGAAGGTATGTATTCAGGGTATTTTATAAGCTCCTTATATTTATTCTCGTCGTCTAAGCCGTAAATACTAACATCTTCGTTGATAGCGTAGCTTTCTTCTTTCATGTCATAAAATTGGTCCTTATAATCTTCTGAAGGACTGACATAAATTATATTGCCAATTTTAGTTTCCATATAATTGTCTGCTATATCTTATCGTTTGCTTTGAGGTAAGTAATAGCCACTAACTCTCTTGGTACCCATAGGTATTTGCTCCTGGTCCATATTTGACTAGACTCAGGGTCAAATTCTTTAGTCATGCCGCCAATAATAATTGGATCCATACCTAAATTAACAGCTTGAAGTGCGACTCGTCCTATGTGGTAGGCTTGGGCCGCTATGATTGGTCTCTCTAGATTATGTTCTTTCATATACTCAAGCGCTTGGTTCAGTACGGCCCATGAGTCTAATCCTTTGCCGGTCATTGAGGATAATTCTCCCTCAATAACAAAGTCTGTTTTGACTTTACTTGGCATAGCAGCGGCAATTTCTTGTTGTAATAGTAGAGGTAAACTAATGTTTGTTTCTTCTAGTATGTATTTAGATATTCTTCTAATGTCATCAGAAAGCAACTGGTTAACATAACCTGGGTCATTTTCAGCCGCACCAAAAGATAGCCCAATTAAGCAGTCTGCGTTTTTTGGGTCGCCTTTAGGCTCATATTCACCAGTGATAGCACTTCTAATTACATTCATTAACGACTATTATTATATCATATCATAAGCAGTATTACAAGTTCATAGAGATTAATTATAGATCTCGAATTGGGATGCCTGTTTTTTTAGATACTTTTCTTACCCATTCTAGTAGGCGTTCATGTTGATAGTCACGGGCAGCTTGTTCGGTATCTGAATCATCAATCTTCTTTGCGAAAGCATCTATCATATTTGTTAATTTATCTACGCTTTCTTGAGATGCTTTTTCATCAAGTTTTGAACTCATTTCTTCTCTAAATGATTCTACGTATTTAAACAACTTCATGAATTGATCTTCGCTCATAACTAAATTATATCACCAATAAATAATCGCGGCTATTGACCGCGATTATTTATCCACTAACTTTTTATTTAGCCTTCGACGACTACGCCCATTGAGCGAGCTGATCCGGCAATGATTTTAACACGGCCTTCCATGTCGATAGCGTTTAGCTGATCTTTTTTAATTTCAGCAATTTCTTCTAGTTGTTTACGAGTGATTGTACCAACTTTGTCAGAATGTGGTTTGCCACTTCCTTGTTTGATGCCAGTCTTTTCTAGGATTAAATCGTCAACTGGTTGACCAAGTGATTTCCAAGTAAAGGTTCGGTCTTCATAAACTTGTAGGTGAACAATAACATTCTTGCCCATTAGATCTTTAGTTGCTTCGTTGAATGGACTAATAAAATCCATCATGTTTAAGCCCCATTGACCAAGTGTAGAGCCAACTGGAGGTCCAGCGGTAGCACGGCCAGCAGGAATTCGTAATTTCAAATTTCCAATAATCTTTTTTGCCATAAATTTCCTTAATATTTTAATTGAAGAAGCGTTTTGTAACTGGGGTATTATACCTTACGAACCTGTAAAGCGTCAAGCTCTACTGAAGTGTCGCGACCAAACATCGATACCATAACTTTAACTTTACCTTTTTGGTTGTCGATTTCAGAGATAGCACCATCAAAGCCTTTGAATGGTCCATCAGTAATACTAATGACTTCACCAATTTTGAAGTCGATTTGGTGTTTAGGATCTTCAATGCCAATTCGGCGTTTAATCTTTTTAATTTCACCATCAGATACAGGTGTTGGTTCAGTACCGGTACCAACGAAGCCAGTGACACCTGGAGTATTACGGATAATATACCAAGTCTCATCTGTTAGGTTCATTTCAACAAGGGCGTAGCCTTGGAAGATCTTCTTCTCAACGACTTTTCGTTTACCGTTCTTGATTTCTATTTGTTTCTCTTTTGGTACCATAACGTCGAAAATCTTGTCGGCCATGTCGACGGCATTCATTCTTTGGCGGATGCTGTCAGCAACCTTTTCTTCGTAGCCGCTATATGTATGGATAGCATACCATTGTCTAGTGTCGTCATATCGGTTTTTTGTCATATGTATTCCTTATTTTAAAATTATGTTAAATAGTTCTTTGAAACCAGCGTCTAGTAGTACAATCAAGGTAAAGAAAAAAGCAGTGAATAGAATAACAGCAAGTGTTAATCCCCAAGCAGCTTTCCTATTAGGCCAACGAACTTGTTTTAGTTCAATCCAAGCACCTTTGAAGTATCTTCCAATGGCAAAAATTGGCTTAAATATACCCTTTGGTTCTTTTTTTACTTTGACTACTTTGATCTTTGTTTTCTTGGTAAAGATCTTAAGTTTTTTAGTAGATTCTTGTTTTTTCTTAACCACTTTTATCTCCTAAAATTAAATAGTCTGCTCAAAGCAGACTGTCAAGTACCACTATATGTTAACAAGAGGTGTTAGTCAAGAGGTAATCCGCTAATATTGACAAAATGATAGATTTATAGTAATATACCAAAATATATTGTTATAAGCATTATGTACTATAATAATATTCAGCTCATTAACAAATCAACTTATTACAGTACATGTCGATACAGACTTCTCTATTGCAGAAGTAGCGCATTAGCTAATCTCATGAGGTTAATTAATGTGCTACTTCTGGATTTATTTCCCAGGTGTAGTAAAAATACGCCTTAGGCGAAAATAAGAGGAGGATTTGAAATGGCAGAAAATAGTGACAGAGGTATTAGTAATTACGGAAGTAGGCATAATCACCGCCGTTTAGGCCAATCTATCAAAAGTTGTGCTCCTAAGCGGAACAAATGTGAGGACAATGTAATCTGCAACCTACAAACTACTGTGTCGATATTTGGTATCGACATATTAGTGGACTCAAAAGAGGAGGCTATAAATGTCTCTAAGGAATTAATTAAGAATGCAAAGATAATTATGCATCTAATTGAGGTTGAAAAAAATTTAAAAAAATTAACACCCCAGAGGTTCAAGACTTTTGCAAAAAAGTTTAAGTACCTACACTGTTATTCTTGCAGAAATATGGGCAATTGCCCAGTCTGCGAAAACCTGTTCTAGAACATTACGCTCCTGGCCTTTATTGGCCAGGGGCGATTACCAATCCGTGTTGACATGTACTATTGTAATAATTTGATTTGTGGCTAAAAAATAACTCCGATATAATGTCGGAGTTATTTTATGCTATTTTATGATTTTATATTATTTGTCCTTATCAGTATCTTTTTCTTTAATTAACTCTTTGCCTTCTTTGCCTTCTTTATATTCAGGTAGTAAGAAACTGAAGGTTGAGCCAACGTTTAGGCGGCTGGTTAGTTGTACCTGAGTGCCTATTTTGTGGGCTAGCTTAGCGGCTACATATAGTCCTAGACCAGTGCCACCGGTCTCTCTTGTCCTATAGTCTTCGCTGCGGTAGAACTTTTCGAAAACTTTTGCTTGATCGGTTTTACTAATACCAATACCACTATCTTTAACGGCAAAGTTTATATTAATACCATTCTTCTCAAAGATCATTTTAACGCTTCCCTTTTTGGTATATTTTATAGCGTTGGTGATGAAGTTCTGTAATAGCTCTTCTAGATATAGTCGGCTTGTTTTTACTTTACCAATACTTGGGGCTAAGTCTAGATCTAGATGTAAATTCTTAGCTTGAGCATCAGGCATATATTTTTCTAGCATTTGATGAGCCATTTCGGTGACATCGATAACTTCAAATTCTTCACCGACGCCTCTTTCGGCTCGAGATAAGGCGCTTAGGTCATTCACCATGTTAGCTAGGAACATAACCTGATCATGAGCTAGGTTAACGCCATCTTTAAGCATTTTATCTGTAGTATCAGGATGGCCCATCATGACTTGGACATTTGAAATTGTTCCTTCGGCGATGGTTATAGGTGTTCTTAGTTCATGGCTAATAACATTAATAAACTCATCTCTTTCCTCTTCAAGGCTTTTGGCTTTAGTGACGTCACGCGCAATTACTATATAGCCGTCATGGGTCTCGGCCTTCTTTGATCTACTAAAGCTACTGCGGATTGGAGAGAAAGTTACTTCTAATCTTATCTCTTCACCGTCGCTAAATGTATAGACTAAGTCATCACGCTTAACGACTGTCTTAGCCTTTTTAAATTCTTTAAATAAGCTAACAGGTTCTTTTTGCTGGTTTGTTAGAGCTAAAACTTCATCTATTTGTCTACCATTTAGATTCTCGTTGGTATCTAGTAAGTTCAAGCTCGATGCATTATATACTCTAACGATTCCGTCCATGTCAGTGCTTAGCACAGCATCAGCTAGGTTATTAACGATTGTGATTACTCGGTCTCTTTGGAGTGATTCTGAAGCTCTTGAATTATCTAGTTCCTTTTTGGCAATTTCTTGAGACTGTGAAATACCTAGTACGATAATACTGGTGACTAAAATAGTTATTAGGGCTGTTAGAGAATATATAGTTATCATTGGGTCGCCGCCCTGATGAATTGCGACATCAATCGAAGTCACGATAATAAAGGCTAACAGGTTTAATTGCAGGCCAATTTTTGAAAAATAAATGTAGGAAGCTAGCATTAATAATATCCAGAAGGCAGAAAATGGAGAGCCAACTCCTGAAATAAATATTAGAAATGAGCCTGCAAGTAAGTGATAAGCTGTTAATCTAAGGCCGGAATCAAGTGGACTTCTACTGCCAAAGAAAAACTGGATAAGAGAAATAAGCAGCCAAAGTAATGCAAGTATTATTAAGCCAATATTATCGATTGGATATGCTAGTGGTATTTTATTTACAATCGCAAGTAGTCCGTAGCCAATTAAAATAAGAGGCGCTATTAATCCAGCGTAAGTTATGTATTTTGTTGAATATTTAGTATAGCTAGATCCACCCTTATACATCTTATGTTTTATTATACACAATTATATGGGTTTTTATAAGCATTTTATATCGATGGGTTGAGTTTTTTTAGAGTATGTCGATGTAGTTTATATTTTGGGTCAGCGCTAGCGACAAGTGACCAGAAATCTTTACCGTGATTCATCTGTTTAGTATGTGACAGTTCATGGATGATTATGTAGTCAATTAATTCAAATGGTAGTTTCATTAGTGCAATATTTAAACTAATAGTTCCTTTGCTGCTACAACTACCCCATCTGCCGCTAGCATGAGAAAATTTAACTTTGCTATAGTCAAAATTAAATTTATCAGCTAAAAATGACAGCCTTCTTGGTAGATAACTTTTAGCTTCAATTCGAAGAGCGGAAATTATAGTGTCACGAATTTTTCTTGATATTATTGGGCTGTTAGCGGACTCACCTTGGGGCATCTTTACGATTATTTGTTGGCCGTGTCTAGATACGCTGAAGTCGATATTATTGGATGGTTGAATTATTAAAGTATGGCTCTTGCCTATTTGCATGCCATTTGAATAGCTGTACTCAGGTTTAGCTTGGGCCAGCATTTGTCTAATCTTATCGCGAGATGTGTTCAACAGACCTTTTACTAGAAAGGTTGGAGCATAAATCGGTAAAGACGCGTGTAATGTCCCGTCTGGGGCGACCCTTAGTTTTACTTGGCTGGCCATTTGACTACGACGAATTGTGATTTTGCCGAATTCTTTATCTTGAATTATTGGCATATTAGGTTGTGTCTATCTAATTAAAAAGTTATTTATTTTGTTGCTTCTTACGGCTGGAGAAGTATTTGGTGGTGGGATGATCATACTTTTTAGAACAATTTTTAGCTGAGTATTGTAGGTGTGTTTGCCGCTTATTACGACGGTTGGTTCATTAGGATGTGGTGGGCTGAACTGTTTCATTCTAATTTCGAATTGGTCACTTGTCATAGCTAATTGGCCATTGGTTGGTTTTAGGGCTCGTTTTTTAGCGGCTAGAAGTTCTGTTTGAACCCATATAAATATTGGTTGATAACCAGCCTCTTTGGCTATTTTATCTAAACAATTTCGGTCACTTCTTTTACTGGACGGGCCATCATAGATAATAGTTTTTTTAGTTTTTATTATTTGGTTAAACATTAGCTGAGCAGCTCTTAACACAATTTCATATTCATGCTCGCCATTAGTCGGTTTGGTAAATAATTCTTGGTATATTTTAGAGAAGCTAATTATCGGGGCTTTAAAGGTTTGAGCAAAATTTTCAGCAAAGAAGCTTTTACCAGACCCTGGTATGCCTACCATTATGATCATGTGAGGTTTAGCTATCTCTGATGGTTTCATATATGACATTATATCAAATCTATTGCCAAATAAATATTGTCTAAGACATTAAAATAGTATATTGCTTATGTTTTTAACCTTCATTTTTGAGTTTTTATAGCTAATTAGCTCATATTATAGTATTCTATTATTATTAATCATAAGCGTAATTAATTGTATTTATGACAAAAAAACTCGGTGGGTACAGAAAAGAAGTTAATAAGATAGATCGTAAGATCTTGAGTGCTGAGCATCATGCAAAAAATATCGCTAAACACATGCTCCATCGAAATCTTTTTAGTCGATTTATTCGAGTCCTAGGGCCTGGTATCGTTACTGGCGCAGCTGATGATGATCCATCTGGCATTGCAACTTATTCTCAAGCTGGAGCTAAATTTGGTTTTGGTTTTTTGTGGATATTCCCTGTTATGTATCCCCTATTACTGGCTGTTCAGGAGTCTTGCTCTCGCATTGGAGCCGTCACTGGCAAGGGACTGGCTGCAGTAATTAAGAGTAACTATAGCCGTAAATTGCTTTTGATGTCGGTTATATTGGTGGTTATTGCCAACACTATAAATATTGGGGCAGATCTTGGGGCAATGGCAGCTACTACTCAGTTATTTGTTGATATTCCATTTTCATTCTTGGCAATTTTCTATGCCATTGTCATTGTTCTTCTAGTCGTATTTGTAAATTACAAGAAGTACGCCAAGATATTAAAATGGTTAGCGCTTGCCTTGCTGGCTTATCCAATAACAGCATTCTTAGTTGGTCAAGACTGGGCAGAGGTATTTAGAAGTACCTTTGGGGTAATGCCACAGATAAATGCTGAGACCATCTATATCTTAGTTGGTATTTTAGGAACGACTATTTCGCCTTATTGTTTCTTCTGGGATACTTCGGAGATTGTGGAAGAAGAAATCTCGCATCGTAGATTAAGCGAAACTGGCAAAAGCCCGAAGATTAGTCGGCGATTCTTGCGTAGTATTAGATTAGATAATTTCTTTGGAATGACCCTTGCCACCGTCACAGCTTGGTTTATAGTGATCGCCTGTGCTTCGGTCTTGTTTAAAAACGGAGTTACCGAGATCAACAACGCCGCTGATGCAGCAAGAGCCTTAGAACCACTTGTCCAAGGTTTCCCATATGCTGGGATAATTGCTAAGTTAATATTCTCAGTTGGTATCTTAGGTATTGGTTTCTTGGCAATCCCAGTCTTGGCTGGTTCATCGGCTTATGCAATTTCAGAGACATTCGGCTGGAAAGAAGGTTTGTACCGTAAATTTAAGCGAGCTACTGGTTTTTACGTAATTATTATAATTGCAACAGGAGTTGGTTTATTAATTAATTTTGTAGGCATCGACCCAATTAAGGCTTTGATATTTACAGCAGTCTTTAATGGAATTGCGGCCGTGCCACTCCTATTCATGATAGCTAAGGTTGGCAATAACAAAGATATTATGGGCGCTTACAAGAATGGTGTTATATCGAATGTCTTTGTTCGAATAGCACTAGTTGTTATGACTATTGCGGTGTTGGCACTGTTCTACTTCATGTTTATTGGTCAGTAGAATATAAATCAGGTTATTACAATTAGTGTACGTCAGTGATTGATAGCTTATGGCTATTATCCTAGCTGGTGCTTAGTGCGACCAGCTAGAATTAAGCCTTAGAAAAATTCAACAATCTTCGTCATAAACATCTATGCCGTCGTCAATATCACTGAAAAACAGTGGTGCTTCTGGGCCAGGATCGTTTGGGTCTTTTTCAAATGGCGGTTCGGTCAATTCGGCTTCAGTTTCAGCTTCAGCTATGACCTCAACTACATTTAAAGCCGATTCCGAGTCTTGTTCATTTTCGAAATCGTTTTCGTTCTTATCGAACGGTAGCTCAGTCTCATCATTCTCAACTGGGAATATAACTTCAGTCATAATGGTCATGAGAATCGAATTGTCGATTTCTGTAATTAAGCTTTGGAAGTTTCTAAACCCTTTGCAGTTTATAGTTTGATCACATTTTCTGCAGATAGGTATTCTGGCTTCAACTGCTTCAATTAACTTTGTACTGTTTTGGATGTAATCATCCATTCTTGTACCATAGACTATTCTTTGGTCTTTTGATAGCTCTTTGCCGGAACCCTTCTCTGTAAGTAAATGAGCCTTGTTGTATTCGGACATCTCTTTTAGATTCTCTATTCGTCTGATATGTTCCTCATGTATTGACCATGGGCATCTGAACATGTTGGGATCAGAGAATAAACTTGGTTGGTTATCGTATGCATTCATAACATCCCCTCCTATCGCCCTGTGGGCATAATATTGCCACAACTAGGGATTAACTCGGATTGAGTTAACTTATAGAAGTAGCACGTTAAATAACCTGATTTTAGATTACCTAACATGCTACTTCTTGATAGAAGGTATCAGTGACGTACACTGTAATAATCTGATTTATTAATGATCATTCAGCTCTTATAGTTTATCTATTACTTAACAGGGCTAATTTCTAGAATTTACCATATTAAAAGTCGTGTGTCAATTTGTTAAAATAAGACTAATTACATATGATTATATATTGCTAAAATGTCAACAAAATGCTATATTATTCTCAATCTGAACTCAAGCGAGTTAGATAGCATGCTGCATTGCAGCAATACAATTCGGGAGGTTAATGTATGAACATTCAAGAGTTTATGTCAGATAAAGAAAAGTATTTTACCATTGCTGACAGAAAAGTAATGGAAGAAAAACTCGTGCAGAATGAGAACTTCTTCTTAGAAAAGAGCCTGATCCCTATTTTATTAGATATGGGTGGTCAAGAAGCCCATTATTTACAGTTTTTGATAGATTTATCAAATGCTATAAATGAATATTTGGACGGGAAAACTCCAATTACAAGAATCTCTACCTGGTCGTTATTACCGCAGATATTGTGGGCAATGACTACAAATGAGGAAGATTTATGCACATTTATAGATATGCTGAGTTTCACGAGCCAGGACTAAAAATTCAAAATTATCCATACATCATATGCTCTCGACCGCTGGCTGCCTATAGAATTCGTTTTCTATATGGCAGCCTTTTAAAATTCTAGACTAAAATAGTTTACTTTATTATCTAAACATTAATTAATATATTTACATATATGTGCTTTTATGGTATAGTGTCGTTAGTTCAGAAATGAATGAATAATGTAGAAATAGGAGGGTATTTTTATGGTTATTGTAGTTAGAGCCTATCTTGGGTCAGGGTTTGTTGATGCAATTAGCGCCTTGAAGATCTTCTGCGAAGAAGTCATCCCGACTTTGTTATTTGACGAAGATGAGGTGGCCTCTTGGTCAGTAATTTTTATTGATCATAAGGTATCAGTCGAAACCGGGATAGATATACATCTAGAAGTAGATGTGGACAAAATCCCAAGGTCCAAAGATCAAGGTGAGATAGCACAGTATGTCGGCGACTTATTCAATAGGGTTGCTACTGACTACCAAAGACCGCTTTTTGCTGGAAATGGTAAGAAGTATAGGTTTTCAGCTCTTGTTAAGCAGATGACTGGCTGTTACTATTTCAACAGTAAGTCTGACACAAGAATAAAAACCGAAGGGTTTAAAATGAGCACGGAGGCTGGATTGAGGAGATTTTATTCTCAATGCGGTTATACCTCATCAAATTGAGCCAGTGGCCTCCCTTAAAAAAGGGGGTCATTTTAAATTGGATTTATTTTGAGTTGTAATCCCAGCTGAAATTGCTGTGTCCAAAGTGGCCATATTGAGCAGTTTGTTCGTATTGTGGTTTCTTTAGATCTAAGAATTTTATTATGCCGTTTGGTGATAGGTCATAACCTTCTATTCCTTCTTGCCTACCGTCTATTACAACTGTAGCTTCAAGTGGCTTATCATACCCAATAGCATAAGCTAAATAAACAAATACTTCTTTAGCACTTTCCTTCTTTAGGTAGTCGATAGCAACTTTTCGGGCCATGTAGGCTGCGCTACGATCGACCTTACTTGGATCTTTGCCGCTAAATGCACCACCACCTATTGGGATACGTGGCCCGTAGTTATCTACGACTAGTTTCCTACCAGTTAGCCCGGCATCGGCTGCAAAACCGCCAATATTCCAGTCTCCAGCTGGGTTGATATGCAAATCTATATCTTTGGTAAACTTTGCTAAAGGTTCGCTATCTAGCCACTCTTTTGTAATTGCTAGAAGTTCGTCATGTGGTGTTAGCTGGAAACTAGCAACAACAGAGGTAATAATACCGTCTTGAGTTGTAATTTGGGTCTTGCCATCATAGGGGTACTTTTTAAATATGTATTGATTTAATCTTCGAGATAGCACAGTTTCTAAAGGTAGTAACTCAGGCGTCTCATTGCAAGCGTAGCCAACCATAATACCTTGATCGCCTGCCCCGCCAATATCTACTCCCTGGGCTATTTCAAAACTTTGACTAGATATATGCTCTATTAGCTCAACATCGCCTGCTAGGCGGCTTACAATGCCTTTAACATCGATATTAACTGCCTTAGAGGTAACTTCACCAGTCACAAACACTGTCCCATGCCCCCCGGTAACATCAATTGCTACGCGGGCATTACTGTCCTGAGCTAGATGAGCATCTAAAATAGCATCAGATATCTGATCGCATATTTTATCTGGGTGTTTTGGGGAAACGCTTTCGGCGGTTCTAAAATTTGGCATAAATATAACTCCTTTTTGTATCTTTCCGCCCGACGGGTAAGATTAAAGGAGTTTATTGCCTATTATCTTTCCCATATGGGCTAGAAGGAGCACCATTTCGCGGTTAAGCGTTTGGTTGCTGGCAGGTCATAAAGCTAGTTCTCTCGCTGCACTCTAGATACGATTAATTTAATGTACTACAAGCATTATAAAGGTTTATTTAAAATCAGTAAAGTAATTATACTAATTGCGTTATATATGAAATTATGTTATGGTTATATGCAGATCTTTAACATTTTAATAATATTTTTTTGAGAACGACACTCTGCTAATTGGGCGTAGAGTGTCGTTCTCAATATACTTGTATAGCTAGTATGATGAGCAACTGATTTTTTATATATATTTTGAAAATTTATTATATTTTTAAAGGAGGCTCGTTATGGCTAATATGAGGAAACTAGAAATATCCCAGTTATCTAGCGCCGAAAAACTCGCTAGACTGGTTCCATCACCACATCGGCAACTGTCCAAGCATGGTTGTTGTGTAAGTGTCCCAAGAAATTGGAGGCCTAGGTCTAATAGCGAAGTGCTATTGCTCTATAGATGCCTCCCTTTTAAGGGCTCTAATCAGCAGGTGCTAAGGATGAATTTTTTAGACGAAGCCTGTCGATTAAGTTCTTATGCTTTAGAGTGTGGTGTCGAGATGACACCATGGCAAAGTAAGAAGGACGATTTAGCTACCCTGAGAGACATATCTGGGGTGGATTATGTCGGAAAAGGCTGTCGTTTTGTGGCAGTAGATCTTGACGGAATTAAGTCGGATGAAAACTATACTGCGGGCGCAGTAGCTTTACAGTTGGTCGGAGAACTTATCTGGCCATTAAAAAGTAAGATTGGTTGTGGTGGTTTTAATTTTCCGCTTTCCGGCGTAACTGTTGGAGGCTGCGGAAAGAAAGGAAGCAATACCTGTCTGGTTCTATCTTTACTGCGAGTAGGTAAAAGAACTTGTCTAACCTACTCCAAGGAGAGCTTGAGCGAAATTGGGAAGAGTGAAGACCTGCGGTTAATAACCGTCAGGGAACTCGACCCCGACGAGTATTAGGAAAAATTATTAAAATGTTGGAGAATGTCCCCTGTCGTATCTACGATAGGGGCTTTTTCATGTCTAAAATCAGGTTATTACAATAGCGCATGTTGATTTTTTAAGTTTTTAGGCTTATATTCCAGCTGATGTTTTTATGCATCAACTGGAATATATTAATTAATCAAATATAATTTTACGGTATCTTTTATGGATTAACCTATATTTGACCAAATAGCAGCTCATCACAACAAGTAGGTCGGTGTTATTGTCTATTAGCCTATTTCCAATAGCAATAATTTTAAATCTTTTAATTGGAGCCTGCTGGTTATTCATAGCCGTTACTCTCCTTTCCTGTGCTCTTAAAGATGCTAATTTTGCATCTAAGACTAAACGTTAAATATGTTCTATATTTTAAATATATATAAAACGCATAGTTGCGCTTTAAAAAAGGAGTTAATCGACATGCGCTGTAATAATCTGACTTATTAACGAACATGGATCCTGCTTTGGGAGTTAGCAAAGCAAACTATAATTTGAATTTTATAGTTAAAGTATATTGCTGTCAAATAAGGTTAAACAATTTTAACTAGGCCAATTGTATAGTTTTTGCCGTAGTGTTTAGCACATTTTGGGCAGGTGGTATAGAAGAAATAAGTACAAAATGATCGGTAACCTTTTTCTGTTGCATAGTCATCTATTTGTTTATACCATTTACCGGCATCCTTATATGGTCCTTCAAAGACCATTGATAAGAACTTCCCGTTTAAAGCTATATTATCTGCGCCTTCAATTGGTTTGCTAACGCTATATAGCTGTTCGGCTTTCCATGGGGATAGGTCTCGGCTTAGTATCATAGCCTGCTCATCTGGTAATGATTTACCAGATTTTGAAGCGGTTTCATTTAATTGCTTCATAACCTTACCCATGTTTATAGGCATGTATAGAAAACTTTTGGTATGCATTCTAATAAAGTGCTTATTATCGAGTAATATCTCTTGTTTATCCCAATCTTTAATATTTGGGATTGCACAACAGCCAGTTTCATTTTTCTTCGTATAGGTATTTGGTAGATTCATTATTTTGTCCCCTTCATGCTTATATTATACAACTAATTTAACAAAATATTTATTGACAGTACTTATGTTTAGTTGTATTATACAGGTAATGCTTATTTAAGAGCAAAATCCAAAATAAACATTAGTATATATTAACAAAATTAACTAGATTATTATTGAGCTCCTTTCGTATATCTCTATTGTTGAAGCTATAAATTATTTTTGTATATTTTAAGCTACCCGATGGGTAAAGAAGAAAGGATGGTATTGGTATGGGAAACAAAAGATCAGGTATCGATCATACTTTGGCACTAGATTATTTGCTAACTTGTATATCTCTTTGTCTGATAGCTTGGAATATGCTGTTTAATAAATTGTCGATATTAAACTGGATAGTAATAGTAATTGGGGTAACTGTGTCGACCATAGTAGCTAACAAGATAATATTTAAAAAATATTGGGGCTACTGGACAGCAGAACACTCTTACTATGAAGGAACAGTTTTCTTGGTATCGGCTACAATGATACTAGCATTTTTCACCGCCTTCTTGTTTTCGCTTGTTTTTAGCCTACTTGTACTTTTGGTTCTTACTATGAGGTACCAAAATCGTGAGGCATATCGAGCTAAGAAATACTATATGTCGGTGTTTTTAGTCAGTTTAGCAATTTATGCAATGCTGGCTATAACCAGAACTCCAATAACAGTTCTGGCATCGATAATCTTACCTTAGTCTAGAATTTGTTAACATTAGGCTCCAAGCAATTGGGGCCTAAAAAAATATATCTACTTTCATCTATATTTAGATCATATAAAAAACATGTTGTAATATCATTTTGATTATGCTATATTAAGCCCCATGAGAAATCATATGTATATTTGTAAGATGATGCCAGTCGCTTCAGTGCGATTTCTTAAAGGCACCAAATTACAAATAGGCTTATCGGTTTAATAAAAGAAAAATTATTTTGCTAGGTAAGTCTCCGACAAGGGAGACTTTTTTAAAACATTAAAAACTTATCAAACGCATCGGGGACTTCCCTGGCTACGTAAAAAGTAGCTAGATCATTAAAATTTCAAACATAGAAAGGAACAAAAGTATGATTAGTTTAAAATCAAGTCTGAAACTCCTCCAATTAGAGGTGATTATTACTGGTACCCTTATTATGATGCCGATAGCTGTCCCATTTTATAAATCTATTGGGATGGATCAGGGTCAGATTGGGTTGAGCCAGGCAGTGTTCACGCTTGCTTTGTTGCTAGTTAATATCCCAACTGGTTGGATAGCCGACCGTTTTAGCCGTAAGTTTTCAAATGCTATTGGGGATCTCGGATGTGCTATTGCTGTACTTCTCTATTCTATGGCTGGTGGGTTTGCCCAAGTGGTTTTATGCGAGATGCTATTCGGACTTTCTCTTGCCTTCAGTCAAGGAGCAGATGGGGCTTTAATTAAAGCTCACTCTGAGAAAATAGATAAGTCTGGTGGCCTACTCCATAAGATAAATTCTTCAAACGCTATTTGGCGACCAATTGCTCAGATAGTGGCTGTAATCATTGGGGGCTTTGTAGGCAGCTACAACCTCAGGTTAGCAGTGGCAATTTCAGCAATCCCATTTTTAGCAGGTGTAGTTTTTTCGCTGTTAATAAGAGAAGAGGGCGAAAGATTAGTTTCTAAGCACAAAAACCCACTCCGTGACATGTTAAGAGTAACTCATGAGACCGTTATGCATAGTCCAAGGCTAAGGTGGTTAATGTTAGCCTATGCAGTTGGCTTTAGAGTTACTAATGTTACTATCTGGGCATTTACGCCGATGCTTATATTCGTTGGTGTTCCATTCCAGATTGTAGCCTTAGGTTGGGTACTTAACTCTCTGTCTTGTATGTTTGGAGCGATGATCGCTAAAAAGCATGCTGAAAGGTTTAAGCGATGGCAGAGATTTGCAATGCCAATAACTCTAGTTATAGTATCGCTAATAGTCATGGGATTTGGGTTGTCTATCTATACAGTTTGGCTCTATTCCCTGCTAGGTCTAGCTTGGGGGTGGAACACGGTTGTTCTAAAGACGATGCTTCAAAGAGAAATTCCTGATAGGAGCCAGGCAACTGGACTTTCTATCGCTGATACTGCATCTCAACTGCTATATGTACCATTAGTTTGGGTAGTTGCTTTGGCTGGTAATTTTGATATTAGGTTATCACTACTAGCAACAGCTGCCATCTTCGCGCCAATGGCCATAATTATAGCCCTGAAACTAAAAAAATTTGAAATGAAGTGATCTAAAAATAGCCCGAAGAGTTAATCTTTTCGGGCTATAAAAATGTCATTTTCCCAGGGTTTATTGGGTGTTTAGTGTTTTAATTATTCAATTTTACTATATAGATAGTGCTTATGCTTGCTTTAGGGGTTAGTTTTAAGATAACCTATGCTTATGAATGAACAAAACAAACGACCAGAATCATATATAGGTGTTAGTGGCATAGTTAATCCAGAACAGCAAAAGCAACTAGAAACTATGGCCGATATATTTGGTTTTGTTGATTTACGACGTAAGTTGATGCTTGGGGTCGAAGCAACCCACAAAACACAGTTCAACAATGAGCCAAATGCGTGGGGCTCTAATTGGTATCCTGTTGGCAATGAGCTTCGTTCAGCTATCGAGTCTAAAGATGTTAGTAATGATCCAAACTCAATGCGAATAGTTAAATTAGCTGTTGATCCTACTCATATGGCAGATTCTGAATATAGGCGTACCATTACTCAATATATTTTTAATCGAAGTGGTAAATGGGTTGATGGTGTTCAGTTCAGCAAGTTGCCATGGCATACTAACCCAGACATGATTGGATATTTGGAAAATATAAAGTCAAAATATGGCACTAAAATTTTGTTGAAGGTTCAAGATAATACAATGATGGAACTTGGAGCTAATCGCTTAGTTGATAAGTTAGAAGATTATGCCGGTATAATTGACTATCTAATTCTTGATTCAAATACAAATGCTGGCCGTCGTTTTATTGAAAAATCAAATGAGCCTGAAAATAATCAGCCTTCTTTTGATGCCGATAGACTAAGTCATTTTCTTGGTTCAGCCTATAGCTCAAGTAAACTAGGTTCAGTTGGCATTGCTCTTGCAGGTGGAATAGATAGTAAAGTTGTAAAAGAAGATTTGAAAAAAATAATTTCAGAGTATCCTGATTTATCTTGGGATGGTGAAGATAAGTTACATCCGATAATACTTCAGAAAAACAATTCTCGCCGACCACTGGATATGAACTTGGCAGAAGACTATATGAAGTCATCGACCAACATATTAAAAGTTTAATCTAATTTTTGACTAGTTAAACCTTATAAATTAGTGTTATTATATTTCTAATCTTGATTGAGCGGAGGTGTTACTTCCCTTTCGGGAGGTACGTTCAAATCATCAAAAAAGAAAGAGGTGTTTTATTTGGAATTTTCAGGATTTTATTGCTCAGGCAGTAGATTTATCCCAAAGGAAAAGAACCGACAATTTAATAAGTTTGTTTCAAATTCTCTAGTTGAACTGGCCGATGAGTTCATTGAAAGCTCGAAAAATAAACCAATTATCTTTTTTAATAATCAAGAAACAGAGTCGCCTTATGATAGCTACATCGTTATCTTAAAAAATAAGAAACATCGAATGTGGCCAATATTGCTAGTGGATCAAGAAAACACTATTGGATTAATGTCTAATGGTTGGTGTGTATGGTTAAAAAATGGTGGTCCTTTTGGAAATTTCAAGAAATATACCATCATAGACTTATACTACAAAAAACGACAATTTAGCTGTAATTTTTGTTTAGCTCCAAAGCTGAGGGTTGATTTGCTAATATCTATGCTCGAAAGAGCAAAGAGTTGTTGTTCGGAAGAGCTTCTGGCCACTTATTGGGAAACTTTGGAAAGTTATTGATTATTTGATGTTTGAATAAGAGCCCTATTTATTTAGGGTCTTTTTCATGCCTATAATTATTGACTAAACACTAGTATTATGCTATAATTACATACATTATTCACTTTTTGAGCTTAGCTCGGAGTAATAGTGATATTTAACAAATCAGATTTTATAATGAATTTTATATCTCAGAAGCGGCACGTTTACTAATTAGCATTAGTTAGCAAACGGCTGCTTCTGAATTTCCTACTCTAATTATTCTTTTGCAGCCGGACATTACGCCCGACGCGTAAATAGTAAATTATTGGAGGATTAAATATGAACAATTCAATTGAGAAAACACCTGATACAGAGTCTGTAAAAATTAGGGAAGAATGGATAGTGTCTGAGATAGAAAATCTTCTACATCAGAAGAAACTTACATCGGACGAATCTTGCGTGGTAAAGGAATGGGCAATGTTTTATTTGCTCAAAGACAAAGAACCAAATGAAGAAATTGGTCTACAATCCCAAAAGGCCGCACTGGAAGAAGCACTTAACAAGCTTCAAAAGAAAAGGGTCAAGCATATGTATATTTTCTCATTAATAACATTTGTGATAATTTATTCATTTGCCGTAATCGTGTATAAAAATGGGATTAGGCTGCTGCCTGATTTCGAAGCTTCAATTACTTGGCTGGCCTATTTCATAGGTTTCGGAGTAGGGCCTATGTATGACTCTATATATAGTAATAGAACCTTCAGAGGGAAACACATATACGCGTTATGTGGGTTGAATATTATATTGTTCAATTTAATCCCACTCATTCTCAAAATCTGATTATGTTAGAAAGACCTGTCGTGAGATAGGTCTTTTTAAATTGTTTTTTTATACGTCTATACTGGTTCAGATTTTTTAACGTGGTTCAGATAATCAGTGACGTTAAGATTTGCCTTCGGTTTAGTGTAGATATAGGCTTCAATTGAGTGAAGGTCTTTTTCGTTAGCTACCCCGTTTTTAATTGCTGATTTTAAGTGCTTTGTTCTAACGTCATTAATTAGTTCCTTTAAGCTGCCATATTCATATATGCCACGGTAAGAGAAAAATGAATGTTCAAACCAAAACCATTTGTTATTATTTTTGAATGCTAAGATGGTATGGGTTGGGCGATTGTTGGTTGAAGGTAAATTAAACCAAAAGAATATAGTTTTAAATTCATAATTATGTTCTTTGAACCATTTACGTTCTAATTCTACTTGATCCCAACAGGTGCCAAGTTTGGTTTTGAGTATACCACTGCCAGATTGGACAATACATTTTGAAAACCAGTCCCTGTTCCAAGCGGCATCGATTTCAATATATCTTTTACCCTTATTACTAATGAAACCATAGTTAATATATTTACTCATGAAATTTAAAAGATCTTCTGGAGTATTTATATTTCTATAGTCTAATAAGCAATTATCTAATGTCATATATTTTGTAATACTCTTTCTAGTATTTCCTTATCGGTATCGAAAGTTAATTGATGTTTTGCTTCTTCAATAGATATCCACATATTTTCGAAAGTTTCATCAGCTTCCCTATTTGGAATAGGCTCATCGTCATTAATTAGTTCTAAAAGATAATGGTAGACAGTTTTTCGGTAATGTTTTCCATCACTCCAATCAAACTCAAAAGTGATATCTCCAAGTGGTTTAATTATTTTAGTTTTATAGCCAGTTTCTTCTTGTACTTCTCTAATACAAGCTTCTTCTTTAGTCTCATTTGGCTCGATTGCACCTTTAGGAAATTCAATAGAAGTTCTGCCCATTGAGAACCATTTAATAGCTAAGACTTTGCCATCTTTGTAGATCACACCACCAGCTGAAACTTTAATTATTATTTCGTTCATAGGTTTAGTATAGCAAAACTAATAATACATTATTTTATTTTCTATAATCTTAAACAAAATAAAATGATTTATTATTGTGTAATAAAAGGATTTTAGTTATTAACTTCTTTCTTAGCTATAGCTATAATACTTTTTATAAAGTCAGCTTTGGCTTTGGTGTATGCTGGTCTGTCGTTGCCAACCTTATCTTTTATCTTATATTTTAGATCAATATATTGTTGTTTTATTTCTGGATGGTTAATTAAATATTCTCTGAATAAGACAGCGTTTCTATGAATGTCGCTATTTTTAGTAGTTAAATGTAAATGGACATCACCTTCTTTGCTCTCTGTTTGACCAGAAGACGACATAAATACTCTATCTTCGGTATTAATTGGGTTGTTGCTTAGGTAGTAACCTTCTAGTTGTAATTTATTAATCGCTTGTTTAATAGCTTTATGGTTATTGAATGCTAGCATGATATCTATAACGCCCTTGCCGTCAGTTCCTGGGATTGAAGTACTGCCAATATGGTGTATTTCGCATTGGTTATCTAATATACTGCGAAGCTTATTAGATACGCCAATAAATATATTAACGTATTGATTGTTGTATTCATGAAGCTGTAAGCTCATAGATATATATTAGTTGATTGACTATCTTAGTGATAGTAAAAAATCAGATTATTACAAAAGTATATGTCGATGGAATGGTTAGTTATTATGGCTTGCGATTTGCAAGCCATAATAAAAACCTGGGAAAAACTACTCATTATTGGATGGTTCTTTGGGTTTTGCTATCGCCCTGATTCTTCTGATAATTTCAGGTACTTTTGGACATAATGGGCAATTCTCGGTTTGGCATCTATTTGATACCCTTTCAATTGTCTTGATTATATCTTCGACAACGTCTGGCTCGAGGTTTTTTATTATTTCATCTAGCTCCTCGTCTGTCAGATTAAATTCAGAATCAACCAATTTCCTAAATGCATTTAATCCATCGTCTTCGTTGAATTGATTTAACATTTTCTCTATGAAGGCTTCTTCAATAATGCTTGCGATATAGTCTCCCAATGATTCACTCTGCCCAATCTCTAAGTAATATACTTTAACATTTAGGCCCTTAGATTGGAACTCTTCATTTAGCTCCTCTGCAACTTTTTCATTTTCCTTATTTTCCATAAATTTCTCCACCTCTTCGCCTCAATGGCATATTTACTGCCCGAAACGTTTCGGAGCAGTATTTAAGGTAGCTTATAATAAGCTAGCTAAAATACTACTCCTTAGGTAGGATAAATTATCGACATATACTGTAATAAGCTGATTTTTAAGTTTACATAAATCTATTAAATTTAGGTCTGTTTAGATTTACAGCTTAATATATTAGCATATTTATCTATTATGGTCAAGCTTTTATTTAACTATTTTTATAGGTATTTTGCCTGTATTGATTAGGGATTCAAGTTCTTTTTGTTCAAGGAATATTTTTATATCTCTGGTTATTTCTTTACTGTCTGGTATGTGAACTCCTTGAGCTGCATAAAATAAAATCGGACAATCTGCTGTATTGTGAGCACGGTCAGATGGTATTTTATTGGAAGCAAGTTTTCTATAGGCTCCAATAGGATCTAGTGCAATGTTTGCGTCTTTGATAAGATTTTCACCTTTATCCTTTACGAATCGTTTGAGCCCGTTATAGGCAATATCGCCTCTTAGAGTTCCAGGAGTATGACTTCCCTGTCTGCCTTTGAGTTCGTCGGTTATTATGTCACTTATTGGCTTGCTTATATATTCAACATTCTTAGTGACTAATAATAATGTTATATCTTTATTAATATAATTTAGAGTTCTAGTTGGAAAATCTTGATAAGAGCCCGGATCAATAAGCCCATGAGGATAAAGATTCCAATATTGATGAAAATTTATCTTAATATCTTTATTTAGTATAATGTCTAGATTATTATTCTCAATTAATTTAATGCATTCTTCTTGAGCTTCCATTAGTTCTGGCCTTATTATGATAATACCTAATTTATTCATATCAATTTGATTGATCAATTGATCGTAATCAGGATTTGGCTCAGAAATTTCTTTATGGATAGAATCCAATCTTGTATAATTTCCATTTTTTATCAGATTCGAAACTTCAGTGCCATACATCATAGCAGCAAGAGCCATATTTGCTTCAATACACTCATCAGTTGTTAGTTCGTCAAGTTTTGAACGTTCAACAAATGTGCTATTCGTTAAGCATTTAATAATTTGTTCATTATCATTTGATAATTGTTTTAATTCTATATTTTTCATAAGATATATTATATTAATATAAACACCAATTACTTCATTTGTCAATATACGGGATATGTGCTTATATCTTAATATTCTATTAACCTTGAAAATATTCAGGGAACTTATTATGTAGCCAATTTTGCTCTTCTTTCATCTTGCTGTATTCTCCATTCTTTGACCATTCTTCCCATGGGTGAATTTTTTTCTTTGAGAATCTTACTAACCTAGACATTTCTAGTATATGTAGTTTATCTAAGGCCAAGACAACATCTTTTTCGGTGTAATCTTTGTCATATGATTTAATAATCAATGCTAGTCTTTCTTTGTAGTTTGGCTCTTTATTAAAACCGACTTCTTCCCAACTCCCACCGCCGATAAATGGGACAAAGTATGCTGCTAATTGAGCAAGATCAGTAATTGCATCACCAGGCTCTGCAAAATCCCAGTCAATAAGGCCAACAAGCTTATCGCCTTCCCATAAAGTATTCCATGGACTTAGGTCTCCATGCCTGATTATCTGTTTCTTGGTTTTTGCGGAAGTTGCGAATCGCCATATTGTATCTTTTGGGAAAACTAAATCTTGAGTGATATTATGAAGCATTCTGAGCATTTTTGACACTTGAACAATACTATCATTTTCAAACATATGTTTTGGCCAAGGTTTTGGTATTGTTTTACCGTTCAAGTAGCTTACCATTTCGCGTCCGTCCAGTGCTAATCCTAATGGTTTAGGAGAATAAGGAAATTTATTCTTTTGTAGATGGGTTAAGACTTTATGAACCGCTGGGACCCATTGGCCGCCACTTCTGAATACAACATCACCTTTACGGCTAACAGTATTTATAGTACCACCAGTTAGAATTTCCTCTTTCATATTCTGCTACATATAACTATCTGATATATATTTTGCTAAGATCTTGGTTTTTTCGACAAATTTATTTCTAATTATTTTGTTTGGACAATGGCTTATTCTCTTGACGGCCCAGAATATCATATATAATAATATTTTATTGTTAAATTCGACTGTGTCATTTTTTGAATCATTTAAATACTGATTTATCAACAGCCTATATAAACTATCACCATATTCTTTATTGATCTCTTTGAACCTAAAATATGCTAAGTCCATGATTGGGTCTCCTATGAACGCATCTCCAAAATCAATAATACCAGCATACTTATTTTCATTTACAAATATTGAGCCCATAGAAAAATCACCATGGACTAAATTGCCTTTTGTAGGAGTAATATTCTTACTATTTCTTTGCCAATAAGATATTAATATATTATATTCATCTTTAGTCAGTTGCTTATTCTTTGAAGAAAGTACAATTAAGTCATTGTACATGGAATCTAGATAATCTTGCCAATTTGAATACCTTCCTACAAAAACATTTTCCATTTTCACAGCTGGCCCATAGCCTTTAAAATTTACCTTTTTGCATAATTTTAAATCATCGGCTATTTCTTTAAAAATAGATGAATTATTAAATAGGTATATTTTATCGTCAAGCTCCTCCCCATCAAGTAAACTTAAAGTTATAGATCTAACATTTACGTCTATCACTTTTGGGACTTTTGCCCCTAATTTTATAAGTTGATTGTAGGCGTAGGCTTCAAAAAGATAGTTTACTCGGCCGTTAATTTTTTTGGTTTTTATTATTATTGGCCCTTTAACAGAATTAACCTTGTAAACTTTACTTTCTAGCCCGTTGTTAATTAGCTCTTTGCCTAATAACATATAAATATATACTTTCTTGATTAGAATATTATTAATTAATAATAGCACGTTAATATCTATATTTTTTTGTTATAATATTGTAAAACAAATAACCTTTAAGTAGTGTGATATTATATATTGATAAAATATTATGAAGATATTAATTGTTAGTATTTGGACGATTGAAAATAAATCAATCGGAGGTACGGAGAGATATATAATACATCTTGCTTCGGCTCTAAAAAAAAGAGGACATGAAGTAGATGTATTAATGTTGTCGGGCGAAGAAGGAATTATTAATGGGGTTCGATGCCATTCTGCACCATTTATATGTAAAAAAATAAATGAGTATATTCTTAAAAATTATATTAATAATGTTTCAAGTTTATCCTTAGATAAGTTGGCAGATTTATTTTCTTATTTCGAAGTAGAAGATTATGACGTTATTCATGTTAATTCCCCACTATGTTTTAATTTATTTCCTAATAAAAATAAAATTATTACTTTGCATAATTATCCTTTAGAATTTGATATTGATTGGGGCTCTAGGCATTACCCAGAAATGTGCAATATAGTAAAATCATCAGACAATAAATCAATAATTTTTAATTCACCGTCAACTTATTATGCAGATATGTTCACAAAAGATTTTGGAGTAAATGTCGAGGTGATACCACATTGTTATGATGAGCAGCATTTATTCACAAATTTAGATAAAGAAACTATTAGAAATAAATTAGGTATTTCTGAAAAATTTACTATACTATTTCCATCACGGCTCGAATTGGAACAGAAACGCCCAGATTTAGGGCTTCAGGCGATCGCTTTGATAAAGCAATATCTTCCTGATTTTCAGATAGTTTTTGTTGGGGTAGATGATCAATACTGTGAAAATATTAAATATTTAAAGGAGATTGCTGCTAAAGAGCAGCTTGATTGTAAATTTTTAAAATCGGTCGTTATGTCTGAAGCCTATAAAATTTCAGACTTAGTCATATTGCCAAGCAAATGGGAAACTTTTGGATATTGTGCTGTTGAGTCACTATTTTTAAGAATAAAAACGGTATTAACGACAATCCCTTCATTTAAAGCGATAGCAAAAGATAATGGCTACGCATTTTTATGCGGCCATGATGTTAATGATATGGCTGCTGCTATACTAGAAGCTTATAGGGCTGACGTCTCAAATATCCGAATAGATGATTGGGCAAAAAAATATTCTGAAGATGCATGGGTTGACAGCTATCTAAGTTTGTACAAAAAATTTTGATTTTAGAATATTTTTTTATAGCCTTAAGCATTTTTTGTATTAAATTATGTAAGAAATTATTTAAATTCGTAAAAATCTATTATACTGAGGTATTCTTTATCGGTATGTTTAATAGAGTACTCATATGCGTTATTGCTCATTTTGCAATAATCAGCAGATGATATATCAATTTTTTTTGCTTTTTCACCTGTTTTAATAACAATTCCAAGATTGTTTTCTTTAACTATCTTTGAAAAATCAATAATATCGGTTATCAAAATTGGTTTGCCAAGTGAAATTCCGTCAAGTAAAGAATTTGGGACATCTTTTACGATACGGTTTTGTGCCATATATGATACTAGATCAGATTCACTAAATAGCTCAATCAGCTCATCAATATTTGAAATATTTAGTAGCGATACTCTGTCGATAACACCTTTTTCTTTAGCTATTTCTAAAAACTCTTTTGTGTCATTGTCTCTGAGCGGAATTTTAAGATTAAAATTTTTATTAATTTTTAATAAATCTAGTAGATATATTAGACCACGTTCTTGAAGTGCATTTTTTTCTTTATTATTCCAGCTTGCAAATAGTATAGATATGTTATCTTTGTTAAATGTTTTCATATTTTCTTTGCGGCAAAGTTTTGCTGGTGTTTGCGACACATGTACCACTGATTTATCAATGCCATTATTAACTAATAGCTCCTTATGATAATCTAATTCAACAAATATTATTTTTAAGTTTTTGTATTTTTTGATATGTTCGGCATACGTCTGATCAGGTCTTCTATACATAGATATATAAAGAGGTCTCCGTGAAATATTAAAGATAATACGTCTCCATGTTGAAGGCTCCTCCTCGAAGTAATGGACTGGTGATTTCGATGTCAAAAGTATTAATGGTAATAATATTTCATAAATATATGGGCTAAATATGAATATCTTGTCTTTAAGGTCTTTTCTTCTGAGAGCCCTTTGCTTCATGAACCTTGTTGCTGATACGATACTGCTATTTGTATTTATTGCAAGAAGTTCGATTTGGTTGGAAACTGCCTCGATATTTCTAGTAAAAAAATCACAAATATATATCATATTTATTTTAATTCTATGCCAGTCTTAATCGAAAATTGATTTAATAAATTATCAACATAAGCATCATCCATATTCAATCTATTAATTATTGAATAGCGATCACATCTTGGAATAAGGTTAACCAATGTATCTGTAAGTAATTTTCTTGAAATTTTTAGTTCATCTATCATTTTTAACGTACCAATTTTGTCTAAACATTTAAATATATCTTCTGAATATCTATTTTGTGCTATCGACATTAATATTATTCCAATAGACACGCTTACGCCATGTGGAACTTCTATTCTATTCTCAAGATCCTTCGCAAATATATGCTCAGAGCCGCTTTCTGGCCTTCCGGTGCCATAAATGTTAGTTATGTATCCAGCTTCTCCAATATTTTTGAATAATTTCATTATATCGTTTGAAATTACTTTTCTATCAGTGCTAACAACAAAGGCAACTGTATCGTCTAATAGTTTTTTTGATCTAAGAAATATTTCGTCATTTATCATCTCATTTATATCATTATTAGCTAATTCCCAGTCGGCTAATGCGATGTATATTGAAAATATATCGGCCAACCCATAGAGATTTTGTTTCTCAGCTTTACGAATTAGATTAGTGTCTAAGATAATATGATCAGCTAATTTTGCATCAAGAGTTATTTTATTATTTCCAACAACTAATGCAACCTTATCAGTTGAATATGCATTTGTTGAAAGCATGGATGGTATGCAGATAAATTTTGAACCAGTTTTTTTTGAAATATATTTTGCTATATCTGTAGCTGTACCGCCACCTAAACTTACAATGTTTTTATAAGTCTTTTTATTTTCTGATAAAGCTTTTACAAAAATAATATTTCTACCAAAAATACGTGAGTCAATCATGTGAACATTAATATTATTTAAGTGTATGTTTTTTAGGGACATAGGAGAATAAATAACTAATGAATCATTCTTAAGGCTATTTATATAGTCTTCTGCGCTTGCCTCTTTTGTGACATCATAAAAATATTTCATTATAATATAGCACCAAGCATATTTAACATGTCTTCCCCATATCCATTTATGATAATGTCTGATTCGCTAATATCTTGGTTATTATTAAAACCGTTATTTAAACCAATACAATATATACCAGCGCTCTTTGATGACAATACCCCGCTCTTTGAGTCTTCAATAGCAATTAATGCGTCTGTGCTCTCGCCTAATCGTTTTGCTGCTAACAAATAGACATCAGGAGATGGTTTGCCATTCTCAACATCAATATCCAAAGATGACACAATAACATCAAAATATTTTAATAAATCATGTGTCTTTAGTGATAACTCAATCCAAGATCTTTTCGAAGATGACGCTATTGCTAATTTGATTGATTTTTTTCCAAGAAAATCAAGCACATCGATTAGGCCATTTATTGGTTTGGCGATATTTCTATATATATTAATAGCCATTTTGCTATATTCTATAAGATATTCATCATAAGTTAACTTAAGACTAAAATCATTGACGAGCAGTTTGTGTGCCTCTGGCAGTGATTTTCCAGTAAGTAATTTTGTGTAATATTCTTCTTTCCATCCAATAGTGTGCTCAAATAAAAATTTACTTTCTATTTCTGGCCAATAGTATTCACTATCAACAATCACACCGTCAAAGTCAAAGACGATACCCTTAATTGGTTTAAGCATTAATATCTTTCTATTTAAATATTTTTGTAATGTATAGATAATAGCATATAGCCTATAATAATCAATAAGATTTATTGGATATAGCTAATTATTGCCATCCTGCAGGTCCATAAGGCCTGTCTGAGGTATTGCCGTGATCTTTATTATACTCAATTATTTCGTTAATATCATTTGTAAATTGAGATTCATAATATGCGCATTTATCAAACAATATGTCTAACGATTTCCTTATCTTGGTAGTATTTTGTCTTGGGTTACCAATAGTAATACTCATAACGACAAACTTTTCTTTTAAGCATAATTTTGTTGCATCACTTAAATCATCAAGTTTAAATTCGTCCATGCATAAAGAGCCAGTCGTATAAAGCTCCTCGTTAATATTGTGAGTATAATAGTCAATAAGATTTTTTATTGAAACTTTTTGAGATATGGAAATTGATTTATTTTTTAACACTTGTCTTACGCTATTTGGAAAATATACAAAAGCTAATCTATAAAATGACATTTCATTAAATATAGAAAAATATCCTGATTTTCTTATTAAGTCCGATGCAAACTTTGCATTCTTTTGTCGGTCATCGATTACCTTTTCCAAAATATCAAGCCCCATTGTCTTAATCATTAGCCATAATTTTAATGACTCAGACCCTCTTGAGCCGTAGAATGGATTAATATATCCTAAGTCCCAAGTAAGTCCATTACGTACATCGTCTTCATATCTAGTAAATTGTGTTAATGTGTCACGTTTTTTAAACATTACGAAACTAAGTGGGTATGGCAAAAAAAGTCCTTTATGTGGGTCTAAAGAGACAGAATCGGATTGTTCCATGCCAGCAAGCATTTTGCGGTAAGTAGATGAAAAAAGTAACGCTCCGCCATGACATGCGTCGATATGAAACCATACCTTATGCTTTTTGCATAACTTAGCTAATGCCAGTAAATTATCTATGCTTGTAGTCCTAGTATTACCAGCTACACCTACGACCATAAACGGTCTTTTGCCTACAGGGGGATTAATTAGTAACTCTTCTACGTCTTTGATATTAATTTTGTAATCTTTTGTTGATCCTGCCACTAATAGCCCGTCTTGGCCTATGCCTAAATGATGCAGGGCAGAGCTAAACGAGTAATGAGAGATTGATCCAGCTAGTATGATAGCTGGCTGCTCATTGATGCTACTTATGCCTTTCTTTTTGATTTCTGGGAAGGCATGATTTAATGCTGCTAAAATTGCTATATGGTTTGACATATGGCCGCCTGTGGTAACCATCCCCGATACATCTGTTAATGAATTTACTTTATTTAGTGACTTATGCTCGAACCCAATTAATTGTCTTAGCCATTCGATAAGCTGGATTTCAATAAATGTAGCTATTGGCGCACTACGAGAAACTGCTATCATATTTTGGTTTATAAATTTTGAATATATATCTGCTAGTATCGCTGGGACTGCATTACCAGAATCTGGAAATGCAAGATAATTATCATCAAATTGAGCAATTGAATATTTTCCAACTTCATTATTCAGTATATTTATCGCACTTTTTAAGCCTGTCCCTTTTCTTGGCATGTCCTCGCTTACTATTTCTTTTAGTTCTTCAGACGATTTATAATTAAGAAACCTATTATTACGAGTTTTTCCTGAATAAAAGTCAAAACATATATCTAATAAATCATTAAATAACTTTCTTTGTTCATTTAAGTTGTCAAGAGGAAGGAAGTACTCGTCATAATCAGCCATATTCTAGAGACTCATATTTTTATTCATTGTTACATTCACTATAGTCTAATCTATTTATTAATACTATCTAATATGTTTTTCTGATATCTGTTTGAGTGTATACTAATATACTTTTGCGTTAATATTATCTGTTAGTTTTTACCCAAATATTATCAATACCACCCATTTCGCCTGGCTTTGTTCTTTCGATAGTATACCCTAGTTTTTCAGCAATCCGATTACTGCCTATGTTTTCTTTATTAGCAGTAATTATAATCTTTTTTAGACCTAATTCATCAAAACCTAGATTAGTTAGGAATTCTGTTAGACGGGTTGCGATACCTTTGCCGGAATGATCTTTACTTATCCAGTAACCTATCTCTGGCTCATGGTCGTCTTTAATATGCATTAAACTAGCGTGTCCAATCAATTTTTCATCTAATATTATTCCAAAACCATAAGAAGACCCATTTTTGAAGTTTTCAATTGTTTCATTAATAAATTGTAGTGAGTCTTGAGGGATGGTTGTCGATTCGATAAATGGCAGCCATTGGCCTAGGTAGTCTCGGTTAGCGTCCATTAGATTGAATAATTCAGTCGCTTCTTCTGGCTTAACTAAACGGATAGTAAGTTGGTCATCAAGTTTTATTTCTGGGTTTACTATAGTATTATTGTTCATTTCTTTATCTGTCATATTCGATTCGTTATCTATATATTGATTATTCATTAATTTATGCCTATTTATATAAACATCTTAACATAAACCTTAGTCTTGGATATGGTTATGATATAAATACTGTATGTTAGAATAAAGGCCATAGGAGATAATTATGACAGTAGTAAATTTAAAGTACGATGTTATCCAGCCGTTTGGCAACTTATTTAGAAAAAAGTGCGTATTAGTAGCCGTTGAAAATGATAAAGGCCAGATTCTTGTTGGTCCAAAGTCTTATATGTATCCGCCTACAATAGATAGACTTCTTGGCGGCGGGGTTGATGATGGCGAAGATCTAAAATCAGCGGCAGTTAGAGAGATGTATGAAGAGCTAAATATAGTTATTAAGGAATCTGATCTTATTCCACTGACTTCATTTGTGTCTGATGTTACTGATGAAGAAGGCCACTCATACCATAATGAAACCTATGTCTATTATGTAAATATTGGCGATAGGCCCTATAAGGCTAGTGATGATATTAGCTCGGTTGTTGCCTTAACGAAAGAGGGACTCTCTCAATTAGGCGATCGATATAACTCCTTGCCTAAACATCTATGGTATAAGGGTGAAGAAGGTGCCTATAGCTGGGCTGATTATGCTAAGTTATATGGTCCAGTTCATAAGACTATAGCTAAAGAGCTAATGGCCCTAAAATAGGATTTAATTTATTTAATAGAGTTATTGTTATTTAGTTGCTTGAAACGGAGTCAAGGTATTCTAGTGTTTTGACAAATTCTTCAATAGTCTTAACTTCTGGATGTTGCAAATAGTATCTTTTTAGGAAGCTCTTTTTAATTTTCTCTGGCTCGTTACCATCTAGATCATTAACTAAGTCTTGTTTCCAATATAAATTGGCAAACTTAGCATAATCGAAAGCTTCTTTATCTGGGGAATCATTAATTATTTGTTGTAGGGCTTCTTCAGTTTTTGCCATATTATTCTTCATTTCTTCAGCGTAAGTATCTTCAGTAAGCTCATATGTTGGATAGACTTCATCTTCTTTGATGACGCCTTCATTGGTTAAATTTTTATTTTCATTGTAATCCATCTTATTATCTCCTAGTTTGTTATTATAACATAATTATTAATTATTTTGTACGTCTGTCTCTTTGGAATCTAGCCTATCACGCAATATATTAGCATATAGGTTAGCACATGAAGATAGGACCTCGGCGGCAACTTTATATTTAGAAAAATCACTACTACCAAGAATTTTTATGGTTTTATCCATAATAGGCCTAAAGAATTCATTTCCCCATTTTAGCCCAAGTTCGTCTAGGTTATAAAAAACGCTAGTAATATTGTCGACTAGGTCGCTGTATTTGATTATTCTTACTTCTTCTGGGGCTGAGGATATTTGTCCCATATATTCATCCGTATGTTGGTCGTCTTGGTGGTTTGTGAGGGTGTCTATAAAGTCTGCTGCGCGATCGCCATATTGGCTTGCTAATTCATCTTTTCTTATTTTAGTATCTTCCAGAAGATCATGGCCAAGAGCCGCTAGCGCAATATCTTCTAATAGGGCATCGTCCTGTATCATACCGTCTTTTTTCATGGCATAAACAGCTAGGCTGGCAACGTTACGGCAATGGACAGTCACCGGTACATCCCCTCTAAATTGATTAGCATGTTGCTCGGTAATTGTTATTAGCATTTGTTCAGTTTTTTGGCTCATATATTATCTCCTATCATTGACTTATAATATCCTTTGAAATCCTGCCATGCCGTCTCATCAGCCTCTGCGTTAACTCCAGCAATAGCAGTTGGTGCATGCTTATAATACTCGCTTCGTCCGCCTTTATAGCTTGGAAGAGGTAACCCTGCTCTCATTAGTACATATGATGATATGGCTTTTGCTGTTTTACCGCAACCATCAGCAAAGAAGTGGTCAGATAAATCTATATGGTATTCGCAAAAAGCAGCGGTTTCGGCTGGGTCGCTATTAACATTTGATAGTCTTTGTTGTAGCTCGACGTAGAATTGTTGCATTGCATCTGGAAGATTTTCAAGTCTAGTGTATGGGTACTTATCTGAATCCGTGCCGCTTCTAATAAGCGAGTCTTCTTTTACAATCCCATCATTAATTTGAGCTGCGATGTCTTCAACAAATTTCTTAACTTCATCAGCTGAAGAAAAGTCTCGGTCGCGTTGCTCAAATAAGTTCTTAATTGCTTTGTCAAAGTTTTCTTTTGATTTATTAGCCGCTTCATTTCCATCGATTGATATCATACTCTCGGCTTTGGTTGCGCTAGCAGATGTGTCGACAACGCCATTAGCTGTTCTTGAGGTAGCAAGTAAATTATTATTAGCATCGACTAGATATTTTTCACCTTCTTTTTTTGGTGATACGCCGGCCAGTGTATCTACTGCTAGACGCAATGTTTTACCTTTAAATTCATTTAGTTTGTTAGCGACATCATTTGCGTATCGTTGACCGTTTTCGCTACCATCCATATAAGTCTCGCAATAACTTTTTATAAACGCATCATCAATTATAGTATCGCCAACTTCCATAGCCTGAGCTGTAACTACCTTCTCATTGTTTTCGGATCGTACAGAGTTGTACAAATCTTCTCTGCCCTTGATGGGTTGGACGGTCCCGTCTTCGCCTAGCTGCGCAACTGCAACTGAGCAATGTTCAATGGGGTCAAAGGCCATTAACAAATATCCATCAACTATAGTGCCGCTTCGTTCATTGATTTCATCAATTAAAGCAGCCCGATTTGCCCTGATGCCTACAAATCCTTCCATTGCTGCACTGAATGGAACATTTGGGTCTTCTCCGCCTCGTTCTCGCATTAATACGCCTACCAACGAGACCTCTAGTGGCACGTCAACATCTAGCATGCGGACATTTCGTTCTGTCTCGGCGGCATTATTCATAATGGCATCGATATCTTCAGTTGTCTCGTTGCGTTTGTCGAGCACAATGGAAGTTTCTTTGTCTGCTAAATGCTTTTCGACTTTTCGGCCTATCATAGAGCCCTCTTCGTGCACTTGAAAGGCGCTAATATCTTTATGGCCTTGTCTCAGTTTATATTTGTACGAGTCAGGATTAATGGCACCAGTAGCGTGACCATGTTCATCTAATATGCCTTTAAACATTTCATGGCTAGATTTTAAGGCTCTAGTTTTGCCTGCTGCTGTGTTGCCTCTTAGCACATAGATGGTTGGCTTTGGATTATTATTTTTGAGACGTTCTGATAATGAAGCTGCTTCTTTTGCTGCATCATTGAATACACTTAAATGTAATTCACGTCTTAGGCTGTCCCAGTTTTCAGGATTGTCAAATATCTTTTTCTTTTCGGATTTGCTTAAGCCTTCAAACCCACCACTAATTACAAAGGCCTCAGCTGAAGTCATGCTGGTAGCTTTTAGTCTCTCTACTTTTGACTTATACTCTGGGTCTTCCCCTTTTTCAGCACTTTCATCAAAGCCTTCTACTCGATCAATTTCAGCTGCAATTTTTTCGGCCATATCAAGATCAGTTTCTGCAATAGCAACTGTTGCTTCTATTAATTCTGCTCCGTAGCCATCATTATCAAGTCTTTGGATTGGATTATCTGGTTGACCAGCTAATTCACCTTCTATGGTCTGGTCAGCAGCAGCACCAACCACATCGATAATATCTATAGTCTCATAAGCTTCTCTTCGGCCATCTTTATCGGCTGAGTCGATTACTTCTTCGGCGGCAAAGGCTAGCGCCTCTCCAGTTTCTTTTTCGAGTTCATTTTTAGTACTAGGTTGAAGTGTTTCGGCTATTCTATTTCTTACAATAGATACTCTGTCCCGAATCTTATCTAAGAGGTGTTTTTCTCCACCGTTTATTGGCTTGTCAAACTCGGTTGATTGGTTTGTTTGTGTTTCTTTGTTTGCCATTAATTATTATTATACAACATCATTAAATATAGTCATAAGCATATAGGCTAATGTTTAATAAAGTATTAATTTTTTGTGGTAATATAAAAAAATGAATAATATTAAGTTAATTTGTATTAGGCACGGCGAGACTATCCACAATAGTAAAAATATAACCCAAGGATGGTATCAGTCGGAACTATCTGAGGTTGGTAAAAAACAAGTGCAAGAATGTGTAGACAGCATTAATGAAGTACCGCAAGCTATATTCTATTCTGATCTTCTTCGCTGCCGACAGACAACTGACATATTATTAAAAAAGTTTCCTGATGTTTCTGCATTCGCTGATTGGCGGTTAAGGGAGCGTTCCTTTGGAGCACTGGAGAATAAGGTTAATAAAGACGTAGACTGGAATTCCCTATATTCTATGCCACCAGATACCTCGCCCTACCAGTCTGAACCAGATAACCATTTTATAGAGCGAGTTAGGTCGTTTATGCGGGATATGAGATTTTTTGGAATAACCGAAGCCGTAGTAGTTACTCATGGTGGAGTTATTAACAGGTTTAAAAAGATATTAAATTCAGATCATAGTTTTGAAAAACATGAAAATGCTAAGGTTTATATAATTGAATATTCGCTGGATGATACAAAACTTGTAGCTAAGCCTGTTCCAGAGTGGTCGATAGATTATATTAAAAATTAATATTATTAATTAAGAAATTTAAAACGCCTGCCATTTAGACAGACGTTGTTTTGTAACTATTTGTATAGTTACGGGCTAGGATTATTTTTCAGCTATGGTACACTAACGCATGGTTTTCCCAAAACTTAATTGACTTCTCCCTTGCCGCTGCAGGGTCCGCCTGCATAAAGAAATTGTTTTCGTCCCAAGGTTCTGGCTCAGTCGCTTCACCTATTGAGGCCTTAATCAAGACAAATGATGTACCATCACTTGCTCTTTTTAAGATGATATACATCTTATTTGAGGCCTCAGGATCACGAAATTTTACAAAACGTGTTGGGCCTGGCTTTTCGTACCTTGTTACGAAAGTGATTGTGTCGTCTTCTGTCGTTTTGACGCATTTTGTTCTACCGATTGGGTAATCAAAACTTATCTCTTCACAGAAAAACCTTCTTCCCCTGGCATCTATTTTTGATAGCGCTATTGAAAGGCATTCTTCGATATCTCTTTCTATAGTGGATCTAGCCCTTTGGATTACTGACTGACCACTGGCTAGGTGGCCAAGCAGATTTTCTGATTGGCTCATATAGCATCCTCCTTTCCCAGGATGTATATTACAATAACATATTAGTTTTTATCAGTCGAGCTGGGCAGTTTATGCCCTGCGCGTATATGAGTTTAACAAATAAAAATAACCAAAACTATTTATATTATAAATAACTTTGGTTATTGCCTGAGATTATAATGCCAACATAGTTGGGTATAATCTCAGGTTTGGAGTGGATTACTCGGAAAATCTTTCTTCTTCGTCTTCTTCAACGTCGTCGAAATCATTGCTCTTGCGATAGTTAACTCCGCAGATGCTATTACCATACTGTTCGATAAGTTGGAACAAATCTTTGAGATGCTCGCTTTTGATGGTAAAATTTATTTCGTCCCAGCTTCCGTCTTCGTAAGGCTCAAGCCCCATATTTGGCAGGGACCTACCAAATTCCCGAATTATTTGCTCGGACTCGAATTCAGAACCGAATACTTTCTTGCCTGTTATTTTCGTAACCTCTATTTCATTGCTGAAATATGGTTCGGTGTTATAACAGACGGAGATTATTCTATCACCTACCGCGATATCTTTGGTTGACAACTGCGAGACCATATAAATTGGACGAAACTTACTCATAATTTATAATCCTCCTTTTAAGGTGCATGCATGAGAGCCTCATGTTGGCATTAGAACGAATATTTCTAACAGATGTATATTAACATAAAATATGCTAATAGTCAATATTAGAGGTGTTTATTGCTTGGCTATTTATCTTTGAAATATTCAGGGAATTTATTATGTAACCAATCTTGTTCAGCTTTGGTTCTCTCGTCTTCTCCGTCTTCGAGCCATTTGTCCCATAGAGGCATACCTTTTGAGCCAAAATCTCTGATTCTAGATATTTCTAGGCTTTGAAGTTGATCTAGGGCTAATATTACATCTTTTTCTGTGTATCCCCCATCGTAGGCTTCTAATATAACATTAAGCCTGTGCCTATAATCTGGTTCTTCTTTAAAGCCAGCTCTTTCCCAGGCATCTTTAGCTCCAAAAGAGGTAAAATATGAAATTAGTTGTGCTAAATCAGTTATTGCATCACCCGGTTCAGCCATATCCCAATCTATTAGGCCGGTTAGTTTATCTCCTTGCCATATCGTGTTCCATGGCCCAAGGTCGCCATGTCTAATAATCTGATCTTTGTTTTTACCAGTTGTAATAAAGCGCCATTTTGTATCTTCAGGAAATTCTAACTCTTTTGTTATATCATGCATTGATCTTAGCATCTTGGCTGCTTGGATTAAGCCGTTATCGCTAAACATGATATCTTTCCAGGGGCGCATCATTGGTTCACCTGGCATAAAGTTAAGCATTTCACGACCATCAGGCGCAATGCCGATTGGGACTGGGGAATACGTAAAACCATTTTTAGTTAGATGTTCTAATACTTTATGGACAGCCGGGATCCAGTCTCCGGCCGTTCGGTAAATTACATCGCCTATCCGGGTTACTTTATTGATACTGCCGCCAGTTAGCGTTACTTCTGGCTTGAAGTCATTATTCTTTAGATATTCTTCTTTTGTAATTTCAAACAATGGGCAATTATTTATAGCCTTAGTTTGTTTAAAGCCAATCTCTTCAAATAACTTTATTGCTTCTTTTCTAGACGCTGGGATGTTATCTGATACTTTCTCTAACTGGGATTCAAAGAATGCTTTATCTAAGAGCAGTCTTAAGGCTTCTTTACTATAGCCTTTGCCTCGGTATTTAGCCTCGATAATAATATGGACTATATGGGTTTTTAGCTCATCGTCATATCTAAAAGCGACGTCTCCGATTGGGATTTCGCCGTCCTTTTTAATTATATATGCGTAATATCTATTAGGTGTATTTTTCGTCCAAGTATTATGCCAGTCATCCCAAAGTGATCCATCAAAATCTATACAGCCGTTTATATCGTCACCAAAGCCAATGTTATAACTCATTGTCTCAGGGTCTGATAAAAGTGTTTTTCTATAACCTAGCTCAGCTAACTTAGGAATTTTTAGATAAAGATCGTTTGTTGTTACTTGTTTTGGCATGAATAATTATTATGATAGGTTATAAAATTGTATATAACAAGTAGCCTGGGAAGCTAGGGGCTGATATGTGCTATGATTTACTATATGAATATAGGGATAGTTGGTCCAAATAAAATATTTAGCGGTGATTTAGGCGAGCGAAAGGCCTTACTGAATAAGGTAGCTAAGATTATAGCTAGCGCTGGCCATGGGATTGTTTTAACACCAGATAAAGACTCTTTATTAGAATATTTTGGGAATAAGTATATTGAATTTGGTGGCAAGAATTTATCTTTAGTTATACCAACTGAAGCAGCAGATTATGAAAGTTATTTAAATACTTCTATTGGTAAAGTTATTGATTGTTGTGATTGGGATCGACAAGCAAATGAGTTTAATCGGCAATGTGATATGTTTATTTGTGTTGGCTATGCCTGGGGTGGGATGAAAGAGATTGCCTGTGCCCAGTACTTTAATGAGAAGAAAATATTCATATTAAATGAATTTATTTCAGCTAAGCTACCTGAAGAATTAAACTTTTTGGTTGAATATATTGGTATCGAAGAACTAGCTTCGAATATTTACTACTAATCTTGATATTCTTGTTCAGATAATTTGTCGATGTCATCTATTCGGTATAGTAGTAGACTTCTAATGATAGTATCTGGGACTATATTATCTAAGGTGAATTGGATAGTGCCTTTAGATAATTTATATTTGTTTAGTTTTAATTTTAAGGCTTCGATTGGCTTGGCTGTTGGGAATAGGCTCATATGATTCTTATAGACATAAAATCCAATTAGATATTTTTCTTTGTATTGGAATGCTGGCATACCATAGCTAATAATCTCTATCGCTTCTGGTACGATATTGTTAACTACTTTACGTATTCTTTCAAGTTCAGCCTTTTGGGCTGGGGTTACTTTATTTAGATATTCATCAATTATAGACATGCTTGTATTGTAGCAAAGAAATGAATATTATATTTTTTTATTTAGTATGCCAAAGTATAAAGAAAGTTAAAGTAACTAGTGAGGATAATATTGAACCGATGATGAACATGACTTTAAATGATTTAGTAGAAAATACTTTCATGTTGGTAAAATCTAATTTATTTGTAGCGTCTATTAGTTCTGCCTCGTCTTTTATATTACTAGAAAATCCAGGACTGTCAGAAATAAAGTGCTGGGCGTATGGGAAGCAAACAACCTGGGATGGTTCTTTTTTAAATAGCCCAGGATACCATGTGTTTGAATCTAGCTTTAAGTTATTAACTGGAATCTGTAGAGCTTTTTCGACTTCAAGTGGTTCAAACTTTAGTGAGAATATTCCAGCATTTGTATCGCCTGCCGATAAATCTCGGCCATAGCCGATAGATAAGTTACCTTCTAGCCATAATCTTTGATCTAATCCCTTCATCTTGCCTGTCTCGACGTTGGTATTAAATATTAATTCGTTGCTTTTGTCGTTTCTTTTAATGTCAACATACAAGTCGCCACGATGATCGATCGTCATAATCGACTGGCTGCTATTTGGCGAGCTAAGACCGTTCTTATCATCATAGCTAATAGTATTAGTATCATAATCAACAATTAACCAACTTAGTAAATTTGTTGCTTTGTCTTCAGCAATTATATAAAACTCAGTTCTAAATCCCCAAAAGGCACTAGTATGTGCTCTTACGCAGCCGAAGATACAATAGTATTTTGGCTCGTCATCGGAGAATATCTTTGTTTTTATTAATTTAAAATTATCTGGTATAAGCTTTTTTGCTTGGTTAATGTCTGCAATCTCATAGCATAAAAATGTACTATATGGCTCAACCACAAAGCCCATATGGGGAGTCTTCTTCGAAGATGACTTAACTACCTTTTTTGAATAGATTTTGGAAGTAGCTGATTAAAAGATTGAAGTAGATGCAATGAACCAACGCTGATTGGGTCAATTAGCTTTTTCACCTCTTTGGCAAAAACTTGCTTACTCATGATTTAAGTTTAGCATATATTAAGATTATTGATTATCTCTCGTATTTTGTTGCTATCGCTTTTATTTAATGTAATTTTTCTGATTTCGGCATTATTGACATGGACATGCTCTGGGTTCGGAGTTTCTAGCTGTGAGATTATAGAATCGAAGAACATAATTATCGTTCCATGTGAGACTACCATAATATGGTCTGACTCTTCATGTTTTTCTAGGGCGTCAATTAAAAACTTAGCTAATCTAGTTAGGATTTCGCGTTTGTTCTCTCCTGTTTCACTAAAGCGAATTTCATGATCGCCAGCAACTTGTTTCTTTCTAACCTCGTCTAATTGGCTATTGTTCTTTTGCCCGCTGAAACTTCCATAACTAATTTCAGCTAACCTTTCGTCTATTATGAGACCGTGGTTATTGCCTAGTCTATCTATTAGTATGTTGGCGCTTTGGGTAGTTCTGAGTAAAGGTGACGAATAGATGGCGCTAATATTTTTAGCTACGTTTTTAGCAGTATTAATTATTTGTTCTTTGCCATTTTCAGTTAGACCAAATGGCTCATCGGCCTTACTTGATAGTAGACCATTTACATTGGCTTCACTTTCGCCATGTCTAATGAAGGATATAATCATTTAAACTAATATTAGCACAATAGACTAATTCGTAATTTTATTGTGGTAATCGCGTGATGCTTGTTCAAGGTGTCGCTCTAAGTTATCGTCTAGCCAGCCCTTTATTCGAGGGTTAGTTACATGTCGGTTATATGGTTGGTCAAAAACGATATGTGTAAATGATGCTTTTTCAATATTAACTATTTCAGGTTTATCGTCAATTAGGGCGATGCCATTATGCTCAGCTTTTTCTCTGCTAATAATTGCATTTACAAGTGCTAGCTCTCCAAATATTGGTACCAAATGTTTTCTTATTGAAACCAATTTTTCTGATGTACAATATGGGTTACTCCGCATTGGCGAACTACAAATTCTAGGATCATAGCCTAAATCAACCATCCTTTGCCAACCTTCAATAGCATTATCTAGTAGGGGTAATGCTTCAAAAAAACCTGGTTGATCAGATATATATCGAACTAATTCAGAATGCTCTGGATAATCGTCTGATACATAAAACTTCTCTCGTTCCTCTAATTGTTTGATGTAAGGAAACTCAGTCTTCATTCTTCTTAGGACTTCACCATCAAAGTCGACTAGTACTCCATCCATATCTACAAGGACAATATTGCATTTTTCCATATATGTATATTATTAATTACCTATATGTAATAGACAAGCATAAGAGTTAATAAAGCTATTCTTTTACGTATTGTTCTATAATCGCTATAGTTTTAAAACTTTGGCGTTCATACCATTGTTCATTCTTACTATTATGCTCAGTGAATAGAAATAATTCTTTACCACCAAGTTTTTCAAATTCGGAAATCATGTAGCTCATTATTTGCTTACCTAGCCCTTTGTTTTGATAACCTTTTAATGTACCGACATTATTAATTGACCCTGTTTTATTTGCGGTACTTAAAGTAGCTACGCAGGCTGGTTCATCATCTTTATATAGAACATAATGGTATATATCATTGTTATTTAATGAGTCTTTTATAGCTTGATAATATTCATCATTGATTGAGCCGGCGTATGGATTGTCTGCAGATATTTCTCCACCGAAAGCAGATGATAAGACTTCCATATAATCGTTGTATTGATCTTTATTCTTAACTCTAATTACTTTTTCAGTAACATGAATATTAACTTCACTACGACGGCTATATACCATGTAGGCATGGGTATCATCTAACTTATAGTTATTTCTTAATAACAGCTGCTTATACTTTTCATAATTAGTCATTAACTTTGGTAAGTATATGCAAGCTGTCCTATTTATATCTTTAAACTTATATTCAATATTCCTTAGGGTTGATTCATTATCCAAGGAATTTTCTTTGTTCAGAGTAGCTATGTTCCAAAAGTTATCGGTAATAATGCTACTATGAAAAATATTATAGTCTTCGGTTTGGATTCTATTATTTAGTTATAGCCCACTTAGGAGATCATACATACTGTTCATCATCTGGTTATATTTTTCAAGAGTCATGCAGTAATTATATACTAATATAATTATTTAATGTTTTGTTATTTTTCTTATATGTTGCATGGCTATGTTAGTATAAGAATATGGAATACAAAGATGTTGATCTACAAGATACGGCCGAAAAGTTAAAATCACCTAATGTGCTGAACATGGACGAAGAGAGGCTTGACGTCAGAATCGATGGTCGAGATATATCTAAGGCTGACCAGGTTGTCATAATGGCTCATGGTTTTGGAACTGATTTGCACGAAAGAGGCTTATTTGATCAGATTGCCGAGAAACTTACCAAAGATAATCAGGATAGATCGGTTGTTCGATTTAGTTATTCTGGTTTTGGCGAGAGTGAAGGAAGTCAAAAAGTTAAATCTTTAGACACGATGGCTGAGGATTTTGTTTCGGTTTATGATTATATCAAAGCTAATTCTAAGCGCGACTGTCAGATTGATGTAATTGGCTTTTCGCTTGGCTGTAATGTGGTTTCTAAAGCCTGTTTAGCGCTTAAGGAAAAACCTTATCAAGCATTAATAATTAACCCAGCGCAGTTTGAAATTAAAGACAGCATGCAGGAGTATTTTAAGGCACGACCTCAGACAGTTATTGACGAAGATGGTGTTTGGAATCTAAAGCGCTCTGATGGGTCAGTTAGCTATGTTGGTGAAGAGTTTTGGAAGTCGATTGATGACCCAGAAGAATTAAGGGGTAATCTTGTGCTGCTTGCGGCTGAGAGTAACACTGTCTTAATTAGAGCAATGAATGATGACGTCGTAGACATGAGTGAGTCTTTCAGTGATGTGCCATTTATGGCAACTGTACCACTGAGTGGTGACCATAATTATTCTAAGCCTGAAAATAGGAAGATGTTCTTAGAAACCGTTTGGGAAATGTTAGATTAGTCCTTTTTCGACTTAATAGTTTTAACGGATTCTACCATATAGTCGCCTATTGTATGGTAATTAATTTTTTTGTTAAGTTCATCAAGCGGCACTAAGCTATGCCCAATTACTGATCCACCTGGGTCATTGGTGAACTCTTCATCTTTAGCTAACTTCGCATATACTCTTAGCTGAGCTTTTTTAGAATTAGTTTCGGTTTCAATCCAAACTTGATATCCCAATGGTTCCCAAGATAAGACTTTCATTTTAATCTCTTCATCCAACTCACGGACAATAGCTTGATCAATTGTTTCGCCTGGCTCGGTTCTGCCGCCCGGTAGATTAGAGTGATGGTCTTTATAATTAACAATTGGGACTAATCCATCTAAATCGCCTACTACGTATACTTGGTGCCATTTTAGATTTGGTATTTCTTTACCAACTAAATCATACCAATTAATGGTTATTTCTTTGCCCTCATACTCTATATGTTCAGTAATTTCTGGTTTTCTCATTGACTCTATGCATTTAGCCATACTTTGTTTTTCCATAAATTTTAGTATAACAGGGTTAATTAATTATTAGCTAGATATTTTATATATAATATGGTTCTATATCTTTTTGAAATAATCCGGCAGTAGCTCTATTGCATAATTTATCAGCTGATTAAAGTCATGATCGACTAGCCAGAATTTATGAAGCTCATCTCTATAGGCTTTATGAATCTTATATCCTTTATCTACGCATTCGGCGATAGGCAAAAAGTCTTCATCTATAATGACGGTCAGCGATTCTTTGAGCCGTTCGAATTGGTCTTCAGGCAGTTTTGAAACATTAGATTCTGAGTTTTTGCGCCAATAGTGAGTTAGTTGAAGATGTAGTAGCTCATGCATGAACCCTGCAATTGGATTAGTCCAACCAATGTAATCTATAGTGTAACCTTGGTCATAGTTATATGGCCCCATTGGGTAGGTTGTTATGTAGTCTGTAAAGTCGCTTCTATAAAGCGGCTTACCAGTTGCTTCTTCGATTAATTCACAGGCGTTTTGAAAGTCTTGGCTATACCTTTCGTTAACAAATTTAACAAATGAATCTATTTTATCTTTTTCATCAATATATTTTTGTTTTAGAAATGATTTAATAATGGTTAGTGCTTGAGATTCGGACTTACCTTTTACCTTAATTATTAGATCTTTAGGAATATCTTTGCTCCAGTTAACTCCGTGTGCAGTCCAATTGATTGCGTCTAGCCAATTCCAGGCGTCTTTATCTTGATCAAATATTATTTTATAGGTATTTTTACTGCTATTTGTTGAAGTTATATTACTCATGATCTTCTAGTTTTGCGCCTACTTATATTTTTTAAGATTAATTCTTGCTGTTCTGGTGATAAACCAAAGGCTGTTGTTCTGCCGAACCTATATAGCTTTATATCTAGCCCGCCATTATAGTCATCATTAGATTTTATGATTTCTATAGTTGTTTTTAGGTTCCTATGATCTATACCTAGATTTTTTGCAAATACACCTATCGATTTATAGCCTTCGGGTGCAGGTGGAGCTATTTCAAGATAATTTTTCATATATTCTTGTTGCTCTGGCGAATAGGCTTCAACAGTATTGTTAAAGAACTTGTAAAGACCGGCATCTAGTTCTCCACTATATGATTCGGAGTTTTTAATTGTTTCAACGGCATTTTTTAATTTATCATAGGCAATGCCTAAATTTTTAGCTAGTCCAGATAATGTTATATAACCTTCTGGTGGCGGTGGGGCGATGTTAATTTGGCTTAATATTATTTCCTGTTGTTCGAGACTAAAACCTTCATTAACGCTAGTATTGAATTTATATTCTTTTGTTGCTAGTTTTTCTCTACCCTGTTCACTTGCCCTTATTTGATCAATTGCATCATTGACGGTATCAGTAGTGAGGTTGTTGTCTAAGGCGATTTTGAATGTTGTTTTATAACCTTCAGGGGCTGGTGGGGCGATCTTGATATTTTCGATTATATAAGCTTGTTGTTCGGGCGCATAACCCTCAACTGAGTGGGGTTTGAATCTATATATATTTGCTTCTAGCTGGCCATTATAGTCATCAGCCGACCTTATCCTTTTTATTGTGCTCCTTATAGTGTCCAGAGCTGCGCCAGTTTCTTCAGCGATACTAGATATTGCTTTGTAGCCCTCTGGTGGTGGAGGGGCTATGTTTAAGAAGTCTATTATTGATTGTTGTTGCTCAGGTGAATAGCATTTAGTGACTACATTAAAATATCTATATTCTTCTGCATCTAAATAACCATCATAATCTTTTTCTTGAGTCATTTTATCTATGGCATTTTTGACAGTATTTGGTGATACTCCCATATCTAGGGCTATCTTCCTAATTGATTTATAGCCTTCGGGCATTTCTGGGCTATGGTCTAGCTGTGATACTATTAAATCAACTTGCTCTTGGGAATAACCTTTTGTGACAATATTGCCATATAAATAAGACTTGGCTTCAAGCTCATTATTATAATCTGTTCTAGATCTAATTTTACTTATAATATTAATGATAGTTGAATCGGCAACTCCATTTTCGGATGCAATACGATGGTTAGATCTATAGCCTTCTGGCATCTTTTCTTTTAGCAATCGCCCGCTATCCGAAAGTTCTGGCTTAACTTCATCGGGTTGGCTACTGATTGGATTTTCTATGCTATCTATAATTCTTGGAATAAAACCTACTTTTGAATATACAACCCGCTTGCCAATTTCAGGTGTTGCTTGTAGCATGCTATTAAGGTCTTGCTTGGATAGTGAAAATAGCTCATCTGTCTTAATGCCTTTTTCTGTGAGTATGTCGGAGTTAAATACATAGCTGGCATTGTTGGTTTCGTTGCAAACAAGGATAGTCCTTTTTAGCTTCCGGGCCTCGATCATAAAGTAGCTAGATTGGCGCATCATATCGTCGGTATTTTCGCCTTCAATAACACTTATCTGATCTTCATCATTTGTATCTACTTCATATTTCTTTTCAAGAATATATAGGATAGCTTTAAGTCGGTTAAGTAGTGCCGGCTTATTATATTCTCCACCACTACCCGCTTGGAGGCCGTGCTCACTGCTAGTGGGAACAATCACACTGTTAATTCTTTTTGATTTAGCAATCACTTTATCTAAATTATAGATCCTATCATTTTCGGCGATTATACGATCAAGTACAGACGATATGTCTTCAATTCCAAAATACTTAAAAGCCGCGTCTTCAATTTCCTTACTGGTATTTAGCCCTTCAGTTGACTGAGATTTTTCGAATTCCTCAATTTTACCAATTGCAAAGATTAAAAGTTTTCTAAAGGCATTTTCGGCATAGTTATCGATAGACTCTACTGTAAGTTCGGTATCTAGAATGGAATCAATAGTAATAGATTGATTTTGTGATTCTTTTATGTCTAGCGCCTCTATTGGCCGAGCGCCATTAGAAGGGATTTCCCTTACTTCATCCATATACTAAATATTGTAGCATTTATTATGTTATTAAGCTTATAGTTAGCTATTTCGTGGAGTTGATGCCATGCCGTCTTCTTCAATAATGTTGAAATAAACACTAAATAGGGTTTCAGGATAAATAGCATTTAATCCTGAGATTATACTATCGCCAATTTGCTGCATATTTGGCCGCTTGCAACAGATCACTTCAAAAATGTAGTCAATCCCAACTAGATCAATACCGGTACACTTAACTGTCTCTATTTGGTTAGGGCTAGTTGGAACTTCAGGACAATCTAGCGCTTTGCTGCAGACCTGCTTGATTGACTTAGCTACTTCTGGGAGCTGGTCATCGTTTCTTGGTTCACTATATATTTTTATTAATGCCATAATTAATCCAGCCACTTTAATATATCTTTTAGGGCAAATTCTCGCTCGACGTTTCTATCTAGGTCGACAGCTGTCATTATCCATTGCTCCTCTTTATGCCATTCGGTACTGCCAAACCATATTTTAATTGGCTCAATCTTACGCTCGGCTGTTTCATCTCGCCAATTTTTATATAATATCCTAATTGCTTTTGATTTACTCATATATTAATTATTATACGCCCCGAGGATTTTATCTAGATATTTTTAGGTATATAATGAGCTTATGGATAAAAAAATTAAAGACCATCAAATATATATGGAACTAAAATTAGATAAACTTGAGGCATTATTTGAAGATGATAAATCTCAAGATGAAAAACTTCAGCTAGCCAGGAAGGCTGAGATTCTACATAGGTATCACGTTGAGAAAGTTACTAATTTCCAGCATGAACGTTTGATCCATTTAATAGTCACCTTCTTTTTTGCAGGTTTAATGTTGCTATCTTTGCTTGGACTGTCCTGGGCTTTGTCTGTATCTGAGTTATATAGCCTGGTAGTAATATTGACCGGGGTATTATCCTTAATTCTACTTACTACTGAAATATTTTACATTAAACATTATTATGATCTTGAAAATGGGGTTCAAAAACTATATCTTCTTTCGGATAGATTATATAAGTTAAAGTAAGTCCCTGACACGTATAAAACTCAATAGCTTTGCAACATCTCAGCCGGTGTCCGCATCTGTATCCCTAAGTGTACACGTTCTTGGTTGTAGTAGTCTAGGTATTTACTAAGGTTTGTCTTCTGGCGAGAGAGCGGAA
>Ga0194063_10000043_pt1 | contig 90979 bp, 108 predicted proteins | sample SepL3720m_MetaG_FD_155459 | JGI IMG/M metagenome (GOLD analysis project Ga0194063, IMG submission 155459) | Anoxic zone freshwater microbial communities from boreal shield lake in IISD Experimental Lakes Area, Ontario, Canada - Sep2016-L373-20m | ecosystem: Environmental > Aquatic > Freshwater... | reverse complement strand
AGACGCCGCAAGAGAAGTTTGATCAGATGGTACAATCCACGTTATTAATTACTCCTATCGTTCGGATCCAGGGTTGAATGTAGGAACTTGTCCTCTACTGAAATCCTCTGGTACAATTAAAGGATGAAAAATAAGCAACATTCTCTCACCTATGGAAACGAATCCTATTTGTGCTGCAATGGCTTTTCTTTTTTGAAAATAGTCATAATAGTAGTGGTAACAATCATCGCTTTTGCTGGATCTATTTTATTTGGAATCCAAATCGGTATGAAGGAATCAATGAGTAGTCAATCTGCTACTCGATCCATGAATCTGTCCTCATCTGGATCCCCACCGATTTCCCCTGCCCCGATGAATATATATAAAATTATGGTCTATAGCAATAAAGTAGAGGATTTGAATCCTACAGAAGTCGCCAATAGAGTAAAGGAGATCACAGGTGACGAATCAGTGCGCTTGTATAGAGACAATCTGTTTGACAATAAACTGAACACCAATACTCTCCATGTGGTGACAAAGTCGAATGTACTGATCCCAACTAAAAAAACAGATAGTCAGTTCACACTCACCTTTGTGAGTAAAGAAAATGAAATTATGCCTTACATAACCAGCTCTAAATATTGCCAAACAGACAATGACTGTGTTAGTCATGACAGTTTTTGTCAAATTGGATCATATAATCAATACCATTTGTGGGTTGTATATGGATGCGGTTACGCCACAGGTGTAGAGGGGTTCACTGATGCACAGATCAAACAATTGACTTCGAGTTGTAAGATATATGAGGGCACTGGATTGCCGGGATTTAATGCTGACTTTACAAGATCTGTGTGCAAAAGTAACCAATGCATCGCGGAAGATATGAAGGTGACATGCTCCAATTGATATATTAAGCGTATGAATCGCTCATTACGATAGGCAGTAGCGAAAAGATGCATAGCTGCTTGGCTTGAAATAGTGAAAAGTGAGGCAGCAATTCCTTGACGAGATTATCGCGAGGCACGGATATTCCTATATGATTCCTTAACTCCTACCGTAACAAGAGTGAAATAGAGAAAAGTAGATTGAACAATCTCATTCAGCCCCACTTTTTGATATAGATCACGCATCTCCTTATTCGTTAATCGGAAAACCTTTCCCTCATTGTGATAGAAGTTTTCAAATGCAAAAAATATTTTCCGAAGCAGTCCCTCGATACACATATCAAGAATCAGGAGTTTTCCACCTGGTTTCAATACTCTTACCATTTCTCTAGTCGACTCTAACGGGTCTGGATGATGATGAAATGAGCTTGCGCAGGTCACATAATCAAATGTGTTATCTGCATAGGGCATGTTGATTGCAGAGCCTAACGTGATCTCAACTTGAGGATGACTTTGAAACTTACGCTTTGCTACCTCAATCATCTTGGGGGTGATATCCAGTCCATAGAGTTTCATGTTTCTATTCGTGTCGAGTAAATACTGGATGAGTAAGCCAGAGCCACACCCAACATCAAGAAGTGAGGAGTGATGTCGTGGATCAAGTAGTTTGACAATATGTGTATTTGTTTGTCTGAAAGTAATTGAGTTGATGGGATTATCGTAATTGTCCGCCCATGAACTAAATTCTTCGATACTGTGTTTTTCGAGTTGATGCATATATGAGGTGTCCTGTCAATTATTACTGATAGATGGATGCAGGGATATTCTCTCATAGATCAGAATAGTCAATGATATGAGGGCGATGCCAAAAACGAAATCTTCGATCGGTATGCTATATACCATCATCCCACTTTTGTACCCCAGATTGTAGATGACGATGGGTCGAGCGGTCAGATACAGGTTGAAGACAAAGGTGAATGCATTGATGATACACAGATACCACAAAAAGTAACTTCGAATGAATAGTTTCGACTTGAAATACATGTCTATCAAGACGGTTACGAACATCATCATAAAGACTGACGCTGTGTAGTATTTGCCAACAAAAAACAAGTTGATTCCACCCAGTAGAGAAATGGCCAGAAGGACCGAAGGAATATGTGTGATGGCTGATGAATCTCTGCCAAATCTCCGCTTCCAATTGGCCCATAAGAAAAGGCAACTAAATGGCACGGTGAAGAAGAACAAGGCCTCTTCTATAGGGATATTTCCTATTTGGATACCTAAGATGTATGCAGGGTTGAATACCCAAAAATACCCCGTAACGAGATTGTCAAAGATGATGAACAAGAGTGCTGATATTGCTATTGCTACGGTTGCGGGACGAAGATGGGGGAGTCGCACTTTTTTCAAGAGTACTGTCGTGATGAGCGGGAATATGACAATGAGGTAGTTGAAAACAAGATATTCGATTTTCATTTTATTTACTATTTAGTAATGCCGGTCGACTTTGGTGATATTTTGCCCATTGTACTCGAATGTAATTCTGTAAGGCATACATCAGTATTCGTAGGAGCGAAGGTCGCACTTTTTGCTTGAATACGATCAATGGATCATCGGCGATTGTTTTCCCAATAGAATAGTACACATCAGAAGCTGTTTGTATCGCTACACGGCTTGATACCGGGATGGATTCAAAACCGCTTTCTGCTTCGGCATGAATCTCGTTGATTCGTTGAAATTGAAATCGAATGAAATCGATAAAATGTGACTCTTCGGTCGGGTTGGTTGGAGGTAAATGACTTATGCTAAATCTCGCCAACTCGTCTTGAGGGAGATATGTTCTGCCCAAGCGCGCGTCTTCGTCTATGTCACGAAGAATATTGATGAGTTGCATAGATTTGCCGAGAGCTTGTGCAGTAGGATGCGACGTATCAGGGAGTCCCATAACTTTTGCCATCATAAGTCCAACAACTTCCGCTACTCCATACACAAATTCTTCCAGATCCGTGAAGTCAGCATATGTTTTGGACTTATAATCAAGCTCCAAGGACGAGTAAAAAGAATGAACCCATGTTTCGGGTATATTCTTTTTTTCGACAAGGAGCGCAAATCCATCAATGAGTTGGATCCCTGATGGCTTACCATGGAGAGCTGCCAAAGTAAGCGCTTTATATTGCTCGTAGGTCAAGTACTCAGAAGGAACGCTGTCGATCATATCATCCATCATTCTGAGATATGAATACAAAACAAACACATCACCTCTGAGCTTTTTTGGAAAAAGTAATGTTGACAGATAAAATGTTCTGCTCGCTTTTTTGGTTATTTCTGCGTAGTTTGGGTTCTCCATCATTTGATGATATTATTTTGCCACTTCCTGCTTCATGATTGCGTTCCTTACGATTTGTGCTGAAATCAAGCAGACAGGCAATCCAACACCTGGATTGGTGTATTGCCCTGAATAGTATAAGTTGCGTACTTTTGCACTTTGATTCAGAGGACGGAAAAGCGCAGTTTGAAACAGAGTATGGGCGATCCCAAAAGCGCTTCCTTTGTATGCATTGTACGCTTGAGAAAAGTCAGTATGAGCGAAAATCTTTTTCATCACAATTTTGTCGCTGATTTTTTCACCAAGAATAGTTTCTAGTGATTGAATTATTTTCAGATAATACTTCTCCCGTATTTCGTCGGTGTCTTCCAAACCTGCTGCGACAGGGACCAGGACCATAAGTGTCTCACCGTCCTGAGGGGCAACACTTTGATCAGTGACTGATGGACAGTGAAAGTAGAAGGAGGGCTTTTCAGGCCAGGATGATTTCCCATATACTGTGTTGAAATGTTTTTCCCAGGAGTCTTCGAAATAAAGGTTGTGATGGCTGATATTTTTGAGTCTTGTGTTCAGTCCGAGATACATCACGAAAGCGCTTGGGGAGAGCACCTTTTTTTGCCAATATGACTCAGGATATGTCTGCCATTTACTTTCTAATAGTCGTGTCTCAGAAAAATGGTAGTCCGCACTTGAAACGACAATGTCAGCGTCATATTCACCTGTTGTTGTCATGACTTTTGACGCAGCGCCATTTTCAACGCAGATCTTAGACACGTCTTGATTAGTTTGTATATCAACACCGTTTTCTTTGCAAAGCATTTCGAGCGCCTCGAATATCTTGCCCATGCCACCCATTGGATAGAATATGCCCATATTAAAATCAGTATGAGAGATGAGGCTATAGAATGCTGGCGTGTTGTATGGCGATCCTCCGAGGAATACTGTGGTGAACTCGAGAATTTTTTGTAAATGAGGATTTGAGAACTGAGACTTGATGCTATCATGAAAACTTCTGAAAATATCTAAGGTAAATAATTTCGATAAAAGTGAAAATGATAGGAAAGGTTTGTACGACTGATAGTCCTGAAAGACGAGATCATGCATAGCAGTGTCATAGAGATATTTGCTTTTTGCGAGATAGGACTTGAGTTTCTCCCTACCATTTGGCTCGTTTTTTTCGAATAGATCAAGATTATTCTCTAGATCTTTGCTGATCTCGTAGGTTTTGTTTTGAGGGAAAAATATCTTGTAGTGAACTGGCAACCGTACGAGGTTGAGATAGTGGGATATGTCTTGCCCAAAGAGCTTGAAATAATCCTCAAATACGTCTGGCATCATATACCACGAAGGACCCATATCAAAGGTAAAGCCCTTCTCTCTCAGGACTCTTCCTCTTCCTCCAAGAGTAGCATTGCGTTCGAGAAGCGTCACCTGGAGTCCGTCTTTTGCCAAAAGTGCAGCTGTGGAGAGTCCTGCAATACCTCCACCGATGACCACTACTTTTTTGGTATTCATAGCTACAGTGTACCAATTCGTCAGGCAATAAGAATCATCAATCTACTATTTCTTAGGTATAACAGAGAAGCACAAACATCCCTTTTGTTTCAGAATCGCCACCTGTTCGTCGATGGAATGTATGAACACATCCTGATGTGCTTTGCCTCGAGCGTACCGAGCTGGTAGATCACTGGCGTGGGTATATCCTCTTTTTTTCATCTCATTCACTAGCTCCTGATGGCGCATGTGCAAAGCTTTTAATTTCCCTACCCATCGTATCGTCTCCGGGTGTTTCGAGTAGCCCTTTTTATTCTGTGTTATGACAGACCAGATGGCATGGAGCTCTCGGTGTTCACCAAGTAGGTGTTTTCGGCAGAGGAAGGAAGGTGATATGTCCCAGATTCTCATTTTGAAAAAACGGCTTCAAATAAGCCCCAGCTCCTTAAATAGCTTTACTGAAGGTCTGGTTATTGGCAATTTTTTAGTTCTGCTTTTGAAAACCATTGTAATCTTTCTATGTCATCGCTCGCATTTATTTTTTTGGATCCGCACATTGCCCAAAATATAAGAAACACATAGTGAGTCAACTCTCCTTTTTTATCTGGCTCATAATCTTCATCAAAAGAAACTCTTCTAATGGTATCAATTTTGAGACCAGCCTCTTCTTGTATTTCTCTTCTCAGGGCATCTTCCAACGACTCTTGTTCTACATTTACTCCACCACCAAGGAGATGCCATGTATTAGGATAGGGACCAACATCTCTTGGCTTTTGCCCGAGCAAAAAGTGGCCCTCATTTTCGATCACTGCAGCTACGATGATTCTACTTTTCACAGTTGTGATTATATCAAGAATGTTCGAACTTAGATTGTGTATGTTGAAAATAGACGACAAATTAGCGTATTCTAACGTTCTACACTCGGCATTTGCGGAGTATATATGGCTAAGCATTTTGGTTGGGTTGTTACCCTCATTTTTTTGATAGAATTGACCCATGAAAGTAACGGTATTCAAGACTCATAAAATCACTTCAAAAGACACTAATATTTTTTCGGTTATTGATACATATATTCCTTCTCTTTCCGAAAAATCTATCGTTGTGGTTACTTCAAAGATAGTGAGTATCTGTGAAGGGAGAATGGTAAAGAAAATATCTGATGAACAAAAAGACAAACTCGTGACAGATGAAGCTGAATACTATCTGCCTCGAGAGTTCAATCAATACGGTTTTTTGATAAGCATCAATAAAAATATTTTGGTTGCAAGTGCTGGCATAGATGAATCAAACGGCAATGGGTATTACATACTATGGCCAGAGGATCCACAGAGAAGTGCAAATCAGATACGATCTCATCTTCTGGACAGGTTTCATTTGAAGGAAGTCGGAGTGATTATCACTGATAGCAAGCTAACTCCACTTAGATGGGGTGTAACCGGCGTATCCCTCTCACATAGTGGATTTGAATCTATCTACAGTTATGTCGGGAGGCCGGATATATTTGGCCGCAAACTAAAAGCAGAAAAATCAAACATAGCTGATGGTCTAGCGACATCTGCGGTGGTTGTGATGGGAGAAGGGGAAGAACAGCAACCTCTCGCAGTCATCGATGACGTACCATTCGTCCAGTTTCAAGAGAGAAGCCCAACAGCTGAAGAGCTCGATGAGATAAAGATATCACTTGATGAGGATGTATATGCCTCAATGCTAACGAGAGTGCCGTGGAGAAAAGGCAAAGGAGGAGCTGGTGCATGAAAATTTTAGTTGTAAATAATGGAACGCGAACCCTAAATGAATTAGTCGATCTCTTGTCCCCCCATCAGGTAGATGTAGTCAGCTACTCTGACATTGACGTGAATACTGTCGAGAAATATAAGGCAATCATTTTGACTGGCGGGCATGAGTTTTCAGTCTTTGGTCATGAAAAATTGATAGAAAAGGAAATCTACCTCATACGTAACTCAAAAAAACCTATATTTGGCATTTGCCTGGGTTTTGAAATCATCGCGTACGCATTTGGATCCAAACTTGAGATATTAAAAAATAAGGAGCAAGGGACTACACATATAAATGTGGTAGTACCGAGTGAAATATTTTCAAATACGAATACTTTCGGAGCTTATGAAAGCCATCGATGGATCCTAAAAGAGATGGGTAGCGATTTGTTAGCTCTGGCTATATCAAAGAGTGGAATCGAAGCCATAAAGCACAAGCATCTTCCAATATATGGTGTTCAATTTCATCCTGAAAAATCCGTGAATAAGGAAAGTAAATCAAACGCGCTCCTAAACTTTTTGGAGTTAGTGGAAAATATGAGGCAGTGATATTATGGTGATGTCGGATCTGCCCTCAATCTTACGCCTTGATCTCCGGAAAGGCCAAGCTTTTTTGTGTGAAACCTAGTAAGGAGTATTACTTTTTGTGTATATCTTGGAAAAGAGCAAGTATCTGGTCTTTGAGGAGATCTCTTTGGATTTTGATTTCATGTCCAGAATCAAGAGCCGCATCTTCGATTCGAAGTTTTCGTGGACGAAGTAGAAGGGGGAGGTCATCACGTGATGCGCCTATATAGACGTTTCTGATGCCAGATTGGAATATTCCGGCTGCACACATTAGACACGGTTCGTTTGAGCAGTATATTGAACATCCCTCAAGATTGTTAGTGCTTAGATTGCGACAAGCATCCCGAAGCGCCCTCAGTTCAGCATGATCAGTCACATCCCCTCCAGACTTATCAGTAACATGTCCTTTTCCAACTACTTTTCCATCTTTGACTACCACAGCACCAAATGGCCAGTCTCCGTTTGCCTTGGCTGCCTTCGCTTCTTCGATTGCTAAAGCAATGAATTGTTCATTAATAATAGTATCCATAAAATACGATTCCTGTTTTAGAATCGATAGGTACCATACTACACCTGTCTGCATACGGATTCCACAGTGCAGGAAAGGAAGGTGGAGAATTGTGCCTGGCGCAGAGGGAAGTGCTCAAACATTCTACGCACAAATTTAGCATAGTAAATTAACCAAGCTTATTTTTTTCGCTGAATTCCTTTCCAGAAATATATAACACCAAGAATAAGGAATAGAATTCCTAATATCCAAGTAATTGCTCCAAATATACTCCATCTATTTTGTCCTATCGAGCTGTATCCATATCCATCCATCATGGAAAATCCTCTTGCTTGTACCTGTGTTGGCAGGGCATTTTGACTCAATCCTCCCATCATTCCTCCCAATCCACCCATCATTGGCATGAAATAACTTGAGCCATTTGGAAGCGTTGCATTTGTTGCACATCCACTCAGTCTTTTACCCATCGCAATATGCATCTGCTTTTCTCCCTCTTCTCCCATTCTATTTTTCATCATTAAATTCATTGATGCGTGGTTTGAACCCACCGCGTTCCCCATAAAGAAATCTCCCAAAACGTCGAAATCATCGTTTGTCAATTTTGCACACACTACTTCCTTGTTCTGTAGTTTATCCCAAACAGCCTTACCTGCAACTTCATCTTTTGCTGTTTGTGTAATTTCATCAGGAGTTGCGGCTGACAATCCTCCCATCATCCCTTGAGCAAAGGTCATTTTGGTAAATACAAGAACCGAGAATAGTAAGGTTAAAGAAATAAATTGTTTTCTCATATGTATAGTAATACATTGTAATCTTTTGGATTATTTGTTTCCTAAAGTTGAAATTCCAAGAATTTTATATAATCCGCAAAATCCGATAGCTCCGGTTACGAGAGCTACAACCCCCGCGACACCAGCTACTATTTGAGCTACTCCGGTAAGACTAAGGATTGCCAATCCCAATAATATAACTCCAAGAATAACTCGAATGGTGCGATCTGTCTTTCCTTCATTTGGTTTAGGCATAGTTGGGCATGAATTCATAACAGTTTCAGTATAGAGAACTTTTAACAATATCTCTTGACAAGCTTAGTATACTATATTAAACTTACATATAGTTAAGCAAATAATAACTATGAGAACTAATTGCTCACAAGTGGTTGTAGAAAACTTTTTTGAACCTGGGATACTCTATTTATTGGTGAAGAAACCCAGTTATGGGTATGAAATACAAAAAGCTTTGAAGGAAAGTTGTATATGTGAAGTAAATATCGGGAATCTGTATCGTTGCTTATCACGGATGCAGAAACAGGGGTATGTTACTCGGGAATCAATACAAGGAACGATAGGACCGAAAAGATATAGTTATACGATCACAAAAGAAGGAAGAGTATATCTTACTGCTTGGATTGAGTCATTAAAGAAACAAAAGAAAGTTATTAGTTCACTTATTAACAATTACCAAAAAATTATATGAAAACAGTAAAAGTCTTTTCAACCCCCACATGTCCTTATTGTCACATGGCAAAAGCATACTTAAAAGATAAGAAAGTGTCTTTTGAGGATATAGATGTGTCACAAGATCAAGCTCAAGCACGAGCCATGGTAGAAAAATCTGGAGAAATGGGAGTGCCCCAACTTTGGATCAATGGAGAAGTAGTAATTGGGTTTAATAAACCAGTTATTGATCAGCTACTCGGACTATAATCATCCAGTCTCATAAAAACGGTTTAAACCTTTTTTTATTTCTATCAATTAGATTGATCTGAAAGGCTAATAAATTTACTTTCAATAAATAAGTACAGATTCTCTTAACTTAAAAATAAATGAAGTTCGAACCCTCAATTTAGATTGACACAAAAACCTAAGATAATAGGTGAATAAGTAAATTTCAGTTGGTCCAGAGCAATGCAGGGCATTCGGTCCATCCATCTAATCGGGCGCCGAATGGTACCCGATGCAGAAATTTAGAATGATAAATAAACTAAATATGAAAGTTATTCATTATCTGACACAAACCTAAGCGCTATCGAGTTCATACAATACCGTTTGCCTGTCGGTGGGGGCCCATCATCGAATACATGCCCTAGGTGGCCTTCACATCTGTCTAAAACTTCAATTCGGTCATCACCACCTTTTTCTTTTCTAAGAACAACAGAATCTAGGGAAATTGGACCCCAAAAGCTCGGCCACCCAGTATTTGAGTCAAACTTGGTTTCTGATCTGAAGAGGGGAATATCACAGCCAACACTATAATACGTACCTTTTCTTTTTTCATCATTATAAACACCAGTATAAGGAGTCTCTGTTCCTGCCTCTCTTAAAATATGATATTCATCCGTAGTCAGTATCTTTTTCCATTCACTTTCGGACTTGAGTTTACTAGGTACAAAAGAACCAGAAATTATCTCTTGGCTATGGTTCAAAGATATATCTTGACTAGGTATTCTTTGCCGTGTAAAAATGTAAAGTCCTGATAGCAAAATCACCATCATAAATAATAGAATATACGTTTTACTATTCATATCTTTAGCCAAAAGTGAACGCAAATAACTGAGCATTTGCATCTTTAAATTCAAGATGCAATATATGTTTTCCAGGCGTTTGGAGTAATATAAGCTTATAAAGCCTATCTGAGTTAACTGTCACCATGCCGTTTATATTGTCTTCACCAAAATTTTGGATCTTATCATCGATATAAACAGAAATCTGAGCTGGTTTTCCTGCTATTTTCATGACCAAATACACTTCTTTAGCATCAAAGTTGAATGTAAGCTCAGATCCTTTTTCGGGTAAGGCGTAATCTTCCATTATTGTCCACTTACCGTTAAGAGAAAAGGTATTTTCAGGAAGGGAAGTAGATGAAGTGTAGAAGTTTGACACATCTTGCCTAATTTGTTCTGGAGAGGAAAAATGGTCAATTCTTCCATAACCCAAATAGGTTTCTGGGGTTCTCCCATATGTTTTTGTTGTTGGATTATGAGGAGGAGAGAGTGTTGATACTCCAGTTTCTTTCAGAAGTTCCTGAATAACCTCCTCTGTTTTATCATATTCTCCCTCTCCGAAATGGGTATGGCGAATATATCCATCTCTATCAATAATATATTTTGCCGGCCAGTAATGATTATCGTATGCGCGCCAGGTAGAAAAGTCATTATCTTGTACTATCGGGTAGGTGAGCTTAAAATCTTTAATTGCTTGCGCAAGATTATTCTTATCTTTTTCAAATTCAAACTCTGGAGCATGTACACCAATAATAACCAATCCTTTATCCTGATATTTTCTCCACCATTCTTTTACAAAAGGAAGTGTCCTTTGACAATTAATGCAGGTATAGGTCCAGAAATCTACCATAACCACTTTTCCTTTAAGTTCTGCAAGAGTGAGTGGTTTAGTATTGAACCACTCACCACCTGGAATTATTTCTGGTGCAAGCAGACCTTTTTGTTGAAGTGGTTTACCAAGATTTAATTTGTTCATATCTTTTGATTGTATAACTTTTTTTAATTCCATTTGAACAGATTTATTATCCTCAAATTTTGTAAGACCAATTCCATACTGTGGGAATAAGGTGAGGATGTATGTCTGAAGAGCACGATCAGCATTGTAGAATATCCCAACTGCTGTAACGATCATAAGTATTCCAAATGCCTTTTGTATTCGTGCTGTATTTGTGAGTAACCAAGGGATTTTTCGGAGCATCGTTCGACCTCCAATCATAATGAGAAACATTGGGATTGCAGTTCCAAGCGAATAGGCAAATGTGATAATAAATGCATCGAGAGTAACCGTCCCAGAGATAGCTAGTGATATAACTGAGGCCAGAATTGGTCCAACACACGGAGTCCACAGAAGACCAAGTGATAGCCCTATCAAGAGGCCTGGTCCAAATCCTGGTTGTACATTTCCTCTTGGCAATAAACGGGATAACTTGGAAAATAGTTCCTCAATGATTTGTTGGAATCTTGGGATAACCAGTGAGATACCTAATCCAGCAATGACAAAAACAGAAATGGTACGTAATACATCTGAAGATATGCCGCTTATTTTTACTAATATTGAAAGAAATAGAGTGAAAAATGTAAAGCTCATTACAAAACCAATTACTACTCCAATTGGTCGGGCTTTGCCCGTTTCTTTTCCACCAATAGTGGATGAAAGAATAATAGGAAGAACGGGAAGGATGCAAGGAGACAATATCGTCACCACTCCTGCTAGGAAAGCAAAACAAATAAGCAATATCATTGCTGAATTGTATTAGAATATGAAGATGAAATCAAACGCTGTAATTTGGTTCGAACTCATATTTTAGATCTCCAGGACAAGTAAAAAAGATCAATATTTCATGTTGGTCTATTCTTCTCACACAAAAATACTCTCGAAATTAGAAGATCATATATTTTCACGAGGAGTTAAAGCTGTGGATTCACAGAATCTAGCTCTACCAAACTCTCTTTGAGCATGAGGCGAAGTGACTTCTTTCCAACTGTAGTTTTGAAATATTTTTCTCGCCTTGTTGCATCATGTTTCGATAGATAATATTCACAAAAGATCAAAATAAATGGGAGACGGGGCGCTGTAGCTTTTGAGTTACCTGAGATGTGTGAAGTCAGTCTTTCGTGTAGATTCGTCGTGTAGCCAATATAGAACATATTATCCTTTTGGCTGAGCAATACGTAGACGCAGTATTGAAGTTTGTTCATTTTGACTCATTGACTCTAAAAAGAGACATTCACAGCCGCGTAGCAGATCAAAGATCGTTACACGATCAACTCGTAAATTAGAGACATTAATGGTCATGTAGCAGAACAAAGTTCGCTACATGACTGTGAAGTGTCGCGCTTTGCGCGTCTACTTCACAGTCCAGAGGGAAGGATTTCCCCCAAGGGGACTAGCTTTTCACTACGTTCAGAGCGGCGCGTACCTCATCCTTCCCAAACTAAAACCCATAAAAAAAGACGCCAATTGGCGCCCTTTTTTATGAGTCCAGAGGGAAGGATTCGAACCTTCGTAGTCGTGAGACGACAGATTTACAGTCTGTTCCGATTGGCCACTCCGGCACCTCTGGTTTATTGAAACTCCACAAGACGCCTCCGTGGCATAAGGATCTGTAATCGCTCGTAAACTCGCGACAGCTCCTAAGTCACTCCGGCACCTCTGGTAATACTAACTTCCTCCAAATGATACCGTCGTGGCATAAGGATCCGTATTCGCTCGTACAACTCGCGAACGGCTCCTAAGCGACTCTCGGCACCTCTGGTTTATTGAAACTCCACAAGACGCCTCCGTGGCATAAGGATCCGTATTCGCTCGTAAACTCGCGAACAGTTCCTAAGTCACTCCGGCATCTCTGGTAATACCCATCCTTACGGTATTTATATGTCCAAGCTTGAAGGCGCATTTCACGATTCGAGCCTATTTACCCGTAAAGAAGTATGCTAAGATTATATCATGTCACTTTCAGAGTTGTCCTATCAGCTGAGGCGGTTGCTCCCAATCGGCGCCATTGGCATGCTCTTCATCGCAATACTGTTCATTTCGATACGGATTCTCCTGCTGGTCATAGCACAAAACCAACCTCCAACACCAGTCGTCTATGTCAAACCAGCATACGGGATACTCAAGAGACCCGATTTCATTGCTCAGTCTCAATCTACAGATCTGAAATACAGCCTAGACACTTTTTCAGGGGTTCCCGAGGATGCTACCCGAGAAGCACGTGTGTATTTTAAGCCACGAAAAACGCCCTCATTCGGATCCAGCGAAAAGGCGAGGCTGGCTGCACGCATTTTTGGGTTTTCGGATGAAGTCAAAAGTAAGGTCGATGGATACACAGTCACCTTCGTTGATGCAGTCAGGCGGTTGACGATGGATATCTCTACCTTCAATTACTCCTTCACTCATGATTTTGATACAGATCTGCAAAAAGCACTCGGACAAGTTCATGCAAGTGACGCGCAGCAACAATCAGAGGATCAGCTCATACAAAAGGCAACCACGTATATGACCGATCTGGGGCGCTACCCAGATACTCTCTCACGAGGAACACGGAAGTTGATATACCATCAGTACGATGAACAAAACAAACAAGTGAAAATCGCCACTTCGTCAGCAGTCGCGAACATGATCGAGGTGGACTTTTTCCCCGAAAAAATCGACAATATGGACGTTTTCACTCAATCGTACTATACGTCACCCCATTTCATTATGTTCATCCCTGGTGGCTCGACACCGATAGTGAAGGCTCAAGTTAGCTACTTTGAGACATCTCTGTCTGAATCATCAGTATACCCTCTGAAAACAAGCGCCCAAGCATACGATGAGTTATTGAAAGGACATGCCACCATAGTCAGCGGTAGTAGAGAAAAAGGATCAACCATCAGTATCACTCGTATAGCTGTGGGATATGTTGAGCCTGATGCGTATTCGGAATATTTGCAGCCATACTTCATTTTTAGTGATAGCCACGACTTCGTGGCATACATACCTGCAATCGCAGACGAATGGCTCGAGCCTCGAGCTACATTAACGGGGACAACACAAAAGTGAGAGGAGAATATATAGTCTATAAAGTCGTAAAGTCTATAAAGTCATAAAGTGTAAAACGTAGAATGTAAAATGTAGAACGGAGAATGAAAAAGAAAAAAGCAAAAAGTAAAATGCAGAAGGATTATGGATAGAAGTTAGAGTAAGTACTGTGTAAGCACTCTGCTGAATGATTTCAATTCTACGTTATACGTTCTACACTCTACACTTTACCTCCTCATTTAGTGTCTACGTATTCGATCGAAGTGCCAAGCCAGCTGACGATCTCCTGAGTATCCTTGAAACGATCCTTGCTTTTCATGACCACGATGATGTACTCGTGATTTGTTCCTGGTTGATGATAGTAGCTCACGAGGTTTTGTCCTGCACCCTCAGTAAATCCTGTTTTGACACCGCCCAATCCGTCCACAACTCCGAGGAGCTGATTGACGTTTGTGAGTTCGTGTGTATAGAGATAGTCTTCGTCAAGTATGGTGATTGATTTGGTAGAAACGATGCGTTTGAGATAATGATCTTGGATCACTGCACGAGCTGCAAAAGCAAGGTCACGAGGTGTTGTATGCATGCCCGGCTCATCTAGTCCAGCAGGATTGGTAAAGTGAGACTCAGTCATGCCCAAAGACTGTGCGGTCTCGTTGACGAGGGACATCCATCGAGCAAATCCTCCGCCCGCTCCAACAAATGCAAAGGCAGCATCATTTGCTGATGGCACGAGCATGCCATATAGGAGATTTTCCACCGTCATGCGCTCGCCTATTTGGAGATTCATAATCTGGCCTTCATCAGTAGCTGTTTTTATCGTGATGATGTCATCCGGTGCAAAGTGTTTACGTACAGTGAGAGCGGTCACCATTTTTGCCGTTGATGCAGGATACATAGATGTGTGAATATTTTTCGAAAGGACGGGAGTCCATGACGGCACGTCAACGACGTACACTGCTTCTGCACTCACTATGGTGGGTGATATTTCAGTTTTGACAAAGGGTATCGGCAGTGAAGGAGCAGCAGTGATGATCGGGGCCTCATAGGTACGCGCGCGTGCCAAAAGGTAGTGGTCTCCAGGGTACCACAGACAGATGAATGATACGATAGTAAAGATGGCGATATGTCTGACTTTCATCTAGGTATGCAGTGTAGCAGACGGGAAGAGAACATAAAACATGAACCATGAAATATGAAACATAAAACATGAACCATGAAATATGAAACATAAAACATTTAGTCCGCAGCTTGAAGCATCCTCAACTTCGGAGAGCATCCACAATTCGATATGATTCGTCACGCACAACGAGCGCCTGATGATCGCGAAGAATGACTTTTTTTGCAGGATGAGCGAGCATCTTGCGCAATTGTGCATCAGTATATGACTGACCAAATCTTTCTTCGATGCAGTGCGGATAGATATCAACATCTACGAGTTCAAGTGCATGCGTGCTGTGCAAATCAGGAGCAGATTGGGGATCGTCGTAATCGCTGACATATGCGATATCAGGGGAACAGACACAGCTCCCTGCAGATGAGCCGACATAAATACCTCCACGATCAAAAAAAGATTTTAAACATGACCCAAACTGCGTCCGCTGCATATGTTGGAGCAGAAAAAAGGTATTTCCGCCTCCGACAACAATGAGCTTAATTGGGGCGAGTTTTTGTTGCAGGGTATAGACCGTTTCGTCCTCAAGTTTGATAATGAGCGGATTGATATGGGCATCAATGAGACATTGAAAGCTCCCTCTTTGATCGACTGGGCGAGGGGGTACCTCACAGTTTCCGGCAGTTGGGATATAGACTGTTGGCGTAGTTACTGGATCGATGGCATATTCACTCATTAGAAGCGGAAATGTAGAGTCAATAGATGATGCAAGAAAAAGACGAATCATGTTGAGAATGAATCATGAAACATTAAATATGAATCATAGAACATGCAACAATAGTTAATGACTCTTTTGCCGGGCGCGTTTTGCAAGAAATAAAAATAGGTTTAGTGAAAGGATAAAGACAGTTACGTCATCGACATATCCAACGATGGGAAACCATAACTCAGGAACAATGTCTACGGGAGTTATGATATATACGATAGAGGCGATGGGGATGAGTTTGTACCAAAACGCTACTTCAGGGTTGCGAAACAATGCCCATGCTTCGGAGATGGTAGCACGAGCTCGTTCAGATAGATTAGGTGTGGGCGTTGATAAATTTCTCATATCTGCAGATGCATGCCAATGAGATCATGATATGTACCTTTGTAAGAAACGCCTTTTGGCAGTCGTGAATGTTCAACGAAACCAACCTTTTTGTAAAGTTTTTGCGCGACAAGATTGGGGCTGTAGACATCCAAGTGGAGGATAGATACTCGATGGAGTTTTTCTTTTGATTCCCGAATACATTCTTTCAGTAGAATTTCACCAAGACCAAGACCACGGTATTCCTGAGTTACCGTCAGACCGATCGTGGCACAATGTCTTTGCCGAGTGCGATTGTGCACGTCACGTACCGCATCACAGACGCCCGCCAGCTGGCCATCGACGAAGCACATGAGTTTGACCATATCTCCCTTGGAAATTTTGTCGATACACTCTTTCACGTATTTTTCTTCTTGCGAATAGGTCTGCTGCTCACCGCTAAATGTGATAAAGGTATCTTCACGAGAGAGCGTATTGATATATTGGAGGTATATCTGGACGTCCCCCCATATGGGTGGACGTAGGGTGACTTCTTTGCCTGATTTAGTTGTACGAGTTATCATGATGGTTTAGGGTGTTAATCGGTTCATATCTCGAGGAAAGAGCGTGGCCTCTTTGACGTTGGCGAGTCCAAGCACTTTCTGGACAAGTCGGTCTATCCCAAAACCAAATCCACCATGCTGAGGCATGCCGTACTTGAATGCTTGGAGATAATATTTGTATCCTGGATGATTGATATCGAGACCGGCTTTTTTCATCTGCTCCATCAACTTTTCATAGCGATGTTCGCGCATTGGACATGTAGCGATCTCAAGTCCGCGGAAGAGTAAATCAGCCCACAGCACTTTGTTTGGTTTGTCCGGGTTGACCATGTGGTAAAACTTCATCGCCTCGATGGGGAACTCAGTGACGAATACCAGCTCACATCCATCATGTTTTTTGGCATACTCGACAATCCAGCGCTCTTCATCTGGTCGCATATCTTTTTCACCGATGGTACTTTCACCCGTAGCTTTGGTATACATCTCGTGTATCTGATCGACTGCATATCGAGGAAAGTGTGGCTTAATCACGAGCTCAGGAGCCTTGAGCAATTTCAATGTTTCACTATGCTCGGCATAGATACGGGTCAAGATTGAGTAGAGGAGACCCTCGGTGAACTTCAAGATGTCCTCATGGTTCTCGATAAATGCCATTTCGATATCAAGCATGGTAATCTCGCTCATGTGCCGCGAAGTCATACTTGGCTCAGCGCGGAAGGTGGGTCCGATCTCAAAAACACGCTCAAATGATCCTGCCATGATCTGTTTGTAAAACTGGGGACTTTGAGCAAGGACAGCCTCGCGCTCAAAGTAGCTGACTTTGAACACTTCAGCGCCACCCTCAGTTGCCCCAGCAAGTATTTTGGGAGTCTGGATCTCTGTGAAATCATGTTCATGGAGATATTGCCTGATATACCTATTGAGCTCGCTGCGTATCTTGAAGATTGACCTCTCTTTGAGATTGCGGATTGCAACGACCTTGTTTTCAAAGAGCGTCTCAAGGTTGTCTGGGCGATGAGAGATATCCTTGTCTATTTCGATGGGGGAGACCTCATGGATAGGATTGGTGACGGCGATTTTCGGATCATGGATCTCCACGCCACCTGGTGCGCGTGGCTCGGATACTACCTGGCCGGTGACCATCACGATTGAGCCAATTTGTATGGAAGTGATCTTTTCCTGCTCACCTTTGTCCTCAATGAGTATCTGAGACACGCCAGATCGGTCACGAACCAGGATAAATGCCATGCCCCCCATGAGGCGCTTCTTGTGAAGCCATCCGTGGATAGTTATAGGCTGATTTATGTGATCTTTGAGCTCGCGAGCAAGGAAACGTGGTAGGGGTTGAGTAGCGCCGTTTGACGCTGATGAGCGGGTATGAGACATACAAAAACAGGTAAATCGCAATAGATCTTGCTATTTGAGCAAGATTATGTACACTACTATACAGTATGTCATCTTGTTATCAACACATTGTCCGCTTTGATCTTGCCCTTCGTATTAAGGGCCGAGCGGTATGTGTAAGATAATAACCAAAATAAAAATTACACAACCCCGCCTCGCAAAGGCGGGGTTTTTCGTTTAGGTAGATGTCGATTGGGATATGAAGATACACATCTTTTAATTCGCTTGGATGACTATCATTACCACCGCCTTGCAAAGAGAGGCTTTAATTTTATGACACAAGAAACAATTCACCAGATTGATATCCCTACGGAACATGAGATCAGCGTGCCCACGGGCATATACGGCATATGCTCTGATACGCACTTTGGTAGCTCCCGGACAGATAGGGTAGCCCTGGGTGCTTTCGCAACTTCTTGTAGAGATCGAGGCGTGAGCACTCTCATACATGGAGGCGATGTTATAGATTCTCGTGCTATTGGTCGTGATTATGGTGGTGACGAAAAAGCGTATTGGCAGCAAGTGTTACATGATATGGCGATATTTACAGAACAAGGGCTGAATATAATTGCTGTTCAGGGCAATCACGAACAGAGCCTAGCACAGATGCATCCGCGTCTATATAGCGAACTGGTTCACAATGTGCCTGCATTGAGTATTGTAGAAGCTAATCGTGCTGAGATAAATGTGGGCCAAGCGAGGATACTCGTCGACCACTTCGCAAATCAAGCTGATGATCAAGCCTGTCTAACCGTAGGTGGTCATACGCATATGCCAGGAATACGAGATAGGTATATCAATCCAGGAGGGTTTCAGATACATCATACTGAGCAACTCCGGACAGGAGGATATATATTAAATCAGGGTGGTGCTATGGAAAGGATTGGGATGGAAACTGAAGATGACGAAAAGCTATTGCAGTATTTGAGAGATGCAGGCTTCTATCCTAATGGCTTGTCTGTTGATCCTCTTAGTTTTCAAGGTAAATTCTTGGAGAAGGTTTTGGAGAGAGCTAGACAGGTAGATAAAGATGCTGTCGTGTGGCTAACTGGTAGCAGAGCAATTGGTAATCCATTACCAGGTCTCGGGCACATGAATCCTTGGTATGAGATGGATGCTTCAAATCTGGATCGCGTTGCTGTTAGAGGGTGTAAACCGAAATCGCCGCACATTGGTCAGATCAGTGATCTAGATATAGAAATGACTTCGGAAACACTAACAAAAGCGCAGCTAGATGAAATTATCAGAATTACATGCTCAGAACCATTTCATGATCCAACTATTCGGATAGAAGCAAACTGTTATCGACCACAGGAACTCGAAGACTACTTTAACCTTACCAATGGAGTGTCGGGTCACAATTATGGCTTGTACAGGATGCTGTTGGCTCCTAGAGCCACATTGCAGCACGATGATCATAGTACAAGGGTCGTTGGTCAACTAGGCAGACAAGCTGCCAGCTATATTCATCGGCACCATCCGGGTCGTCCCCATGAAAATCCTACGGTCCGAGCGGCTTTAGGTTATCTCGATTTTAAAAATCAAGTTAAATATCCCTTACGTCGAGGTGCAGAGGTTGATGTGCAAGTAGTTGTGGGAACTCCGCTACACGACTATATCCGTGCGAAAGTTATCGACAAAGGAGGGATTGCAGATCCGCCCTACGCAAGAAAGGGCATGCAATCTCATAGAGTGAATTTTCCAAATCAGCAGGCATTCGGTGGAGAGACCTGCAGTGACGCTGAACATATTATTTCAGGACCATTAACTGGATATGATCGAAGTATTCACTTCGGTCAGATGCTCAGTGCATTTGCCTCAGACTCAATAGCGCGAAGTACAGGAGCTGAGTATAATCCATTTACATTTCAAGTAACGGGGCCCTATTGGGATCGAAAAGGGCTCACCCAAGACGAAATACGTGCACAGATAGATGTAAATGTTGCCGATGTTGTGTCAAATCTCGAATCAACAGGCCTAAGAGGAACTGTGTATCGTGACGATTCATCCGAGTCGACTATTAGGCTCCATAGCTTGATTGATAAACTTTTTCGACTTGGATTGATACAACATGATGAGAATGGTCTCGCTTTACGCATTGGCTCAACGCTACTTATGCTTGGTGCCCCAAGTACTCAAAGTAGAACACTTGCTGATACAGCAAATAAATATGTTGAAAATAGTGCAATCCTCCCTATATACCCAACATCCTCGCCAAAGGGTGATGGACCTCCGGGTTTCAAATACTCGATATATGAAAGAGGAAAACCGGTCTACCCAACTTTTTCCTTGCTTGGCAATATCCCAACAGGAGGTAGAAAATATACAATTGAAACAGGAGAAAATGTTGCAACGCAACTTGCACTTGGTGCAACAATTGCGATCAAATCAGCAAATCCTAACGCAGAGGTTGAAACTGTAGTGCATAGGCTAGTAATGGACCCAGAAGAAGGAAAGAGAATGTCGCGAAGGACTAGTTTTCCTATCCCAACGCTAGACTCTATTAAAGATATTTGCTCTGAATTGACAAGAGGTAGTGCGGCCGCAAAAGCGAATCCGCAGATAGAAGCAGCAATGATTAGGCTCGGGACGCTCAGTCATTTTAGGACAGATGACAATATGCGGTTCAATAAAGTACAATTTCAGCGAGGTCTTCGTGCCATAAATCGATTGCGTTTAATGAGGCGCCAATTGGGTCTTGGAGGATCTGCTATCACTGCGAAAGATCCAAATGATATATCACCAGGTTTTCGTCGACATTTAAAAACAGCTTCGCTTGGGAAAGCGGTTGCAGAATTTGAGAAAAGTGTAGATATCATCCATATCGCACAAGATAATACTGATATCGCGATTAGCGCAGATCAATTTCACGATCTCGCATCGATGGGTTATATGCTGGCGGGAACAGTATTTCTTGACGCATTGTCATGAGGGGAAAAGTGTCCCTGAAGACATGTATTGGGTTGCAGCAGCTTGACCCATGACGCGTTTCTCAAGCGCATGTACGGCCAGCTGAGTGACTGCACGCCACTGCTTATACAGTTGTTTGTTCATGGGATTGTCACTTCGCATCCAGTGATCATGAAATGCTGGGCCATACTCTTCAATACTTTTTCGAAGCGACCTGCCGATTTTGACTAGATCTGCATCAGGGTTGGTTAAGAGAGCGATTAGATCGTCAGTATTATTGCACTGATTATCGAGCATTTTTCGCTGGATGGCTCTTGGTGATGCAATCAAATTGGCGACATACATCATGTTGCGCACAGCCTTGTCCCCGATACCGTCATCCTTTGTCATGACCAATATTTGATCTGCTGTATCAGCACCAAGTAAGCGTTTAATGAGTTGGATTCGGGCAGCTCGGAGATCTTTTGGAGAATCCTCAATAGCATCATGAGCAACAAGGACTTTGTACTCCATAGCGATAGCTCGATCAGAAACTTCGATCCCTTGTTGCCTCGATTGATTTGCATGTATGAGACTGAGCGTCCCCGCGACTGTGCAATGTCCAGTGAAATACGGCCTTCCATCTGATCTTCTAATCTGTCCATTATGACAGTACTCTGCAATCCAGTTTGCTTGTCTCATCGCTAATCTCTCACTAGGATCTTTGACGGCCTCTTCGATAAGACGTTCAGCTGTTTCTAACTTGACCTCAAGCGGAGGAATAAAGCAGGCTGTTTCGGTATAACTAGTCCTCGCAAAGTCATCAAGCCGTGTCGGTTCTGTCAGCGTGACCACTGTTGTACAGGGGAATTCTTCATGTATCCCACGAGCGATGATATCTGATAACCACACCTGATGTGGGTCTCTTCGACTGTAAAAATCATAAGGAATAACTATAGTCTGTGGTGGTGTGGGCTCCGCTTCATACACCGGAAGAAGTTTTTGGGTATGGATAAGTTCAGATGCAACCATTTCGAATTATACTATGACAGCCCACGAAGATAAAGTACCTTCCCCTGGGGTGTCCGCTTGCCCTGCCACTCATTGATATCGAGTGTGTAGACGACTTGGACTTGCATGCCAGTTTTCAGATGTGCATATTCTGCGGCTTTGCCGAAAGAAAGAAGTGAGAGTGATGACCTTCGACCTTCGACCTTCGACTTTGGACTCTCATCGGTGACGACGAGTTTCAGGTGTTGGTTTTCTTTCCCCATGGTACGTATTTCTTGAATGATTCCTGTTGATTGGAAAACGGGGCGCGGATTGGACATGCCATAGGGTTCGAGTACTTCAAGTTTCTCAACAAGTTGTTCTGTTGCCCAATCCAAAGGCATATCGATATCAACCTTCAGGGTTTTCTCAAGCATGTCATCTGTGATCAGAGTTTCGGCATCAGCTCTGGCTATATTGCTAAATGCTTCGAGTAGTTCGCCCGTGACCGATAGACCAGCAGCAGCTGCATGACCACCATATTTGAGTAGCAGATGGTGGTGACGTGCAAGGAAATCAGAGAGGTGAAAACCAGGAATCGAGCGGGCGGAAGCCTTAAAAATAGCTTCAAGCCGCGAGCTGCGAGCAGTACTAGTAACTGGTAATTGAGATGTGTTTGTAACTTCTGATTTGGAACTTCGAATTTGTTCTGATGGTGTCAGGACAATCACCGGACGGTAATACTTTTCGCACAGCTTTGATGCAATAAGGCCAATGATGCCCTCATGCCACCACATCATAGATCTAGAAGCTCCAAGCTCCAAGCGGCATGTTGGCGGACGAATTCCAACACCTTGGTGCACGATCAATATTTTTGGCAGCTCACCTTTTGCATTCTTCATTCCCTCAACTATGCGTACCGCTTCCTCGACTGCATGCTTAGTCATATCCTGACGTTCTTGATTGAGTGTATTTAATTTTTCAGCCAAAGCCTGTGCACGAGGTACGTTATTTGTGCAGAGTAGTCGAAGCGCATCGAGTGCAGAGTCGAGACGTCCCGATGCATTGATTCGGGGCGCTATTTGAAAGCCCACCTCATAAGGGGATATTGTTTTGCCGAGATGACCCGCTACTTTGTAGAGCGCGAGGAGGCCAACTCGGGTCGTCGAAGTCAGTGCCTGAAGGCCATACTTTGCAACCGAACGAGAAGGGCCAGTGAGTGGGACAAGATCTGCGATAGTACCAATACTTGCCAGAGCGAGGTAGTCAGAACCAAATTGAGATGTAATATTTGATAATTGAGAATTATTTGGGATTTGGATATTGGTATGTGAGCATTTATTCGTGATTTCTTTCGCAACATAGTACGCCACACCTGACCCAGAAAGTGTGGGGATATGAAATATCGCTCTTGCATCGGTAGGTACTCGCTCCTCAGATCTGTGATGATGATCTGTCACGATGACATTGATCCCGATAGATTTGGCATAGGTCACCTGATCTTTGCCACTGATCCCATGGTCGACAGTGATGATCAAGGCTGGATTGTATTGTTTTTTGACCTTATCAATCCCAATGCTTGAGAGCCCATATCCCTCTTCCACTCGATCGCCTATGTAAGGATGAACATCAAATCCGAGTGAATGCATTGTCTCCCAAAGGACTGCGCCTCCGGTGATCCCATCAGCATCATAGTCAGAGTAAATAACGATAGTATTTTTAACCCCTCCCCCCGCGTCTGACGCGGTACCCTCCCTCCCAAGGGAGGGATGCAGTGAAAGAATTTGCTCTAATGCCTCATCAATGTATGATTGCTCGAACCCGAAATCTTTGAGAGATAGAGTTGTCGGATGTGGAGGGTTAATAAAGTCTACAGTCGAAGGTCGAAGGTCTACAGTCTGTGATGAAACACGGTCGGCAAGTATTAAGTCGACGACAGCATCAGGAGTAGAATCTGCTGAAACTGTATGTTTGATATTCACACGCATGGAAGAGAGTATACCAGCACATCTACTCGACATAATTCATCTAGGGTTATTTCAATTGATTTCTTTCTTGCATATTTATAGGTTTTATGTTGCCCACATCAGTGTCATCATAATCTCCAGTTCGATAGCGAGCCAACCAGTTATTTCTCCAATCAGCATCGTTTGCCCCACCCGCTCGCTTTATGGTCACTGCACCTATGATGCCCGTGATAGGAAAAGCAGCAAAAGCAGCAGCTGGTTCATTCGTCACTGCAGCACAGAAAATGCCACCTATCACCCCTGTAACAACTGGAATCAAACAGCCCACAGTGCTACGTGCGCTTCGGCGACAATTTAGATCCGCCCAGGCAGCATCTTGCTCGGATTGACTTGGTTCAGGGCCAAGAACTTGTACTCCATTGATATTCGAGACATGCTTGTGCTGTTCTTGCATAGTGATTGCATATTTGTTTAAGTTAAATCAGACCATTGCCCTTCATGATTTTAGGTTTGAGCCAATCAATCGGTGCCTGATCAGACTGATCAGATGTGTCGCTGCCCTCATACTTGGGGCCATGAGTGTCTTGAAATCCCGAAGACTTTTCTTGGGTACCCTCAAGGTCACGTGGAGCATCAGAGCCGTTTGATGACTCAATAGCATCTATCCATGTTTTAGGTTTTTGGATAGAAGGCAAATCACCAGGCGCTGACTCAACTCTTGATTTGGATATTTGTTGGACGGGTTGCTTTGGCTTGAATGTTTGTGGTTGTGGTTGTGCTGGTCTCATTGGGTTTTGTGGCTGAGGCGTGTGCTGTGGGCGCAAGTTCTGGTTTGGATTTTGTGTTGGACGAGGGGCCGACTGTTGCCCAGTTCGGGATTGTTGTTGTGCAGGTCGAGGTTGTTGAACTGGTGCTGACCGAGGAGTAGGTCTATTTGCTGGCGTAGGAGGGGTGATAGCTTTGCGCTCTGCACCTGCTCGTACAAGCGCTGCAACAGTCTCGAATATCTCAGGTGTTGTATTCTGAGTGAAGGTATCTGTTGCCAGCACTATCCCTGAATAGATAAGGGTTGTTATATCAGGATCCAAAGGCAGCTGTGCAGATGCAAGGATAGAATAAACTATTTGATTCATTAGCAGGTTCGCTGGTTGGATATAGTTCACATTGCCGAAAAGAGTGTTATCAGAGTGGCGGTCGATATTGATGATGACGGGAACCGCATCAAACATCGCTTGGTTGTTCGTATATACCTCACCGAGATCGTTGAGGGATTGCACATCAAATGTGATAATACAATCAGGTTGATCGCCGGTATATTTGTATGAAAGCTGTTCTTTCGTAACAGGAGAAAAGCCAGGTCGTGGTATCACAATGAGATTAAACATTCCGTTTTCGATCTTGTAGTCGACCTTCTCTATGGAACCATCGACGTATGGGAATGAAATGCAGAGGTCCTTGCCACCTGCTGAGATCTCTCTATGGATGTCCTTATGCCCAATCGGGTTCTTCAGATTTGCACTCGATATCACTGAGGATGATTTGAATGCATGATCAAGAGACTCACTGAATGAGCAAGCTGCTGTTATGACGTCGACTGAAGCGTTGGGAGGCACGACAAGTGCAATCGACTTGGACTTGGTCAGTGCTTCAATCAAAATGTCCAACTGGTTAATGTCCTGATCCATAGTATTATAGGATACATTGTACAATATCACCTACGCGCATGTCAAGGGCTGGGGAAAAGAGCATGCCGCATTCTTCACCCTTTTTGATCTCCTGCACTTTCTTTGCGCGCTGTTTGAGCGTGACGATCTTGGCTTTGCCAAATACATTTCCTTCACGCATGGCCTGTATTTCGTCACCTAGGGCAAACTTGCCCTTGGTTACCATGAGGCCAAATACCTTTTCGCCGTCGATCGTGAAAGTTGCTAAAACCTTTGCTTCAGCCTTGAGATTCTTTGCTGCAGCTTCCTTTTCTTCGATAAGCGTGGTCACTTCATCGAGCTCCTCGAGCATCTCATAGATGATATCGTAGGTTTTGATGATCGCTTTTTCTTGGTGCGCGAGTTGCTGGGTTTCTTGGTCTATGCTCACGCTGAAACCAACGATGATTGCACCGGTAGCTTTGGCAAGGAAGACGTCTGATCGGTGAATATCTGCGACCGCACTCAAGATAACCTCGATTTTCGGGTTGTTGCTCAATGAGCCGAGTATTGCCTCAAGGGAACCATGAGAATCTGCTTTGATGATCACTGAGAGTCTTTTTTCAGCAACTTTTGGCTTGAGTATATCGTTGATGCTGAAAGCGGGTGTAGGAGGACCCTTGACTTTTTCGATTGGTTTTTTGGCAGCTTGTACTGCTGAGGTGATCAGAGTGCCGACCTCCGGCATATCTGAAAAACCAAGGATTTGCACGGGAGTTGAAGGAGTAACCTCGCGGACAGGTTTGCCAAAATCGTTCAAGATAGCTTTTACCTTGATTGTCTCTCCAGATTGTGCAAATACAGTGTCACCTGTCCTAAGCGTACCATTTTGAAGGACGATACTGGTCACGACGCCGCGTCTGTCTTTGAGAGTTTCGATGATGATTGCTTGAGATGGAGCAGTGGGATCAAATGTGAGCTTGTGTTCATGAGCGATGAAGAGGATGGTTTCAAGGAGGTCTGGAATGCCCTTGCCCGTCTTGGCAGAAATTTTGATAGCGGGTATTTTGCCACCTTGGCCTTCAGTTTGAACATTGTATTTGAGGAGATCACGCTCTACTTTGACCGGATTGGCGTCGGAGAGATCACACTTGTTCAACGCAACAACAAATGGAATTTTAGCCGAATGGATATGGGCGATAGACTCGATAGTCTGCGGCATGAGAGAGTCTTTAGCATCAACTACCAATATGGCTATATCAGCACAGGAGGCGCCCCGACTGCGAAGTTTGGTAAATGCTTCATGGCCAGGAGTATCGATGAACGTAATTCGTGAAATATCGTATTCTTTGATGCCTGTATCTACTTCATATGCGCCGATGCGTTGGGTAATACCACCTTGTTCCTTCGATGCGAGGCGGCTTTTGCGGATAAAATCAAGAAGTGAGGTCTTACCGTGGTCGACATGACCGAGGATGGTGACTACTGGTGGGCGAGGTGTCATATGGATACGAACAGCAAATGTAAATATTAGACGATCCGATCAAGCAATGCAATCGGCATGTGCACTGACTGATGCGCCTGACGACATCTCAAATGATGTCACATGTGAGCAGATGCTCATATATCTGAGATATTAGGCAGCTGCTTCAGTTTTTTCAGGTTGGACTTCGGGAATGGTATCGACAGAGGCTTCAGTAGCTTTGGATGCCGTTGCTACGCCATCATCAGGAATCTGAATGATATCGATAGAGTATTTGGTCAACTTTGCGGCTAGATTCACGTTGACGCCTCCCTTGCCAATAGCAAGAGGTGCCTGAGATATTTTGACAGTGACTTTGGCAGTCATCGTCTTGTCATCGAGATCAATTGACTCGATTGCAGCAGGCGCTAGGGCGTTTTTCATACACTCTTTGATGTCTGGTTGCCATTGGATGATATCGAGTTTTTCCATTTTGCCGAGTTCATCAGTGACTACCTGGACGCGGACACCTTTTTGGCCAACACATGCGCCAACCGGATCGATACTGGTGCGATTACTCCATACTGCAATCTTCGCACGCTCACCCGGCTCGCGAACGAGGGCTTTGATTTCAACAGCACCTGAAGCTATCTCGGGAACTTCGCGCTTGAAGAGTTGAGCAATGAGATCGGGAGACGAACGAGATATGACGATGCGGGTGCGTCCGGTTTTGTCATCCTCAATACCCTTGATCAGGAATGTGTACATTTCGTTTGGATTGTAGTACTCTCCTCGCATTTGTTCAGAACGAGGAAGGATGGCCTCAGTACGATTCAAATCTACGTATGTGTTGTACATATCTGTTCGGATGACGCGTCCTTTGATCAATGAGCCAACAAGTTCCTGATAGTGTCCGACGGCTGTCTTGCGCTCAGCTTCGCGGATTTTTTGCATGATGACGTTGCGGGCAGTTTGAGCTGCGATGCGACCAAATCCTGGAGGTGTAATGTCGGTTTCTTCCTCATATAGATGGGCTTCACCTGTATCTCGATTCACCCGAGCAAGAAGAGGCTTGTCTGCGAACTCAGGGAATTCACGTACGTAGGCAGCTACGATAGCAGCTTCAATAGAAGCAAGAACTTCATCGGGTTGGATGCCACGCTCAGTGGCGACCTGGTTGAGGGCGAGCGCAAACTCATTTTTGACTATAGACATATATTGATAGATTTTACCAGAAAAAGACAAAAAATGGAGGCAAAAAACGCAGTGAAACGGTATGTTGAGTGGGATCGAAACGCGCTCAGGAATATCTAAAAATAGAGAAAGATAGAGCGATTAAGAGGGCACACCAAGGAAATGAGATGAGTGATGGGAAAATCACTTCTTGGCTTCGGGCTTCTTGGCTTCTTCTTTGGCAGGTTCGGCTTTTTTGTCTCCTGCAGGTGCTTCGCCTGGAGCTGCTTCCGCACCTTCTTCGCCTTCACCCTCAACCTTTGCTGTGGTGATCTCGGTCTCAGAACGCTCAAGTTGAGACTCTGTTGACTCTTCTTTGTGAGCCACAACAGATACGAGGACTCGAGATGCATCTTCGAGAATTGTATAGTTGGTTGAAACGGCGAGGTTTGATACTTTTATTTCTTGTCCAATTTCAGTAATCCCTGAGATGTCGACTGTAATCTCCTGAGGTATGTTTTGTGGGAGTGCCTCAACTTCGATCTCCTGGACTTGCTGCAAGAGTACTCCGCTGAGCATTTTGACTGCAAGGGACTCTCCAGACACGCGAACAGGTACCTGTGCTGAAATTTTCTTTTTCAAGTTAACACGTCGGAAATCAACGTGGTCTACTGTCTCGAGAACTGGGTTGATAGCGAGATCGGCTACGAGAGTAGGGACTTCGGTGCCATCGATAACACAATAAATGACTGTTGTTTCACCGGTTTGAGCGAAAACTTTACCAAACTCGATCGCTGAGAGGGTAACTGGAGCGGTTGGCTTACCTTCGCCAAAGATCGCTGCTGGTATATTTCCAGACTTGCGAAGGGAACGATTTTGTTTGCCAAGTGTGGTACGTGGTGTACATGCGAGCGTGTGTTTTTGAGTTGAAGCGGTCATAGCGATAACGTAAAGTAATAAAACTTGTCTGAATCAATGGTGGAATTATACTCGACAGGGAGCTGACGAGCAAGGGGTGATATATTGGTATCAATCACCGTGAATTTGTCTGGGAAATCAAACTTCATGCGTATATCAGTACTCGGAATACCGAGTTGTTTTTGGAAGAGTGTTTGGAGCTGGGACTTTTCAGATGACAATGGAGTAGGGAGTCGATAGCTGACGAGGAGTTTCTTCTCAGTTCGGGGAGGTATCTCAATCATGAGGCCGATTTCCGTGAATCTATCTCGCGCCAGGTCAAAGTTTGAGACAAGCGTCGTATCAAGGACGATTTTTTGTATCTGTATATCAGGCGGCAAAATGAGTTGATAATAGTTCTTGTATAGCCCCCCCGGATAGACACCCTCGTAAGATTTGTTAAACCAGGTCGTTTGATAGGTCACTGTCACCGATCCGTCCGCATCAACTTTCGTTTCCTTTTGATATGAACGAGATATGAACGCGTTGGCTTTGTTAACCCCAAGGTTTGACTCTATAGGATATGTGTAGTCAAGTATACATTGCCCTGAAGCGCCAGCTGCATCAAGGCAGTTGTAAGGCAACTGCCTGCCCGACCAATACCACTGGTCGAGCAATGTCTGCACAGCAGTATCTGAGGAATAGAGGGCAGATTGCTTTTCATTCAAACTTTTTTCAATCTGTATACCAGCTGCAAGCGCGGATTTTGGCTCTGAAAGCTTGAGGATAAGTTGAGTAAAAAGAGCATCAATAAAATCTTTCTTTTGGATACTACCCGAAAACGACTTCTTTTCCGAATAGAGCTGAGTTTTGAGATACACGTTGGACTCGGTAACTGTCTCGCTATACTCAGGGATAGAGAGTGGACCGATTGCTCCCAGAATATTTTCGAGACTCGAAGTAGTCAGTAGGGCCGCTCCGTCGATCGACTCGATGCCAAGCTCTTTGAGAAGAAAATCCTGCGCAGTGAACGCATTTGAAGGAAAATCACCAGTAAAAGCACTATCTCGAAGGAAATAATAAGGCTGCGCGAGATACTTGGATATCGCTTCGGGGGGAGGTATTCGTGCTTTTAGTTGGCCATCAGCATCATAGACATCATATACTTTCCACTCGGAAACATGCATATTTTGTACCTGGATGAGGGCAAACGATCCAATGAATCCGCCGCCCGGTCTCAGCTCGTAGTTGTTCGCGAAAAAGAGGACGTATGTTTTTTTGCTATTTTGTCCAAGGATCGTTGGCATGACCTTGATGATTGATTTCGCACGATCAAGATTTGCAAGTATTTTGTGAAATTCATCCAGTGAGATGAGTCTCTGAAAGAGGGACTGAGGAGCTTGTGACTGAATCGATGAAAGTGTTTGTGACAGTAGGTTGATATCCTGTTCGGTAGACTCCAAATGAGATATGATCTCGCTTTGGTCAACAACATCAGGATTGATGATCTTGGATCCAAACACAGACAAACGAGTAGAAAGACGACTGGAAATCTGGAATAAACTATAGACGTCTGTCATCGATCCGATGAGACGATCAGTCTGGGACGATAATCCTATGAGTGATAGCCCAGGACGCGACCAGGCATACATATTGGTCGATGCATCAAACGCAGTTTTGCTCCAGTAATAGAGCGGGGGCGGATTTTGGATGTATGAAAGTGACGGCTTCATTGCACTGAGAGAATAGGTGAGTAAACCAAGGGAAGCTGCAAAAGGAATTAAAAAAAGCAAATGAACCAGAGCGAGATTGACGATAGCTAATGCAATCGTCCGTGCTGGTCGGCTCACCTGATCGATATACCAATCCTTCCACGTTCGTTTCTTTCGAGGTGGTGAATGCGAAGGGACCGACAAGTCAGCGATATTTTCAAGATGAAGTACCTGTCCAGCGTCTGCATCAAATGCAAACTGGATGAGCCGTTGGACAAAGCCATCCACCGGATGGTGTCCTGGCTGGAGAATGATAAACCGTATATGAGGATGGTGTCGCTGCATGAGCTGTAGGTGTTCGCGGTGCGAAGATGCATCTTGTGTAGAGATGATAACTATCACATGGGATAAGGTATGCAGTTGCAGGGTATCAGAACGAAGATGGTGGAGATCGCTGAAACAGAGACACAGGGTAACGCGATCGGTGACGCTTGTGGGTATATCCGTCGTCATGATGACCGTTTGTTTTTGTGTTTCAAAATATGTGCGAACCCCATCGACAAGGGCCGCTTTGGGATTGCCAATGATGAGGACAACTGAGTCATCAGGCGTGTATTCGGTGACTGTGCGCATAGATGTCAAACGCGATCAATAGAGGTCAAGATGTGCATAGTATACCTTTCATCCGGTATAATCCACCACATGAACACAATGATTTTGGATGGTATGGAGTTCATGAGTGGAAATGTCTCATTGCCCTGGCCAAAGTCAAAGCGGGTCGTATTGGTTGGCGGATGTTTTGACGTTTTGCATTATGGTCATATTACATTTTTGCAATCTGCTAAAGCACGTGGCGACATACTCGTTGTTGCGCTAGAGAACGACGATTTCATACGACAACGCAAAAAGAGAGACCCCTTCCACACCATGAAGCAGCGGGCAGAGATACTAACCAACCTGCGCTCTGTGGATGTAGTCATATGTCTCCCTCTCTTCAAAACTACTGAGGAATATGTGCGATTTGTGAGTATAATCAAACCCTCGGTTATTGCTGTGACAAGCAGTGATGCATTTCTTACTCAAAAAAAGATCTGTGCAGAAGCCATTGGATCCGAAGTTATTGAAGTCTGTGATCCAGTACGAGGATTATCAAGTTCGACATTGTTAAACTATGCACATCTCTTGCACGATTGAACTCAGCGCAGAAACGAAACAACTCATCTCTCAGGAGACTGAGCTCCTCCGTGGCGAATATGCTGCTTTCCAGTGGAATCGTCCTTCACAATATAGACTTGATGTGTTTAATATTCCTGATATTGAGGAGGAGCTCATCCCCCAGCTTGTCGAAAAAATCAAGGAAATGACGGTTGATACGAAGCCTATGGTTTTGTTCGGCTTTGCTTATCAAGTGAAAATCACTCGCCAAATAGATATACAGTTGACCTGCCAATTTTTGCGTGGCTATGAGACGATGGTTGAGTCGCTTTACACTTTTTTCAGACAGCGCACATATAACGCAAAAGATCCAAGTATTCATCTCGCAAAATACAGGATTCCCTCAAAGCAGCAGTACACTCACCTCAAAAATATATTGGAAAAGATGACCACAGCGGTTGAAATCCCAATCAGTACACTCACTATCTCGAAGATGACATATTTTGGCCGAGGTGACAGTGAAAGTGTTGTCCTCGCTCAGATACCACTTGTGGCATAAATCTCGTACTCAATCTTCAGATCCCTAGCTTCATGTACTCAGAAGAGTCAGCCTATATAGTTCGATGTCTGCAGTGCAAATACGAGGACAATAAGCGCAACGATAAGGAGTGTTAGTGCCAATGATCGAACAAGCTCAATAGATGAATATTTTCTGTCTTCAACAGGAGCGTCATGAAGCGTTACTTGAGGTTGAGCTGCCTTTAGAGCCGCTTTTATTTTTTCTGCTTTTGTTTTATTTGTCATATATGTTGCGATAGAAAGTCTAACATCGAGGGCCATGGAGTCAAGTCGGACGAATAGTCAGTCGTCCTTGACGATATATATGAAACCATATAGAATGCAATCCATACACTTATGTCAATAAAACAACTGGCTATCTCCTCAATCCTTGTCTATGCATGCGCGGCTACAGTGTCATATGTCGGAGCTCGAACATTTGGTGTCCCTTCAACCGCTACAACAACACCTTCGAACGTCATGGTAGAACCAACTATCCCATCAGAACCACTTACCGAAGCATGTCCTACCAATGGGAAGATGTATGGCAAAACAGCAAAAGCAAAATGGGAAAAGCGTAGACCTCTCGGAGTGGTTATCGAAAATCATCAGGAGTCCCGTCCCCAATCAGGCATTTCAAATGCTGACGTAGTGTATGAAGGAGTATCAGAGGGTGGTGTAACACGCACCTTAAGCATCTTCTATTGTGATGATGCTAAGACGGTTGGGCCTGTGCGATCTGCTCGAGTGCACTTCATCAACTTGCTTCGTGAATGGGGGAATAGTCCACTGTATGCCCACGTCGGTGGAGCAAACTGTGACGAAACCACTGGTAGTGGTTGTGGAAATGGAGCCAAAGCAGACGCTCTCGGTCTCATTAGCAAGCTTGGGTGGAATCAATACAATGACTTGAACCAATTCTCCATACCATATCCATATTACTATCGTGATTATGATCGTCTTCCCGGTGTTGCAACTGAGCATACCATGTATGCTTCCACGGCGAAACTGTGGGACTACGTAGCCAAGACGAGAAAGCTATCTGAGGTCGATGAAGAAGGGGTGCGTTGGGACAAGGGCTGGACTCCATGGACTTTCATAGACGAAGCTTCTCCCTCATCTAGAGGTGGCGTCTCAGTCATTTCCTATAATTTTTATGACACAAACACCGATGAGTTCGGTGTGCTGTGGAATTACGACAAATCAACGAATACGTATCTGCGCACCAACGGGGGGAAGCCACATCTAGACTACAACACTAATAAGCAACTTTCGGCCAAAAACGTCATCCTGATCGAGGCTGTTGAGACAGCAGCAAATGATGATTATCCAGGTGGCCATGTGATCTACAATCTCACGAGTGGTGGAAAGGCCCATATCTTCCAAAATGGGAAAAAGATAGAGGGCACCTGGTCAAAAGAAACACTCGACAGCAAGATGATATTCGCTGATGAAAAAGGCAAGGAGATATCAATAGTGAGAGGAGCTGTGTGGCTCAGCCTCATACCAGCAGGAAATGAAGTATACTCTGGAAGTACGATGCCACAGAAAAAATCTGTGCAGGTGGATACGAAAAAGACAACTGCAGCGCCAAGCAACGAGTGACTTGAACAGACTTATGCTCGATCACATTATCACCTCACAAACACGCAGAGAGATACTAACATTGTTTTTTCAGCATCCATCAGATAGTTATTATCTCCGTGATATTGTCAGGCGTATAGATGAGGAAGTGAATGCTGTCAAACGCGAGCTCGATATCTTGGTTGACGGTAAGCTATTGACCAGCGAAAGGCGTTTGAATAAGGTCTTCTTCACATTGAACCCACAGTATAGATACTACGATGAGTTCCTCAGAATATTCATGAGAACATCCGTGCTCGCAGAGCAAATACGTGAGAATCTACCAAAGCTGGGCAAGATAAAATACATCTCCCTCTCCCTCAAATATGCAAAGAGGCAAGACGTTCGACCTGATGAAATATACCTACTCGTTGTCGGGACGATCGTGGTGCCAGAGGTTGCTCAAATCATAGCGTACACACAACAAGACTTTGGTCGAGAAGTGAATTATTCAGTAATGAGCGAGGATGAGTTCACGTTCCGCAAACGGAGCAATGATCCTTTTATCTGGAAATTTTTACGTACCCCCAAGGTCATGCTGCATGGGCAGGAAGAAGAAATGAACAAATGATAGTGATAGCGCTCTTGTCTTTCTCTGCTCTTTTGATACACTGACCAGGCGAAAATAATATCTAAGTTCCAAGTGTCATCCGCCAGTTAGCGGAACAAATACTAAGTAAGCCCCAAATAATTTCAAAGATCAAAAATATAACTATAATAAACAATTTTATATGAAGTGGATCACACGACTTATCACTATCTTGCTTATCGTTGGTCTCTTCTGGTTTAACTTTCCCGAAAACGTCTCTGTCAACCTTTCCATTCCTACGGTCAAGGTTGATTCGCTCAGACCATTTAAAGTATCGCGAAGCAAATGGCAGATAGACAAGCTCAATCCACCAAAGATCAACACAACCATTGGTGGAAAAACCATCACCAGAGAGTTTGTGACAAAGCTTGGTCTAGATCTGCAGGGTGGAAGTCACTTCGTATTTGAAACAGATACGACAAAAATACCATCAGCCGATGTAGCCGAAGCATTGGCCGCGACACGAAATATCATTGAACGTCGCGTGAATTTGTTTGGAGTATCTGAACCTATCGTCCAGACAACGAAATCTGGCAAAATACATCGCATCACTGTTGATCTGCCGGGGATCAGAGACCCTCAGAGCGCTGTTGATCTGATTGGTCGCACCGCTCAACTTAGTTTCAAGGAAGAGGGTCCTATTGATCCCAACATACCCCAATCTATTGCCACTCTCTCGGCAATATTCAAGCTCACCACGCCTACGGGGCTTACGGGTAAAGATGTGAAAAAAGCACAAGTAGTTTTTAATCAGCAAAATGGTGAGCCAAATGTCCAGCTTCAGTTCACTCCAGAAGGAACAAAAATATTTGCTGACATTACCAAGCGCAATCTGCATAAGTTGGTCGGGATTTTTCTCGACAATGATGTCCTAACTGCCCCCGTTGTGCAAAGTGAGATATTGGATGGGACGGCGGTCATCAGTGGGAGCTTTACGGTCGACTCAGCCAAACAACTTGCGATAGCGATCAACTCAGGTGCTCTCCCAGTCCCAATCAAGCTCGTTGAACAGCGCACAATAGGTGCAACTCTTGGAACGTATGAAGTCAATAAGAGTATTGTTGCTGGAGTTGTTGGACTCAGTATGGTTGTCTTGTTCATGGTCATGTTTTATGGACGGATGGGTATCGTCGCGAGTTTGGGATTGCTCTTGTATGGACTAATCACTCATGCACTTTATCGTATAGTTCCTGTCGTTTTGACGTTGCCAGGTATTGCTGGATTCATATTGTCTGTGGGCATGGCAGTGGATGCGAATATCTTGATTTTTGAACGTATCAAAGATGAGTTGCGGCATGATAAGCCCCGTGAGGTTGCTATTCGCATAGGATTTGGACGGGCTATGAGCGCGATCAAAGACGCCAATGTCACTACATTGCTCGTGTCTTTCATACTATTCAATCCGCTCAACTGGGAGTTTCTGCCGCAGTTTGGACTTGTTCGTGGATTCGCTTTGACTCTCGCCATTGGAGTGATCGTCAATCTATTCACGGGAATTTTTGTAACACGTAGAATACTCAGATTTTTTTATAGATAAATCCATATGATTCATTTTTCTCGATACACCAAACTGTACTTCATGATCTCATTCATAGTGATTGGTGCTGGAATATTTTCAATTTTTAAATATGGATACAACGTTTCAATTGATTTCTCGGGAGGGACTCTCCTCCAGTATCGTACCGCCGCGAATGCGAAAGTTGACGCGAATCGACTTGGGGCACTTGTTACCAGCTTCCACTCAGAGCTCGTCGATCACAAGCAGGGGACAGATGGCGTCTTGACTCTCAGACTTTCAAAGTTTACCGATGCGGAGGAGCCCAACTTTAGAGCAAAACTCCAAGAGTTGATCGCCTCGCCAGTCACCTTATCATCTCTTGAATCAGTTGGGCCCACAATAGGAGCTGATGCGATACGCAAGACCCTGATTGCTGCTGCATGTGGCGTGCTTGTGATCCTTTCATACATATTCTATTCATTCCGCAAGATGTCCTTTGCTGTTGCTGCTGTTGTGGCGCTCTTGCATGACATAGCGGTCGTCTTGGGCGTATACTCGATCATATCGCACTTTTTCGGTGCACCATTGGACACCCTGTTTGTCACAGCACTTTTAACGACTATGAGTTTTTCCGTTCATGATACGATTGTCATTTTCGATATGATACGAGGGGAACTCCGAAGAGGAAAGGGTGGGAGCATCACTGATCTCGCAGATCACGCGGTCACCTCAACGATGGTGCGCTCACTCAACAACTCACTGACCATCATATTCATGTTGTTTTCACTCGTCCTTCTTGGTGGTACGTCAATCAGATATTTTGCTATTGCGCTACTCATCGGGACAGTCACTGGAGTGTACTCATCTCCATTTATTGCGACTCCCGTGATGATATGGCTTGAGCGCCGTAATCATAAATCAGCATGATTGAACTTCACTAAGGCTTACCTCGGAAACTGTATAGGGATTCCTGCTTGAGAACAACAAATAGGTTGAAATATGGATCAGTTCACTTCTGACTCACATGAGTCAGTTCATTGAGGAGAATATCGCGATCATTTTCTATTTCCTTGTTCACCACCTTTTCAAACAAAGCATCCAGCATGTCGCCAACCTGTCGTGATGGTTTCAGATTCAATATTTTCATCACATCATTGCCATCGATCTTCAGATCTTTGACGGTAAATGGCTCGATGAGGAGCTCTGCAACGCGCTTCTTGAATAGCTCAGTACGCCAACTCGTCTCAGATGCAGCTCCGCCCAATCTATCTGCATGACGAAGCGCAAACATCTCATTGAGATTTTCTCTGCCTACATTGCGGATAAATCTCCTGATCGCATTGTCAGTCAGCTCCTCTGATACGACAAATTGATGTTGAGCAACGAGTCGAACAAATAGATCTCTTTCATCTTTGGACATGCGGAACCGCTCTGCAATGCTGGCTGCCATACGTTCGCCAACTACCTCATGGTTATAAAACGTGATCATCTGGGTAGCTGGATCCTTGTGGAAAGTAGGTGCCTTTCCGATGTCGTGGATAAGTGTGGCAAAACGAGTGATGACATTGGTTGAAGTGCAATGTTCGAGCGATTTCACTAGATGCGTCCCAACATCATAAATATGATGGCGACCGGGAGATTTTTGTGGCACTTCAAAACATACATCGAGCTCAGGTAGGATATGCTTGAGAAGACTGGTTGAGCGCAAAAAGAGGATGCCCTCGGTTGGATGCGGAGAGAGAAGGATTTTGTAAAACTCATCCCGGATGCGCTCCCAAGAGATTTTTTGGATCAACGAGGTATTCTTTTTGATCGACTCGAGTGTCTGTGGCTCAATCAAGAATCCAAGTTGAGCGCTAAAGCGTATTGCACGAAGCATGCGCAATGCATCCTCTTGAAATCGCTTATCTGGATCGCCTACCGCACGAATCACTTGATTCTTCAAATCTTCTTGTCCGCCGTGGAGGTCAATGATCTTTGATCCATCATATGCCATAGCTCCGATGGTGAAGTCGCGTCGTGAAAGATCCTCATCGAGTGTTTGCGCCCATCTGACTTCATCTGGATGACGACCATCTGTATAGGTGCCTTCGCGACGGAAGGGAGTAACTTCAAATAATTGATAATTATTAATTAACAATTGATAATTACTCTTCATTAGGTATTTAACGGTTACTGTGCCGTAGGTATTGTGATAGAAAGAGTCGGGGAAAAGAGCAAGGATCTGCTCAGGAGTTGCGCTTGTGGTAAAGTCCCAATCGGTGACTTCTCGTCCGAGGACAAGATCGCGCACAGGACCACCGGCCACATAGATCAGGTAGCCTGCATCAGTGAATACGCGCATAAAATCGGTGATAGCTGCTGGAAGTGAGTACATACAAGTAGTATACCGCCCAAAGTAGGTGAGGGAGTGACGAATAAAGATTTTCCTCCTGCTGGCGTGCTTGCGCACGCCAGCAGGAGGAGCTAAGGAAAGGAGCTTCACTCGAGACGTTCGCCTCGAGAGAACTTGCTAATGAGATCTACAATTCTCATTTCCGCCTTTGCTGACTGCTCTAGCAGTTCCAGCACCAGCATAAACTGTCTATTCTCCATAATTACGGCCATTCTCACGGACGTAGAGAACGGATCAGTACCAGGCATTGCCGCGGCTTGGGCGATTCGATCACTCACCATCGACTTACAACTAGCTATTACTCCTAGCAGATTGTCCATAGCTCTCCTTATCCCGTCATATTTGTCCTATTCCACCCTCCTGCACATGCAGGACTTAGGAATAAAACAACTTATAGTATTCTCTCAGAGAGAGAGAGCGGTATGTCAAATGAATCCCCGCCTAAGACGGCGCCGCGCCTGCAACGCTTATGCGTAGCATTGCGGGCAGGGGTAGACCACGCCTACATCTGCGGGTAGACCACGCCTACATCTGCGGGTAGACCACGCCTACATTGGGGTTGTAATGAATCGAGGAATGGGATGGACCCTGACCTTCGTCAGGGAATCAATGATAGGTGGATTCTTCTCCCGCCTAAGACGGCGGGTACATGCATGGCCATCAACGCAACTTCGCGGGATAGGCAAAGTCTATCCCACTCCTCCCAGGCTACGCGGGACAAATCTGGTCGAATGAATGAAGTAACACACCCCGCCCTTTGGGCACCCCTCTCGAGAGGGGATGAGAGAAGGTGGATTCTACATCGACCGGCTAGCCTGCAACTGCGGGATCAAAATGAGAGGACTAAAAAGCTGCTCAAGTATAGGCAATTAATCCCCTTGACAGATTAGCAGAATATCATGTATACTGCTAAATATGGAAGAACTTAGCCCAAGACAGATCAAAATATTGACAGCTATCATCACCGAATATACCGAGTCGGGTGAGGCTGTTGGCTCTGAAATACTCGAGAAAAAGCACAAACTGGGTGTATCTCCTGCCACCATCCGCAATGAGATGGTCGTGTTAACCACGAAGGGATACCTGAAAAAGAATCATTTTTCTGCTGGACGCGTCCCCTCTGCTACGGGCTACCGCTACTACATCAAAAATATCATGAAAGAAAAGCAAATGTCGACTATAGATGAGGTCAGCTACAAAAATAGTTTGTGGGATGATCGTCAACAGGTGCATAGACTTCTCGCCCATGGGACAAAAATATTGGCAGAGAGAACAGGGCTCGTAGCTGTGTGTGCAACGAGCGATGGAGAGATGTACTACGCAGGTGTAAGCAATATTTTCAATCATGAGAATATGATGGATATCATAGCTACGCAACAACTGTGTGGTCTACTCGATCAGTTCGCGTTTTGGCAACAGGTCATGCAGCGATATTTTGCGACAGAGCAAGAAGTGTTCTTTATGCTTGGAGAGGAAGATTTCCTTAGTCCTGCTTTTGAGCCAGTTGCTTCGGTCATGAGCGATTTTCGGATTGGATCGAATCAAGGAGTCATTGGACTACTTGGACCCAAGCGTATGAGATTTGATGTGTATATCCCACAGGTGAGGTACTTTTCCCATCTCTTGGAGGAAATAGCACAAGTGAGTTGAGGTGATCGTTAGACGTGAAGAGTCAGGGGCAATGAAGCTGAAGCCAAATTTCAAATTCCAAATAATATTCAAAACAACAAATACCAAACTGATCGCTTGCAAAAATATCAATTTGTTAAAATTAATCACTAATTTAATTTATATGTATGGCAGACATATCTGATCTCACTGATCCAGCTGGAAAACCATTAAAAAAAGAAGAGGAAAATAAACCAAAAGTAAAAGAAGTGGTAAAAGAGGTTGTCAAAGAGGTAGAAGTGAATGTTGACTATAAAGATCAATATTTGCGGGCTCTTGCTGATTTTAAAAACTTGCAACGAAAGACAGAAGAAGACAAAAGAAATCTGTTTGAATTTGCAACAGTATCAGTACTTGAACAGCTCATCCCTACACTTGACCTCCTCCATCAGGCGGAGATCTTTGTAAAAGATGCGGGCCTCAAGATGGTCATTCAGCAATTTGAAAAAACAATAACTGACATGGGCCTCACCGAAATGACCCTGGCGGGGAAAGAGTTCGATCCTCACAAGGCAGAAGTTGTAGACACGATAGAAGACGAGGGAAAAGAAAATATCATCAAAGAAGTTGTGAAGAGAGGGTATGAAGTACGAGGTCGGGTAGTACGTGTTGCTCAAGTGAAGGTGACTCGCGGCAGCGAGTCATCCCGTGCAAACGCGTGAGCGAGACACGGGATCTAGAGTCAGTAAAGTCCATAAGGTCGTTGAGTCATAAAGTCGTCACGTTATCAAGTTATCAGGTTATCAAGTTCTCACGTTATCAGGTTATCTCGCAGAGCGGGACAAGTAAGGTTATCAAAACAAAATGAAACAGAGACACAAAGTCATATCAGCAGCGATGGTCGTCCTGGAGCGCGACGGTAAGATATTCCTAATCAAGCGAGCCAATACAGGCTGGAGAGATGGGCAATATGATCTGATTGCTGGGCACGTAGAAAAGAATGAACGTGTTGCAGATGCGGCTATACGAGAGGCACATGAAGAAGCTGGAATACGGATCCAAAAGGACGATCTGGAGTTGGTACATGTGCTTTCTCTTGTGCGCAATGATGGAGATGCTGAGTACTTTTATTTCAGAGCGCTGAAGTGGGAAGGTGAGCCAATAGCAAATGAAAAACAAAAATCAGATGGATATGGATGGTATGACTCCGATGAGACGAGAAACATCGAGGTCTTACCAGTAGTTGCACATGCCCTCAAACAGATACATGAAAAAAACTTGTATTCGGAAGGAGTATTTGCCTGATAAAATTGGGTAAAAGGAGAGATATACCGCTGAAGATATGTCTCACCTGTTAGTCAATTCATTATTTATCTAAACACTATATTTATGGACCAAAATCAACCAGTACCACCACCAACACAATCAGTAGCAGTGCCACCCACTGTAGGACAGCTTCCTGTACAGGCAAAGCCTGACCAGACGAGTAGTATTGTAACGATACTGCTGCTCATCATAGCCTATCCAGTAGGAGTGCTTGTCATGTGGCTATGGCCAAAATGGAACAAAATCGTCAAAGCTTTAGTTACTGTTCCGTTGATAATCTCGATAATCTTCGGAGGCGTAGTCATCAAATATATTCTGAATAGTCCCGAGCTTAAGTCGAGCATGGGAGTGTTTGGTGCTGCGAGCCAGTGTATGAAGTTGACAGATAAAAAAGCACAAGAAACATGTCTGACGGTAAAAATAGCTGACGCGACGGTAGAAGCAGCGTGCAAGAGTAACAAGATGAAGCCAAAAGATTGCGATGTTGCTCGTGCGGGGATCAAGGAATTTGCGAAATGCACTGAAACAAAGTCTGCCGAAGAGTGTAAGACCATCATGGAGAAGACTTTGAAGCAGGGAAGTGACGCTGTGCAAAACGAATCTGTACAAGATGGAGGCACAGAGACGTCAAATTAATTCGAACATTATTACTTATTTTATATATTTATGTCAAAAATCATCGGTATAGATCTCGGAACAACCAACTCATGTATCGCTGTCATGGAAGCCGGACAGCCAAAAGTCATCTACTCAAAAGAGGGTCGTAACACGATCCCCTCAGTTGTCGATGTTTCTAAAAATGTTGTCGGCGATGTTGCGAAACGTTCGATGGTCATGAGTCCGAAAAAAGTCATCTTTTCAGTGAAGCGACTTATGGGCCGTAAGTTTTCGGATCCATCAGTTCAGCAAGATTTGAAATGGCTACCTTATACCGTCAAAGCTGGTCGTGATGATATGGCAGTCGTCGAGGTTGATGGTAAAGACTACACGCCACAAGAGATTGCTGCAAAAATACTCCAAAAGATTAAGGTAGATGCAGAGGCATATCTTGGTGGACCTGTTACAAAAGCCGTCATTACCTGCCCAGCATATTTCGATGATGCTCAACGCCAAGCTACGAAGCAAGCCGGTGAGATCGCTGGACTCGAAGTGGTTCGTGTCATCAATGAACCAACAGCAGCTGCATTGGCATATGGATTGGATAAGAAAAAGAATGAGACCATCATCGTCTACGATATGGGTGGAGGAACATTTGACGTCACTGTCCTTGAACTGGGTGAGGGAGTATTTCATGTGAAGGCTACGGGAGGAGATACTCATTTGGGAGGTGATGACTTCGATCAATTGCTCATCAAATATATTGCAGATGAGTTCAAAAAAGAGAATCAGATCGACCTCATGAAAGATGCTCAAGCAGTCCAACGTCTGAAGGAGGCAGCAGAAAAGGCAAAGATTGAGCTTTCAAGTAGCACTGAGGCACAAATCAATCTACCTTTCATCTCAGCTGGAGCAAACGGACCACTGCATATCACCATGACTATGTCTCGATCAAAGCTCGAAGCACTAGTGGGTGATCTTGTCAAAAAATCGTTCTTGTCTGTTGATCTCGTCCTCAAAGACGCGGGCATAACCAAAGATAAGGTAAATGAAGTCGTTATGGTTGGAGGTATGACACGTATGCCCAAGATCGTATCTGATGTCGAGGCATATTTTGGAAAAACTCCAAATCAAAGCGTGAATCCAGATGAAGTAGTTGCTGTAGGCGCTGCTATCCAAGGTGGCGTGCTCATGGGCGACACAAAAGATGTGGTCCTATTGGACGTCACACCTCTAACTCTCGGAGTCGAGACGATGGGGGGAGTCACAACACCATTGATTACACGCAATACGACTATCCCAACGAGCAAGTCAGAAACATTTTCTACAGCCGCAGATAGCCAAACGTCAGTCGAAGTGCATGTATTGCAAGGCGAACGTCCAATGGCACGAGACAACAAATCACTCGGTCACTTCACTCTAGATGGTATACCTCCAGCACCACGAGGAACACCTCAGGTAGAGGTAACATTTGATATAGATGCATCGGGCATCCTCCATGTCACAGCAAAGGAGAAAACCACTGGCAAGACTGCGAATATCAAAATAACTGGGTCTACTGGTCTATCAAAAGATGAAGTAGAGAAGATGAAGCAAGAAGCAGAGAAAAATGCAGCAACAGATAAAGAAGCACGAGAAAAGATCGATGCTAAAAATCATGCTGACTCATTGATATATCAAGCAGAAAAAGCACTCAGTGACGCAAAAGATAAAGTGCCTGCTGAAGTGAAAACTGAGGTAGAGGCAAAGATCAAAGCTCTCAAAGATATCTTGGAATCAGGATCAAAAGAAGATCTCGATGCAAAATCAAAAGAGCTGCAAGAAGTCATGATGAAAATTGGTGCTGCACAGGGTGTAGGCGGAAAGCCAGGAGATCAAGCTCCAAGCGCCAATGGCCAAGCTCCAAATAATGATCAAGCTGCAGGGGATAAGAAAGATGCCAAAGTAGAGGAAGGACAAGTAGTGAGTTAAAATAGGGGATTGCCGTATTATGTCAGATTACTATTCGACCCTTGGGGTTTCTAAGTCTGTTTCGGAATCAGAGCTCAAGTCCGCGTACAAGCGGAAGGTAGTTGAGTGGCATCCAGACAGGAATAAATCTCCAGAAGCGCCGGAGATGATTAAAAAAATCAATAAGGCATACGAAGTCCTCTCTGATCCGCAAAAAAAATCAATATATGACCAGGTTGGGCATGATTCATATGAAAAACGCGGGTATGGAAGCGCGGCATCAGGTGCCGGAGGTGGATATCCAGGCGGCGCATACTCCTATGGCTCAGAGGGATTCAACGTTGACTTTGGTGGTGGAGGTGGGATCGAAGATATTTTCGAATCATTTTTTGGTGGTGGAGGTAGTCCGTTTGGAGGAGGCAGAGGAAGAGCCCGACAGAAACGTTCTGTTTTTCAGCTCACCCTCACTTTTGATGAGGCAGTTCGTGGGGTCACAAAAGAAACGGTCATAGAAGGTAAAACGCGAGAGATCAAAATACCAGCAGGTGTCGACACAAATACACAGATCAGATATAACGATTTTGATGTTGTTGTACAGGTGAGGCCACACGCATTTTTCAGACGTGAGGGCCAAGATATCTACTACGACAAGGAAATACCCTTTGTCACTGCGACACTGGGGGGATCGGTGAGTATCCCACTGATCGAGGGCTCAATCGATCTTAAAGTAACTCCAGGTACCCCAAGCGGGAAGATGGTACGCTTGACTGGGAAAGGGATACCGTATCCAAATCAAAATAGATGGGGCGATTTGTATGTCACGTACAAAGTACATGTGCCAACAAGAATTTCAAGCAAGGCGAAGAAACTATTAGAAGACCTACAAAAAGAGATTGGGTAAATGTGATGATTCTTCATCGATATGATCAAAACTTCAATCCAGAATCGTGATTCGTATATCATCTATAACCAAGTCGTTAAATCTATTGAATCCTACCTCGACCAACTGCATTTTTTGAAGCTAGATCTGCCTGTGATGTTGCCTGAGCTTATCCCAGAAAGCTACCTTGAAGTCTTTGAAACTGAGTATAGGTATATTGACTCTCGCAAGAAGCTCTATTTGACACCGTCTCCTGAATTGCTTATCAAACGCTTGCTTGTCGATGGAATAGGTGACTGTTACTATCTCGATAAATCCTTCCGCAATAGTGAGCCGGCAAGTAGTAAGCATCTCGGTGAGTTTACGATGCTCGAACTCTACAAGGTAGGAGCAGACTATATGGACATAAGTGAAGTAGTGCTGGGACTACTTCAAAATATAAAATATAAAATATCAAATATAAAAATTAACCATGGGAGTATAGATCCCGTGCTTCGACAGGCTCAGCATGACAGTGGGGATGACAAGTTGGGTAGGGATGATAAAGTATATGTTAATGATCTTGTGATCACATATCAGGGCATAAAAGTTGATCTCTCACGCTGGGAAAAGATGACAGTTGCTGAAGCATTCAAAAAGTATGCAGGAATCACCTCATCAGAACTTTTTGATCATGACCTGTTTCGCAAGGCAGCAAAAAGAAAGGGATACGCAACAGAAATAAAAAATGAAAAATTAAAAATTAAAAATGAGTCAGAATCACCAATACTGAGTAGCATTATTCAAGACCAGAAATCTCATATAGATCCCGTGCTTCGACAGGCTCAGCATGACAGTGGGGATGACAAGTTGGGTAGGGATGATGGCCAGGGTGAGGTGGAATATTTCACCTACGAAGAGCTGTGGTCACAAATATATTCAAATGAAGTTGAGCCACATCTGGGAAAAAATGGCCATCCAACTCTTCTGTACGATTATCCAGTCGAGTTCGCTGCCCTATCAAAACCAAATGCAGATGGCATAACTGCCCAGCGATTCGAGTTTTATATTGCTGGAGTAGAGCTGGGTAACTGTTATAGCGAGTTGACTGACTGGCCACTCCAGGAGGAGAGGCTGCGAAAAGAGCAGCAGGAAAGGGCAAAGTCTGGTAAAATATCTCATCCGACTGATTGGGGGTTCATTGAATCGTTAAAAAAAGGCTTGCCTGATTGTTCTGGCATCGCTATAGGTGTAGACCGTCTCGCGATGATATTCGCTGATGTAGATAGTATTGATAAAATAAAATTAGTATCGTTCGAAATGTAAGTATGAAATACAAGATTGCCTCTTTCAACTTCGACATCAAATATCCACTTGAGATATTGTCTCTTTTTTATTGGCTAGTCTTGATGGCGACATTTGTCGTCATGAGGCTATATATTCAGCGTCAACCAGTGACAGGTATTTATATTTTCGATCAAATGAAGCTTGCTACTATAATGTCCCTGGTTTACTATATTTTTCAGATCAAAAAAGAGCAAAATAAGCTTAAAACTAAATAATATTTTTTCAGTACTTTATGAACACTTACGCAGGAGCTCTCAAACGTGGAGAATTTATTATGCATCAAGGATCTATCTGGCATCTCCAGAAGATTGAATTCTACTCTCCAGGGAAGGGATCAGCTCTCACCCATGCGAAAATGAAAAATGTGGCGTCAGGAAAAACGCTTGATTACGCATTCAAATCAAATGAAAATGTTGAGACGATTGACGTCAGTAGTGTGGAGATGCAATATATGTACAAAGACGAAGAGGCAATGTATTTCATGAATCAGCAAACATTTGACCAGGTCTCTGTGCCTCTTGGTATGGCTGAGGGCTTCATTCAATATCTCAAAGAAGGCGACAAACTCTATGTATATATGTACGATGATAAGGCAATTTCTGTCAGACCACCCGCATCTGTAACGATGCGAATCACAGAAGCAGAAGATGCTATCAAGGGTGACACGGTAAGTAATGTCCGCAAACAAGCAAAAACTGATACTGGTGCCACTGTTATGGTGCCAAACTTCATCAAGGTTGGCGAGCTCGTGAGTATCAATCCTGAAACAGGAGAATATACTGGGCGAGTGAGTGAACAATAAATTGAGCTGAGATATTTAGGCGCTCCACTTCATTGGATCGCCTTTTTGGTATACTTGTCCACATGGGTGCACTTATAGAAATCAACGACACGCTACGCATATCAAAGGCTCAGGGCTTTCCTGCTGAGTTAGACATTAAGAAACATCTGATTAATCCATATCCGCTCAATGCCGTTGAAGGTAAGGAGTATGAGTTCACGAATAAACCTAAGATACGAGTTTACAAGATACCTCCTGTTCGCAACTTTCTCGTTGAGGATGTAGATGGCAAGTGGCTATATTGGGGACTCGTACATATCATCGAGATAAGACATGATTACATCAATCAAACAACTTCAGGAAAATACAGAATCATTCACCTCAATAACCCAGTTGAGATGAGAAAAGCATATGACCTCATCGACCGTAACCTTGACAATAATTACTTTAGAACTTGAGCAAGTTCTTTGACTGTTTTAATATTCACCGGACTATATGTTTGAGTGAGTCCGATACGCTTCGCTTCTGCGACGACACGCTCTAGTCCATATCCTTTTCGCACTTCACCCAATAGCCCCACTTCACCAGTAAATAGCGCAGTGGTCGGGAGAGGAGTCTCTTTCACAGATGATATGATCGATGCTATGATCGCAAGATCTGCCGCAGGAGAATCGACCTTAATACCCCCTATGACGTTGACATATATGTCATAGCCATCGAGCGGGATGTGGAGATGTTTCCGTACGACAGCCAAGAGGAGTTGTACTTTGTTGTAATCGACACCATTCACAACGCGCCTGGGCATCGCGAGTGTTGTTGGCGATGCGAGCGACTGTATTTCAAAAAATATCGGACGTTTACCCTCAAGTACGCCAGCTATTGCACGCCCCGGAGTAGCCGACTTTGTGTCAATCTCCTGAACAAAGGCGAGGGGATTCGTCACTTCTTTCAATCCTTCTCCGGACATCTCGAATATTCCTATTTCATCTGTTGATCCAAAGCGATTTTTGTTTGCACGCAGCACTCTGAAGTGAGACACTTTTTCTCCTTCAAATGAGAGTACCGTATCAACCATATGCTCAACGATTTTGGGCCCAGCGATATCACCATCCTTAGTGACGTGGCCAATAAAAATCATGGCGATATGTTTTTCCTTGGCGAGGCGCACAAGTTGGAGCGCGCACTCTCGCATTTGAGCGACTGATCCCGGTGTTCCTTCTTGGATTTTTGAATAAATCATTTGGATCGAGTCGATGACAACCAAATCGGGAAGAGTAGTAAGTGAACTAATACCAGAGATAATACCTTCAACTTGAAGGGTGTCTGAAAATACAAATTGTGCTACATTAACTTTGAGTCGATCTGCTCGATCTTTGATCTGTGATGCTGATTCTTCGCCTGATATATAGAGCGTGGTAAGCTTACTCAGCGCTTGGAGTAGTAGAGTTGACTTCCCGATACCCGGCTCTCCAGTCAAAAGAACTACATGACCTGGGACAAAACCACCACCAAGGACACGATCAAATTCATGAATACTCGTACTATGTCTTTGGCCCGTTTTGCTCATCACTTTTACTTCACTCAGCTTTGTTGATTGAAATGAATCAGTGTGCTCGGATTTTCTACCTGCCTTGTCATCCATGCCTTGAGCACGCTTGAGAGTGTTCCACTCTCCACAATCGGGACACTTACCGATGAAGGAAGCTGAGCCAAATCCGCAAGAAGAACAGATGAAGAAAGTCATATGCTAAAGTCTATAAAGTCTATAAAGTCTATAAAGTCGTAAAGTCCTTAAAGTCCATAAAGTCGTAAAGTCTATAAAGTCAAAGGTTATCAGGTTATCAAGACAAACTACATTTTTTCAACGGACTCGAATCCAAGAATATGGACACCCTTCGTCAATGTTTCGTCAATCTTTGAGACAAGCCAGAGACGGAACTGCTTCAGGGCTTCATCCTCAGTTTTCAAGATATTAATCCTCGCATAATAACTACTGAACTCACTTGCCAATGTATAGAGATATGTGCAGACTGTGTGTGGAGCAAGTTTGTCAGCTGCTTGGGTGATCACTGAGTCATATCGAGCAAGTAAGCGTAGCAAGCGTAGGTCATCAAGTTGATAGTTGATAGTTGATAGTTGATAGTTATTTGGACCCTTCGTCGGGCTCAGGGTGACATTTGGAGAGATTGCCATGTCTCCGCCCTCGGCGGATCCTTGCGATGACTCAGACTTTATGGACTTTAGACTTTCGACTTTCGACTTACCAAGTATGCTTTTGCAGCGGACGATCGTATAAAGCAAATAAGGCCCAGAGTTGCCCTCAAATGAGAGTGACTCATCAAAAGAAAACGTAACATCCTTGCCGAGATTAGTTTTGAGCAGTGAGTATTTGATCGCTGCGATAGCAACTTTTTGAGCGATAATTGATTTGTTACCTTGAACATGGCCGCTGACCCTTTCAGCACTGGATCCCGGATCGGAGTCCGGGATGACAGCAGAAGAAGAGCTGGTTAGGTTCATTTTTTCAACTACTCTTGAAGTGGCTTCGTCGATCAGCGATTCACCGGATAATATCTTCCCAGTCCGAGAGGACATCTTCCCTTCTGGCAGTCGAACAACGCCATGACCTATATGAGTGGTATGCTCGCCGACATACGGATCGATTTGCTTCAGGTTCCATAGGAGCACTTTAAAGTATTCGTTGATCTCGTTTGCAGTGATGATGATCGATTTATCAAAGGCGTACTTTTTGTACTTTTCGGGATTGAGACCAAGTTCTTTTGCTTCATAGGTCGGCAGGCCATGTGAGTTGATGAATACCCGAGTGTGTAGCCCATTTTTATCTTTGGTTGATACTATGGCTCCATCGCTCTTCTCAAAAAGTCCCTTTTCGAGATACTTCATCACCGTCGTATATCCATACTCAGCTACAGCACTTTCAAAGTAGTAGTGATCGAATGCTCCCGCTGCATCGGGCTTTTTTGATTGGGTACCGAGCTTTTTGTAGATCTCATCAAAATAGTCGAGTGTCCACTGTCTGCCGGTGACGTAGTATTCGCTAACTAGATCGTGGGGATAGACTTCTTCTTTCACAAATTGTTTGTAGTCAATCTGAGCTTTGAATTTTGGATCAGCTTTGATCCACATCTCTTGGGCTACTTGGAAAAGCTGAGCATTGAGTTTTTTGATTTTTTCGGCTGCTTCAGGGTTTTCTTTGTTTGCTGTTGCGCCAAAGGCGTAACATTTTCCTAACCATTTGACTCGATCGGTAGGAGGAAGTGACTTGATGTGTTCGAAAGTAACCCCTTCCGTCTCTGCCTCATCGGCAGATCCACCTTCCCCAAGGAAGGATGACTGGGGAATATTGCCCTCGATCATGCCATAGACGCTGCAGGCGACATGGAGCCCTACGTCGCCTTGATAACACAATCGGTATACGTCGTGTCCCAATGCTTCTTGGAGGCGTGCGAGTGATTCGCCAACAGCGTTCGAGTACAAATGACCAATATGGAACTCTTTGAAAGGATTTGGATCGGTGTACTCCACGCAAACGCGTTGGGGTTTGTGAGTCGAAGGTTGAAGGTCCAAGCTGGAGAGCAAGGCAGTGGGTTTGACAAAGACGTTGATAAAGCCTGGCTTGATGGCTTCGACTTTTTCAATCAGATCATTTGCAGGGATGTGTTTGACTATGGATTGGGCGAGATCAAATGGATTCATTTGAGCATTCTTGGACAATCTCATCGCGATGTTCGTCGTGAAATCACCATGGGACAAATCTGTAGGGAGATCAAAAGTCACTCCGTGAGTATCTAGTTTGAGACCCGATATGGCTTGAGTGAAAATCTCCTCTAATCGTGTGGTAAGCATGATACGTATTATACCTCTCCCCGTGTGCGAGTGGTGTGTGTTTCTCACGAGAGTTTGCTAGAATAGCCGTATGAAGACGCGTATTTTGTATTTGATATTCCTTGTATTGCTTGCTGGAGTGGGCACCTTCCTCAAGATATATGTGTACGACCGTCAAAAGGCATCTCCTGGCAATATTCAGATCGTTTCTGTGCCTGAATCGTCTGTGTTCATCAATACTCAAGCAGTGGGTAGGACACCCTTCAATCAGCCATACACTCCTGGCGTGTACGCAGTTAAACTCATCCCCCTCTCGACTGACAACACAGCGACTTCTTCTGCGGTCACATGGGAGGGAAAGGTCGAAGTACGTTCTCGCCAATATACCTATATTCGTCGTGAACTCGCAAATACCGAGATTGAGTCCGCAGGTGAGGTCTTGACTATCCGACCCGCAGATCTACCCCTAGCAGCGGGTACCGGTGATATAGAGATACAGACGGATCCTCCCGGTGCAGTGGTGTCTCTCGACGGAGAGGATGTTGGAGTGAGCCCACATGTTATCAGAGGTGCGTCTGTGGGTGCCCATGAAGTATCGCTCTACTTGTCCAAACTCAAACGCCGAACAATCTTGTTGAACATAGAGTCAGGAGGATACACAACTCTTCTCAATACGAATCTTGGGCTCGATGTGGATTTTGATAAAAAGTTCGAGTTATCAAAACTTCTTGAGGCAAGTGGAAGCGCTCGGCTTCCTGATATCCCCAAGCTGAGCCCGACGACTACTCCTATGCCTGCGCCAAAATCAGTTTTGATCCAAGATACCTCAACCGGCTTTTTGCGAGTTCGTGATGCAGGTAGCCTAGCTGGCAAGGAAATAGCTCAAGTGAAACCAGGTGAAACGTACACATTTATCGAAGAAAAAGGATCATGGATCAAAATAAAGCTCTCGACTGCTGAAGGTTGGGTCAGTGCAGAGTTTGTGAAAAAAGTGTACTAAAAAATAGTCCGTAAAGTCCTTAAAGTCGTAAAGTCCGTAAAGTGTAGAAGGTAGAGTGTATAACGTAGAACGAAAAGATAAAACAGAGAACGATGGTTTGTAAAGTGTCACCTCAGTGTCATCCCGTGCATACGCGTGAGCGAGACACGGGATCTAGTCCGTAAAGTGGGGAAAGACAGCTTCAAGCCCCGAAGGGGCCACTTTGTGGCTGCACGGAGTCCGCCTCTGGCGGAAGCGGATGTAGCTTCTTAATTGTTTCTCATATCAAGTAGAGATAAGGAGAAGTGCAGCAAGTAGATTCTCGGCTGTGGGCGACGCAGAAGGCTAGTGTCACTGGTCGCATCACTTCTTCTTCCATATCACTTTGTTGTACAAGATGTATGAATAGGGGATCACGACACATACAATAGTCAGAAGTTTGTAGATGATCCAATACCGTTCGCCGCCAATAAGCACCCCAATGCTTATGCCAACGAGCTGGATGACAATATTGCCCAACGATACAAGGTTGAACTTTATGAAGTTTGGTATCAGTTTTGAGAGCTTTGTGATGCGACTATGTGAGAAGCTCCAATAATTGTTCAGTAAAAAGTTACAGACTACAGCAAGCTCAGTGCTAACTGCATTGGCGACGAGTAAAGTTGCTCCAACACGTTTGAGGGTGCTTGCAGTACCAAAATCAACAAGTGCTCCGATCAATCCAACGATTACAAATCTGATGAAGCTCGAGTGTGTGAATACGTATGCAAAGGTCTGGAGGATGTACTGTGGCGTGTTGATCTTTGATTGGCCATGAATACGATCGGTGAAGTGGATCGGTATCTCCGCAATCTTTGCCCCGAGGTTGATGGCTTTGTCTAAGGAGGCTACTTGAAACACGTATCCTGTATAGGATGACATATAGGGCATAAGCTTTTCAACCAGGGATGTTTTGATTGCTCTGTATCCATTGGTCCATTCAGTATTTTTGATACGCATGAACCCAAGTCGGATCACGATATTTGCCCCTATTGAGTAAATTTTGCGATCGAGCCCCCAATTGCGAGGTATTGATCCACCTTTTGAATATCTTGTCCCAATAACCAAATCGGCGCCTTTATCAATCTCGCTCAAAAACTCAGGTATTTTGTCTGGATCGTGTGAATGATCAGCGTCCATCTCAAACAGTACTTCGGGAGAGAGTTTTTGGATGGCGATCTCAAATCCGGTTAAATATGCTTTTCCTAACCCCTCCTTTTTCGACTTGATCAGGTGGAGGCGAGGATATTCATGAATCAATCTCTCGACGACTGCACCGGTATTGTCAGGAGACGCGCTGTCTACTACGACGACATGGAGCTCCCATGCAGGTATCTTTGATTGTTGTGCGAATATTGCATGTATTACGCTCTCGATATTTTTAACTTCGTTGTATGTTGGCAATACAATGGCAGCTTTTGGAATCATTTTTTGAGTACAACTTGTACATATTCTACTGTCTTGGATAGGCCTTCCTCAAGGGGTGTGGTTGGTGACCAATCGAGAAGCCTTTTTGCCTTGGTGATGTCAGCCTTGCGTTGTTTTGGATCATGTGTAGGAAGCGACTCTTTGTACACGATAGTGGATGATGAGCCCGTGATCTTTTTTACCATGTGCGCATATTCTGTCACCGTATGCTCCTCAGTCGAGCCAATATTCACCACTTCACCTTTGGTTTGGTCTTTGTTCATCAGTCTAATGATGCCGTCAATGGTATCGTCAACGTAGCACAGACTGCGTGTCTGTGTCCCATCTCCAAAGATCGTGATGTCGTCATTGCGAAGTGCTTGTTGGATAAAGTTGATGATCATTCGCATGTCAGCGCCAGACATCTGAGGACCAAAGGTATTGAAAATGCGCACGATGCGAGCATCTAGTCCTCGATCACGCCAGTGATATGCGGTGAGCGTCTCTCCAAAACGTTTTGCTTCATCATATACACTGCGCGGACCTGTCGTACTCACATTGCCGTTGTAATCCTCCGTTTGAGGATGGACAAGTGGATCTCCATACACTTCAGATGTAGAGGTGAAGAGAAACTTTGCTTTGTGTATCTCAGCGAGCTCGAGCATCCTCAAAGTGCCAGTCGTATTGACCATCATCGTCTCCATAGGGAGTGCATGGTAGGAAAGTGGAGAATGATGATTGGGCGATGCAGGAGAAGCAAGATGATATATCTGATTGATTTTGCGGAGACCATGGAGGGAGTGATAGGAGATATCACACACATCTTTGTCAATCACCGTCAAATCGGGATCTTTGGGCAAATTGGAAATGCTGCCCGTTAGGAAATTGTCGATGACAGTCACTTTGTGATTCTCCTTGAGCAACCGCTTGGCCAAATGGGAACCCAAGAATCCAGCGCCGCCAGTAATGAGAATATGCATAAGATATGTGTTATAAAGTCTAACGTCATCAGGTCGAAAGTCATCATGCCAGTCGATATGCTGAAACAGTGAAATTATAGCAGTTTTGGGTACAGGTGGCTGAGTTATCGACTGGTCGGAAGAGGATAAACAACCGTATATCGTATAAATATATTGAACAATGTGTAGTTACATCCAACATATATCTTCGTTGCAAAGAGGAATTGTGCGAATCAAATCAGTGCAGCTGGGGTGTTCTTCTTTTCCATAGTCCTATAGACACGATCACTGAGTTTGCAGCGATGACCCAGGTAGGGAATAAAAGTGTGTACACAGAGAATTTTGGTTCCGCAAGAAGTCCAAAGAGCGCCGAAAACATACCTGTTAGATACATAGTCAAACCCTCTGAGCGGGGCTGAAGAAATATTTTCTTGATTGTTGGAATACAGCCAATCGCATCTATGGCAATATTGATAAGCAGACTCAAAAAGGGACTGTCGGTAATTTTCCAAAGAATGAGTCCGAATACAGCTCCGATGATGCAAAGTATGTCAAAACGAGTATGGCCACCGACGCCCTTTTTCAGACTGATGACTAAAATGACGGTGCACCAAAAGGCTGATTGACCTGTGAAGATGAGTGACGCACGAGCTCCACCGCTGTATTGACTGAAAAAGTTGATAATAGTAAGTGTTGTCCAGATCAACCAACTTACTCGATGAGGTTTGATGCTCCCCTTATAAATACCCCAGACGTAGGGGAGTGTCCCGAGAGCTCCAATGATGCCAGATGACCAAAAGAAAAAAGTGCTCATAGGGTATCAACATGAATAAAATCAATACCTGCCTCACGGGCAGCCGACTCGTCATTGTCACTATCTCCGATCATGACATATTGGCTTTTGGGTACTTTGAGATCGAAAATGAGCTCGAAGCCACTTGGATCAGGTTTGGTATAGGGTACGTTGTCACGGGCAACAATCTTTTCGAAATATTTCATAAGGTCGTTATCCACAAGGGCTTTCGTTGCTGTATCAAGAGCATTGCTTGTCCAGATGAAACGATGAGATGATTGAGGGAGAGATTTTAGAAAGGCAATACAATGGGGATTGGGGGTGTACCCATGGAGATGATTCATCTCAGCATCACGGATTTTTTGGTTGATTTCTCGTCGGGCAACTTCACCTTCGACTCGGACAAGATCATTCAACTGCATAAAAGCAGCCTTCGAGGAAGTAAACTGGAAGGGAATGTGATGTTGTACAAAAATATTCTCAACCACCTGATGCCATATCGCCCAGTCGATGTTGAGCCTCATGATGGTGAGATCGAGATCAAAGATGTAGTGAGTGTAGGGCAACATATGCGTGAGAAAACATCATTAGTTAAGGAAGCTGCGAACCCACCAAAGTCGGCTGACAAGCATGGATCCCGGGTCAAGCCCGGGATGACAGTCTAAGATCTAATTATCTTCCAGTGCTAATATATGTGAATCCGAGCTCTTTCATTTTCTTTACATCATACAGATTGCGACCATCAATGACGAGGGCATGCTTCATGATACTTTTGATCTTTGAGAGATCTGCCTGCTTAAACTCGTTCCATTCGGTCAGGACACAGAGAGCATCGGCACCCTCAATCATCTCATACTGAGCATCATGATAGGAGATGATATCTCCAAGTTGGCGTTTCACATTTGGCATCGCTGCTGGATCATAAGCGACGATCTGATATCCATCCTTTGCAAGTGCCTCGACGATCTTGACTGCTGGAGCAAATCGAATATCGTCGGTATTTGCTTTGAAAGCAAGTCCCCACACGGCGAGTTTGCCACCTCTTTTGACATGTTTTTTCACCTTGGTGACGTAGTTTTGCCAGACGAGTTGGTTCACTTTTTCAACAGCCTCCAAAAGCGCAACATCCACTCCCTCGGTGCGACCGGTTGCAGTCAGGGCCTGTACATCTTTGGGGAAACATGCACCACCATAGCCGATACTGACGTCAAGATTTCTCGTGCCAATACGATTATCGAGTCCAACAGCGCGCAAGACGGAGGGGGCGTCAGCTCCAAGCTTCTCAGCATATAGAGCGATCATATTCGCAAATGAAAGCTTTGTAGCAAGGAGGGAGTTTGAGGCATACTTGATCAGCTCTGCGCTTGGGATATTCGTCACCACTCGTTCTCCAGGGAGTGGCTTATGCAACTCAAGGAGAACATCAATCGCTTTCTGGTCATCTGCGCCGATGATAGTCCGATCAGGATTCAAGGTATCATGTATGCCCGTTCCTTCTCTTAGGAATTCCGGACAAGAGGCAATGGAGAATGTGGTCGATGTGGCATCTCTGATGCCTCGAGTCACAAGCTGCTTCTCAATAATTGCTTTTACTTTGTAATTTGTTCCAACGGGAACGGTTGATTTGCATGACACAACCGTGAAGTGTGACGGGTCCAGGTGCTTGCCAATTTCTTCAGCGACTTTGTATACGATGGTGAGATCTGCTTCGCCAGTGCCTGGAGTTGGAGGAGTTCCAACACATATGAAAACGATAGAGGAGTCCTTGAGTGCTTCGGTGTACTCAGTGGTGAAAATGAGTCGGCCAGCACGAGTGTTTTTTTGAAGCAGTTCTGAAAGTCCTGGTTCGTAGATGAGCGGATCACCACTCTTGAGCTTTTCGATTTTTGCGGGGGTATGACCGATGACGTGAACTGTATTGCCAAAGTCTGCAAAGACACAAGCAGCGACGATTCCAACGTACCCGTGGCCAATGATGGTGATAGTCATAAGGGGAGTCTATAAAGTGATAAAGTCTATAAAGCCGTAAAGTAGGATCATTATAGCAGGGGGATGGAGGAGCTTGCCGGAATAAATCTAGGAGTAATTAAGCTCAAAATGAGGCGGGTACCATGTGGTGAGGTGATGTTGACTGAGACAGATACCAGGTGTATACTATAGGTATGAACGGAGAGATACTAACTCGGTTTAATGCCGATAAAATCATGCCTGATTCTGGCACACTTCCCGAAGGCACAGTTGTTCAGGTGCACTCTGGCCGACACACTCCTGAGAGCTTTGCAAGCTTTCTTACCACATTCTCCCTCGAAACAGGACTTGTAGCCGCACTTGATCTTGTTCAAAAAAGACGATTTGAGTTGGATAGTGGTTCAAGGGTTCAAACAAGTATAAAAGATGGAGATAGAGATCCATCACAGCAACTAGAAGTGGGTGAAAGTGTTTATGTTGGTATGGGTAACCCAGACATTGAAGTAGCAGACCATATTCTCCGACCCAACTACAACATTATCGGCGTCAAACAGGGTGAGACTCTAGGACTAGGAGATACTGCACAAATGACAGTAACAGGGGAGGATGCCAATGGTTTACATGGCACAGTGTTTGAAGTAGATGATAAACGACCAAAAATATTTAGTGGTGACGGGTTTACAGCGCCATCTTGGCTCAATGAGCGTCTTCCAGATGAACCACTCCTCAGTGCACGCGACCTCGAATTCCTGAATGCAGTACCTGCTGACCAAAGACACAAGCTTGGTCAAGTAGCACTATCCTTTGTTGGTGATCCACAGAAGGTTGTTGATGCGCAGAATGTTCTAGTTAAAATGGGATATGAGAGGGCTGAAGTTCATCTTAAAATTGAGACAAAACAAGCAATAGATCAACTTGAGCAACTTGCAAATTTACCTGGCGTAAATATTGTGTTTGCTTGTGGTGACTTGTCTGAAGTAGCAAAAGCAAATGCAGGTAACGGAACCAAATGGCAACTACATAATCTCATAGGAGACGGTTTGCGAAGGCTGAATAAAATTGGATTTAACGGAAAAACAGCCATTGCATATGATTATGGTGAGAATATTGATAGTGCTGAAACACAACGTCGCTATAGACTACTCTCTGTCCTTGAGCGAAGGTATAATCGTCCTATCGGGATGTGGCATACTCGTATAGGAATGAAACAGAAAACCTCTAAAGATCTGTCAAATACAGTAAATAATTCGCGTGAAGTGGCTCATCAAAATGCTGCGGAGCTCCAAGCGCGAGTGAATGCTTTGAGAAGCATTTTTAGGAGTGACTTGTCAGATATAAATACAAGTAATTGAACAATAGTACTTAGGCCAGTATAGAAACTATTCTTAGTTGTAGCTGGTCCAGCACCAAGTTTAATCAGGCAAACTGGCTCATCTTTATTCCAATATTCTTCCTAGACACGATATTTCCATACTGAGGCCGTGGCGCTTTGCCGTGACCGTACTGCGCATGGGTAGTCTTCGAGATCAAGTTTTTATCTAAGTGCCACTTGTCAGCTATCCTCATAGCCAGGTCATAGCTTGACATCGCCTCTGGTCCGACAACATGATAGATCTCAGGTGAAAAGTGTTCGATCAAGTATCCAAGTGCGAGGGCTATATCGTCGATTGCGGTCGGGACAACCAAGTTGTCTATGACCATCGTAAGAGGCTTACCTTCTTCAAGTAATGACCTGATCGTGCGGACAATATCCTTTTTACCGGGGAAGTTGTCACGATAGGGAGTGGTAATACGGACTATCATGCCTTTACCTTTTACCAATTGTTCAGCCTCATATTTTGTCTGAGCATAGTAGCCAAGGGGGTGAGGAGTGGCAGTCTCATCCTTTGGTCCAGGTGTTGAGCCATCCAGAACAAAGTCAGTGGAGATGAGAATCATCTTGGCACTCTTTGATTCACAGATATTGAGCAAATTCTTCGTGCCATCAACATTGATCTTGTGACACAGTTCGCGTTCTATTTCTGCCTTGTCAACGTTTGTATATGCAGCAAGGTGGAGGAGGAAGTCAAACGGTAGACTTTGAACTTTCGACTTTAGACCCACAGAATCTGTGATATCGATACCATCCTCCATCCGGAGGGGGAGAAAGGTGAATCGACCAGTCAAAAGCTCGATGATGCGTGACCCGATGAGGCCTGTGGAGCCGGTGATGGCAATAGTATATTTCTTCATGTCTCTATTGTACCCATAAACTGCCAACAGTTGCCCTCTGGATCAAGAAACGTGCTCACGTACCAGGGAAGCTTATCCGAGTAAAATGGTGTTTTGGTTGGAGGGCAGATGATCTTGCAGCCTGCATGGCTGACTTTTTCAAACCATTTCTGGACTTCATCAGTGTAGAGATTATGCATGATGCGATAAGGCTCGGTACTTTTGGGCCCCACCTCACCATGTTTGCCTATCCAGAGCTTGTCATTTTTCTCAGAGAGAATGAACTCATAGCCATAATCAGCCGCGAGACCATTTTTGGCAGATATATCTGTTTTACTATTCAACTTGAGCTCGAGTACATCACGATAAAACTGCATGAGCTCATCAGGATCTGGTGACCAGATCAGGAGGTAGGTACCTTTAAACATAGATGTAATATTACTTTGTACCCTCCGCAGTCGTAACTGCTACGGGTATAACCACTCCTACGTTCATTTTAACTAATATATTACAAAATGAACTACGATTGGATAATTAGTAATCAGTATACTTTTTGTTATTACCTTTTGCTTTGCTGATGGGATATTTATCTTGATTGATCTTCAACTTACGCTCAAATGCAGTCTCGAGATTGACGCCAATTTTGTCAGATAATGCGAGGAGATACCAGAGGGTATCGACGAGCTCATCAGCCAAATCATCTTTGCTTTTTTTGAGATGTTCTGCGATCTCATCCTCATTTTTCCACTGAAAGTGCTCAAGGACCTCGGCAGCTTCGAGGGTGAGTGAAAGTGCGAGATCTTTTGGTTTTTGAAATTGGTCCCACTCGCGCTCTGCCACAAACTTTCGAATTTTTACTGTGATCTGATCAAAGGTGTTTGGCTTCATGTATGTATAAGAAATGAGTAACCAGGGCCATTGTATCACTTCAGATTATTTCCCATACTGATCTCTATAGTACTTCTCATATTCTCCAGACTTGATACGCTTCCACCATGATTCGTGATCTTTGTACCACTCGACTGTCAAAGCAATCCACTCATCAAATGAGTGGAGAGGCTTCCAGCCAAGTTGATGGTTGATTTTGCTCCAGTCGATAGCATAGCGCCGATCGTGACCAGGGCGATCCTTCACGTACTCGACTGTTGCGTCAAAGTCGACATTCATTTTTTGACAGATGATTCTAATGATTTCTGTATTGCTCACATCTTGAGTCATGCTTCCTACACAATATGTTTCTCCGATCTTTCCCTTTGAAATAACCATATCGATCGCTCGGCAGTGGTCCTCAACATGGAGCCAATCGCGGACATATAGTCCATCACCATAGATCGGAACCTTTTTGTGTTCTAAAATATTTGTGATTGCCAGAGGGATGAGCTTCTCAGGGAAATGATATGGGCCATAGTTGTTCGCGCAGTTGGTGATAGTGATAGGTAGCCCATACGTATCGTGATAGGCACGGACAAGATGATCTGAACCTGCTTTGCTCGCCGAGTAAGGTGAGTGCGGATCATATGGTGTTTTTTCACTGAACTTTTCTTTACTCCCAAGATCGAGTGCGCCAAATACCTCATCAGTTGAAATATGGTGGAAGCGCTTGTTGCCGTTTGCTCGGGCTGATTCGAGGAGGACCATCGTCCCAAGCACGTTTGATCGTACAAATGCTTCGGGACCGGTGATAGAGCGATCGACATGTGTCTCAGCTGCAAAATGGACGATAAGGTCAATCTGTTTAACAACTTTGTCTACTGCTGTACGATCAGTAATATCCCCTTTGACAAAAGTAAATCGTGGATCATCAGCGATACTCGCATGGTTCTCGATATTACCTGCATAGGTCAACTTGTCAAAACAGATGATACTATCTTCGGGATGTGCACGAAGCCAGTAGTGGATGAAGTTGGAGCCGATGAAGCCCGCGCCGCCAGTCACTAATAATTTCATAATTAACAATTAACAATTAACAATTGAGAGTCGCTTGGTGGATTGTAGCAAAAAATCATGGCAAGAGGGCGATTGCTTCAGGCAAAAATGAGTCAATTGGGCTCAATGTCGCAAGCTCACTACGATCAAACCAGCGATGCTCGTTGTGTTCCTCAGAAAGTTTGATTATGCCAGCTGGTATACGGTCCGTATAGGTCAGTCTGATGACATGCAGCGGGCCACTTTCCTTTTCTTTCATAATATCCTGAGCCAGGAGGAGTTTTGGAGTACCTCGATATACGAGCCCAGTTTCTTCGAGTATTTCGCGCCTTAAGTTCTCAATGAGGGTGGTCCCAGGATTGATCCTCCCTCCGAATGTTTCCCATTTTCCCACGCCCCAATTGAATCCAGATCTCCTACCGAGGAGATATTGACCTTTTGAGTTGCTAAACAAGATTTTGACTCCTACTTGGAATGTGGTCATGAGGTAAAAATAATTTAAAATGTAAAGTTTATAAGGTATAACGAAAAACAAAGTCATGACATATATGGATTTTTCACTCGTCATCTAACCCTTCGCAACTCACAAGGCTACGGGTATAACCACTCGTACGTTCATTTTTATGTAACTATATTACAAAATGAACTACGATTGGTAAACTCGCTTCGCTCAAACAGAGATGACTCTGAAAAATCCTTACTATGTCATTTAGGTATGAACAGAACACAATTGGGATTAATTTTTGAGTTTCTTGGAAAGCGTATAAATCCATATCGCAATACTGAGGTACACAAAGACAGCAAAAGCAACTTTCATAACCACTCCTTCTAGAAAGAGCATATTGGCACCAAGCAGGGCAGTGATAGACATATAAAATACTGCAATGCGACGACGCCCCCAGCCTGCTCTCAGCAACAGATGGTGCAGATGTCCGTCGTCACCTTTGAATGGATTTTTTCCACTCAGCAATCTGCGAGTAAGTGTGTATATACCATCCATAAGTGGAACAGCAAGTACGATAGCAAGTGCGCCAACTTTGCCGAACGAAAGGATCGAAAGGACACCCAAAATGAATCCTGCAAATGATCCACCGCCATACCCGGGCATGATACGCTGCGGGTAAAAGTTCCAGGGTAGAAAACCCGCAAATGCTCCGGCAGTGATGAATGCAAGCATTTGGGTGTGTGTCGCTGATATTTCATGTGCTGAAAATCGAGCCGCAGTAATACCGAGAAAAAGTGCTGCAATCATTGTGTAGCCGGGTAGTTGTCCATCAACACCTTTGCTCCAATTCACAATATTCATAAGGAACATAAGCCAGAGGATGGCCGCAACATCAGCAATAAGCCATATACTGTGAGTCTGATTAAACAGCTGGAAAACAAACTGTGGTTCTATGAGCTGCACCGGATCACCAAACGGGCTTGAGAGATAGGGAATACCGAGACCTCCCGCAATGGTTACTCCTGCTACGAGAAAATTGATCCCAAATCGCACATATGGACTCAGATTGTAACGATCATCAATGAGTCCAGTTATGATCAAAATAGCCCCACCAATGAGTATTGCAGCAAGATTTTTTTGCAAAGGAATAGCTAAGAGCGATACAATCAGAATGGCAAAGAAGATGGGCAATCCTCCGGCTCGGGGAATAACACCCCGATGCGTATGGGCAGGGTGTGTCGATTTGCTGCTGTCGGTGATGAGGCCATATCGTTTGGCTCCGATAATCACAATGGGAGTGAATATGTACGTGAGTAAAAGACTCGAAATGAAGAGGATTAGTAGATTCATATGACGAAATTAGATCGAATACCAAATAATACGTATGAATGCAAGGAAACTAATCGTGATATATATGATTTGAATTATCTGGATTATTTTTTTGACAAACTCATCATTGAGATAGTATCTTTTTAGTATGAGTGAGGTGATGAGGTAAAATAAATTCAATAGAAATATGATGATTGAGAGATTGAGTGGGTGTCCCAACCGTGACTCACCCCAACTGTGGCTATAATACAAAGGAATCTCGGAGGGCAACGCACGATACGTGATCGCAAACAGGGACAACATCAATGCGTCTGTCAGTATCAAAAAAAACAACATAATGTAATGAAAAAACCTAGGGATTAGGTATAAAGTTCAGGGACGGGATATGATTTGCACAATGCCTTGACAGCGATTTTTATCTTTTTGATTACCTGAGATTTGCGAATGATTGCTGCACGAACTGCTGGATCTTTCTGTGTAAGACTCGTTTGTTTTGAAAGATTCGCAATCTTTGAGAGATCGCTTGCAATATTACCCAACCATCCTCCAATGAGCTTCATTTGTTTTGGTTTCATTCCTCGTGATGTTATGCCAGGTGTTCCCAATCTGATGCCTGACGGATAAAAAGGAGGGTTCGGATCAAATGGCACGCCGTTGCGATTGAGGACTATGCCTGCAGCCTCGCAGCCTTCTGCCATGGTGTTACCCAATAGCCCAAATGGAGTCATATCTGTGAGGATAAGATGTGAGTCGGTTCCACCGGTAATGAGTTTGAAGTTGTGCTTTTTCAACTCTTCAGCAAGTGTGACTGCGTTGACAACTATTTGCTTGCCATACGAGGTGAAGCGTGCAGTACTAGCCTCTTTGAGTGCAACTGCGAGTGCGGCGATACTGTTCAAGTGGGGGCCACCTTGTATGCCGGGGATGATAGCAGAGTTGATTTTTTTACCTAGATCAGGATCTTTTTTTAAGCCAAGATCAGTAACCATGATCATTGCGCCACGTGGGCCACGAAGCGATTTGTGAGTTGTAGTCATGATGATATCTGCATATGGGACGGGGCTTGGATATGCTCCAGCAACGATAAGCCCTGAAATATGTGAAATATCCGCATGAAGAACTGCACCGACTGTATCAGCTATAGCACGGAACTTTTTCCAATCGATGATGCGTGGGTATGCTGTCGTTCCGGCTATGATCAGTTTGGGTCGGTGTTGGATGGCAAGTTTTTCGATCTGATCGTAATCAAGATATCCATCTGGCTTGACGTCATATTGAATCGCCTTGAAAAACTTTGTTCCTGCAGTGAATCGTGCGCCGTGAGTAAGATGTCCGCCTGATGACAGGGAAAGTCCCATGAAGGTCTCTCCAGGTTGCAACAAGGCGAGCTCTACTGCAAAGTTGGCAGGTGAGCCAGAGTGTGCCTGCACATTGACGAAGGGAACATGAAATAGCTTTTTCGCTCGATCAATACACAATTGCTCGATTTGATCCGCAAACTCATTTCCCTGATAGTATCTCCGACCAGGATATCCTTCAGCATACTTATTCCCAAAACTACTAGACATAGCCTCCTCAACAGCTTTGGATGCATGATTTTCAGAAGGTATCATCATCAGCGTTTCTTGCTGACGTTTTTTTTCTGACTGAATCAACTGATAGACAACGGGGTCTGTTTTTTTGATGATTGAGTTTTGCATAATTGTCAGATTATATACCCTTTTGAGCTGAGATTGTTATATGCATCGTATGTCGTAGTCCTAATGCATATAAACGAATCAAAAAAACTAGACATGATACCTGTGTTGCTGCGATGATGGGGAACGACATCATGGCGACGCAAAGACACTGATATGCCGTGAATTATCTAATAGATACGACACACATCCTGACTGGCAGGGATTTGCAACTGTGATTGCTTCCCGTGGGATAAGCACCTTGCCGACATATGAGGGTATATCATCATATTTTTTACCTATGATTTTGACATGGTTCGGATCGAACCAATAGATCTGTGCAGTGTGATAATCGAGTTCGGAACTGACCAATAAATAGTCGTTTTTTCGTGCAGTCTGCTTCGCTGATGCAATAGTTTGGGCAATGTTTTCTTTGTGTCGTTTGGAGATGTTAACGGCCTGATACTGCCAGAGTGAAATGAGTAAAGCTGCTATCCAAATGGCCCGAAATATACCTTTGAATGAGTGAAGCTGAATGATCAAAAGGATGACAAGGGGAGGTGATGCGAGTATGAGATATCGAGCGATAAAAAGTGAGATGGAGCCAGTCACTGAGAAAGCGTATACACCCAGTACGATACCAATGCTCGATAGAAATAAAATCAATGATGTCTTTGTGGTGTGGTAATTGCGCAAAAAAGGTATGCATACGATTCCGGCAATGATGATTGAGAGTGGAATGAGATCGTACCCAAATCCCCAACCTGAGTCGTATCCAGTCAGAAGCAACGCAGGGGAGGTGAGGAGAGTTAATATGGATGGGTGCGGCACCCAGAAACCAGAATTGAGTTGGCCATATTTGAGATAGAGTGTAAACAAAAACCAGACACCAAATCCTCCTATTGGCAGCGCAAAAAGACGTGCAAATGTCATCGTTGGATGGCGACCAATCAATCCTCTGAAATAAATCAAGATATGGATTGCCAATAAAAAACACATCAAGTAGTGAGTGAATAGCCCAGCGATCATCGCGATTGTGTACATTTTCCATTTATGAGTGCACAGTGCATATGTACTCAACATGCTTAAGAAAGCTAGGAGGGTGTATCCCCTTGTTTCAAATGCATAGTAAACCAGGAGCGGGGTAAATATCCCCGCAATGATCCCCCAGACCGCAGCCTTTCGAGCTTGATAATGAAGCACATGAACGAGAAACTCAACCATGACAAATACCGTAAGCACATAACAAACAAGTGAGAGAGATCTCGTCGCTATTTCAGATGTGCCCATAAACATCATCCATATTTTCAATAACAGATAGTAGAGTGGAGGGCTAAAATCGCGCGCGGTCAGCTGGAGGAGCTCGAGCCATGGACGTTGGGCCAAAAGCACAGAGAAAGCCTCATCTCGCCAGTACGATTGAACAAACCACACAAGAGGCGTCTGAGTAAAAAAATACGCAATCATGAGGAGAGTGTATAACGTAAAACGTATGGTGTAAAACGAAGAATGAAACTCATAATTGATAATCCGGGATACAAAGAAGAGGCATGCTGCGAAATGCCTAGTATAGGATGTATGTATATCTCTCAACTTGAACTTGCATTGTGTGTTCGTAGCTTTAAGATGTGTGTATATATACTAAGTACCTCTTTCCAATTCAATTTACTCTCGCCATGCATACGTCTTTCGAATCTGTAAGGCACTTCATCTATGTTCACCCAATTTGTATTTATTAACATTTCAAGAAGAATCTTGAATCCTTGTGGGTCCAAACGTGAGTTCTCTAAGATTTTACTGTTAAATAAGAAAAATCCTGACATGGGATCTTGTATATCCCTGATTTTTGGAAATAATAACTGCGTTGCAAATATTGTACCTCTTGAAGCCATTTTTCTGACTGGACCGTCTAAACCATCAGTACTACCTCCTTTAACAAATCGGCTCCCAATGATCATATCCAAATCATCTTTCTTCGCTGACATCAGCATGGTGGGTAATAATTCTGGTGGGTGTTGCAGATCGGCATCCATGACCGCAATATATTGGGCATGAGATTGTTGAAAGCCACCTAATACAGCAGTAGATAGTCCTCCATGCCGATCTTCGGGTTTGCGAGTAACCAATCTAGTTCTCATTGGCCAATCCAAACTACTGATCATATGTGCAGTGGTATCATCACTATCATCTACGAAAACAACCTCAGAATTATCATGATCAAGGCAACTGGAAAGTCTACTATAAAGAAGTGGGATGTTTCCAGCCTCGTTTCTGGTGGGAATTACAAGTGACAAATCAACAATGTGATCACGGCGCGCACCATTTTCACCAGTATATTGAAGTTGCTCCATTAATTATTAGATAGTTAATGATTTGTCGTTCAAAATCTTCCTTACAAAATTCCTTAAATCGTTAATAAGTTTTTTGTCCCCTGTGTGAAAAGCAATTTCTTCTGTGCCAAAAAGCCCTCCTAAGTACCAAAAATTGTGTGATCCAAACAGCGCCTCTTCATCGTCAACGAGTAGGAGCTTCACGTGAACTTTTCTGTGAAAGTGGATAAGACGTATCCCTGGGCAAGACCTGATTTGTAAAAGGAAATGTTTATAAGCAAGCTGGTGCGGAAATGCATTAAAAAATTCATCATCACGATGTGAGGTAACTATTGTGACATGAACATTTTTTTCTCTAGAAATACGAATGAGCTGGGACAGAAGTTGTCCTCCTGGCAAAAATTGTGAAATGAAAGTGATATTCTTCCTGGCATGCCCAATTGACTTGATTGCCTCGTTATAGATTAGTGACTTCATTTTTCTACCAGAGTCGACCAAAAATGTAGTGTCTTTGGTGCATTCAACTTGATAGTCATGTTTTGGTCGTTCTACGTTGACCTGGGGGAACTGATCTGCCAATGCTCGAATGATTGTTTGATCTGTAACGCGCACCATAAGGTCAAAATTGTGCAGGGCATGCTCCATGAGGTTGACGCCTCCCACCCACACAACATCATCATCGATCATGAACATCTTTATATGATTGCGCCGATAAGCAGGGAAATATCCGCCAAACAGATTTGGTTTATTGGTCACTACCAATGCTACTCCAGCTGATGCCAATGACCTGTACATAGTCTGACGCGTGATATTGAATGTCGCTAATGCAGATCGTCGCTGGGTATTTAAAGTTGGAAAAGTATCAAATCTACCATCATAAAATCGCTCAGCTATCCAATCCACATTGATTCGGACATCGACACCGCGCCTCGCAGCATTAATAAGAGACGCTACGCATACGTCAATGTGTGGCCCAGGGTCAAAGTTCATCGTCTGTACCCAAATACGCTTTTTAGCCTTTTGAGTCAGCATGATAAAGTCTTGTAAAAACTCGGTGGGTTCTTGAATATTGAATTGGCTCATTTTGGTTTATAAAGTATAGTCATTGTTTGTAAAAATATTTGTGCACAAAGTAACAACACCTAATATACATTATAGGGTATAATATCATTTATAATTGTATGCCAAGAATAGAGAGTCTACTGGGCCATTATCCACGCGCCCTCCATCTAGCAGATTCTCTTTTGCCTGAGAAATCAAAGGGGCTTCTCAGAAGATTAATACTTGGAGAGAAATACCCCCTTGAGCATCCGGTTTCCAGAGAATTAAATGGATATGATGGCAAATTTTGGATAAATAATGCATCAGATTGGTACAGAATTGTCCGAGAAGGGTTTGAAAATGATTATGCCATCGAACTTCTCAACAGTGTCAAACCAGGCGAAGTGTTCCTTGATGTTGGGTCAGCACAGGGATTTTACTCAATATTTGCTGCAAAGGCTGGCGCCGAAGTATATGCTATGGATCCAGACCCGGTTAGTGTGCTTTCAATTGATCGTAACATATCACTTAATCAAGATGTTCAAAATAGAATACACGTACTAAATATGGGATTGGGAGCGAAATCTGGTAATATGACCATGAATATTGACCCACATGGAACATATGCCTCAAGTCTCAGAAGAACATGCCGCGGGTTATCAACAGTAATTAATGTAGAAATAAAAACTGCAGATGATCTTATTGCTGATGACAAAATGAAACCTCCTGATGTAGTAAAAATTGATGTGGAAGGAGCCGAGGGACTTGTGCTTACAGGCATGAAATCATTACTCACATCTTACTCTAGACCGGCCCATCTATTCATGGAGTTGCATCCGTTGTTTCTCCCACAATTTGGTCTCAGCAAAGACATGGTGCTCCAACAGATCGCAGATATCGGATATGTTCCCAATGGAGCATCTTATTCTCATAGAGAAAAGGAGCTTTATCATTTTTCTCCAGGAAGAGGGAATATCTTTAAAGGATAAATACCAATAATTTATCCGGGTTCCAAGACAGAATATTTCACTATCGATCGTTAATGAATACAATCTCAACTAATTATGGCAAATGAAAAACTGTCGCTATCTCCTGAAAGCCTAGCAAATCAGGGTGGCAAATTTGAACTAATGTCGCCATATAATTTCTTGACCGAATTCGTTCAGACAGCAAGAGTTGCTAAGGATAGATTATATGTACAGGCAATGTATTTTGAGGACGATCATGTTTTTGCTCCCATGGCAAATGCGTTAAAACAGTCTGCTATGCGTTTAGTGGATACCAGACTCACATTTGATTATTTTACCTTTATGGTTTCAGAAGGAAGAATTAACTACCTCCCGATATTCTCAGCTTCTGACAGAGACTATAGGGATCTTAAAAAGGCTAGAGTCCATGCCCTGACAAAAGAACTACAACAGGCGGGGGTGAGAGTGACAGTAACTAACCCTCCAAAACCTATAGATAAACTTATACCTACTTTAGGGCGTAATCATAAAAAAACTGTTATTATTGATGATAAAGCATGGTTGGGTGGCTTGAATTACTCGCAGAAAGACTTTAATAGGCCTGATTTTATGGTTAGGATAGAAGAGCCCTCCATTGTTGAAGCTTTGTCTTCACAGTATGATACGGCCAATGAAAATCGTCCACACAAGGACTACAGTATTTCTTGTAATCCAGGTACAGCCCTACTTGTTGATGTAGGAACACCAAATAAATCATTAATCCTTGACACTGCTACTGATCTAGTTTCGAAGGCAAAAAAGTCTGTCAAAGTAATTACTCAATTTAATCCAGACGGAAAATTTCTTGAGGCACTTCATCACGCACATACCAGAGGAGTAGATGCCAGTGTAATTGTTTCAAACCCCGACTTCATAACTGAAAAACTAGCATGGATTTTCGACAGAAACAGTCACTTGCATATGTACGGGAAGGGTCTTCAAATTCCGATTAACCACTATCCAGGTTGGGTGCACTCAAAGTTATTACTCGTAGATGATGATAGCGGCAGCAATGGACAGGTATTATTCGGCTCACATAATCTTTCCAATGATGGCGTTAAAATGGGAACTGAAGAGATAGCCTTGCTTTCTGGTGACAGTGACTTAATTGTTCCATTGCGAACTTATTTCAATAAAATGAAATAGCTATTAATTGAATATAAAATTGATAATTCATCCAGCTAAATGACTTCATCTTGATTGATAGCAGGAGCAAACCAGCAAGGAGGAAACTACTAGTATTGGCGTCGTCAACGGAAAGTAATGTTAAAAATGTGAAATAAGATTCCTAATCCATAATATCAGCTATTTGTATTGATACTAAGCCAAAATATTTCGAAATGACAGGTCGTCATTTATTTTTTTTCAGTTACTTTGTACACCAGCTTTTTTCCGAGCAGCATCCGTGTATGCGCATCAAGTGCAGGGAGAGCAGAGAGGAAAAATGAAACAAATGGAAGTATGTACCACTGGAGTGCCAGAAATATAAAATTCAGCGGTTTTGTCTGGATATTGAGCCGTTGTCTGATCTTGATATCTAGGATCGTGTAGATGATCAGCATTGAACTTGCAGTCGTTAGAATAATGCCTGACACCTGGGGGAGGATAAAGCCCATGACAGATCGTTTAAAGAGAGGATTGATCAATGGCGTTATGGTAGCAAAAACAGTCAGAATAAAAAAAGAAGTGGGCCATAAAAGATGTATTTTGAGAATAAAAAGTATTTTGGAAACTTTTTTCATAACCGGTATATGGGGCGTCTCAAAGGAGCGTTTCCATGCATAGGCAATATCTGATACTCCCCATGCCCATCTTTTTTCTTGTTCATATCGACTCAAGAGTGATCGATACATATTGCCAGAGTTGACGGCATCACCGTTGACTATGGTGTAGAGGGGTATTGTTCTGATCCGATCACCATAGGTAAAGAAAGCCTGGAGGTGTATATGCCAATCCTCAGGAATGATGTCAACATCCCAATACCCTATGTCCTGGATTAATTTGAGGTTAACTGAGTAGGTCGAAATTTGAATAAGCTTCTCTTTTTCTTGGAGGTGAGCCAGACGAACAATAGATGAAAGCGATGCTTGCATTCTCACGAAAAACGACAACTCCCAAAAGTTGTTGTACAAAAGTACTGGGGCCCAATAAAAATGATAGTATCGATCAGTGTCTCGCAAGAACTCATATGTGAGATAGCTGAAGTAATTCGCCGGGAAGTTGCTATCTGCATCGCCTATAGTACATATGACAAAATGGGGATCATACCCATGACCTTGGCAGATTCGTGAGATTTCCTTTGCTGCCCATGTCTGATTACTCGCTTTTCCAGGTATTTCAACAGAGGTCAACTCATGATAGGTCACAATGATAGTCACCTTACCCCGGTATGCATCTTGGAGCTGCTGAGCCTTATGAGGAGCTTCTAGCTCTCTTTTTTCAAAGCCAAGGACGATGGTGACATTGTGAAGATGAGGGTAATCTCCGTTGATGATGGAATCGATCGTTTCGGTAAGCTTTCCAACGGACTCTTTGAAGCAGGGGATGATGACAAAATGATGAATCTTTTCGTAATCAGCGACAGGGAGAGCCAATACCTTTGCTCGATAGTCAATATGACTGTGTTTGGTCAAAAGAACGAAACTCTTAATGGAATTAACGGTAGTTTTGACTGATTGAAAGAAGAAGTAGATATTAAACGCGATGATCCCATACGCAACCACGGCAGGATGAAATGGGGAGAGCCACAAAGGAGTCGTGAGAGTGATCCAGGTTAGGAGAGTCACAATGATTTCGGCGAATCGTGATGAATAAAACCATTTCATAGATATTCAAACCTCATCTAACCAGACAACAATCGTCATGTTTGTAGATTTTTCACTCGTCATCTAACTCGCTTCGCTCAAACAGAGATGACTCTGAAAAATCTACAAAGATTGACTGATTAAGCGTACTACATTCTTTGATTGACTGTCACCTCAACATTAGACGCTTATTTTTATGTAACATCACAATCCACTACGTTGAGCAAACATACATATCATACTGGTACAAAGACTCATTTTAGCTTGTCCTTGACAATCTGAACACGTTTCGTTACTATTCAACTCGCTAAACAACCCCATCGGTTTCATTTGGCGATTCATATTTTACCAATTTTGTAACAAATATGGCAGAAGGCGTATTTCAACGTACTAAACCCCACCTAAATATAGGTACTATCGGACACGTAGATCATGGAAAGACCACGACTACCTCCGCAATTCACTATGTCCTTTCCAAAAAGGGCCTAGCAAAGTTCCTCAGGTATGACGAAATTGACAAAGCTCCTGAAGAGAAAGCTCGTGGAGTAACCATCAATATTCATCACTCTGAATATGAGACAAAAAAGCGACACTACGCTCATATTGATGCTCCAGGACACGCAGATTACATCAAAAACATGATTACCGGAGCCGCACAAATGGACGGAGCAATCCTCGTCGTTTCTGCTCCAGATGGCCCTATGCCACAAACTCGTGAGCACATTTTGCTCGCCAGTCAGGTCAACGTTCCTTCAATCATCGTCTACTTGAATAAGTGTGACATGGTACAAGACAAAGAGATCATCGATCTCGTAGAAATGGAAGTGCGTGATCTTTTGACCAAATATAAGTATCCAGGTGACACCATCCCTGTGATCCGCGGCTCATCACTCAAAGCGCTTGAAGATGATCCAGAGTCCGTTGCAGCCATCGAGAAATTGATGGATACCTGTGATGAGTATTTCCCTGACCCAGTCCGTGCTCTTGATAAACCTTTCCTCATGCCAGTTGAAGACGTCTTCACGATCTCAGGTCGCGGAACAGTCGTAACCGGCCGTGTTGAGCGAGGTGTAGCAAAAGTAAACGAAGAAATGGAAATAGTTGGCATCACTGACACGAAAAAAACCGTGATCACTGGTATTGAAATGTTCCGAAAATCACTTGATCAAGCTCAAGCCGGTGACAACACTGGACTCTTGATCCGTGGTATCGAAAAAGATCAAGTACAACGTGGTCAAGTCATCGCAAAACCTGGCACAGTCACTCCTCATACTGAATTTGAGGCAGAGATTTACGTACTCAAAAAAGAAGAGGGTGGACGTCATTCTCCATTCTTCAAAGGATATCGACCACAGTTTTATATCCGTACCACCGATATTACAGGTGAGCTCGGATTGCCCGCTGGTGTCGAGGCCGTCATGCCTGGCGACAACGTTAAGATCACTGCAAAGCTCATCTATCCAGTTGCGCTCGAAGAGGGTCTAAAGTTCGCTATTCGTGAAGGTGGACATACTGTAGGAGCAGGTGTCATAATCAAGGTGACCAAATAGTGTTGAAAATCACCCATCACCCAAGTAGAATACGCTTGGGTGATGATTTTTTCACCAGTATTGAAAAAGCTCAGATAGAAACCGCAATGTTCTAACTGAAGATTAATCATTTTGCACGTTTTCATATGCCAAAGGGACGCATCCGCATCAGACTCAAATCCTACGATTATCGTTTGATCGACGAAACGTGTCAAAAAATCGTTACCTCAGCTCTCCAGACGGGCGCTACGGTCAAAGGACCTATTCCCCTCCCGACAAAGCACGAAGTGTTTGTTGTCAACAAAGCTTCATTTACCGACAAAGATGCCCGTGAGCACTTTGGACTGAAAACACACAAGAGACTTGTTGATATTGACAATCCAACGAATCAAACCATCGACACGCTAATGCATCTTGAGTTACCCGCTGGTGTAGAAGTTGAAGTTAAAATGTAATCGATTGTAACTCAAGCGTGGGTGAGGTATAATCACCCGTCAAAAACAATACCCAATTATCGTATTTAGATCGTTTCATATGCAACCTGTACTGATAGCACAAAAAGGCACCATGTCCCAGACATACGACGAAAGCTCTCGTCGAGTTCCTATTACTGTGCTTCAGTTGAACAATCTTCTCCTTGCAGGGATCAAAACGAAAGCTGCTGATGGCTATGATGCTCTGAAGTTCGCGCTCGGTAAACGTCGACGTACTGATAAACCTACACAAGGTATGCTCAAAAAAGTAGGGATCGAAACTGCTCCAGAACATATAAAAGAAGTCCGCATGCGCTCAGATATCTCCGATCGCATTGTCATTGAAACAGATGGAATCAAGTCTGGCGATGCAACCGTCAAGGTTGGTGCGGCTGTTCCCGCAACTGCTATATTTAAGCAAAATGATCTCGTTGATGTGACCGGTGTTTCCAAAGGAAAAGGTTTCCAGGGAGGCGTCAAGCGTCATGGATTCGCAGGAGGACCCAAAACCCACGGACAATCTGATAGATGGAGAGCCCCCGGCTCAATGGGTGCTACTACAACTCCAGGACGCACATTCAAGGGTCAACGAATGGCAGGACGTATGGGTACTGAAACAGTTACCGTACGCAATCTCAAGATACTCGCTATCACCGACACATCACTTACTATCCAAGGATTGGTTCCTGGTGTTGCTGGAGGAGTAGTCATTGTTCGACTCGCACACTAATCTATCTAAAAACATATATACGTATGGCACCTACCAAAAAACAATCAAAAAAAGAAGCAACAGCACGGGTTGTATCTCCTGCAGGAACAGTGAAAGAGGTTGCTCTTTCATCCCCAGTCTTTAATGGTGAGGTTAATCTCTCGCTTCTGGCACAATACATTCGAGTGTTTATGGCAAATGCTCGCCAAGGCACCGCTTCAACCAAAGATCGTTCACAAATCATCGGAACAACCAAAAAAGTCTACAAACAAAAAGGAACAGGTAATGCTCGACACGGTAGCATGAAAGCTCCTATCTACGTTGGTGGAGGTGTTGCTGGTGGACCAAAGCCACGTGACTACACCCTTTCCCTTTCAAAAAAACAACGAACTCTCGCTATGCAATCAGCTCTTTCACAAGCTGCAAATGCAGGAAAAATCGTACAACTCAGCAAAGATTTTGCCTCTTCAGTATCAAAATCAAAACAATACGTCAACGCATTTACGACAGCAAAGATCCCAACTCGATCGACCCTCGTGATCGTAGATGCACAGCAAGAGGGCGGATTCATCAAGGCAGTACGAAATATCGCTGATGTAACTGTCGCTACTCATGAAACAATCAATCCGTACCTCATCGCTCGCGCCCATCTCGTGGTCTTTAGTGATGTGGGATATGAGCAATTTCTCAAACGATTTACACCGTAACACTCACTATGAGCACTATTCTATCCAAACTCATCACCGAAAAAGCCTCACGCCTCGAAGGCGCTCTCGTCTACTCATTTGAGGTTGCTGTCTCAGCATCCAAGCATCAAATCGCCGAGTCTCTTTTTCAATTGTACGGTAAGCGCCCGGTGGCTGTCCGAACATCAACCCGACCTGGCAAACAATATCGAGCAGGAAAGTCACGAGCTATGCACTCAGCAGCGGACAAGAAGGTCGCATATGTAACTTTCAAAGAAGCGCTCGGTAACATTATCCAATCAGCAAAATAACCATGAAGACCACCACTCAACTTTTCTCCAAACAAAAACCACAAAAATCCCTGATCACTGTATTGGGTAAACATGCCGGCCGTGACGTATCAGGAACTGTCTCAGTGAGACATCGAGGAAATCGCCAAAAGAGATATTATCGTCATATTGATTTTAAACGAGACAAATTCGGCATTGCTGCAATCGTCGAATCCGTTGAATATGATCCAAATCGAAATGCACACATTAGTTTGGTCAAATATTCTGATGCGGAGTATCGATACATCATCAGCCCAGACGGTCTCAAAGTCGGTGACTCAATCATGTCTTCAGACGATGCGGAAATCAAACTGGGAAACTGTCTGCCCATGGGTAAAATCCCCGTCGGTATTGAAGTTCACAACATAGAGATCCATGCTGGACAAGGAGCAAAGTTTGCACGCGCTGCAGGTGTATTTGCCATGATCGTCGCTCGCGATGGCGATATCGTCCAAGTTAAGCTCGGTTCAGGTGAAGTCCGCAAGTTCAACGCTCTCGCACGTGCAACGGTGGGTAGAGTCAGCAATATCAGTCACAAAGACGAAATCATCGGAAAAGCAGGCCGTAAGATCCTCATGGGATGGAGACCAACTGTCCGAGGTACAGCACAAAATCCTCGATCACATCCACACGGTGGAGGTGAAGGTCGTAGCGGTGAAGGAATGCATCCAAAGACTCCATGGGGCAAACAGGCACGTGGTGTACGTACTCGAAATCGACGAAAGTGGACAAAGTCTCTTATCATTTCGGCACGACCCCGATAATTTAACCTGTTATGGAATCAAAACATATCTCACGCAACGTCAATGTATCTGTCCGCAAGGTTCGGATGATCATCCCGGAAATCAAAAAACTCACCCCCGTGATGTCTTTGATAAAACTCGCATATTTGCCTCACTCAGCAGCCAAATATATGCGTCATGCGATCAAAACAGCCCTCTCTAATGCAACTTCGACTTTGAAAGTGAGCGAAGATATGTTAGAATTCCGCAGAATACAAGCTGACCAAGGAGTCACCCTAAAGCGTTTCCGTGCTGGTTCACGCGGAAGCCCATTGCCTGTTGTGCGTCGAATGACCCATATAACAGTCGTGCTCGGCGAAAAGAAATCAAATACGCCACTTGTATCATCAAAATCAAAGGTGAAACCTGAAATAAAAAAAGAAGAGAAGGTTGAGGTAAAAAAAGCAAAGCCTGCATCAAAAAAGAAAGCAGTTACCACTCAATCAGAAGAGAAAAGTTAAATTTATTGTAGATTTATGGGTCAAAAAGTTCATCCAACAGGTTTACGCATAGGCATCACCAAGAACTGGCAGTCTCGATGGTTTTTTTCAAACAAAACCCAATTCAGACTCGCTATCGCTGAGGATAGTTTTATTCGTGAGGAACTCATGAAGAAATTCACTTCAGCATCTGTAGTAGGTGTTGACGTCGAAAGACAAATCAACAAGGTCTCAGTCATCATACATGCCGTCAAACCAGGGGTGATCATTGGTCGTGGAGGAAAAGGTCTCGAAGATGTCAAAGCCATCATACTCAAACATATAAAGAAAAATACATCCAAAAAAAGCAAAGATCAAAAAATCGATATCAAGATTGAACCAGTCAAGAAACCCTTTGCAGTGGCATATTATGTCGCGCAGGTTATCTCAGACAAGCTTGTTCGAGGATTTCCACATCGTTCGACAGTTCACAAGGCTATGAATCAAGTGATTGAATCGGGACTCAAGGGAGTCAAGGTCCAGCTTGGTGGACGTATTGGCGGAGCTGAGATTTCTCGGAGAGAAAAGTATTTTGAAGGTACAGTCCCAACATCAACTATTCGCGAAGACGTAGATTATGCACAGTACCCAGCACTGACAAAGTCTGGATACGTAGGTGTTAAAGTTTGGATTTGTCGCTAACGATTATGCTTTCCCCAAAACGACTCAAATACCGCAAACAGTTCAGAGGTGTCTGGCGTAAAATTGCAACAAAAGGTGATAAGCTCGCCTTTGGTGCATTTGGACTGAAGTCACTTGAATCGGGATGGATCAAAGATCGCGAAATCGAAGCAACACGTATCGTATTTGCGCGAGCAACCAAAAAAGCAGGCAAATATTGGAACCGTATCTTTCCTGACAAACCATATACCAAAAAACCACCTGAAGTCACGATGGGAGCTGGAAAAGGAGACCTCGACCACTATGTCGCCTCTGTTTCCCCCGGAAGAGTTCTTTTTGAAATAGATGGTTTGTCAGAAGTTGAGTCAAGACTTGTCATGAAACAAGTTGCCTCGAAGCTCTCAGTGCTAACCAAATTCACCGTTCGCGCATAACTATGAAATCAACCAAGCAAAAATACCAATCGATGAACGTAGCTGACTTGCAGAAAGCTCTTTTGTCTTTGAGCGCGTCTATGGTACAGGCAATGTCAACACGACACGAAGACCCAAAAGCAAACGCACAGATTTATCATTTGAGAAACCAAAAGGCCGTCATATCGACTTTTCTCAATCAAAAATCTAAATTAACAAAATAACTATGGCACAAACTAAAATAGGCACAGTTGTATCAACCGCAATGAACAAGACCGTCACCGTGAAAATGGTGCGCACTTTGCGACATCCACGATATCAGAAGGTTATTTCATTAACCAAAAAAGTGAAAGCACATTCTGAGATACCAACCATCCAAGTTGGAGATACCGTTGAGATCGTTGCGTGTAGACCACTGTCGAAGACAAAACATTTTAGAGTCGTTCAGAAAATTTCCTAATATATATGTTACAGCTCAGAAGCATGATCAATGTCGCGGATAACTCAGGAGCCAAGATTGTATCAATGATTGGTATTCCGGGCCGTGGACGCAAAATGAAAGCATCTGTCGGTGATGTAATAACCTGTGTTGTCAAGCATGCCACCCCACATGGTCAGACCAAAAAAAGTGAAGTTGTTCGTGCCGTCATCGTGAGAACGCGCAAAGAAAAGGGGCGAGCGGATGGGAGCTATATCAGATTTGATGATAACGCCTGTGTCATACTTGCTGGTAAAGATGTTACCGATCCAAAGGGAACACGCGTATTCGGACCAATTGCAAAAGAAGTGAAAGAAAAGGGTTTTGCAAAAATTTCATCACTTGCGGAGGAAATATACTAAATATTTGTTAATCGTATGAAAATTCATAAAGGCGACACAGTCCAAATCATCGCAGGCAAAGATGCAGGCAAAAAAGGGAAAGTAGAACTCGTGTTCGAAAAAACCAACAGCGTTTTGGTACCTGAGATAAACACATATAAAAAACATGTTAAAAAGTCAGAAGGCTTCCCTCAAGGGGGCATCGTACAACTATCTCGACCACTGGATACGTCAAAAGTATCATTTGTGTGTCCCAAATGTAGTAAGCCATCACGAATTGGATATAAAACGGTAGACGGACAAAAGAAAAGATTTTGCAAAAAATGTGAAGCTATTATCTAAGCGATTGATCTGAATATGTTATACAACGATTTTTACAACCCAACCAATCTCAAGAAGTCTACAGAGGCTTTCGGCGTTGAGAATATTTTTGCTATTCCACGTATCATGAAAGTTGTTCTCAACGTAGGCGCTGGTGAGTCTGTAGTGAACAAAAACGTCACAACCGAAATCGCAAAGCAAATCACTTTGATCGCTGGCCAAAAAGCAGTGATTACCAAGGCCCGACGATCAGTATCTGCTTTCAAGATCCGTGAAGGACTCGCAATAGGCGTCAAAGTTACGCTCAGAGGCAAGAAAAAAGTGGATTTTGTTAACAAACTCATACATGTTGTCATTCCACTATTGAAAGATTTCCGCGGAATCAAACACTCTGCAGTAGATCAAAGTGGAAACCTTAATATTGGTTTCACGGAACAGACTATTTTTCCTGAAATCGACTTCGATGCAGTAGACAAAATCCGTGGTTTGCAAGTGACCGTCACAACCAATGCAAAATCTCATGACAAGGGCAAAAAACTCTTTGAATTGTTAGGAATTCCATTTGAGAAAAAATAATATGGCATCAAAATCAACAATCGTCAAACTAACGTCAAAACAAAAGTTCAAAGTTCGAGATCATAATTTGTGTGCTTTTACTGGAAGAACTCGCGGATATCTTCGTCGTTTTGGGATGAGCCGTATTGTTTTTCGAGAAAAGGCTCTCAGAGGCGAGATCCCTGGAGTTAAAAAATTATCTTGGTAATATATTATGACACGCTCACTCAAAAAAGGTCCATTTGTAGATCCAAAACTCATAAAAAAAGTTTTGATGCAAAAACAAACAAAAGAAGTAACCCCAATCAAAACATGGTCACGTGCATGTCAGGTGTCACCAGAGTTTGTCGGACACAAATTCGCTATTCATAATGGTCGCATTTTCAAAGAGGTATTGATAACAGAATCTATGGTTGGACACAGACTCGGTGAATTTTCGCTTACCCGAACCTTTAGAGGCCACGGTAAAGTTACCAAGCGTACAATGGAGAAAACCTAATACTATTTTTTTTGACCTATGTTAGCAGTCGTTGATTCAGTAATCAGAATAAAAAACGGATACCTCGCATCTCGTGAGAGTGTGGATGTTCCTCATACAAAACTTGTTCAAAACATACTTGAAAAGTTGGTAGCTGAAGGATACATACAATCATTTGATGTCGAGACTGATGGTCCCAAAAAATCATGCGTGGTCCACTTGACCCATACCAATGGCAAGTCTAAGTTTACTGATCTCAAGCTCATGTCAAAACCTGGACAAAAAACGTACGTAAGTGTGGATGAGATACCCAAAGTGCTCAATGGCCTTGGTATCGCAATACTCTCAACAACAAATGGCATCATGACCGGAAAAGAAGCACGAAAAGCAGGAATCGGAGGAGAATTATTGTTTACTATTTGGTGAGTTTAAAGATATATGTCAAAAATTGGAAATCAACCAGTATCGCTTGAAGGAGTAAAGATGACCCAAACCGGGAACATCCTGTCTTTCACCGGTCCAAAAGGCACTCTATCTGTAGAGATGCCCCATATACTCAAAGCCAATGTAGAGAACAATATTTTGACCATATCTCGTTCAGGCGACAGTGTCAAATCAAAGTCGCTGCATGGACTATTCCGTGCTTTGATTGCAAATGCGGTAAAAGGTGTTGTGAAAGAGTGGGAGAAGCGACTCGAAGTGGTCGGCACTGGATTTGGCGTAAGTCTCAAATCTGGCGATGCGATATTTAAGGTCGGATTTTCTCATCAAGTGACTTTCCCAAAAAAGGCTGGATTGACATATGTTATCGAAGGGCAGTCAATTCTCACAATCAGTGGCATAGACAAACAACTTGTTGGAGAAGCAGCTCATTTGGTCAGATCAATCAGGCCACCTGATGCTTATAAAGGCAAAGGTATCCGTTATCTTGGCGAAGTGGTAAAATTGAAAGCCGGAAAGAAAGCAAAGACAGCATAAATTACCTGTATACACATATGAAACAATTAACAAATAGACTCTATCGACGCAAAGTACGTGTAAGCAGTAATATCCATGGGACTTCTGAGCGCCCACGTGTTGCAATCCATAGAACAAATAAGTTTATTTTTGCTCAGGCTATCGACGATGTTGCAGCGAAGACGCTCGCATCGGCAACTTCGAAATTGTTCGAGAAGCCAGATATCACCAAAACAATCGCAGCTACCCAAGCGGGAGTAGATATGGGCGATCGTCTCATGAAAGCAAATGTAAAAGCAGTAGTCATCGATCGAAGTAGATTTCATTATCAAGGTCGCGTTGCAGCATTTGTCGAAGGACTTCGCACTGCAGGTATACATGTTTAATTATCAAAGTACTTAATTGATTTATGAGAAACCAGAGAGAACAAAGCACAGATGGAATAGAGGAGAGAACGCTCCTTTTGCGTCGTGTGTCAAAGAAAACCACGGGTGGCAATCATGCGACCTATTCAGCTCTCGTAGCTGTCGGTGATAAGAATGGCAACGTAGGTATTGGTCTTGGTCGTGGCCTTGAAGTGCCACAAGCACTCAAGAAAGCGTCTACATATGCACGAAAACATATGATTTCAGTTCCTCGTTTCCACAACAGTATTCCTCATCAGATCACTAGTGAATTCAAAGCTGCAAAAATCCTCCTCAAGCCAGCACCAGAAGGTACCGGTCTGAAAATAGGTGGAGTTGCTCGTGTTCTCTTTGATCTTGCTGGCATTTACAATGCCTCAGGAAAGATGCTCGGATCCCGTAATCAGATCGCAAATACATATGCAGTCATGAAAGCACTCGGAAATCTAAAAGATAGAACGCCCGTAGTTGCAAAATCCTAACTCATTTTCACGCATATACTATTTATACTCAACGTATGAACATACTTAATCAATTACCCCAAACAGCAGCTCCAAGCTACAGACGTCGTGGCCGAGGATTGGGATCTGGCCGTGGATCAAAGTCTGGAAGAGGAACAACTCGTCATCAAACAGCACGCACAAATATCCCCCTTCATTTTGAAGGTGGACAGGGACGTATTGTCAAAAAATACCCATTGCTTCGTGGTAAGTTTCAAAATCGACCTTCGAGCCCACAGCCATACATATTGGGTTTGAGTCAAGTCGCACATCTGACCGGTGATATAACTGTTCAAGTGCTGATCGAGAAAAACATGGTACCAGCAGATGCTGCACAATTCGGCGTCAAAGTCCTTTTTGATAAACAAATCACTCAGTCCATTTCTTTGGCTGTCAGCACTTCCGCTTCAGTGAAAGCTGCAGTTGAAAAAGCGGGTGGCACAGTTATCTCACAATCATGAAATCACTCATCCAGTGGGTCACTACTGTATGGAAAGATAGAACTGTCCGCAGAAAAGTCCTCTTTACACTCTTTCTCATTCTAATCTTTCGAGTTTTCACCTTTGTGCCTACTTCGATTATTAAGATCGACAGTCTTCAACAACTTTTCAAATCAAATCAATTCCTCTCATTGCTTGATGTGTTCTCTGGTGGTACACTCGTGAACTTCTCCGTCATGGCCCTTGGACTTAACCCATATATCAATGCATCTATTATCTTGCAGCTGATGACCATGGTGGTGCCACAGTTGGAAGCGCTGCAAAAAGAAGGAGAATACGGTCGATTTAAAATCAATCAATATACACGATTCCTCACCCTCCCGCTCACCTTGGTACAAGGTGTGGGTATTTTCTACCTCCTCAAAAATAACAACCTCGTTCATCTTGCTGCCAATGGCCAAGTACCTTTCCTTGAATTCATATCATTTATCGCTACGATGATCGCGGGAACCTATATACTCATGTGGTTTGGTGAGCTCATTTCTGAATATGGTCTGGGCAACGGTATCTCGCTCATTATATTTGCAGGTATCGTAAGTAGATTGATCCCAAGCGTCTGGAAGACATCTTCTATCACTGGACAGGAGAACGTGCTCAACATGCTTATTTTTGCAGCGCTCTTTTTACTGGTCATCGCGAGCGTTGTCTTTATCAGTCAGGCTGTTCGCAAGATACCCGTATTTTATGCGAAGCGAGTCAAAGGCAACCGCATGTACCAATCTGCCTCAAATTTTTTGCCACTCAAGTTGAATCAGGCCGGCGTCATTCCGATCATATTTGCCGTATCGTTTGTCCTATTTCCTCAACTCGTGGGTAACTTTTTCCAATATTCAAGCAACTCGACCATACAGTCAATTGCCCGATTCCTAGTGAAAGTATTCCAAGTCAACGGCTTGGTGTATAGCATCACGTACTTCATACTCGTTGTTGCCTTCACCTTTGTATACACCATGATTGTATTTAATCCTCAAAAAATTGCTGAAGAAATACAAAAAAATGGCGGATTCATACCTGGCGTCAGACCTGGTGTATCAACCAAAAATTACCTTCAAGGTGTCATACTCAAATTGACAACAGTAGGCGCCCTATTTTTGGGAGTTATTGCTATAATACCCTCTATCATTTCAGCGATCACTGGAGTGACGGCACTGGTTGTCGGAGGCACAAGTATCTTGATCGTCGTTTCCGTTGTTCTTGAAACGCTCAAGTCAATCGAGTCTCAGATATCAGCCCGAAATTATGACAAATTCATCTAAGGAATGTATAGTGTATAACGTAAAATGTAGAATGAACTTGAACATCTGGAATTTGAAACTTATTTGGAACTTGGATATTGAAAATTGATATTTCTAGTCAGGTTACAGTTTAGTATTTGATATTTTTTTACTCATATGGCAAAAAAAAGCTCACGCGTCAGACTCGGTCTTGTTTGTGATACCTGTGGATCTCAAAACTACGTTACCACAAAAAATAAAGTAAATACCACAGAATCACTCGTAGCAAAGAAATTTTGTCCTACCTGTGGGGCTCATCATACTCACAAAGAAAAGAAGAAGTTGGGCTGATACAATGTATCAATGAACATCGTCTTACTTGGTATACAGGGTGCTGGCAAATCTACACAGGGCAATCTACTCTCTAAGCAGCTCAAGATACCATATCTGTCTACTGGTCATATCTTTCGCGAAATTGCAAAAGAAAAGACCTCTTTGGGCCGTCAGGTCAAGGAAATCATCAACACAGGTTCTCTGATTCCAGACACAAAAACCATAGAAATTGTATCCAGCTATCTCAAACGACCCGAATATGCTCACGGATTCATCCTTGATGGTTTTCCTCGTACTGTTAACCAGGCACAGTCATTTCATATTTTGCTCACGAAGGTGATCTATTTGCACATCGATGAAAAGGAGGCGCTGTGGAGACTTTCAATGCGGGATGACAGTGGTCGTGAGGACAATACCATTCAGGCGGTACAAAAGCGCATACAGCAGTTTGAGGATAATACGCGTCCTGTACTCAAACACTATGAAATAAAAGAAATCCTCTCAGTTGTAGACGCGCAGCTTACTGTAGAGAAGGTCAATGAAGAGATATTGAAAAGCTTGGGCAAAGAGATCATCGATCACCATCTGTCAAAGTGGAAAAACAAAAAAAAGACGCTCTTGTGTATTACCGGTCTCCCTGGGTCAGGAAAGACAGAGGCTATGGAGTATTTTCGGACAAAAGGGTTTCCTGCCCTTTCGTTTGGTGACATTGTAAATGGCTACATTGACAAGCACCATCTTGAGCATACTGAGGATGTCCACAAAAAAGTCCGCCTTGATTTGCGAGAAAAGCATGGTCCAGCCTCCCTCGCAATCATTTCAACTGAAGAGATAAAAAAACATTTGTCTGAATCTCCGATTGTCATCCTCGGGTCAGTATATACGTGGGAAGAATATCTCTATCTCAAAAACACATTTCCTGATGCTGATGTGGTTGTTCTAGCGATTTATGCTGATAAGGCGCTCCGATACGCACGCCAGATGCAGAGAGAATATCGAAAAGGCCTGTTTGGCGAAGCACGCGATATCAATGAGCTCACCACGATCAACAAGGGTCCACTCATCGCCTTTGCCGACTATTTGGTGAAAAATAACTTCAGTAAGCAAGAATTCCTTGATAAACTCGATGAGGTATACCGAGCAATATATTTTAGTTAACGTCACTTATCACTCATGCCACATATCAAAACTCCTCAGGAAATAAAAATCATGCGCGAATGCGGGCGCAGGTTGCGTACCGTTACTTCGATACTCATCCCCTCCATTCACTCAGGTCAGACGACACTCGCGATCGAGGAATATGCGACCAAGCTCCTGCGTGAACACGAGATCGAGGGGTCTTTCAAAACGGTCAATGGATACAAATGGAACACCTGTACACCAGTAAATAACCAGGCCGTGCACACGATACCATCCTCATATGTACTTCAGCCGGGAGACCTGCTCACTGTAGATATTGGCGGACTCTATCAGGGCTACCACTCAGACTGGGCAACATCAATCATAGTCGATGGCGTGTCTGACGAGAGAAAAAAGAAGTTTTTGGATGCAGGTAGGAATGCGCTTGCCTTGACTTTGAGCCGGCTAAAAGTGGGAGAATACCTCTCCATAGTTGGCGAAACCATGCAAAATCAGATAGAAAGTGCTGGATACCGCATCCTCAAAGACCTTACTGGGCACGGAATCGGTCGTGAACTGCATGAGGACCCCTATATACCGAATTATACGACCCATCACAAAAAGAAGGGCTATCGGATAGAGGATGGGTTTGTTGCTGCAATTGAGGTCATTTACAGCCAAACGACTGAAAAGATCATACAGAGCGATCCGAAGAGCTGGTCTATCGACACTGCCGATGGGAGCCTTGCCGCGTGCTTTGAGCACACTGTGCTCGTCACTCAAAATGGCATAGATATTTTGACGTGATGTGGTACAATTTATTGCTCATATATGGTGAATCAAGTCTCAAATCAAGTGATTGTATTGGAAGGTGAGGTTATGAAGAACCTCCCCAACACGCTCTTTGAGGTCAAGGCTAAGGATAGCGAAGTCATCATATTGTGCTATTTGTCTGGTAAGATGCGCAAGCACTATATCAAGATATTACCGGGTGACAAAGTGCGATTTGAAGTAACCCAATATGATATGGGTCGCGGTCGTATTGTCTTCCGTCAAGCAGCATAACTTAATCTATGAAATCACACTCAGCAGTCAAAAAAAGATGCCCCTCCTGTCGTATAGTTGTACGACGTGGTCGCATGCAGGTCACTTGTAAAAATTCAAAATGTCGTCAACGACAAGGCTAAATATCATCATATGGCACGTCTTTTTGGAATAGTATTACCAGACACTCGACGAGTAGATTACGGTCTCACCATATTGAAAGGTATCGGCTGGACACTGTCCAAAAAAGTACTCACTCAAACCAAGATTGATCCTGCCACACGTATTAAGGATTTGACTGAGGAACAGCTCAAAAAGATATCAGTAGCCATCGAATCTCATATCAAAGTCGAAGGTGACCTCCGTGAAGAGACGACAGACAATATTAAGCGACTTCGTGAGATAGGTTGCTATCGTGGTATACGCCATATTCGCAATCTTCCCGTCTATGGACAGAGAACAAAGTCAAATGCCCGCACAAAGCGAGGAAAGAGAAAGACAGTTGGAGCCCTCAAGAAAGAGGACCAGGTCAAACTAGAGACAGCAAAGTCAACAGCACCTGCAGCAGCACCAGCAAAAAAATAATATTCTAGATACCAAAATCATTTATGGCCCCAACAAAAAAACCAACAAAACAAAAACGACAAGTTGATCATGCTTTGGTCCATATCACGGCAACTTTCAACAATACTATCGTCACAATTGCCGATCAAGCAAACAACCCAATCATAGTGGCATCCACAGGTATGCACGGATTCACTGGAACACGCAAATCTACTCCTCACGCAGCTACGATCACAACTGACGGAGCGATGCAAAAAGCAGTTAATGAACATGGTGTACGCAAGATTGATGTATTCGTCCGAGGCATCGGCCCAGGACGCGAGGCAGCTATGCGTGTGCTCAAAGCCAGTGGATGTGAAGTAGACAAGATCGTTGATGTGACTCCTATCCCACACAATGGGGTACGCGCACCAAAGATACGAAGAGTGTAACTCGAAGTTCCAAATTACAAATCCCAAATAATTACCAAAATAACAAGTTTTCAAAAATATATTGAAACTTATTTGGAACTTGGAATTTGAAAATTATTACGCCAATTTATCACTAGTTATTCCCGATTTTTATGAGATATACCGGACCACGAAATCGACTTGCACGAAGAAATGCTGTTGACCTGGAGCTCAAGACCCTTGGCTCAAAGAGTCATGCAAATCTCATGCGAAAATTAACCACTCCTCCTGGAGAGCATGGTGCAAACACACGCAGAAAAGTATCTGAACACGCAAAACAACTCAGAGAGAAGCAAAAGCTTCGTTTCATGTTTGGAATCAGTGAAAGACAAATGGGAAATCACTTTGAAGAAGCCAAAAGAACAAAAGGAAATACTGGAAAGTTTTTCTGTGAGGCTCTTGAGTCTCGTCTCGACAATGTTGTCTACCGATCTGGATTTGCTCCTACTCGAGCATCTGCTAGACAACTCGTCTCACATGGTCATATTACGGTAAATGATCGCAAGCTCACTGTTCCATCATATTCAGTAAATGTTGGAGAGACTGTATCATTTCGAGTTGAATCCACAAGTAAAATCCCTGCAATCGAAACATCCCTCGGACGAAAAGACATACAAGTCGCAACATGGATCAAGCGAGACGGTCTGAAAGCAACTGTTTTGCAAACTCCAAGCTCTGAAACAGTCGAAAAACTTATCAATATGCGTCTTATTATTGAGTTTTATTCTAAATAACTCTATGTACACACCTACTTTTTATACCAAGCGCACTGTCGCTGTCGAGGGATCTCATGAGACGTTCGTCTTTGAGCCACTTGCACAGGGATTCGGACACACCCTTGGCAACAGCTATCGTCGCACTTTGCTCTCAGCTATTCCTGGCGCAGTCATCACTGCGGTCAAGTTCGCTGGAGTTCCCCATCTCTTTTCGACTCTCCCTGGGGTCAAAGAGTCTCTCCTCGACATAGTCCTCCAACTCAAGCAAGTACGCTTTAAGGTACCAAAAGAAGGCACCTATGCCATGAGTCTCATTGCCAAAGGTGAAGGCAAGATCTATGCAAAAGATATCGAGGGTGATGTTGAAGTTGTCAACAAAGACCTCTATATCGCTGAGATCACCACGGAAAAAGGAAAGATAGATTTCGAGGCTATCGTCCAGTTTGGATATGGATTCAGTCCAACCGAAGAGCGTGAAGCAACTGAGGCTGGATACATCGCTATCGATGCATCATTCTCACCTGTCCAGATGGTCAACTTCACGGTAGAAGATGCACGCGTCGGTCGCAAATCAAACTACGAGAAATTGACTCTCGAGATCAAGACCGATGGTAGTATTTCACCTGAAGATGCTATCAAGACAGTCAACAAGATCTTGATCGCCCACTATACTCACGTCTTCTCAGGCGCTGATGTTGCTCCAGTAACTACCGAAAAGGACGCCTCAGCCTTGATCATCTCAAACGATCGATCCAAAGCACTCGAAACCATCATCGATGAGCTCAACCTACCATCACGAGTCATCAATGCCCTATTGCGTGAAAAGATCGAGACCGTATCTGACCTCCTCAAGCGTGGAAAGTCAGACCTCGTTGGACTCAAAGGCGTTGGTCGCAAATCAATTGATCTCATCGATGAAGAATTGAAGAAGATGGGAGTCGAGCTCGCATAATATCAATGTATCCCGGGATTGTATGAAACATCAAATATCAAAAATCAAAGTCAAAGACGGATCTGATGCAAATCAGATGCTGGTCAAAAAGCTCGTGCGCAATTTCATTGCTCATGGCACACTTGAGACTACTCAGACCAAAGCAAAAATCTTGAATGCGGTCATGCAAAATCTCGTACACAAGGCACTTTCTGGCACTGAAGCTTCAGTCAACATCCTGTTGCCCTATTTGCAAAATAGACCAGCAGTCGACGCATTTGTAGCCGATATCACCAAACGTCAAGGGACACATCCAGCTTCAGGTTCAGTCAAAATGCTCAAGCTTGGTATGCGACCTGGAGATGCGGCATCCATAGTTCGCGTCATCTGGACACATCAATTGCCGGAGACCGCAGTCAAAAAGACCAAGTAATTTGTATATCTATGCTTACCTCACTCACCCACACAACCACCTCATCCAAAGCTCCATCTATCGTGCGCAAATGGCACCTCGTGGATGCCAAGGGCATGGTCCTCGGCAAAGTTGCCACCAAAGTAGCAACACTTTTACAGGGAAAACACAAGGTCACCTATGTTGATCATCTCGACACCGGCGACTCAGTTGTCGTCATCAACGCAGGTCAAGTAGTTGTCACCGGCCGCAAAGCAGTCCAGAAAGTCTACACGAACTATTCAGGTTACCCAAATGGCTTGAGAACTGAAGCTTTCGAGGTTTATTTCGCTCGACTTCCTCATGAGGTCGTTCGTCGCGCCATCTCAGGTATGTTGCCCAAAAACAAGCTCCGAGATCGACGACTTGCGCGACTTCATGTGTACCCAACTGATGTACATCAACATCAAAAAGATTTAGCCTAATCATCGTATCTTTTATCCTCTATGGCAGAAACTAAAATAATCAAACCAAAAAAAGATTCAGCACTCACGTATTACGAGGCAGTAGGTCGATGCAGTGAAGCTGTCGCACGCGTCCGTGCCTATTTTGTGAAAAAGGGGATCGCCAAGATTGGTGAAGTAGAACATAAAGCTGGTGCTTTCATCGTGAACGGCAAGACCCTCGCCAAAGCATTTCCATTGCTCACTGATCAGATGGTCTGTCAAAAACCGCTCAAAATCACCGAGTCTACTGATCGATTCGTCATCAGTGTCAAAGTCTCAGGTGGAGGAGTCACCGGTCAAATCGGAGCTATTGCTCATGGTCTCGCCCATGCTCTGTCACTCGAGCCAACAGGAGCTGATCGTATGAAGATGCGAGCTTCAGGCCACTTGACTCGCGATGCACGCACTCGTGAGCGTCGTATGGTAGGCACAGGAGGCAAGTCTCGCCGACTGAAGCAATCACCAAAGCGTTAATCCATCTGCTGCTTGCCCGTCTAATTGCGAAGCTATTGACGGGTCATCTCGAGCCTGTCGAGAGATCTACTTCGTCTTCTCAATCTCGCGAACTCGTCACGCCTTGCGCGATGCCGGGATCCATCCCCTCCCTGTAGTTATCCTGATTCCGCTGTGGCGGGAGAAGGATCTACTCCCATTTCATCTCCTCTCGAGAGGAGTACGGCGAAGCCGGGAGGTGTGTTACTCATACCCGCCGTTTTAGGCGGGCTTTACGCTTACCTATAGTGATGGTATAGTTGGCGCATACAGATATGCCAAAACAACTTGAGAGTGCGAGTTCTGCTCCATCGCTTTCTGCTTTGCTCGCGCAGAGACGGACACCCGAAATGATGAAAGATCCCAGTAATTGGGTTACTACAGTGTCCTATCTTGGTATGCAAAGTGATTATGAGGGTCCATGGGCGTGGAATGATGCAAAAGGTGAGCATGAATTTGAAATATTTGCTCCAGTCCACTACTCTGACCTTCAAGTTGAGATTCATGATGATCATGATGATGTTGCGAAGGGTATCATCCAACATCTGCGAGCTAATGATAAAAACGCGTTGGTAAAATGAATAGTTTTGCTTGTCCGTGTTTGCTATCCCCATATGATCATTGTGATGTAGGATTGATCATATGAAAAAAACACTGCAAAACCTGCAGAAAAGTC